>Ga0169931_10001322_pt1 | contig 40917 bp, 17 predicted proteins | sample Kivu_15m_20L_FD_129675 | JGI IMG/M metagenome (GOLD analysis project Ga0169931, IMG submission 129675) | Freshwater microbial communities from Lake Kivu, Western Province, Rwanda to study Microbial Dark Matter (Phase II) - Kivu_15m_20L... | ecosystem: Environmental > Aquatic > Freshwater > Lake... | reverse complement strand
TTTGTAGATTATCTTATGAAATACCATTGCAGAGGAGGCAAAAAAAGTCAATTTACTGCTCCAATTGCAGCAGGATATAATATTCATAGATTTGATCTACAGATTATCGAAAGACTAAGTAAGAAGTTCAACAATCTTAATAAAGAAAATAGAAGCAATCTATTTTTTATGAGAGATGTTGTCGATATTATGAATGTAATGTTTTTATGGTTTGAAAATAACCAAGATCTAACTAGTTATACATTAGATAATGTTAGAGATTATTTTGGCATACCAAAAGAAGGCGCCCATGATGCTATTAAGGACGTTAAAGATACTGCTGAAATTTTGATTAGGTTTATGAAACTACATCGTAGATTATCTCATAAAATCCTATTTAAAGACTCATTTGCAACATCAACAGTATGAAATATTTTACTTATCCTTGTGGCTGTAAATTTCCAGTCATAAATGAAGAATCATTATCTATAGATTTTAATGCTTCTATAGATAATATTAACTTGGAATGTTCTAGAACTTGGGACTTGATTTCGTCTGGAAATACCAAAGGGTGTTTTCAGTTAGAATCAAGACTTGGACGAACTATGGCCAAAAAACTTAAACCAGAAAATATAGAACAACTTTCTGCTTTAATTAGTATTATGAGACCAGGATCTCTTGAGGCATTTAGAGACGGCAAAAGCGTTAGCAATCATTATATAGATAAAAAGAATGGACAAGAAAGTTTAGATTATTTTCATCCATCTCTTGAAAAAGCACTAAAGACCACTTATGGAGAAATGATTTATCAAGAACAAGCTATGGAAATAGCACAAACTGTTGCTGGTTTTAATCTTCAAGAGGCCGATATGTTAAGAAAAGCTATTGGTAAAAAGAAACCAGAAGAAATGGCCAAGGTAAAACTAAAGTTCCTTGAAGGATCAACAAACCAAAAGATAGTTAATCAGGATCAGGCAGAAGAAATTTTTGGTTGGATCGAGAAAAGCCAAAGATATTCTTTTAATAAAAGTCACGCCGTAAGTTATGCTATTAATGCATATTTATCAGCTTATACTAAAGCGCATTTTCCCAAAATATTTTTTGCTTCCTATTTAAGATTTGCTAAAGATAAAATAGATCCACAGCAAGAAATTAAAGAATTGGTGCAAAATGCCAATGAAATGGACATTTCCATAAGAACACCAGATATAAGACTATTAAATGAATTCTTCTGTTTGTACAATGAAAACATTTATTTTGGACTAACAGATATTAAGGGTGTTGGTAAATCGGTCTTTGATAAGATGATCAAAATTATTGAGGCCGCTAATGTTAAATACGATTCCAATTACTGGTATCTATTCTTGATAGACGTTCTACTAAAAATTAATAGTGTAGCGGCCAAAGCTTTGATAGGGTCGGGAGCAATAGATATTTTTGGGAAAAGTCGCAATAGTATGTTATTCGATCTATCCATATTGTCTCAACTAACAGCTAGAGAATTAGAGATTATTAAGTCAAACATAAATAATAATCTTTATAGTAGCCTCCAATATCTTGCGCAAAATAAACTATCTAAAAATAGAGTAGCTATTGTTCAAGAATTAATGTATACTGTACTACATCCGCCATTTAGTTTGGAAGATTCTGCTGAATGGATATCGGACACAGAAAATGAATTATTAGGATGTCCTATTACATGTTCTAAAATTGATATGTACGATATAACTATGACAAATGCTACATGTAGAGATATTAAAAATAATATCAATCTATCAAACATCCTATTAGCTGGAGAAATAGATAGAGTACATATTGTAAAAACAAAGAGCGGTAAAAGTAAGGGTCAAGATATGGCCTTTTTATCTGTTGTTGATGGCACAGGATGTGCTGATTCAATAGTATGTTTTTCTGAACAATATAAACAATTCCGACACGTATTGTTTGAAGGTAATGTTATTATTATTAAGGGTAAAAAATCTAACACTAAAGATGGATTAATTGTTGAAAAGGTTTTTCTACCATCGTCTTGACACGGCCTCGTGGCCTTGTTATAATAGGTTGTATTGAGTTTTAAATTTTTTTCGAGGAGTTAACTAAATTATGAATATCACTTTACTAAAAGGTAATCTAGCACGAGATCCAGAACTTAGGTATATTACAACGGGTGGAAAACAAACTGCTGTTGTTAATTTTACAGTAGCAGTTTCTAGAGAATATACAAAAGCTAATGGTGATCGTGACAAGATAACAACCTTTGTTAATTGCGAAGCTTGGGATAGTGGTGCCGAAGTTATTGGCGAATCCTTTAAGAAGGGTGATCCAGTAATGGTTGAAGGATCTCTTAGGAATGATAACTGGGAAAAGGATGGAGTAAAGCATAGTACCCTAAAGGTTAGAGTAAATAATTTCTCTAAAATTACTCGACTTTCTAAGAAAAGTAATGAATCTAATCAGGAAGAAACAGTAGCATTCTGATGCTAGTCGATCCTAAAAGAGCAAGCCCATGTGGGCTTGTGTCTTTTGGGGACGAAAGTAGAACTTTATGAAAAAACTTAGACTTTTAATGTGTTCCGAGGCCAGCTATCTAAGTTCTGGTTTTTCAGGATATACTCGTGAACTACTTAAAAGATTACATGCTACTAATAAATATGAGGTAGCAGAATTCGCGTCTTATGCAAAAGTAAATGATCCAAGAGATAGTGATATTCCTTGGATGCTATATGCTAATGCTCCATCAGAAAATGATCCAAGAAGTAGAGAATATAATTCTAACACAGAAAACCAATTCGGCAAATGGAGATTCGATAGGGTTTTATTGGATTTTAAGCCCGATATAGTATTTGATATTAGAGACTATTGGATGAATTCATATCAGCAATATTCTCCATTAAGACCATATTACCATTGGGTTGTAATGCCAACAATAGATTCTGAACCACAACAAGAATCATGGATAGATACCTATATATCAGCAGATGCTCTATTTGCTTACTCCGATTTCGGTAGAGACGTATTAATCAGACAAAGTAACAATAATGCTAATGTTATAGATACTACTTCTCCCGGAGTGGATTTAAATGCTTTTAGACCGCTAATACAAGAACAACAAGAAATAAGAAAAAATTTCGGCGTTCCAGAAAATGCTTTCATTGTTGGTACTGTGGTAAGAAATCAAAAACGTAAACTAATTCCCGACCTATTTAGCACAATAAGATCTCTTAAAGATAAAAATCCAGATCTTTATGATAAAACATATCTATATATACATACTAGTTATCCAGATGCTGGATGGGATATTCCACAGCTATTAAAAGAATATGAAATATCTAATAAGGTATTTTTTACATATGCTTGCAGACATTGTGGTAATATCAGTTCAATGTTATTTAGTCATGTTGTAGCAGGATGTCCAAGATGTGGTAATAAATCCATGCAATTACCGAGCGTTAATAACGGCATCCCGTCTGAACAACTTGGCCACATTATTAATATGTTTGATCTTTATGTTCAATATGCTATTTGCGAAGGTTTTGGTATGCCACAAGTAGAAGCAGGTGCTTGTGGAGTTCCTGTGGCTGCTGTAGATTATAGCGCTATGAATGATGTGGTACATAAATTAAAAGGATTTCCGATTAGAATCAAAAGAGAATTCAAGGAATTAGAAACCCAGGCTATTAGAGTTTATCCTGATAATGATCATTTAATAGAGATAATTGAAACAGTATATAACCAACCATCTTTCCTTAGAAAGCAAAAAAGACAAGAAACTAGAAAACTAACAGAGCTTTATTATAACTGGGATGATATTGCTAAAAAATGGCAAAACTATTTTGATAATGTAAAACTAACTGGGCTTCAAGGCAAATGGGATAGACCATTAAGTAGTCTTACTCAAATTCCACCTAATATATTGGAAAGCACTAAAGATATTAATCATTATAATTTTGTATTCACATTATTGCGACAGTTTTTACCAAATCACGCAATAGGTAATAGTATCATTCCACTGCAAATGATTAGAGACTTAGAATATGGATATACACAAAATGGAATGCAGATTAGTCCTTTTACTAGACAAAATGTTGTAGATACATTACAAACAGTAATTACAAATCATAATCTTGCACAACAAGCAATGGTTAATCAAGATAAGTTAACACGTGATGATTATATTAAGTATGCTCACTTAAAAGCTAATTTAGGAAATAATTCATGACTAATGTATTATTTATAGGTCCATATAGACAGTTAGATGGTTGGGGATTAGCTACTAGAGATTATATAAGATCTCTTGCTACAATTCCTAATATCAATATTACCACTCGACCAATATATTTAGCTCCTGGATATAATGATCCTAATTTCAATGATGAGCAAATTATAAAGTATGAAAATCAAACACTTGATAAGTACGATTATGTGATACAAAAAACTCTACCAGAATGTTTTCATTACGACAAAAGATTTGGAAAAAATATTGGATTATTTACTTTAGAAGTTAATGATTTCAAAAAAACTAAGGCTATAGATAATATTAAAAGAATGGATGAAATATGGGTTCCATCTAATATAGAAAAAGAAACATTAATATCTAGCGGATATACAAAAACCATCAGAGCAGTTAGTGAGGCTCTTGATGTAGATAGTATTAAGTTATATCCTGCTGCTCCTCTTAATCCAACAATAGCACATACATTTAAGTTTTATACAATATGTGAAAATAATTCTAGAAAAAATCTAGAAGATCTTATTATAGCATTTAATTTGGCATTTAATATTACTGACCCAGTTTCCCTAATTATTAAAACAAATGGGGACATTAGAGAATTAACCTCTTTTGCCGATAATATTAAAAAGTCTTTACAACTATCTCAGCCGTTTAGAAATGAAGTATGGATGACTCAAAGAGTATCATATGATGAAATACTTAGATTTCATTCTAGTTGTGATTGTTTTGTTATAGCCTCATATGGTGAAGCATTTTGTCGTCCAGCAGCAGAAGCGTTATGTCTTGGTAAAAATCCTATTATAAACAAAAATAGTGGTATGAAGGATTATATTAATGACAAAAATGGATTTCTAGTTAATAGTTATAAAACTCCAGTTATACTAAAAAACCATCCTATCGCTGGAAATACTGATTACTATAACGCCAAACAATATTGGTATAAAATTGATATATATGATCTGATCAAACAAATGCAATCAGCATATACTATGTTTAAAAAGAATAATGACGAATGGAAAGCCAAATCAGAATTAGGAATATCACAAAAAGATTTATTTAGTTATTCAAATATAGGTAAAAAATTATGTATCCAGGCTTCTCAGTAAGCAATATTTTAGAATCAGTTTATAGCAGTAATAATATACTATACTATCCTCATTATAGTTTATTCGATGTTGCTATGAGCGATCTGGACTTATCGTTGTATTGCATTGATGGAAATGCCAAAGACTTTTTTGATAAAAACTTGTCAATTATAAGACTAGATGAAAATTCTTTACCTTATAAATCATATTCTATATTTTTAACCAATAATCCATTGATGAGCATAAAGAATAATATTACTAGTAGTATGCATCTTAATTCTATTATGTTATGTCATGATACAAAAATTTTAGGACTAAAAAAGGAAGATTTGTTTCTGATATGTAATAATACTCTTAGAACTAATGATTGTTTGTACTATTTCCCAAATCCGGTAGAAAACTTTGTTTGTCCAAAAATCTTATCATCAAAAATACAGTATAGTATACCAGAACAACTATCAGTAATAAATAATCCTCTAGATAGAACAGAAATAGCGATATTATCCTATAATAAACATATAGAGAATGATTATCTTAAAAATTTAGCAAATATTGAGTCCGTTACTGTAAAAACAATACCAAAAGATATTTCTTCGGTCAATGATATTTTAAACAAGTACAAAATTGTAGTAGAATTAGATCCTGGATCAATTATTAATGTGTTGTGGGCAATTGCTTGTGGCTGTGTTGGAATTATTATGGATGTAAATGATTCACTACTTCAGTATAAAAATATACCAAACCTACACATAGCAAATTCTGTACAAGAAATGGTTCATCTATTACAACAAAATCCAAGTTATATTGATCAACCTATTCAATCTAATTTATATGTAAATCATAATGAATTTAAAAATCAAATGCTATCAATAATTCAAACCTATGCAAAGAAGGCTTTTGTACTATGAAAATTAATATATGTTTATCAGATAAAGATGTTATTGATGGTTATCAAAATATTAGTATTTCTCAAATTGATAGTCTAATTAATGGTTCTATTGATGAAATATTATTTACTAAATTAGACAATGTTCCATTTAATGATAGGCCACCTATATTAGCTAATGTACTAAATAAAATTAAGTTTAATGGTGTTCTGATCATAGAAATGCTGGATCTGGTTGCAATTGGTAAAGATATGTCATCAGGATCAGTAACATCAAAAACTATATCATCACTAGTAGAAAATATAGTTTCTGTCGGATATGAATTTGATATATTGGAATACGTAGGTAATTTTCCACAATATCAAGTACAGAAAAAATATTCACACAACTATAAGCTTAAAATACATATAGCTAAGAACTAACTAAGGAATTTATTATGTCTATATATAGTATCTATTTTTGTTATCAACCAACTAAAAATATGAAATATATTGGGCCAAAATCTTCTGTAACAGTACCCATTAAAAAACAAAAAAGTACTCTAATAGAACATAATATAAACTATACAAAAGAATTATTTGACGACCTAAGACATCATGTTGTTGTGGGATTTGAATCTGAGAAAACAATTAGATTATTAAATGGTATAGATAAATTAAGCTATAATATTATATTAGACTATAAAAATACTAATCATGGTAAGGTTCTAAAAGATGTACTGGTCAAGTATGATAGATCTCAATCAGATGGAGTATTTATAGTTTCTGACATTAGTTGTATTATCACTCAAAAAATTAAATTAGACAACTCTAAGAACTATATTTTTACAACTAATAAAAATGTTAATAATAATGATATGACATGCAATATTGTTGATGATAAAGTAGAACATATATCATATGATACATCTTCGTATTACTGGAATGGTATGTGTTATTTAACTAATGAAACAATTCGTCTACTAAAACACATTAACAATACCAAATTTACTGATCCATTATTTTTGTTTGAGATTATAAATTATCTAATCGACCACGGCGTTGTATTTGATCATTGTTATCTTAAACCAAGACAACACTCTTATGTATCAAACACCACACTAAAATCTAGCAAGGCTTGTAATGAATAAAAGTATACTAGTACACAAAAACTCATATTCTAAAATACATAGCACAATTACTAGGGGTATACTTTATACTTTTGATAATGTTAGGCTAGCTAATCTTCATCATAATATATATGATACATGTTTATCTTCTAGGCCATCAACTATTATTTTACAACTTGACGAATATACTCAAGAAATACATCAATTTATTAATGATACGTCGTTATATGAAAAAAATATTGTTTTAACGGTGGACAATAGTCCGTGTTTGTACGATAAGTATAAAAATCTTATTCTAGATTTACATAAAAATCAAGTATTAAATTGTAGTTTAATTTTACCAGTAGAAATTTACTCATCATTAGTAGAGGCCGGTGTTAACCAAAATAAACTTATTGCATACAATAGATTGTATAATGATGTTATTTTTCAACCACGAAATAGTATTCGTAATAACAAGATCCTGTGCATCTTAGATAGAGATCCATCTTGTATTGATATTGTTAAACCATATTTATATCCTAATACTACAAATAATATAGTTTTGGTAAATAATCCTGAAGTAGAATATGATCAAAATATTGGTTTGTTATTTGATGAAGATATGGATCAAGCTTTAAATAGTTACCAGTCTGTGATAGATTTATCAAAATCATATGAGGCAGAAATTATAGCATGTGGCATCCCATCATATTCACTATCAGAAGACTGGATTAGTAATGAGCCACAAGTAATCCAGAAAGAGACTACTCCTGTTACAGTTTTTATTAACAATATTGCAGAGCGTATTTCATGAAAAATCAAATAGGATTTTATTGTCCTCATATAACTAATATGCCCCATCATCGTCTTATAACAGACGTATTAAATGGCTTAACAACATCTTCTGTTAATACAATCATGTTTAATACAATATATGAGCAGAGTAGCAATGATCGTAAATTTTGCTTATTGCCTTCTGTTAATGCTCGTTATTTTTATGGGATACTATTTTGTTTTGATGTAGATTCATTATCTGTAGTTAAGCATTTTCCCGGTCCTTCCCATAAAATTTTTATAACAGACGATATTGTGTGGCAAAATAAGTATCTACCGGCAACAGCCTGGAAAGATCTATTACAAGATAAAACTAAGATCGTTACCCTGAACAAAAAAGCATATGATTTATATAGTATGTGTTTTGATAAACCAATACTAAATATGGTTGATGGTTTTAATTTGAAAGAGTGCGAAAATGTTATACAAAACTTATGACAAGATGACCGATAAAGAAAAAGAGTCCGTACTTAAAAAATTATATGTTGAAAAGAAAGAAAGCTTAGCCATTATTGCTAATAAGCTATCAACATATAGTAATAGAATTCGTCGTGATGCTAAAAAATATGGTATAACTCTAAGAGATAAAAGTACAGCACAAAAAACAGCTCTTAAATCTGGTAGACATAAGCATCCTACAAAAGGACAAGTTAGAGATGATTCTACAAAACAAAAGATTGGTAATTCTGTAATGTTAAGTTGGGAGGAACTATCAGATGATGAAAAGTTACAAAGACAAGAAACTGCTAGAAATAATTGGAATAATTTATCAGAGGATACTAAAGAACAAATTTTAAAATCAGCGAATACGGCAGTTAGACAAACTAGTAAAACAGGATCGAAATTAGAAAAATATCTACTAAATAGTCTATTAGCTGATGGATACAAAGTAGAGTTTCACAAAGAACAAATGCTACTAAATACAAAGTTGCAGATTGATATCTTTTTACCTACTATGAACATAGCAATAGAGGTTGATGGGCCGTCTCATTTTGCTCCAGTGTGGGGCGATGAAGCTTTGAAAAAGAATATTAAGTATGATAATAAAAAAGCAGGACTAATTTTGGGTAAAGGATTAGTATTAATCAGAATTAAACAAAGCAAAGATTTTTCTAAATCTAGAGCATTATTACTATACCAAGAATTAAAAGATATTCTAGAAAAAATCAAGACTAAATTTCCAGATATGGATAATAGGACTATTCTAATAGGAGAATAAAATGGTTAAGAAAACTGTAGAAGCGGTAGAAAATAAAGAAGTGACTGTTACACCTAATGATCTGGAATGGAACGACTATGTTCTAGGATTATTATCGGACGATGAAAAGATTAGTGGTAATCCTACTACTGATGGATTACGTAGAATATTTGAAATAGCACTAAAATGTAGGTTAATAGCATCAACATCTCAGGTTACTCAATCTCCTAGTCCAGACAACGAAAAACGAGCAACCGTAGTTCACTCATTGATGTATCGTTTAAATCCAGAGTCTGACGACCCAAATGGTATTAATACCTTGACTGTGGATGGCTCTGCGGACGTTTATTGGGGTAACTGTGACAAGATCTATCGTAATCATCCGGTTGCTGTTGCGGAAACAAGAGCAGAAGGACGAGCACTACGAAGAGCTTTAAGACTACGCAAAGTTGTAGCAGCAGAAGAATTAGCCACAAATGTGGAAGATGATGTTATGGGGGATAGTGTTGGTAAAATAACATCTAATCAGGTTAGCTTTATGGATGTTATTGCTAAAAGACTAAATGTAAATGTTATCAAATTGATAGAATCAATGAATTTTCCCAGTGATAATATTAAAAACTTGACTCATGATAATGCTGTTTCTATTATTAGAGAGTTATCAAAGCTACAACAAAGTGTTGATAGTATTCCTGATAATATAAAAACATATGATCAAAATTGGAAATAGGTGAATCATGAAAGTAAAATATAAGGTGGGCGATAAGCTAGAGTTCGAATTAGAAGGCTCTGGTCAAAAAGAAATTTTCAAAGAATTGGCAATGATTCAAGAAATTTTTGCAGAAGAAAAATGTGGACTATGTGGTAGCACAAGTCTTCGTTTTGTTGTTAGAACCGTGGACAGTAATGATTACTATGAATTAAGGTGTAATGACTGTGGAGCTGTATTAGCTTTTGGTCAACATAAAAAGGGTGGGACTCTTTTCCCCAAGAGAAAGGATGACGAAGGTAATTGGCTACCCAATAAAGGGTGGCACAAATGGACGGGCAAAGATAAAGACTAGTCTTGGATCTCTTTCCACTTGTATATAGGACAATGTTGATTTTTCTGTGCTAATTTATTGTTATAGTTTTTCTCTCTAACAATATTACAACCACACAATAAACATGAATTTTCTTTAAAGTATTCACATGTTTGACATATAGACATTCTATAGTCAATTTGTTCCTTAGAGCACAAATTTGATGATTGATCTCTCGACTCTACCGAAGAATTAAAAGTATCTTCAGTAATTGGTCCTTTTTCATATAAACTCTGTTGTGCTATGGACATAATCTCATCCATACTTTTGATATTATCAATAGGAGTATCCAAGTGTGGATTCACAGCATTTTCTAATTCTCTTTGTTTTTTAAAACATAATACTTTTGTATCAGGATTTTCTAATGTTAATTTAATTTTACAATATTTACATTCATATATTTTTTTACCTTTAAAAGTTGTTTCTGTATCTATAAAATCACAAAAAAAAGTCATATTTTATCCTCCTGTAATCAACCCCTCACCACAACAATAATAATTTGGCGCACATCCTTTACTACTATCATAACATGTTGGACTACTTATGCAATTACTATCTATACTTTCTGTACTCTTAAATATTTCTTTCATATTATAATACACACCAGGACATCCATTGTTTTTAGGAGCAGCTCCGAAAAAGCTAGCACATGTAGATCTAACTTCTTCGTCTGCAAATTTTTCAATAAATTTATCATGTATATTCACTGGTCGTTTATAAGAGTAGGATACATATGCAACAATAGCATTGGCCGATGTTTGTGAAACTTCGGAATCATATTTCCACGAGAAACCTTCTTCTAACGATCTTTTTGTTCTTACTGCCCAAACCGGCCAGCTAACTTCTGCAAATTTTAATGAACAAGATCCTGGAATAGGTCCTTCTATAATATCATCAGTTTTTATTTCACCATTAAAACAAAAACTTTTTGTTAGATAAGCTTCATTCATATTGCTTTTCCAAGCATTTATAGCTGCCTGTGCAGAAGTTCCATTGCTCATTACATCACTAGCGCCAACCAGAACGGCGTCAGAAATGTATGGAATAGAACTACATGATGATTTATCTGGTTTCTGCAAACCCTCTTTGGCTATTACAGGACTTGGTAAAAAATAATACCATGCAGAATATGATGTTCCACCAATTTGATAATTATCTAATGGACTTCCGCATTGTCGTATTCTGCTGCTAATAAAATGTTGTTGTCCTGGAGGCGTCGTAAATGGAGTATATCCATTAGAATGTGTTGTGTTTGCGATTGTACCACATGGAAATCCAGCTGTTCTATTAGCCTCCAAAGGAATCACATAACTAAATGTTCCTAATATACAATATCTTGTTTCAGTAATAAGATCAAATGTTGGAGATTCTGTAACCTCAATAATATTTTTTTGATGCTTACATTCTGTACAAGTACTATCTTGTATATGATAGGCAGTATATGTTCCATCAGGAAATACAATTTTTAGTTTAGGACATTCTCTTATGTCTTTTTTAGAACAATTACCTCCATTATAAATAACAACACCATTTTTGGTTTGAGCAGAACCCAGATTGATTCTTAACTCTGTATTATCATATATAATATTAGCAATAAATTTATCGCAAGCTGCGGTATAAGCTGACGGTGAAGAAGTTATTGTGGTTGTTTCTACAACCTCGTATTGTATTCCTGGAGAAGAACTACTATTTATCGACCATCCTTCACTACCCTGCATCTCTTCCGAAATATACTCACAACCGCATACTCTCGGCGGAAATTGAGATCCGCCACATAATTGCTTGCAACATCCGCCGCCACCATCTCCCCATGGAGGAGTTGATACTGCATAGTTTGAAAATTCACAATCTTCTAACCAAGCAGGATCACTACATTTTTGTGCGTATAATTCACAATTTACAAATAAAGGAAAGTAATCCATAGGACAACCCTTACCAATCGGTCCATAGAAGCCCTCTGTTAGGTCATCACATTGACACAATCTTCCAGCAACAGGACTCCTATCTACTGGTAATTCTGGTAAAGTTGGACAACTGTTTGGTGTTGGATAAACAAAATTTAAAGATGTTGATTTATGAATACTATTTTCTATAACTCCCTTAAGAGTAAAATCATAATGACAATCTTTTATTCTATATGTAACAATTGATCTTCCATTATTTAGTTTCTCTCCTGAACTATCTGTACAACAAGATGTTCCTTTTCCAACGCTAGCGCTCCAATTTCCGCATTCAAATCCAATAGTTTCCGCACCTACAGGAGCATTAAATCCATTAGATATACCATACCTTGTCCAACCATCATCAATAGGACCATTACTATTATTTGAATTTTTTTCTTTGATCGGAAATGCAGAGCATGGTGGAATACTAAATGTAGGAAATGATCCGGGCAAAGGACCAGGATAAAAATCATTTACAATATCTGCGCATCCAACATAACATCCAACAGGATAACATGCTGGAACTAATTTTTGTGTATACGGCGGAAATGTTTCGCCGCCTCCACCACACACACAAGATGCACTAACACTACTAGATCCTGCTGTTCTACAACTTCCTATTATATTTTCTGTAACATTGTCTCCAATTATACTACTGGCCCCTTCGCCAGCTACTCTAACAAAAAATGAAGTAGTTTTAATAACTTTTTCATATAATAAGCCTTTTGCTCCTATTTCTGGACACTCTGCTATTACAGCTTCTTCTTTTTCGGAAATTTTTATAGTAAATAATTCATCATTAAAGTAAAATTTAATTGAATCACCAACAGCACCTTTACCAAGAATTCTAATATTGCCACTTAGTTTTAAATTATTTGGAGTTGCAGAACTATCATAATCCATAGGAATACTATCGTATAGAGATTCCAAACTAGCTTTATTTTTATTAACCAGGTCGTTTATGATACTATCTCTATTTATAAGATTACTTGACGATTTTTTAGAAATATTATTAAATCCTATTTTTTCTCTTGATCCATATAATGTTCTAAATATTAATTCGTTTGCCCAAATATCTATATTTAATCTATTGATTAAATTATTAGCTATTTCTGTTTGAAAAATACCATCCCATACGGCAAAATCGTATTGAGCAGGAATGGATGTTTGACCGTTTATACATTGTGTGTTGCCAAGTAAATTAGCATTTGGAATTATAGGAGTATTCGAAAAAGATGCTCTACTAATATATGGCATAGATCCAGTATTTCCTAAGCTGTTATATAGTCCGGCATCAACAGATAATCCAATTTCTATAGAATCTCCTAGATCACCAATATTAGCATACTGATATGTATAATTGTAAAATCTAGATCTAACAGTTAGTGATCCGACCGGAGTGATAGATAGCGTTCCTTTGGAGCATTCTGTCCCTGTGTCTTTATCACAAAGAATAGCATAAGATCCATATGGTTCTCCAAAAGTAGTTTCTTTTGAGAATTTTCCCCAGTTAAAAATGGTCGATGAGTCTATAGATGGAGGAACTCCTACATTAGGGAAAATAAGTTTTTCACATTCACTAAGATCAATATTTTGATTTATATTGCTAGATATAATAGGACCAGCAAAAACATCGTAAGGATTATTAATAACAAAAGTATCAGAATATACTATACTAGCATTTGGAGATATTGGCACAGGTTTTAATAAAAATTTAGGATCAAGATCTATAAATAGCTTCATTTTATCGGCTAGTAAGCCTGTTGGCGGACCAATATATGTTGGTCTGTAAACTCCACTTATTCTTAAAACTCCATACTCATAATTTTGATTATTCTCTTTTAGTCTTAATTTATTTATTAAACTATTATCTAATGTACTATTACTATCTAATATATTAATATCAATTAATCCGTTTTCATTTTTAAATAAATTGAATTTAGAAGCAGAATTCGTATATCTATCGTTACGACCCAAACTAAATGGGCGATGTATATAATGATTCATTTTAATGCCAGTTAATTTTATATTAGCAGTATGAGTAATCGGTGGATTATAACCACTATACATACTAATATGCCAATTTGCACTAGATTTCAGAATACTATTTCCTGTTGGCCCAATAGAATAATCAGATTCATACAAATTATTACTAATAAGTTGAGATAAAGTATTTGCATAAATATATGGATTATATACTTGTCTAATTTGATTTTCAATAATTTGACTATTTAATATATCATAACTAGAAAAATAATATCTATCGGACCATTTACTACTAGCATAGTTTTGTAAATTTATTATTTTTGATAAAACATTTTTATCTTGTCCGCTAGTAATATCTATTAATGAATCTAAACTTGTAGAATTTTGTAATGGTACTGTTGCAAATGCTGTTAGATTAATATAATTCGTAGAATCTGAGTCTCTTATGTGTAAAGTTCCAAAAGAAATATCTATATCATCTTTTAATTTTAATTTGGTAAATATATTATTATATATATCAGATACTATGGGTAGGTTAATCGATCCTGAAGCAAAAGTTAATAAATTAACAGTAACAGATTTTTCTATAATACTATTATAAAATGTGGATTTAAAAGCATCAGAATCCTTTGTTCCAATAGTATTTTTGTTACTCAAGATTATCGGCATATCCATAGATTTAACACCAAGATCGTAATTAACATATTGTTCGTCTAAATAACTAAAAAAATCTTCATTGGTGAAAAAATCATCTTTATGAACAAGAGCAAAATAAGCTCTAGATCCTTCAATGTAGATAGTATTTTTTAGATCTTTATCTCTAATAAAAAATAAATCTAAAATAGGATATGTTTTATCGGTAATATTTGCCTTTTTTGTTTTGTTTGTAAATGGCATGTATATATATTCCAAAGGAACTTTAGGAATAGCTGGAATTATATTGCCTATAATATTTTCATTAGGTGTTAGATGATATTCGGAAAATACGGTTGGCCATCCACAGTATTGTTTTTCTTCATTAGGATTATAATATCCAAATGCTCTATGATCACCATATTCATACCAAGAATTATTAAGTTTAACATATAGTCTAGTTTTTTTACTATGAGATAATAAATCTAATAGACTATTATGTTTTAATGCTCTTTTTATATCAATTTCTCCAAAATAAGTTTTATGACTACTATCATAAGATACATCATTAGTGAATAATCTATCGTCATATCTAAAATTAAACATCCCATTATTTTTTAATGTCAAAGCTGAGCCATTATCAGAATCGTCTATTAATCCTGAATTAGGATCAAAGGTTCCAAGTTTGAACGTTCCTATACTTTGTATCGGAGGCAAAGAAAATACAACTTTCGTATTTTCTGGAATAACACCGAATATTACATTAATTGTTCTAGTTGGTGTTCCTCCTATGACAGTATTAGATCTTTCGTTTGAGCAAGGAAAAATATTTGGATGATATAGGTTAGGATGTAAGTCGCCAAAAACTTTATCTAGAAAAATGTTAGTAACAAGAATAGTTAAATTTCTACCTATTTTACCTAGATTAACCTGAGAGTTAGCATGTATTTCAGTACCATTAATAGTTATTTTAGTGCCATTTCTAGAACCATAAAAACTATCTTGTTCCGAAAAACTAACCCAAATATCTGCCGAATCAGTATCCCATTCAGGTAATCTAATTTGCCAAGTGGCATTAATATAAGTAGATAAATTAATGGAAGCTGTATACTTACATCCCTTAACATTACTTAATGTGACGGACCTATCTGCATTATTTAATTTTTGCATAGGAGCTGGATGTTCAGGGATCGTAAAGTCACCCAGTAATTCTTTAACTTTACTTTCTGGATAGCCACCGTATGCTGTGGCAGGATTTGATGCTGTTGACAAAAAAGGAGTATACAAATTCGGAGTTTCAATCTGGAAACCTCCATCTCCGCATTTAAAAGGATATCCATTAACAATTTCGAGATTCCAGCACTTACAACTTTGATCAATCGGCATAGTATTACAGCTCATATTATCTGGATCTCTTAATTTATATAATTCTATATCATATATTTTGAGACCAACATCATATGTAGAAAAAGTTATTTTGGGTTCGCTTTTGCTTTTACTGTGGGTATAGCCTTTTATGAATGCGACAGTTCCGGTTCCGGGATATTTATTAAGTAGTATACTATCATAAAAAAATCCACCATCTTGATGAAATGCTACTAAATCTATTGCTGGGTGAGCAGCTAAAGCATTATATCTTCTATATAATCTAAGCTGTTTATCATTAGCTACACTATATACTCCATCATCAAAATATTCATCTGTTTGTGTTACTAGTTCAGAAAAATCAGGCACACTAACAGCAGGAAATGTTGATGAAACAGAAGGAAATCTTGAGTAAACATCCACAAAACGAGTCGAGGACTCTCCTATAGATTCACTAAATACCCTTTCTTTATTAGCATATATACTCATAGTATTAACAATACTATATATTGTACTGCGAGGAGGATTGCCTTCGCAAATGGTATTATATGCTGGTTTTGTATCTAAAATTTGACTTCTAATTGATGCACTTCCTATCTTAAAATTCTGATCATAACCAAAAATTTTTGTATTTCCTTTAATAACAGAATCACAAGTTAATTTTTTTACTGGTCCGGACATAATATTATATGTATCTGATTTTTTAACAACTGGCTCAAAATTAATATCAATACCAATATGAGCATTAACCTTTTTATTAATTGTTATAGTGCCTTCTGATTTAGGTCCAAGCCATAGATAACCACCATATTTATGCATAAGCGTATTTACTAACCCAGTGCTATCCGTAATAATATTTAAATCATTATATGAAACCATTAATTTATTGGTTAATTTATTAAGGGTATTACTATCACGACCATAAGTATCTATCTTGGGCGTTGCTGCAAGATAGGCATTGATTGATGCTAATTTTATTGGTTCTTTGGGGCCATCGGGCCTTTTGTTAATAGTTGTCATAAATTCTATTTTCTGATCCTCATTATATGACGGTTTTGCAGAAAATAAATCGACTGTTATACCATCAAATTGTGGCCCTGTTGCTAAAATAGCTGCCATAGATAAAAGATCTTTATATTTTAGATTTGGTAAATCGCTATTATTTTTATATATAGTAGTAATTTTGTTCATTATAGAATATACTTTATCGTATAGATTACATGATATATATATAAATTCTGAACCGCTAGGAAGAACCGTAATTTCTCCGCCGCCCTCTATAAGAGTATAATTACTAAGTTTTAGTCCAGATGGACAAACTTTTGCTTCGCAATTTCCATTGCCCCCCGCAGTAGCATTCGGTTCTGGTCCATCATTTGTAGCATAAAAAACATCTCCTTCACTTATATATAAATCAACACCGGGAATTGGTCTAGTATCATTAAATCTGTCCTTGTCGTAGTACCTATACCATCCTAAAATACCGGAGGATATATTCCATTTCCATAAACCGCCTTCTTTGTAGAATGGTTGTTTAAGAAATATATTCCAATGAGTATTATCTTTTATACCATATGGTATAGTAAATTTATCTATTGGTGGTATTATTGTATCTAGTGTTCCATTATAATCCTTAACGCCAGATCCCATATTAATACCACTAATTCTAAACATTTTTGTTGACTGCAATTCGGCTATACTTGTTGAGGCATTAACTTGTGTTAAAATAAAATTTCCACATGTTTTATTTGACATTAAGTAATTTTTATATGATTTTTTATGAGAATATATATTTAAGTGATATGTGTCTGTATTAGTACCGGGGACCGGAATTTCTCCTAATCTTGGCTCAAGAGTCCAGTCTATATTTAAAGACATATTACTTACAGTCATATTATTATACTGTGCATTATACTTAGCAAATTTTTCGTATCCCAATCCTGGATTAGTAATAGCAGGAAATTGTTGATGATACTTAAAGTCTCTAAATTTAGTATGATAATTTGTATAAAGATATGGTATTTTAGGAGCTAAATCATCTGTTAAAGCTCTTGTGTCGCATCCTCCTTCGCAACATGGTGGAGTAAATACTTGGGGCTCTTGGGGCTCTCCTTGATCATTTATTGGCCATGTCAATACCGCACTAGGTACTCCTGGTTCTTTGGGTTTATAATTAATAGATACTGTACAATTATTATATTTTGGCTCTTCTGTTCTTATAAGTTCGCAATAGTTACAAAAGATTCCATCTTCCGGCTCAATAGCTATATCTTCTCCAAAAATTATATATTTCTTTTGAATATTTCTTGCGCCTCTTACAGGATTCGCTTTACAGTCGCATGGAGCTATTTTGGTATCGTCTGAATTATATGGAGCACTTAATAATTTACCATACTCCACAGGACCGGATTTATCCTTCTTGATAACAATTGGTTGCCATACACCGCTCGATTCTTTTTTAAAATCGCCTATGAATGATTTTAACCATCCTATTTCGGTTTTCCATAAGCTAGCATCTTTTGCTGTAGCAGAAAAAATCGATGAAAAAATATCACAACTTGACATTATCCTCCCCCATTAGATTGTACAATCCATCCATTTCTTGTGTATAAAAATAATGCAGTATCGCCAACATCAATATTTAAATTTAATGGGTTACTAAATTTACCAACATAATAATTTGGTTCATTATTAGAATTAACTATATTATTACTCAAAGATGGTGTCTTTTTGAAAAATAACTTATATATATTAGCAGTATTACTAGACAGTATAGTACCGGAGGTAACAAAACTATTTTGAGAAATTGGTTCATAAAATCCGCCATCATGATCATAAGCACAATAAATAATAGATGATCTTGGAGCAGCATAAATACCCATATTATCTTTAACAAAAACTGTTTTTCTATATCCTAATGCCAAAATATTATTATCTAAATTTATAGAGTTATCTATTAATTCTCCTCTAGCAATATTTTTATTATTTAGGTCTTCTTCTAATAATACATATACATTTTTATAAGTACTCGGCATTGTCCAAACTTTTGCTTTTTCATCCCATCTTAGATCTACTGGACCGACCGGCCAAGTCGATGGAATTTGAGCCCAGCCACGAGCAAATGTGGGTTCTTTATAAGGAGCGCTATAGTATCCTTCACCCTCACCATCTGCTCCATTCACTATAACTATACCGGCTTTTTTAAGATCATCAGCAGTTAATCCACTACTATCACGAGGTGTACCATTATCGTCTTCTTGTAATTTAATAAATTTTTGATTTTTGTACACATATCTTTCGTCATTTTCATCTTCTGTATTTTTTACAGTTTTTGGAGTGCCGTCCGACTTATATTGTAACTCCCCGGAAGAATTTGGAACAGGATAGCCCTCTGTGTCGTATCCCCAACCATGAACCATCATTGGGCCGCGAAATCCAAAAAATCTAGCATTATTAGAAAATGGAATAGGGCGTTCTGGCAGAGACGAAATTAGCTTTTGAATATTTTCAGATCTCTTTTCTGCAGGAATAGCGAATAGTTCTTTTACTTTATCTAAATATAATTGATCATATTCTAAGTTAGATTTTGCCAATCTATTGTCGCTACAAAATATTTGATTTAAACTATCAGATTCTTTATTTGGCGGAATTGTTCCTATTCCCAGCATTCGTATACTATTGCCAGTAAAATCCCCACTTTGTCTATTTTGAAAAGCACTAAATTCACCATATGATAGAATAGCAGGATTTAAAGTAGAATAATTTATTACTGTACCAACAGTTTTATATATTTTATTTCCATTACTATCTGTTTGTGACTTAGTGTCTATTTTATCGGATTCTGTTGTTAAAATAAATGGTGGTACTATTCTACCTCTTTTTGCTCCTTGTAATAACGATTCCGCCTTATTTATTTCTGGCTCACAAAAAGGACAAAGAATACTTTTTTCTTGTCTTTCTTGTGTTTTTGTTGGCTCAAGATCCTTTACGGTTGTCGCGTCAAGTGATTTTTTAAGTCCTGGTATTCCATCAGAATATTTTATTTTCCCTTTACCAAAACAATATCTACAGGCTTTTCTAGGATATTTTGTAATATGATATGTTCTAGCATTTTCTGTTGGATAGAAAGAAATTGGAGATAATAATCCGTCCAAGCTCATAAAAGATGTATTTTCATAAGAAGTTTCTAAAATATTTAATGCTTCTCTATTATCCATAATTTGAGTATTGCTAAAGATTTTTGGATAATCTAATACATTAAATCCGCTGCCCTCTGGTCGTCCACTAGTCCATATAGGATTAAATGGCCATGATGAATCATATTTAATATTTTTATTAATAGCATCTATCGCAAGCCCCTGGTTCTCTGCATTATCTCTTAATAAAAGAGGTAATCTAACATAAAAATCATTATGTCCTACTAATAGCTCGCTAGAGCTTCTCCAAGATTCTGGTAGTGGTGGATTTGTAAAATCTCTTTTTGCAGCATCGTTGAGGGTTTGTGTTTTTGATGATACTGCTATTCTATTACCAATCTCTGCTGCTTGTGCAGCTATAGCTTTTCTACGAGATAGTCTTTCTGCTCCTATTTGAGCTGCTCTAGTTGCATTTTCTTTATTAAACAAACCAAATTTTCTAGTAAAAGTTCTAAGACTATATTCTGTAGATACTCCACCATCGCTAATATTAGTTCTTATAGCACTAATAATTGGACCACTATTCATACTAGATACAAGATCAACGAAATCACCAATTCTATATATCGGGGATCCTGGGAAACTAACTGTACCATACTCTTGTTGCAGCTGATAATTACTGTCATTTTCTACTCTAGCAATAGCTTCCATATCCAAATTCTTCATACCTCCAAATTTCCAGGGAGATAATTCTTCTACAACATTAACCTTTAAACCCCCAACTAAATTTTGAATAGAATCTTTTAAATAACTATTGTTCTGACTAATATCAGTATTGGTAAATATTTCTTTTCTAACTAACCACGGATAATTTGTCCATGGTCCATAAACAGCAGCTTGGCTTTCTAGTGGCACAGCAGCAAATCCAGGCATAGCAGCCTTTGGTGCTATGGGCATTGTTACAGCTTTGTTTGCATCTTTATCAACAGCATTTAAAGCATCTAGAAAATGATCTGTAGCATTAGTAATAATATTTGTAGATGCTCCAAAACCGCCCTTGTATGGAAATAAGCCGCCAATAACAGTTCCTTCACAATCTGATGTAACATTTTTTCTCCATTGTATTGATCTTATCTCCGATACAGAATTTGGAGTAGTTGCGCCCCTTTTTAGTTTAAAAATGGTGCTATCTAGCATTAAACAGTGATGAACATACTTACTAGCTAAATGAACAGGATTTTGTTCTACGGGAGCACTAATAGTGATAATAGCTCTTGGTTCTCTATACTGAGATGCAGTATATGGTTTGATAAAAATAAAATTATCTTCTATAGAACCTTTAGCATATAATTTATACAATAAGTGTTTTTTTAATTCATCCGATACAGGCACATCTTTATCGTATGCGCTTTTATACATCACTCCGTTATCTGCAAAAGTAAAATCACCAAGTTGTGTTATATTACCATGACCAGGAAAGGCGTATGGCATATATAAATATTCATTATTATTCATACTGGTAACAACTGATGGATACCACTCATTAGGAATAATATCGGTCCCTGTGGCTGGCTGAGAAGATAATGCCAAAATCATAGCAAGTGTCGGAGGATTTTTATTAGGTGTCTGTCCATCTTCACCCATAGGGGTAGTTGTTAGCATACCATTAGATATTTCTTGCCAACTTTTAAATCCTGGAGATTTAAGAGTTTCCATAGAAGTATAATTTGTTTTATTACCAGAAATATTAACAAATTTAATACTTTCAGATGGTTTTATTGTTGATGATGTATCTGGTTTTGTCTGCTTATCAATTGTGATATCTGGAATAGTGTCATTAAGATATTCATAGGTTGCTCTATATCCTAACAGAGGACCGAATCGACCATCATCTGTAGTAAAAAAATCACCAGTAATCGAACCAATAATGATTGTATCATCTATAACATTTCCAACTTCTTCCCATGCTCCATCCTTTGCTGGTTTATAATTAGGATATAATGCTCCCTGACCATTGTATTGTTCCACCTCTATTGTTGATCCAGAATGAACTATATCAAAATCCTTGATAGAAGTTTGTGGTTTATCTCGCGAGATTGTCAAACCAGGAACTTTGACCATAAATTGTTTACCATAATATGTATCACCAATATTTTTTACATAGCTATGAACCTTCTGTAACATATCACTAACTCTATCGTTCATCATGCTAGCACTAGAGTTCGGACTTGCGGCGACATCTTCTCCAACCAAATGAGGATCAGGTCCGTGAAAAACCATACTTATAACTGGTTCACCATTATTTACAGTTTTAGAATATTCGTCGTTTGCTTTTTCTTCTACTATCAATCCGGTTCTACTTACTAAAGCATATCTTAATAGTACTCCTAAATCTGTAGTAAAATTTTTATTAAAAGTGTAGTAAACCCACGAATCAAATCCTGCGATAGCAGCACGAATTTCATTTTCTAAAAGAAGAAATTTTTCATTCCCATCAGTAAATTCTCTGCTAGTAACATTCCATTGTGTATGAAAAGTACTTATGGTAGAAGATGGTCCACTAAGATTTGCACACATTTGTCTAGAAGTATTTTGAGGATTATTTAGGTCGCTTATTCCTTTAAACTCACTATCAGGATAGGATGTTACAGATGATTCTTTTGGTGGTTCCGGATCGGATTCTTTATTACCTTCAGAGTCTTTTTTTTCTGTTTGTTTAGATGTTATATTCAATGCCTTTGTCAAAGCAAACCCCAAAATGTTTTGAATATCTGCAACACTACATAATATTTGAATTTGTTGCATAGTTGTGTCGTAACTAACCATACGAGCATTGCCATCAATATCTAATCCGAAATAAGGACATATAAAATCATCCCAAAGTGGATAATTAGACTTTGGTGTAATAAAAATTTCATCTCCAATTTTTTTAGTATTGCTACCAATCTGTTCGTCTGGTATACTGAATATAGATTGTGCTACATCTTTAAAAACATCTTCATTTTTATCTTTGTAGCCAGCTAATTCTGAATTACCTCCATAAAAGATTATTTTGTGATAATTTCCTTCTCCTACTTTTGTACCCCAATCCCACAAAGCGTTTTCTCCAGAAGAATATGTTGTTGGGCCGTCATAAACAATAGATCCAGTACCCGATCCAACGTTCGGATCTATATTATTAAATTTGTCATAAAATGTATAATTTTTATTTCTAGTAGATAAATGATCTGGAGCTCTTAATGCATTTTTTATACTAATCGAATAAAAATCAAGTTCGTCTCCAGCCTTTGGATCGAATATTAAAGTATTATTTTTACGAGATAGAAAATTAGACGTTAATTGTAGTAGTCTTTTTTGTCTAGATCCTATATATAATGATCTTAAAGTAGCGTCATCATTAAATTCCAAACCATAATCGTAACTAGTTAATACATTTCTAGCTGTGGTATCTTTTATAACTTGTGACAAATAATTATTTGGTGGTTGTTTTTGTCTAGATATGGTTCTAATTTTGATAGTATTTCTTCCCACCGGAAGACCAGTAGGTATAAAATCCACAAAATAATCATGATTATTAGCTTCGCATATATGATTAACCAAATCTAAGATACTAACCACAGGACCGGGAATTCTAAATCCAGAAGGAACAACAGGCAACGATGAAAAATCTATTGTATAATGTTGTCTATAAACATTATCAGAACTAATAATAGTAGGAATGAGTCCCATTTGGTTTAATTTTAATCGAAGAGGAGGTAGATTGTTTGAGAAATCATGAGGTTCTAATATTTGTTTTGTTGTTGCTGCCTTGTTGGAGGATGGTCTTGCGCTTGGTAATATCGGAACCTCTTTTAATCTTTTAAATAATTCGTTCTGCGGTTGTACTAATTGATATTGATCCTTTAGAAATAAAATACTACTATATTCATATTCTTTAGAATCTTTATATGTAGTTTGTTTTGTCAATGCTGGAGTTTTACCTACAATCCTGCCATAAGGACTAAATCTAGCATCTATAAGTTTAACTGTGTCTCCAGTAGGCTTCTGTGACGAGCCAAAGTCTGATTTATTGATAAGGTCGTCCATGGCTACCAAAATATCTCTTACTACGGTACCCTCACTATTTATATCATGTTTTCCCCATCCTTTAAGACTCTCTAAATATCCATATATATTAAATACATTAGGTATATTTCCTTCAGGTATTGTGCCAATAAAATCATTTTTATCATAATTGGAATTTAATGCATCGGTACTGTCAATAGTATTAAGTCTATTTCCAACATGATTAGATGGAAAACCAAAGTCATCTAACAGCTCAAAAGCCTTGGGAGTAGTTTTTGATTTAGAGAAAATAGTTCCTGGATAATAATCGATAATTAGTTGAGTATTTTTTAGTAATGTAGAAAAACTTTTAATTTCTACTGTATATAAATTTTTACCACTTGAACTACCATTGTTTTTCCATGATGTTACTATACCAATAAATTCAAAATCATTAAATATAAATCTAACAGCTACACCAAGAATATCGTAAGTTTCTCCAATAAATCCAGGATCTTTATCTGTCCAATATTTTTTTGTATATGAACCGTCTAAATTAATATCATAATATACTTTACCCAAATCTGCTCTACTAGGATTAGCTACTGATAAATAATTATTGTCTATAATATTAGATCTACGTTTAAACTCTTCTTTAAATAAAATAGTTCTATGTAAGTCTTGACTTATTGGTTGTTGAAATAGGCCGCCACCTTGACCAGTACCACTAAAGTCTCTAACATTAAAAAGAGGTATTGGTGCCGGAGCAGACGTTTTATCAGTTCTTATGTCGCCTACCACAGGTGTTGGAAAGCTTGTGTTATAAGAGTTAAATGTACTTTTCTGATTTTTATCAGCTAGTGGGGTATTTATTGCTTTAAAGTTTTCAGCTGCTATTTGATTATCATTGAGTATTGATTGGGGACTATTCCAATGAGCACTATCATCTTCTACTAAACTTACGCTAAGAGTACTAGCTTCTGATCCCCATCCAAGGTTAACATTAAAATTAGAAATACTACATCCTAAAAATAATGTTTGATTATATGGACCGAATTGACCCCTAGCATATGCTGGTTCTTGATATAGTCTACTTTCATCGGTTGGTGCTATTATTGGACGTGTTGCTGTTCCTTCTATTCTATGAACAGGATACGTATCTAGATCATCACTCATTTATATGTCCTTAAAATATATCTATACGGCTCTTTGCCAGACCCATGTTTTTTGTATTCTTATTCTTCCTTCTAGAGGATCGTAACTTTGGTTATCTGTTTTAACATAACTCCTAATAGCATTAACTGCTGGTGTTGATGTGCCAAATGTATATTTTGGGTTTAATTGTTCAACCACCCCAGTAATAGCCTGATACTGAACTGCTGGAAAAATAAATCTTTGAGCCAAAGCTCTTGGTCGTGGTAATACAACTTCAAAAGTTACATCTCGTGTGCTGCTAGTTACTGTGCCTAAATTTTGTAAAACTGGTCCTAATTTTCTTCCCAAAACAAATACTTCTGCTATTTGTTGAGCTGGAAAAGTATCATTAATATTTAATGTTTCACTGACTGATCCTGGTATAAGATTAAGAGGTCTATTATTAAACTCAAAACTATAATCAATTTCCCCAACATGTTTTCTATGACTTTCTGTAATATTAACTGGTATAGGATTAATTTGTGGAACTATCTGCTGATTAGTGAGTCCAATCATTCTTTCGTTCATATATTGCAAATTATTTAACCACTTATAATTATTATTAATATGATTTTGTACATTATTACTAAAACCAAATAATTGAGCTCTTTGAAAAATTGGAGACGCATATATATCAGCACTATTTTTTAACCAAAACATGCCTTGTATAGCATTTTGGTATTTACCAATTTTAAGTTCTCCTGGTGGATTGAATACTGTAGGAAGTGTAAATACTGGATTATTTTGTTGAAGATTGACCATCGCAGCAGTGGTTGTATTGGTATTTGCTGTCGATGGATTTGGTAGAACCGGAAAGCTTTGATCAATAGGAGGAATATAATCTGGTAACGAATAATTATAAGCATGAATTACATGTTCGCCACCAAAATTACCAACACCACCTTGGGTTACTCCCCAACTTCCCGGCTGGGATCCGTCCATTATGCTAGCATTTTCTTCTCTAATATTTAGACCATAAGTTTCTAACCCCTTAATTGTACCATTTATTCTTATTGTTTGTAAAAAAGTACTATCAATACTAACTTCTGCTGTCCAATCATCTATCCACGGAGGATGATATGAACTATTAATAGCTAAAGATGTTTCTCTAATACTAAAAGAGCCATTACTTTCACTAGATTCAATAACTTTACTTCTATTAACCGTCATATAGTTATTGGTCATAAAAATTTCTGTTGGCAAATGCTTTAGTCTATCCAATACATAATATCTTGCATTACTAAAAGCGCTTCCGTATCCAACACCCAAAGTTCTATTATTTTGTGGTGGATTATTCTGCACATTGTTAGAATGTTTTCCAACAGCTTCTATTGTGCGAGATATATTATAGCGTGTTTTATGACTTTGATTATTTACATAGTCAAGATTAAGATTAGCAATATTTCCTCCAAAATATGATGTAAATACCGAATCCATAATATTAAAAGAATTACTATCTTCGATAGGTTCCATCGTAATAGTATCAGTGTAACTACTAATTAAATATCTAGTATCATTATTATTAAATAAACTTTTATGTTCTTCTATATCTAATTCAACACTATAATCTATAGTATTAATATAATTATTCTCAGAACTAGAGCTATAACTTGTTACTCTAGCATAACCCTCTATTATCATCGTACCATTGACATTTAGTTCAAATTTGTTTGTTTGAGGACCTGGAGTTATCAAAGAGGTACCACCGACACCCAAATTTGCATTTTTTGCAAGGCTTGATGCTGTATATAAGTCTCCTGATGTAGCAATAAATACTTGTCTAACTCTATCTTCTTCTTTTAATAAATTATCAACACCTGATGCTGATAATCCAACTACAAATGCCGGTGTTGGACTAACTGCATTATTAAAACACGGATATTGGGCTATAAAATTAGTTATTTCTGTTTGAGTATCTTTTTGTGTACCACCAACTATTTTACCATCTAGTTTAACAGTAAGGGTGGACCCAACGTGTTTGCCCGCTACCTCCTGATAGGTTCTGCTTAAACTTATTAATGGCGCTGGAGCCAATAATACCCCATTATATTTTATACAAACACATTTCATAAATTATAATACTTGTGGTAATGATAACTGGTTAATTTTAACAACAGCACTCCATGCTGTTACATAATCAGCAACACCCGTACAACGAATTGTCATTGATCCGGCACCGCCACCACCCGGAGCAAAAACCATTTCCGCTCCTATTCCATTCAATGCCGAATCTGCGAAAATATTCTGTTCATAATTACCAAGAGGTACCAAGGCGCCAGCAGTACTTCCATTACTACTAAGCCTTTTTACCGCACCCATTAATTTAATAGCCCCAGCAACAGTAGCATTAGTGTTAATATTTCTTCCTACTACAGATATCATAGCTTCGTACATCCATGAGTGATACAATTGTGTGGTACCGGGAAATCTAATAACATTGTATGTGGTACTTGATGGTGAGGTTGGATTGTTGTATGAATAATCTGTAGTAAGATTGCATGTTGCAGATGATCCGGCATTTCCTGAGCCCCTTAAATAATATTGTAAATATTGACTTGATCCTTCGTAAGTACTGTCAGTTGTGTGAAAAGTTCCAGCACTAAAAGTATGGATATTTTGTGTTTCTAATTTTGCATTAGAAGCATATTCTCCAAATAAAATATGGTGTTTCTGGCCATCCGCAATCCCATTAGGTAGTTTGAAATTTTGAGGTGAATACCAACCCGCATCAATAGTATCCCAAGCTAATATTCTTCCTTTATCATTATAAACACCATTATCAATAAAAGCAACTCCATTTTCATCAGACTTACTTAATTGTAATTTAACTATGTTATTTTCTGCTGCTAATATAAATGGATATTTAACAGTATTTGATGCTAATCCTAAATTTACAGCTCTAAATCCTAAATTACCAATATTATCAACTGCTACTAAAGCATATCCAGAAGTAGCACTTTCTCCCAACCTTAAAGCGGTTCCATAAATACTACCATTAACCACCAAAGCATTATTTTTACCAGCTAATTCTGATGGTGTTGTATTAATACCAATTTTTTGATTTAAATAATCTATTCTTAATCCTCTTTCACTTACTCCAGAATACAATACAACAAATCCACTACCTGGCCAGCTACCTAGTCCATCTCTATTGAATACTGTATAGTTACTTCCATTAGAAGCAACTCTATTACTAATAATTGTATTATATTCATTTTCAACAAAAGTTGTACTATTCTCGTTATGGTCCGTAGTATTTCCCATACAAAGTCGTTTAGTATCTTCAAACCATCTAAAATTCTTATATCCTGTTGGTTCATAAGATGATGTTGTAGATAAAATAGTTTCTGGTAAAAGTTGTGGATATATTAAATTTCTATTATTAGATAATCTTATAAAGGTACCGCTATTAGTTAAACTTGGTAGTGTTAAATCTCCGGTTATTCTTACTCCTTGAGAAACAGTAGCAGTAACTAAATTTGTATCATGTAAGTATACTCTATTATCATTAATGTCGGTTCTAATCAAGACTGGAAAATTATCAACATTTCCACTTCCACGAACAATAAAGTTAAAAGTATCATCGTTATTACCATGATTAGCATTTACTATCATACCAGAATTAGCTCTTATTATTAATCCTGCTGGCCAGTCTCCAACATTACCGGGGTCTGTAGGAGTATTCCAATTGTGAAAGGATAAAGTATTAGTATTATTATTCCATCTTAAATAATCAATACCGCTACTTAGAGTTTGACTAATTCTATAAGTTATTCCACCAGTTAATCCACTATTAGTGGTACGATTAGCATAAGTTATATTGCCGTCACCATCTGTAACTAATATATCTCCATCATTACCAGATAATCCTATTCTCAAAGCATTCGTAGTGATTGTTCCGCTAACATCAAGTGCTGATCTTGGAGAAGTATTAAGAATACCAACCCTGCGATTACTATTATTATAGTAAACATAAGGATTAGCATTATTACCAACAATATAAATATTATCTATACCTAAACCAGTATTTACTACTAAATCTGTACCTAGAATAATTTTAGTAGCATCTGTTGGCCCCATAACCATATAATTATTGCCATAACTATGGGTTAGATTATTTCCAACAGTCCAAGTTCCTGTAGAATATGTTGATAGTGTATTATTAAATCCTACTACAGTATTACCGGTTCCCCTAACCGTATTATAGTCTCCATAAATATAATTATTAGATCCTAAACTTCTTTTAATAATATATCCAGAAGCTAATGTTGGTACAACAGCTGAGAAAGCATCGTTGAAAGAATTAGGATTACTTTGTGGATTATTAGTTTGTAGGGTTATAGGACTACTTAAAGTAACAGCTGTATTTAATCCGTCCCAACTACTAGATTGAACACTTCTATTAAATACATAAATATTATTGTTGTCTGTTGGAGTTGGATTATAAACATATACTAATATTTCATCTCCGTTTCTGATGGATCCTGTGATATTACTATTAAAACTAATCAAATTACTAGCAAAACCATTGGATACTATTGTTGCAGTAAATAGATATTTAGTATCTCCGGCCGTATTATTACTACCATAAACATTGTTATTATCGCCATATAAATTATTGTCATGTCCAACAACACTACCATTAGATTGTAGTCCATTATCCGTTCCCATAGAAATAACTTTATTTCCAAAAACTCTAGTATCAGACGATGGAGATAATACAACGTTTTTATTTCCGAATACTCTAGCATCATTACCTATTAAAATATTTTCCGGACCGGCCATATAATTAGATTTGCCAATAAGAATATCATAATTACCGTTACGAACAGTATTAATATTACCAACTGTTATACCATACAATCCATTAACATCATTTTTATTACCAACAGAAATTTGTAAATTACCAGAATTTTGATATACATTTTGATTACCAATAGCAATGGTATTAATAAATCTACCAGTATTAAGAGCTACTGTGCCAGTAATTGATCCATCATTATTCAGTCTTAATCCTGATTGGTTATTAAGATTACCAATAAAAAGATTATTATTGCTACTATTATATAGATAATTTTGTTTACCAATTACTATATCATTATATATTGTTCCACTAACACTATTCATGGTTCCTAGTACTAATGATCCAGAAGATTCACTTAGTACATTAGAATCACCGAGAATATTGCTATTTCTAATATTATTGCGAGTAGTATTTTGATATCCATAAATACCTAATACATTATTTGTAGATGTTATATCATTTCCACGTCCAACAATCACTATACCAGAAGCATTACTGACAGTAACATTCTTTTCTAAAATTAATGAATCTACAACATTAGTAACACTAATAGTATCTCCACAGATAAATAACCCTGTAGATACAACATTAAGTCTATTTCCAATTAATAAATTACCATTACCAGTAGATGCATTATTAGATCCTATAAGTACTCCACTATTTCCTCTATGAAATAAATTCTGACCTATAAGAGTTAATGAGTTTCCAATATTGTTTAATCCTGATCCAACAAGAATATTCAAATTACCAGAATTATAGATATTATTACCAACTAATATATCATAATTACCACTACCAGTAATAATATTACCTAGTATGGCTCCATAATCTCCAGTATATAATACATTACTAGAATATAAATAATTATTATCACCATCAACATAAACTGTAAAACCATTAATAATATTTCCAGTACCTTGAGCCTCTACAAGTCTACCAACTATTTGATTAGAAGATCCAAATGAATCATTAGACGATCCCAAAATAATATTATTTGTTGCAGGATTGGCCGTGTTACTGTTTCCTAAAATTACAAAACTATTACCATTTATATTATTACCACTACCCATAAGATTATATAAGGTAGAAGCGCCAGTAAGAGTATTATGGGGCCCTAAATATGTTCCAGAATTACTTAATCTCATCACCAAATTACCAGTACTATCATGATCAACATAGGCTAATAGTTCGCCCTGAGTACCAGTATCACTATCGCCGTCTGTATAAACGGCTTTTGATCTTAATTGAGCATAATAAATAGTATTACCATTATCATCCCTACCTGCTAATGATATTGTAGCAGGGAAGCTTCCACTAATTGGAAGTGTTCCGGGATTATGATGTAATAGTAAATGAACGCCAGTTGTACAATTTGTTTGATTTTCTATTTTTAAACCGTCTAATGAGCAACTACTAACTATATGTAATAGAGTATCTGGTTGAGTTGTATTAATACCAAGGCGACCATATGATGCATCATAATAAAAGGCGCTATTTGTGCCGGTTCCCTTAACATAAAAATCAATATTTTTTTTCTGGTTATTAAATATTGTGCCAGATCCGGGAATATTAGATAGTATTATATCTTGTGCAACATCAGACCCTAATACAAGAACACCACTAACTGTTGATAATGAATTTAATCCAAGAGTATTACGAGCATCAGCAACAGTACTATCATCTAATAAACTTCTAGCAAATGATGTTATTACTCCTGATGAAAATTGATTTAATCCTGTGGTATAAACATAAACGCCGCTAGGAATATTTCCTAAATTGGCTAATCCGCTCAAACCATTACTAAAATTTGTAATATCGCTAAAAGTATGAATATGGCCGCTTAACGATACTCCGGTATTATTGACCGTTAATGTATTAAAATTACCAGTAGAAGGATAATATATACCAATTGTGGTATCATTAATAATACTGCCTGTTATAGAATAATCATTAGCTAATGTTGGCATATAAAATATCCCCTAATTACATTCCGCTAATACCACCCTCTGTGGCATTATTAATATTTGTTTTGAATTTGTTTAATTTTTGATCGATTAGATCTTTTATCATTGGCTCTATGCTCTTTAGTACTTCTGCTCCATTCAAGATAACTTCCACAGTATGTTTTCCTTCCATAGTTACAACATCAGGTATTTTAGGTAACTGAACATTTTGTAAATCTGTTACAAATTGGCCAAAAGCAGCCTGCAATGATGTTCCAATAGCAGCAGTATCGGTCAATTGAGACATTCCGGTAGCAGCAGCTTGTGGAGCGCCAGATTGTCTAGTATTAGTTACACCACCAGCAGTTTGAGGAGCTGTTGGAGCTGGAATTTGTACTCTTGCTACTTCGGCCACAGGATTTGTAAAAAGATTATTTGTTTCTGCTAATGGTTCTGTTCGAGCTTGTTCTCTAGCTTGTCTATATAAATTAACATCGGCCATAACATTTCCACCACTTCCTCCAACCGACGCTTCTCTTGATGCTCTAAGTTCTTTGCTAGTAGAATATATTTGATCTTCTATTCTTTGTGCTTCTCCTATATTTCCTGACTCTTCTGCTTTTTTCTTTTGCATTTGTAATAGTTCTTGACTTTTTACTAAACCTTGTTCTTTTTCGCTTAGTCCAAATGTCGGCACTGCTGCCATTCTTTCGGAAGCTGTTGCTTGTTGCTGTGGGATAGAAAGAGTTTCACTTAACTTACTGCCTGTTGCTAATTGATCAAATTGTTCTAAAACATTAGGTTGTTTTGGTTTAATTTCTGGCTGTGGAGTAGATTGTGCTATTATTTCAGCATCATAAGCTGCGGCCTCATTCATTAGTGCGCTGCCACCAGTAATCGCTGCTCCTGATCCTGCTGGACCAACTGCGGGAATAAAATTACCAGCTTGATCAACTATTGTATTAGGAGGTAGTGTTTGTGGTTCTGGAGTTGATGCTAAAACTTGTGCTGTTTGTTGTGTTAGTTGTGTACCTTGTATTGCTGGACCAGTAGCCCCGGTAGTTTTTGGTAAAGCTGGACCATAAGCTTCGGTAGTTGTTGGCGTAGCAGATACTTGTGGTTTGGGCATTTCTTGTTGAGGTTGAGTTTTTAATTGTTTAACATATTTCTTATAGTCGTCTGTATCTTCATATTGTCCTGTCATCCATGTTGGAAGCCAGTTATTTTCTGCTCTTTTTGATAATCTTGCTTTTTTATTTTGTTCAAGTTTTCCCTTAATCCATTCTATTTCTGTTGTATCTCCTGAACTAGTAGCTTTTTCTAGATCCATTTCTAGCTTAGCTTGTTCTTTTGCATAATTTCTTTCTCGAATATCAAGCTTAGTATCATCAACAGTGGCTTGTGTCATACGTTCCGTTTTTGCTGCTGATGCTATTAGATTCGATGTATCTTCCCACGCTCCTCCGGCAACATATGCAGCCTCGACAATTTTACCTATAGGATCTACAGCTCCTTCTAATCCACCAACAAGACTATCAGTAAAAGAACCAGCAGCTCCTTCGGCTACGGCAAATTCTGTACCCAACATTTTATTAAGATTACCTATAAATCTTTCACTAGTTCTATTATTTGGATCTGCTGCTTTGCGCATTTTAGCATCATATTTTTTAGGATCAGAGATAGCTTCATAAGCATTTGTAGCAGCACTAATAACTGTTGAAGCTGCTCCTCCTGCTACTCTACCAGCACTTTTACCTCCTAAACCAGCAGCTTGTGCTACAGGAGCTAAGCTAGTTTTAAGTGCTTGAGGAGCAACAGATGTTGCTAATTTGGCTGTTGTTGTCGGGGCAAGTGCTCCTGCTTGAGCACCAACCTGTAATGTGTCGGATCCCAAACTAACAATATCTTGACCTATGGTGCCTTGTTCTAATGATTGTCCACCAAATAATCTTCCAAGATTTCTTCCTGCACTAAGAGTATCTCCGAGAGCACCGAATGCTAGGCCAGTTTTACCTCCAGTAACACCACCAGCAACGTTTAATGCTCCAGCAGCTGCACCCAATCCCTCATTTGCTGCATAACCGTAATTACCCCTAGAAATTTGGTCTTGCATAGCTAGAAGAGACATACCCGTTCCTAAACTTTGCATACCAATATTTGCTGTACCTAAAATATTTGGCATCATTTTAGACTTACCTGGCACTTGACCTGTTGCGGCGGCCATGGTTGCTGGTACAGGCGGTGGGGTCTTTCTTTGTTGAGTAAACATATCTGATGCTGCCGATTTTACGCCAATAGCATCTGCAACCATCGATGGTACAGCATCCATTAGTCCGCTAACAGTACCAAACTCATATGCTAGTGCTTCCGATACGGTTTTTTCTGGTTCTGCTTGAGGAATTTCACCTGTTGTATATGTTTGTTCCTCAACTGTGGTTCGAGCCTGATCAGCAGTGGTACCACCTATATTTTCGCCACGACCAGAGCAACAATTTCTGGTGTTAGCTTCAATAGCACTTAATAATTGAACTATTTCTGGTGAAGCTTCTAAATCAGCCATTTGCTCTTCTGAGGAAGGTTCTGCAGTTCCGCCCAAGCTTCGTGCTGCTGCATATCCTAATCCTAAGAACCCTAATGCTGTAGCAGCAGCTTTTTTACCACCAGTAGCACTACCTTCGAATCTTGGTTTTTTTGCTTGATTTTCTTGTGCTACGGCTGCTGCTTCGACCGCCGGTTTGCCTCTACGAGGAGGAGGTTTTCTTGGCGGTGTTGGCGCAGCTTCTTGTCTACCACCAGAAGGGCTGAACCTGTCAACTAGGCTAGAAAAGAAACCCTTTTTCTTTGTTGGTTGTTCTGCTTGAGCAGCTTGTTGAGCAGCTTTTCTACCTTGATATTCTTCTTCAGTAATTTTACCAGCTTTTCTAAGAGCCTCTGGAGTGCTTCTATTTCTCATCGAACGTCTTGTAGCGAGGATTGCGGCAGTACCACCAACCACTCCAGCAAGCCCCACACCTACATTTTCTCTTTCTGTTCTACCAAGTTCATCTTCTGCTGTCATAAAATCATATATATTATTTCCTCCATTACTATTAAGAGTTTTAGTTAAATCTTCTATAGCTTTTGTATTAGCTTCTGTTGTAGCAGCAGCTTTTTCTCGAGCCTGTAATTCAGGATCCTGTTGTCTTAAACTATCTAAAACCTGTTTAGCCATTCCTTCGTTAGGATTAATTCCTTGTTCTTTTAACGAAGTTTCTAATAGTTGAGCACGAGCATTTCTTATATTTTGATCTTTTTGATCTCCAAAACTAAGAATCTGTTCTGCTGCTGCTTGTTGTCTATTTCTAACTTCTGAAGCGGCTTGTTGAGCAGCTTCCATTTTTTGCATAGGAGTTCCGCCAGTTTCTCTGTATGCTTTTTGAAAAGCTGCTTGTTGTTGTTCTCGTGATTTTGTCATATCTCCAGACATCAGACCCTGTGCTGCTTCAAGATCTTTACGTTTTTCAGCTCTTTGCTTAGGCGTAGCAGTAATAATTTCTTTTAAGAAACTAGTACCTTGTTGCTCTAGTCTTTGTCTAACTTCTGTTACAGATTTACGATATTGTTCATCAGCAATTGCTGCTTCTTGACTAGCTAGTGCTCTTCTTACAGAAGCATCTCTAGCAGTATCTACAGCTCCTCTATATTTATTTTCAGCATCAGCCTTAGACATACCAGCTGCTATATCTTTATTCATCTGGTCAGCAGCAGCTAATCTAGCATTAATAAAAGTAGTATCTGCTTCAGCAATTTGTCCTCCCAAAGCATTAAATTTTTCAGCTCCTAATTTTTCTTTAGTTTGATCAATAGTAAGATTGCCGCTTCTCATCACACCACCCAATAACTGTTTGCTTAATGCTGCTCCTCCAGCTTCTGCCGCTGCTCTATTTTGTACCGATTCCCTTAATTCTTGACCGGTTTTTTGTCTAACCCCTCCAAATCCCATGTAACCTCTAGTATACTGACTAGATTTGGTATCTGTTTTAAGTAATTCTTTCTCAGCATTAATAACGGTTGTCATAGCTTCTAAACCAGCCTTAAAATCTTCAGCAGCATTAGAACTATTACTAAGAGCCAGTTCGAAACTAGAACTAGCTTGAGCCATAGCATCTTCTTTAGCCATCTCTAAATCTGCTCGTGCTTTTTCTCTTGCAGCATTTTGCATATCAAAAAATGCTCGTGTTGCACCCATTGCTGCTCCAGCAACTGTTCCTATTATTCCTCCTAATGGACCAAATTGAGCACCCATAGTACCTATTATTGTTGCCTGAGAAGATATTGTTGATGCAAACTGAGCTACTGTACCAGTAGTAGTATCAAATCCACCGCTCATATCTGCCAAATGTTGAGTAACCATAGTAACACCACCACCTATGGCCGTTCCATATTGACTAAAAGAATCAGCAAATTTACCCAAACTAGTACCAGCAAATGCTGTATTAGCATTACGAAGAGCCGCTGCCATACCTTTAATACCACTATCTATTTTAGATGCTGCTCCTTGAAATATGCCACCCATTCTACTAACTTTTCCATTTAAATCTGTTGAAGACGCAGCAAATCCGTTAGCAAAATCATTTACTGATGATGACCAACCATCCAAGGTATCCAAGAATGGAATGGTTCTTAGTTCATCTTCAAATAAAGCAGAATCGTCTGTGGTATTTTTATCATTATTATCTTTATCTTCTATATTTTTAATTCGTGCCGTTTCCAAAGATTTATTACTATCTTCTAAATCGGCTACCTGTTCATCTAAAGCTCTAGTTGTCATACCATGAGCATTTGTATTAGAATTGAGAGCCTGTATTAATAATAATGTTGCTTTTGTTTCTGATGCTTGTGCCTGAATATCTGTTTTACTTTTACTACTTTCCAACTCTTTGGTCTTGACAGCTTTTTCTTCTGCTCTTTGTTTTTCTATACTTTCTTTTTCTCCCTTACTAACAAAACGTGTTTTAGATAAACCCATTTGTACAGCTGATTGGCGTGTATATTTTTCCGTAGCAGCTTTTTTACGTTCATCAAATTGTTCTTCGGTTTCGTATTCTCTTCTTGATCCTACAGCAATATCCGCCCTCTTAGAACCTAAATCTCGTGCTGATTGTTTTTTCTGTTCTAGAGCAGCCCTATCTGCTTCTTCTTTTTCTTTTGCTGCAGCCGCGGCCTTGCCTCTTTCTGTGCCACCTTCTATATTGGATATAACATCCTCCGATGTTGTTGCTTTTCCGTATGTTGATAACATTTCTTCTTCTTTTTTCGCTCTAGCACTTTGTGCCGCAGCCAAAGCCTCAGCTGCGTTCGCCACATCCCCATAAGCAGCTTCACTTTCTATTGCTGCTGCTTTCTGTTCATCTGTCATGGAATTCCAATTATCTGCATTTGATGATAAACGTCCTATTAATTTTTTATATTCATCATCCAAAGTTTTTTGTGCCTCAGCTTCAACATTGGCTAATTTATTAAGTTCCTCCGATGCTACAACAAATCCATCCGCAAATATCTGTTTCTTTTTTTCGATAGTCTCAGAAAGAGAAGTAAAAGATTGTTCTACCATAGCTATTTCCTGATCTATGGCATCTATTTTTGATTGTATTAGTGCTGCTTCAGCTGGTGTTGCCGCTCCTGCCTTAGCTGTTTCTAGTTCTTGTTTTTGAGTACCAAGACTTTCATTTTTAGACTTAATTTCTGCTGCTAACGCTCTTTGATTATCAATTACTGAGCTTAACATGCCTATGTCTCTAGTGTTGCTAGCATCTTTACCCAAATCACCAGCTGTTTTTCCGATATCTACGCCAGTTTCTGGTTTAGTTGTTTGTGCTTCTATTGCTGAAGATAATTCGCTAGCTAAAACACTACCAATAGAATCAACAACATCATCTAAAAATCTTTTTACTGATATTCCTGATCCGTCTGTTGCTGCTTTGGTTCTAGCAGTTTGTGTTTCTCTTAATAAGTTTTGTAATCCAGCTAGATCTATTGTGCCTTCTCCTCCCACACTCAGTGCATTTAATACTTTGTCAAATTGACTAGTTATATTATTAAATTCAGATCTAATAGTATCACCAGCTCCCCCACTTGCTTGTTTTGATACAGCCTCTGATAGTGCGTTTGAGATTGTATTAATGCCATTTTCGCTCAGAGTAGTTTCCCCAATAGCTTTATTTTGTTCGATATTAGATGTTACTCTAGAAGCAACCCCCAATCCTTGTGTAACTTTTAGTTCTGCAGCAGCTTTGTCTTTTTTATTCGCTTCTATTGCTTCCTGTTCTTTTAGATTACCAGCTCTAATCTCCTTTTGTTGACGCTCGGTAATATCTAAAGAAGGAATCTCTATTCCCATTAAACCTGCTGCAGCTTCTCTGGCAGCAATATTAGCCTCGGCTAAACTTTTACCTTGATCTAAAGCAGATTGTCTAGCACTATTGGCAGCGTTCATAATATCAACAGACAATCTTCTTAATGAAGTTCCTGTTGATTTTGCTATATTATCTAGATCAGCTAATTGTCCTAAATCTATACCTCGAAATATATTAATTTTATCTTTAATAGATTTAATATCAATTTTTGGAGCTGCAGATGGTGTTGGGGGTGTCGCAGAAACAGGAGCGGATGGTGTAGCTTCTGGTGGTAAAGTTGGTGAAGGACCGCTGGCTTTTGCTCTAGCTCTTTGGTATGCTTCAGTTCTTGCTTGACCAGCATTAACTGGACGACCGGCATCGTCTGTAATTCCGGGAGCTTGGTTAGGAGCAGATGTTTTGCCAGAGATATAATCTCTATCTTGTCTAAGCTTATCTGCTAACTCTCTAGCTTCACTTGCGGCATCTCCTCCTGCTGCTGCAAGATTTTCTAATCCACTAATAACTCCATCAAATGTTGCTGTTCCACTAGTAATTTGAGCTACGAAGCTATCTAGCTGTTCGGATAAATACAAAAACTCTCTATTTATAATGTTACCTATTTCTTGATCAATAACAAGTCCACCCGTAGAAATAGATGGTGTTGGTGTTGTCACAGAAACAGGGGCGGATGGCATAGCTTCTGGTGGTAAAGGCGCGGGACCGGAGGCTGGAGCCGACGGGGTAGTTGAACCAGTCGCTTGTTGTACTATTCCTGCCCTAAGAGAATCGGCAGCGCTATTTAAAGCAGCTACCCATTGTTTTTCTGCATCTATCATAGCCTTAACATCACCAGTAGAGGCTACTGCTCTAGCAGCTTTTTCATATGCTCTATACATCAAATTTTCTTGATCTACTGTTAGTTGACCAGTATTGATAAGAATACTAGTATATTCATCAAGAGCTCTTGCTAAAGACGAATAAGATATGTCTAAACTACCAAAAATCTTGCCGGTATTACGCATTATACTAGACGAACTCTTAAAAGCATTACCAGCTTTTATAGTCATTTCTTCTAAAAAGGTAAATGGTTTAGTATCCAATCCAGGATATAAATTTGGTTTTCCTCCCTTTGGACTTCCTCCGTCAGCAAATCTTTGTACCCCAACACTTCCACCCTTATTTAACCCCAAAGCTTTAGTAGCTTTTTCTCTAATTATAAAGCTTCCCACAGGCAAACTAGTAGGTATACTATCACTAGTTCCAGTACCCGGCCCCTTAAATACGCTAATACCACCATCACTAAATCTCCCCATACCATTTTTATCAGCTTGATTCATTTTATTTAATTTATCATATCCAATTCTTTTGGCAACTTTTGGTGGAACATAAGCTTCGCCATTACTAACTAATGCTGGTACACTACCCCCATCAGCAAATCCTAGCCTGCCACCATTTGCTCTTTGGAAGTATTGTAAAGCCATTTGTGCAGAAGAAACTGCTGGCTTTTTATTAGCCCTAATAACACTATTAGGATCATTAATTAAGCTTGGACTTTTACTATATCCGCTCTGTAACACCCAAGCAGGATCAGTAGATGGGGGCCATGTTTCTCTACGCCCATAAAGTTTGGGATCAATTAATGATTGGTTTTTTGTCCAGTCTTCTGGTTCTAATGGAGTTTTCTTAACGTCTCCTCTATTCTTAAAATAGTATTCCCACACCTTCTTAGCATCTCCACTAACGCTACTTCTATCAGAAGTTAACATAGCTCCTTTTTCACTAACAGCTTCCATAACAACATCGTACAATCTTGGACCATAACCACTAGTAGCCTTAGATAATCCTACATAATATAAATTATCTTTCATCTTATATGCTTGAACATATCCTGATCTTTGGTCATTTTTATAGTAGCCCGCGCTTATTAGATTACCATCTTCGTTTAATCCTATTTTGCCAAAATCTTTTTCTTTTTTAGCCGGAGCTGATTTTCTATTTCCATAAAGACCACCCATTAAACTTGCCATTTCTGATGTAGCATCAGCAAGACCACCCTGAGCAAAAGATCTTCTAGAAATACCGCCACTAGCTAATAGCTCATTAAGA
>Ga0169931_10001321_pt1 | contig 40941 bp, 24 predicted proteins | sample Kivu_15m_20L_FD_129675 | JGI IMG/M metagenome (GOLD analysis project Ga0169931, IMG submission 129675) | Freshwater microbial communities from Lake Kivu, Western Province, Rwanda to study Microbial Dark Matter (Phase II) - Kivu_15m_20L... | ecosystem: Environmental > Aquatic > Freshwater > Lake... | reverse complement strand
GCCTTTCATAATGCGACGCATGAAAGGAGACGTTTTAAGATAGCTACCTTAAAAGATTATAAATGACTATTATTGCATAATGACGCCCGTTCAGATCAAACATTATACAGCTCTATAGTAGCGTATAAGGAATCAAGCGAGCCATAAGCAGTTGAACGCTCTTGGAAATCTTCACGAAATGATCAAGATAGTCAACCACCCCTTCATGGCTGAGCTTGAAACTAGCTGTAATTGGGACGATTCTGGGAAATTTATAGCTTTGGGAGAGCTTTTCGAGCAAATGGGGTTCACTTAGTAAGACAGTTTACAGCACAATAAGGTATTTTCAATAATATTTAGTTGATTATTTTTGCCAAAGAAAAGCTTACGATAGATCTTATCGAAAAATATATACGCGAAGTCCACAAAGGAATCAATTACAGAAAATTAACTTCCGATATAAGATAGGGAGATCGCTTTACAGTAGCTCAGACTTTTAACGGAGATAGCGATATACGCATTTTGCTTGTAACTAAGGCTATAGGTGGAGTTGGTCTTAACTTGAGTTCAGCTAACTGCGTTGTGATGTTTGATAGCGACTACAATCCTACAGTTGACATGCAAGCTATCGATAGGGCTCACAGAATCGGTCAAAAAAGAGTATTAAATGTTTACAGATTGATAACCAAGGACACTTTGTAAGAAAAAATTATGGGGATTCAAAAATTTAAGAAAAATTTGGCAGAAGCTATTGTGAATCTTGACAACACGTCTATTCAGAACGTGAAGGAAAGTAGGCTACCTGATTTGCTTGAAAATGTTCGAGATTTACAAGCAAAAAACAAATAAGCTGAAAGTACTATAGGAAAAGTGATGTATGGGGCTATTGTAGCTGAGATGGAAGCGAATGCTATCGATACCGAGGAGTTCAACAAAAAATATTGAATGATTAAAGAAAATCAATCTTTAAGATAAAAAAAAATATGATACTAACGACTTAATAGGCATCAGTTTTTGGCTGTTTTGAGTCTGTTTATGATGTTTAAGCTATTCGTTATAGCTGCTGAAACTTTTTTCTGAAGGTCTGCTTGTCTGCTATGCTAGGGACTTTTTGCTTAGATTCTTAGCCTTGTAGGCTGCTCTATCTTGGTCTTTTCTAGCTCTTTTGGTACTTATTTTTCAATTTTTAGTGTTTTTTCAACTTCCTTTTAAGACTTGATAACTTTTTTTATTTCTTGCAGACTGAATACGCCTGTTTAAGTTTTGTTATTGCGATTTTAGCCCACTTTGATTTGCATTTAGCTTAAAAATTCATAATCTTGTTTTGAGTTTTTAGGCGAATTCATCTTCTTAGCCCAATCTTTAAACAATTCTTCTTAATTTATCTTACCACGAGGCGAAGTACCTCGAATCTTTTGTTTTTCCTATTATTTTGGCATTTATTTTTTATTATTACTGCTTGAAGGAAGCGCAAGAATAGCTTTAGCTGGCGATCTTGGGTCCGGAAACCTAGGCGAGCCCGGAATACTCATTCTATTGTCTCCTTATAGAATATTTAAAAATTCCTGAACATATCTTTCACCTGAGTTTCTCAAATGCCTATACTATTTGACTTTTACTTCCTCAAACCTCGTAGATTTATCACCTGGACTGAAAAGTCTTCGAATTTATGATTATTTTTACAACTGAAGTAAAGGTATGTCTTCTATATACAACGAAGAGGACGCATATGACCTTTTGAACTATTCTTGCATTGATTCTACAGGTTTGTTGTTGATCAGAACATGGATTCGATTTATCTGATTTATTTATTTTTGAATCGTCACGTTTTTTAAGTTTTTGAACCCAGAAAATCCTTAGAAGCCTTTTGGACTTTGAATTGGAGATGAAATATTTGTTGGTGACCTCTAAGCTGTCAAGTTAGCTTTTCCTTTTTCGATTGCTTACAATATTTTGAGTATTTTACTGTTTTCTTTTTTATTTTATGGCAGCGGTTTTGCTACTTGATGCTTATTGCTATTGTTTTTCAGGTCGATATAGGGCTGAATGAGCTGTCTGATTTCTTCTTTATACTTCTTCTTGAGGGCCAGTTTATCGATATTTTCTGTTATATTAAAACTCGGCTATAAGTAGTATTTTGCTTATCCTCGGCTACTGACTCCCATGTTCTCTCGTTTGAACCCTGTAACTATGCATTTTTATGCAAGGAAACGTGAAAACATGATGATTCTTTGTTCAAAGTTATCGATGAATTAACGATTTACGTTGAGTTGCCAGGTCTAGAATGATTGTGGGATGTATTAGAACATCGCGAAATAGTCTTTTTATTATTAGTGTATTGCTTGAACTTTTATTAGACAATCGTGTTTAAGCTCATGCATTAGTCTTACGCACTTGAGCTGACCTTAGCCGCGTTGGAGTTTACGTCTTACTAGTGGTGCCTAGCCTCGAATGGGTTATTGAAGCGCACCGAAAGGATAGATATCATCCATGGGTATCGTAAGTCCTTTCCACATAATAAGTTTTCTGAATTAAATGCATGAATCATGGTTAAATGATATAGATGTATCAGATCAACTGACATGAACAACTGTTACCTTAGCCCTTACCGTTTGGTTTTTCGTTTCTGCCTCCTCCTTTCTTGAGCATGACAGCTCTTACTGCCCCCTCGAAGACTTAGTTAAGGCCTTATCTGGTCAGAGCACTGCATTCGAAATATTTGCATTTTAGTTATCCTTAGATCACTGATTTTGCTGTTTATTTCGCAATAGGAGCTTGTTTGGGGTCAGTGGCAGTGCGTGTTTTCTCGTCGCGGAGATCGATTTTGTTACCAACAAATATCTTGATTGCAGTTGGAACGACGTTTTAGATCTCAGGGTACCACTAGATATGCTTGAATATACTTTTTTGCGGGCATTTGTAAAGGAAGTAGGCTCAACTACTGAAAAAGCAATCAGAAATACGTCAGTACCTGGGTAAGCAAGAGGACGCAATCTTCCAAATTACTATTGTCCTGCAGTGTCCCTACCTTATACAATACGTACCATAGACCTAGATTGATTACTTTGTTGTCAATCTTAAGAGTTGTAGTTGAGTTGTCAAACACTGTCGGCTCGTATTATTTTGGAAATTATTTTTTGGCGTAACTTTTTCAAAGGATGTGTACCTGACGAGCACGCAGGTCTTACCTATGGCTCCGTCGCCGACGATAACAAGCTTGATTGGCACTAGGTCAGATTACATAGATTTATTATTACATCAACATATAACAATCGTCATAGAATATCAAAAAAAATGACCCGGAGCTTACTTTTTTTATTAAAGCAAAAAGAAAAAAGAAAATGAGTATCTTTTGGTCGATATATGCTCTGAAAAGAAAATCATAGTAAATTTTAATAATTATTTATTTGGAACAATCAAAGAGGCACTTGTCTGATTCTTTTCTTCTAGAGTTCTAGCAGTTCTGGTGTTTCTTTCTGTATTTTTCGATACAACTGCATATATTAAGCCAAAATTCTAAATTTAAACTCATAAGGCTTGCTTGGATCTATCTACTCCTGACCCTATTTTTGACCTTATTCTTTGTTTATTTCCTACATTTTCGGCATATGTGGCTGTCTGTATACCACATAAGTAGTCTTGTAAATGTTCTATACAAGTTCTTCAAGGCCTCGTTTAGTTATGATTATCTTATCGGCTTTAAAAAGACTAAGGACGTCCAGGTTGTATGTGTCATGCCATTGAACTTTGGGGTGATTGCGATGAGCTAGTGCGAAATTAGGGTCCACTTGCTGGCTTGTGATTATACAGAGCAAACCTCGATCATCGGAAACATGATTAGCATGCAATTTGGCAATAATTTTAGTTTTTGCTTCAGGTACAGCTTAGCTATCGACCACTCTTATCTTTCCTTCGGCCATCTTAGCTGAAAGAAGTGCTTTAAGTGCATTTATTTTTATTTTTGCGTTAAGAGGAAAAGAGTACATTTTAGGTTTAGATCCATGTGCCTTACCTCCTCGATACAAGTGTGGAGCTTTCTTACTTCCTATTCTCGCAGCGCCCTGACCTTTCTGTGGCCTCAATTTTGCGCTAGAACCATGTACCATTCCTCTAGTTTTTGTAGTTTTTGTTGTAAATTTATTCAAGTTTATTCTGAACTGATAGAGTCTGTGCATCAGATCTCTTCTCAAAGGGTAGTTGAAAATGTCCTGAGGTAATCCTGATTTAGCAATTAAATACCAATAGACGATTGCAAGTACTACCCAGTTGTAAACGAAAATACTGGAACTGACATGGGTGTTCCTGCGACTAGAGCAAAAGGTTGAAGAGACCACCAATTTGAAAGCAGTTCTTTTTAGGTTCTAAGCTTAAGGGTAGGCATTCGATTAGCTGAAGTGATTGCTAGTGAAACAGGTTACAAGAAACGAGAAAGGACGTTTGTTTGAGAAAATCGTCGTAGGCATGTTCTGGCCAGCAACATCATTATTAAAAATTATGTAAGTTATGCACAGATCAAAAAATATCAAAATATTAAGTTTTTTGAATGAATTTATGATTTTTTTCAAAATTTCTCTTGCATAAAACTAATATTTTGAGACTAAAACAGTTTTTTTAATGAAAAAATACGATATAATAGTTAGACGCATATCAAATGCTAATGATGTTTGAGCCAAAAAGGATTCCTACTAGGACAATTACGATTATAAGTGCCAATATTATGATACAGCACATTTTACATCTACTTTTTTACATCGCGATTCTCGCTTTTTAAATATTAACTTCTGCCTTTTAGATATCTCTATTAGCCATGCGTACTTTTTCGCTAATAAGATCTATCTTTTCACCCTGTTCGAATGTCAAAACACCAATTATTTCAAGCAATTTAATGCACTCATTGATCTCCCTTTACAAATAAAGAATATCATCTCGTTTAGACTATATATCTCTGATCGCGTTAGCTATAAGTGGTGAACCTGGCATTATTCTATCTTTTAATTTTTATTTTTCTTACTTGCGACGGGTTATCTCTTGGTTTAGCTACAAATCCAGATCTATTTAACTTTTTACGGCCCTCAGTAACTATTTTTTCATGAAATTGTACTCAGGTTTGTCCTTTTTGCCTTCATACTCGAGTCGATCTAGTTCATCTTTAAGCATCATACGGTCTTTTGCAAATCTTTGTTGTTATTATTTGAACTCTGCGATATATTCTTAGCCATCTCTGACGTTTCTTTTGTATTTTGTAATCAACTATCTCATCCTCGTTCCATGTCCATTCGTCCTTTCTACGATCTATCTATTGAAGTTTTTCATCTCTTCGTTCTTTTGTACTCGAGTCATTCTTTAGATCATGACCTAACTGCCTACCATACTTTTATACCTGTCAACCATTTACTTTTTATAAGCTAAATTTGTTATTTATGTATAAGAATGCTGAAAAACATAATATAGTTTATTAAAACTTACAAAACTCAATGTCTATCATGGACCATTCGACCTCGATGCAAGAAGACGATTTGATGACGCTTCCGGTGTTGTAGACGAGCGAGCCGGCGAATACTTAGGCAGCTCGAGCTTTGATATACAAATATCAATAGCGCATAACTCTCCTGTAAGCCAGCCTGACGCAGCCAGAAGGCCTATCACAAACTCAAATAAACTAACGACCAGCTTCGCAACAAACTCAAAGCGCTTAATTAGAGCCTCAACGGAATGGTAGCTAAGATGTCCGTGCCAAAAGTAAAACCTGAACCCATACGTGACTGTAACTGTACCCTTATTAAGAAGTCACTAAGAGATAGCTGGAAAACGAAATGCGAAAAAGTGTTGCTTTGAGAAAAGAAAATCAATCGTTGCTTGCACGTTTAAAGATACTCGAGGGTTCAAAAATCGTTGAATTACAAGACGAGCTCAGAGAGAAAGATCGTTTGATATAAAAAATGCAAGGATAGCTGCGAGTACACTAAAAATTCAATAAAAAAGAGATGAATCAAGACATATACCGACTTGAAGAATAGGGCCAGCTCAAAATAAAAGCATTAAGTGAGTAGATCGTCCATCTCAAAAAGAAACTTTCCGAACAGAAGAAAAACAGTTAGATTCAATAACGAAGTCTTAAGTTTCAACAGAGTAGACTTATTTAATTGGAGAAGTCTCCGAATGCTGGCAAAAATGAAAAAGATGTGCCCAAGGAAACGTATGCTTTATTGCAGCTTTAAAACTAAAGATTGAAGTAAAGTCTTTAGGCTTCAGAAAACACTAGAAAACATCTGTAAAGTACACTTAAGAAAGAATCTTAGCATTTGAGAAGCAAAATGAAGGCAGCTTAGAAAGGCAATCAAGAGATGAAGTAGCTTTTGGCACTGAAATAGAAAGAAATATCGGGTCTTTGGATCAAATTGAAACAAGTTGACAAGGCAAATTTAAAAGAGGGAAACGAATAAGATGACAAAGGCCCATCTGACTTACTTCTGAGCTGGACGACTCCTGGAAATTTTGACTGTCGCAGATAAATCAGGGGAAGCAATCATCCCAAAGGAAACAGTCGTAGATTCGACGACGCATAGCAACTTCCAAACGATTGTGAATATCGCATAAGCAAAATAATTTTCCGTCACTTTGAATAACACATAGTCCAGATGCAAGTGTAGTACCAACTTGGAGCTGAAAAATAATACAAACAAATCGTTTCCTTCGCTGTAAATGCACAATACCAAAGCACTCGCTAGACTATTCTAAGCCTAAGTGACTACGAATACATCAAATAGTGGGAAATATATTATGGAAAATTCATATAATACATGAAAATACGTACTTCAAAGGAACAAGTGCTCGAGGTCGGCAACTAACGCAACAGTCTCAAATGCAAACGATTCTGCTTCGATATAAAAACATACGAGAAACCTATAGCTCTTTACGGTATCGTTGAGAACAAAACTGTCGGAGAAAGATAAAGAGAAGTGCTAGTGTGTCTCGGTTTGATGCTGAAACGCAAAAATGTTTTCGGAAAGAAGTCAAAATCTGTACAGAAAATAAAAGTTAGACCGAGCAGTTTATTGCCTAGAAAAATAAATGATAAAAATCTATGATCAGCTCGATTAAATATAAAAAACTATATTTTTTTTTGTTTAAAGATCACTGAGTGATGGCCTTTTTCCAATAGCTAGGTGAGTAGTAGCTTACCTACAAATTCCAGCACTTGCCTGCAGTAGTAGCCAAATACATCTACCATCCCTAACTGAACAAATCTATGAAATGCACTCTTTATTTTCTGAGCTCTTTGCCCACAACAACATGAACCCATGTATCATCTATAGCGACGACGTAACCGACTTCTAGAGCTTTGAGTAGCACTACTCTAGCACCGATATTGTGGTATTAAGGTTAGCTACGGTATGCAGGTGGAGCTAAAAGAGCTTGTTTTCGTGAAAATATTTGACTATAAGGTAAGGTGACTATAGCTTGTTGTGATTTTTTTTAAGTGTGGAACTGAGGAAGTTATTGCTGACTGATTTTTGAGTAAGGTGAGCTGAAAACTCCTTTGTTGTCAAGCGAATAAAGTTTAACAAACTCACAATAAAGATGAATATTAGGGTTTTTGTGATTGGGAAAAGCCTGAGATGCCTTGAATTCCTTTCTGATACGTCCATTTTGGTGTCCTTACATGAGCTACACAAGCCAGGCATACATATTCACCCACTGCTTGAGAATTTTAAGCCCGCTTTCAGATACTTAGACGCCTTCAAGCATCGCTGGAGGATTTCTGGTATCTTAGTAGCTCAAGTTGCAGCGTACAAAACGTGGAACGATCTTGAGAGATGCTTTAGGTTTATCTGCAGTGATTTGCACGAAATTGAGACCAAAATTGATAGCCGTTGGCAGTTTTTCGTTAAAATCTTTTTTCTTAGGCATAACAGGTAACACTATGACCTCGCTTATTATACCTAATAAATTCTAAGCTGAGATCTAAAGCTGATTGAGCACATAACTCAACGAATAAAACTCTTACTAATCTACATATACAAAAACTTACTTTATTAGATCTTGCTTTAAGATTTTACAGGATCTTCCACAAGACGCACAGAAACTTAGTTTTCTGATAGAGAGTGCACTCTGCCCCGGCAACCGAAGTATTTATTGCTCAAAACTACCACCCTTTCGCCCACTCTATATAACTATTTAAGATTGTAATCTTTGTTTTTTGGTAGATAGTCGTAGGCTGGTCGACTTATGGCGAAGTCAGGTACAATGACTTATTGTTTCGTTGGGTAAACTCTTATTCCTTGAGCCTATCTGGCTGCTCTGGCTCGTTTTAGTGTATAGATCTATTGTGGAGTGCCACTGAGTCCAAGTTGTGTATAGTTGATCCGTATATCCTAAGCCAGTTCTGGACTAGCTGGCTCACTTGATTGCACAAACCCCACAAAATCGTTAAAAAATACAGGCTAATCTTGAGGTTTAAAGTGCGCTTAACAAACGACTCTTCCTTTTTAGTTGATCTGTATGGGTCCATATTGTTTTAAACTGGGCATAAATCTTTGCTGAGGTATATCGTTGTAAAACGGTTTTACTACTTTTTTTAACTATTATTGAAAATTTCCATTGAATTATAGCTCCATTCCAGTAAAAGCTTGATCATTAGGGATGTACAAAACAGTTGATTTATATTGATTGCGTTCTTGTTAACCGGCAGTAAGTTGGTCTTTAGGTACGGATTTATAAAGTTTTATGACTTATTTTTCAGGTAAAAAGGGGATCAAGGCATGGCGGTTGTACTTTAATGTCTCAAAAGGATCCAACTTAAATTCTGAAGGGAAGTAAGGGGCAAGAGGACCTTTGGGATCGCTTAAAAGTTTGGCGTACGGTGCAGGGATGAGTCCGAAGTTTCGTTAGGGTATCATGAAAAGAAGTGCAAGTATGGGTTAAAAAGGTTGAGATTTATCGAGGGTAATGTTCACTGGATTGTCTCTTATGTAGTCTCTTACATCGCAAAGCAGAGGCGTGTAGTGATACGGGAAAAACCAGCTCCATGAAGGAAGACCTAAGTAGTAATAACGGCAATAAAACTCCAAACCCTAAATGTAACTCAGCACAATTTTTTTAAATTCAGCTGTATTATTTCTACTTACTCCAAAACGAGACTGATAGTAATTTTCAAGACCCTTAACAATTTTATCGTCTTATACGTCAAACTGTTAAATTTAAGATTAGCCTGCCTAAGGCTACTACTGATCGAAAATGCCTTATTCTTTCGGTTTGACTTTGTTGCGATATTGAGCTTTCATTTAACGAATGCGATTGGCCTAAAAGTGACAAGCAAGTTCCAACAAACGATGTATGTTTCCCCAATCAATTTTTCCACGACGATTTATGAACTGTTTAGTATCACTTAAATATTTTTTATATGAGCCGAAAAGAGCATTCATTTCTGTTTCCTTTATACTAAAGCAGAACTCTGTTGGTAGAAAATCGTTGCCTACAAAGGCCATGAGCAAAACAAAGTCATCTATTACATCATTTACATGGGAACCTGGTACCTGAGCAAGAACATCATTGAATTCTTGTTACATATATTACCTCAGAACACCAATCAAAACTAGTTAGAATCGAGCTGCTTATGACTTACGATATGTAGACGTGGCTGTCCAGCTGGGAGAGGGTTGTTTCGAGGTGTCTTCCTTGATGATCCAGATGTGCTTTAGGTTGAGAGAAAGACATAAGAGGATTACATCTGCATCCGGTGAGTACACACAGTGAGTTGTCTAAGGTGGAAATAACTATATGCTGTGAGCGTATCGAAGGAAGTCCATGATTTTGTGCTCTCCTTAGCCTGGCACTCCGCAGTCTGAAAACATAACCAACAAGTCAGACCACTAAGCAGCCATCAGCTACACTATACTGGCCTTTAATCGTTGACAAAGCGCGTGCAAGAATCGAGTGCCTGGACTGATCGAGTTTGTTTAAAATTTTTCACTATCTGGCAATCCCATTTCGGCTAACAGCTGTTAGAAGAATTAGATATCGTCTTTGGCTGCCCTGAAACGTCTGTCTCTCGATTGATTGATCTTAGCTCTTGGTGCCACTCCATCGAGTGCAATAAATACCATTTTTTGAGGATTGGCCGTGCGTACTAATTGCAAGAGGTAGCCTATGACTCTCCTACCGATTTAATCTTCAGGGATGGGTTGTATTTTTTGTTTGAGGAAGCAGTTGGACTACTGAGTGAGTTTTTAGTTACCCGAATGCACTGGTAGATGAGTGCGTTGAAGTCGATGTAGAGATTGTCGCAAGGCGGACTACAGCGGAGAGGGTCAGTGAGGTCCATACGTATCAAAGGGTAGCGTTCTTTAAGCCTGATTTAGTATTTGACTACCATCTGTAAAAGCGAGGAATTCCCATTGTGGATCCTATCTTATATTATTACAAAACGATTCATTATAATATTATATTTAAAAACATCTTTCTTTATTTTATACTTACATTAGCATTAAATTGATTAGATAGACATAACACAGTTTAAATTTTGATTATTTAGTATCATTTTTTAAGTAAAGCTTCTATATCTTGCTTAAGGACCTCAGTTATTGATCTGCCTTTGCTGTTTCTCCATTCCCTATTTTCATAGTTATACCTAGAGTGTTGTCATTTGTACCTTTGTGGCCCTGAGAGGGTGCTACTGTACCACAACTGTCTATTAGGAGTCTGCGTGTTGATTACTATCGTGTTGGTTGATCTTTTTATTTTGAGCACATTGCCGCCCATGCTTACATCGATAGAATCATCTTATCGCTACTAGGCTAGCTATGCCAGTCTCTACAGCTCTTCTCCTGCTATTTTAAGGAACTGCTTCTAGTCCATTAGTTGTGAAAAATGATGTCTGTTTGCATGAGTGAGCTGGCATACTTGTGCTCTATTTACTAATGTAAGCTGAGATAGATAGATACTGCTATGTAGACTTGCTTGTTGACTATGTTTGTTGCTTATCTCGAGTAGATGTCTTAGGTTGAACCTTGTAAGCAGTCTTCTGAGCATTATTAATATGATATAAGATGGCATGGACTATGCTTTTGATATAAAATAATCGAAGAATATGTTCAAACAATCATATTTATCAACGTTTGTTAAAGCAAAACCTATAATGAAACTGATTTTAATGATTTCTTTAGGTTCCTTTAAAAATACAATATATAGCTTTTGTCTTAGTTGTTTAATTTTTAATCATACTAATTTTTTTTCTTCTTTGAACAATTTCTGTTGATCTAGATCATTTACTATCGATCCTGAAACGCAAACGCTAAGGTATCGTATGATATGAATGTCTTTGTTTTTTAAAACTATTTAATCATTTTGGCGTTTTTTGTCTGTTTGCAAATAGAATGTTTTGCTAGACATCGAATAATACTTTATTAATTACATGAAGCACCAGCCCGAAGAAATCACTGACGAAGAACTCCAGGAAGAAGGCCTACTTTCATCTAAAATACTGAATCTGACACAGACTTTACCCACACATACTTGCCTAGAAGCGCTCACTCGACTCTCACAGTCGCTCTATGTATCGCAACAACTCACTCTCGGCCGGTCTTTCTTGAAAAATAACACTAACGAGTTGTTGTGTCCCACTACAAAACTACAACTAAAAATAACATATTCGTAAAAACTAGAACAAAAAAACTCTAGCATTTTCAAGTCAAAAGATTCAGTAAATATCTCTGCAATACAACAATCAAAAATAGCTAGCTCTACTAAACGGAAATAAAAACTGGATAGTCCTACATAGAAAAGATCAAAACTAAACAGAAGTAGTAATAAAAAGTCAAGGCTAGAGAGCTTAACTTCGAGTAAATAAAAGAAATAAAAGCAAAAAATTAGTTATAGTAGTTATTACAGTCAAATTAAGCCTAAAAGGATGCATTCGAGTGCGCCTGTAGGTTCTCAATCCACATTCGAAGGAGCTAGACTGTTTGCCATCGTAAAAAAGAAATCAAAGACTAAATACTAGGTTAGTGAGACTATGGATTAAGAGCAAGCTAAAAGCTACAGGGCAAATTTTTAGAATAAAATGCAATCTCAATAGAATGAATAGAATCTAGTGGCTGAGCTACCTTTTATTTCTTTTTGGACTTTCGACGGGTTAGGCATAGTGGAGATGGCTAACGGCAAAAAATATGAAGGAGAGTGGGTCTAGGGTACATTGCTAAGCCCTGCTGCGATTAGCTATCCATCGGGAAGCAAGTACTGGGGTCAGGTTTACAACTTACATAAACATGGAAGGGGAGAACTAAAGTGCGCAAACGGAGAACGATACGTTGGAGAGTTTTGCAGTGGAGATTTTCACGGAGAAGGCATACTATTTGACTCAAAAGGTATTATTATATACTAAGGAGAATGGCGTAGAGGCAAACGTCATGAAATATGATCGACCTCAAAGATTGATTCTTCCTATACTTTCTATAACACTCATACTAAATCGAAAAATATTTAAAAAAGTCATATTTATATTGTTTTTTGATATTTGTTTCTTTGATTCTTTGATATTACTTTTTATTATCTTTTAATGTACTTTATCTTTATTGATTTTTTGTTAAATATTTATGAAGTTTGTTGATAAAACTGTCTATTCTTATTATATTGAATAGTAGCAATAAAATGGAGAAGGCACAGACTTAGCTGTTACGACTTTATCAACAAAAGTACTTCAAACCGGAAGTACTAAGGCGCAAAAACACAGATACGCCCAGCTCAGCCCAGCTATAACAACCATATCGTCATATGAAGGCGTATTTCAAGCAGAATCGCAAGACAGCTTATTCTAATTCACATTACTACAGGGATTCTAATCGACTCCAGCAAAGAACGGTATACTAATAGAAAGAAGTAGGAGCATCTGGGAGTATATTTGTCAAAGAAATGCCATACGATCTAGTAAAATTACCAGCAAAATCACCAGTTTTAATCTAAAAATAAGAAAAGAAGTCTACTTCTGGTGTCATCGACCAATTTAAACGAGGAGTAAACAGCATTTCTGGACCTTTAGTTAAATCCATGCGAGTGAGACAGCTCGTCCAACAATCTCACAGGTAAATAAAAGTTATGCACTCGAGTCTAGGAGGATAGAAAACTTTTAGATTGCTATTAGAGCAACACTATTCACAAAAAAAACAGGAAAATTAATATAAGTAGTAGCAGAGACGATACCAGATCAAAGTAGATAGAATAAAGAAAAATTAGTCAGGATTTGAACCAATTTGTACGCAAAAATAGGTTAAAAGAAGCTGGGTTAGAAAGGCTAGAAGAAGAAAAGAGAATGTATAAGTGAGCATTGAGGGCTAAGGTAGGACAGTATAGCCATGGCTGGTCAAAGAAACTGAACCTTTTTGAATAAAATCTACGTCAAAAGATATTTTTTTGTACATCTGATTGAATTTTTATTAATATTTGCTTAAAAATATGCTTTCTATCAAATTTCTATCAAGATTAAGCTGTTAAAGAAAGGATTCCCCTTATGATTTAGTGTATAATTGATATGTTGATCTGGGATGATTCTAATCTAATTTAAAATATTTTTGAATCATGTTTGACCAAGACTGCATAACCTACACCGCAGAAGGTCGTATCCTCCAGCTAGAGTACGCTGCTAAGGCCGTTTAAGTCGCAGAGTAACCATCTATTCATCCAGAACAATAGTAGGCGTCAAGTGCAGAGATGGAGTGATCTTGGGTGCTGAAAAACAAGTTTTTTCTAAGCTATTGGTAGAGCGTACCAATCCTCGCATTTTCAACGTCGATAGAGCGATCGGACTTGTAGTAGCTGGTAAAATACCAGATGGCAGACACTTGATGGGCTATGCTCGTAATGAGGCTCACAAGTTCCACAAAGACTATGAAGCACGCATCTCAGGAAAAACTCTCTGCGACCGAGTATCGCTATATCTCAACGCTCACACGCTATACAACTCAGTCCGCCCCTTCGGTTCAGTATAAATCGTAGCATCATGGGATAAATTGGACGGATATGGATTGTACATGCTCGAACCTTCAGGAGTCTACTACGGCTATAGCTGCTGTACTGCTGGAAAAGGCAGACAGACTGCCAAAGCTCAATTCTAAAAAGTTGATTTCAGCAAACTATCATGCGAAGAAGCATTGGTAGCTGTTTCTAAAATGTAAGTTAATGCTTAGATAGTTTGTCGTTGACTCATGAGTAATCGAGAGAAAAGAAGTATGAGATTGAATTGAGTTGGATTTGTGAACAAAGCGGAAATCAGCATCAGTTGGTTCCAAGAGCACTAGCCTAACAAGCACTAGAAAAGGCTTTGGCAGCGATTGAAGAAGACGAAATGGCATGATTGAGTCATCTATAGCATCAGTTAAAACTTTTCATAATAAAATCCATAAAAAAATCATAAAAAAATATATATTTTATATTCCTTTAAAGAATTTGATAGAAACTTAATCATTTTTCTAGTAAAAAACATCTTTTGTGGCATGAAACTTAAAATATAAAGTATCAGAAGTAGTCAGATCTAACAGTATTGGTTTTAGCTATCAGAGGTGTGGGCACTTACGACCTATCTTGCTTGGACTTTTTGGCAGTCTACATGAAATAGTTTTGCGAGTCAGCGTTATACAATACGAAAGTAACCACCTTCAGCCACCCCTTACAAAACTACAAGGTCTACAATAGTGTTTTGCAGGCAGTTTGAGATGGAATACCGAATTATTCGCCCAGCTCAGTCAAGGCCACACTTGAAACCTACTTTTACTTTAGTGTCTTGAAAACATTCTCAACTATTGTATTCAAAGGCTATCGAACGTGCTGTTTGCCAGTCCAGACTTAGAGACATACTAAACATACAAACCTGTGTGTTTTTATGGTTACCTGAAGCGTAGAGTTGGTATAGCGATCGGGTAGAAAATGATCTGTCCTGGTCGCATACGTACAGTACCGGTCAATAGATGTCCTTAAGCAAACTATCGTATCTTCCTGAGCTCTGATCTTCCGGCTTTGAGCAGGAAATCGTTTTGTTAGAGATTAAGTTTTTAGTCGCAAAAAAGTATTAAGCACTCTGCGTCGAGTCTAAGTAACGATTATGTAGAGAAGTAAAAAGTTATCTAGTCTGCTTTTTCGTTTCCGAGAAGGGCTTTTGTTGAGAAGGAAAGCTTCTTTTATGTGGCCTTGTTGTTGCAGCACACGCCCATACCAATATTAATAATACACTGATTATCATAAAAATCAAAGAAAAACTAATAAAAAATATGCAAAAAAACACAAAAAATCGAATTTTAAGAAAATTCTTACATATTAATATCAATTTAGATACATATTCTAATGAAAACAGGTTATTTAAATTATTGCTTTTCACTTGAGATTTTTCATAGTCTATCACTATTCTAGCTTCTATTTATTAATTCTCAGATTTTCCTCTAGATTTCTACTAAGATTGTCATTTTCCAATAAACTTTCTTGTTTCTGGATGGATTTGCGGTCTACCGCCATATCATGGAAACTGCCATGCCAGATCTAAGCCCATTACCCTCGCTTATACGCAAAAAGAAAGACCAAAATCATAGCTGAAGGCAAGAAAAGTATGACACTATTGTATTCCATTATCGGAATCTAATCACAAGCTAGTTGCAAGACCAACTCGAAACCCAAACACACAAAAGCAAGGAAACCAACTAATCGAGAGTAAAATTTAATAGAAAGGAAAAGATCAACTCTTACAACGTAGTTAAAAAGCAGTCCCATCGTTATTATCTAAATACAAAAAGTTTTACCTTTGATGTTCCAAAAGCTGAACATTTGTATCCTTTGTGATCGTCGCCAAAAATACCAGGTATTTGCAGAAAAATGTTTATTATTTTAATCTTGAGGACGTGTTCGAAGTCTTGGATGTGAAATTGAATCAAAAACTGCCTTAGGACAAAGAAGATCCAAAAGAAAAACAGGGGAAGTGATGCAGATTTTAGTTTTTTTACAACTATGAACTTAATTATTGCCCCGGCCACGCAAATAGCGATGATATCATTGAGAAACCAAGCATTAGGCATGACCACAAAGTCCAAGCCGGCTAATAGCAACGATATGAATAACGAAACAGCAAAAATGGCTGGCACTTTATCTAGGAAAACCGAAGCGATATCATAAAAATAAAGGACCATACATAAGAAACTGAAAGTATTAGTGATCCAGTATACTATCTAGTGTACTTACTCAAAAAAAGACTATATGTATACTGCTACGAACAGAATCAGAGTGTAGATTATTGCAAAAATCCAGCCGAAAGTGAGAGGACGCACTCGACGATACTTGATGTTTTGGCAAAGTAAACAAAGTAACAGAAATGCCAATACTTGAGTGACGATAAGCGAGTAGAAAGGCAGAGTCATATAGTAGCTTATGGTCTTTTCGGCTTCCCTATCGATCAAATACACGCTTCGCTCGTAGCCCTATGTCTTAAAGCCCTAGCACTATCCTACTGGTTCAGAAATCAATTCAACATAGATTACCTAAGTGATAGCAGTTTCGTTTTCATATTATGTCGAGTTTACATATAGAGATGCTTGTCTGCTTTTTGTGGCGTTGTTAAAAATCAGAGTAGACACATTACATGATTTAGTTGATTAGATATAGAGTTTTACGTTATTATAGGTATTGTTGTTTGCTACATCAACGATGATCCAGTATTATTTTTTCAAAACAGGAAAGGCGACTAGCTGGCAAGAACACTATTAAAGTGCAGGTATCTACAGAGGTTAATTGTCTCCAGTTTTAAGAAACAGCTTGAAAGGTTCGCTCTAGAAAGGAAAAATTGTGAGAGCAGACACGACCAAGAGTAAAGATATGATTTTTTTGAGCATAAATACGATTAGTTTATACAAACTTATTTGTTTATTACATATTATATAGATTTATGATGAGATATATGGTCCTATGTATATATGTACTCTATTCTTGAATTCGATTTCATATTTAAATTCTTCGATGAAGAAAGGCGAGGGTGAGACTATTCGCAAGCTCAAGTTTGAAGACTACGAGATCGGCAGAGTGCTAGGCAAAGGTAGGACTGTTGTTATTCAGGTGGCTTTGGTAAGGTCAAGGTGGCTAAAAACAAAAAGACGGGCAAGTATGTGGCATTGAAATTGCTCAACAAACACGAAATCAAGAAGGCGCAACAAGTAGACCACGTCTACAATGAAAACTTCGTCCACTCGCAACTCAGCCATCCTTTCATCGTCAATTTCGAAGGACTGATCCAAGACTCCAAATATCTATACTTGGTGCTTGAGCTAATCAACGGAGGATAGCTTTTTACTTACTTGAGAAACGTGGAATCGTTCAGCACCGACCAGGCTCGTTTCTACGGAGCAACTGTGGCCTCATGCTTCGAATACTTGCATTCGAAAAATATCGTTTTCCGTGACCTGAAACCATAGAACCTTCTGATTGCTAATGATGGCTATCTCAAGTTGGCAGACTTTGGATTTGCTAAATTCTTGACTGAAGGAAGGACCTTTACCATATGTGGAACTCCAGAATACATCGCCCCTGAAGTTATTCTCAACCAAGGTCATGGAAAAGCCGTGGATTGGTGGACACTTGGAGTTCTCATCTACGAAATGCACGCAGGTATCGACCCTTTCAATGACGATGACCCCATGTGCATCTACAAGAACATTCTTCGTGGCAAAATCTCTTTCCCAACTAACTTCGACAAAGAAGCTAAGTCTTTAGTAAAGCATCTTCTAGTGGCTGATCTCTCGAAACGCTACGGAAACCTTAAAGACGGTATTTTTCTATATATTTAGGTGCGAATGACATTAAGAAGCACAGATGGTTCAATAATTTCAGCTGGGACGACTTGCTCAAAAAGAAAATAAAGGCAAACTACGTGCCTTCAGTAAAATCTTTGGGAGACGTGTCGAACTTTGAAGAATACCCTGATTCTGGCAACGGATCTGCTATTTAGCTCAAACCCAACGATGACCCCTTCCTAAATTGGTGATTCAATAGCTATTGACTATCATAATATCATAAATACTCACATAAATACCTAAATTAAAAGTTTTTGCAATATTTTTATCAATAAAATTAATAAATTTGCTTGAAAAATGCTTATTTTTCGTCTATTAAGTGTTTTTAATGGAAAAAATACAAAAAGTTAAATCAAAAGAAAGCAGTAAGTTCAAAGACTGCTTATCTGAACAAATCTGTATATATAGCCTAAGCGGTCTAGTGAAGTACTCCAGTTGAGTAGTTCTCAACTCCGTCTTTTTCGAAATCTTATTAAGAGAGCCACTAGAGAACTAATCTGTTCTATCTTTCGTTTCTTTTTTAATGTAAAGGATTGCCCTCAGACATTGACACGATTTAGTCTTCTTTTTCAGATTAATTTTTGTTTTTTGTCAAAGTAGACTAAGTGTTCTTGTAAATATTCTAGTTTTATTGAACGATGATGCCACAGAGAGTACTAGCCCATCCTACTATTTTTTCCTTAGCCTGCCTGAAAATTATTTGCAACGAATCTTCATCGATCGAGTACTAGCTCATAGTCTTGAACATTTTTAGTGCCCAGGGAAACTGTTCGCCGTTGCCTTGATAAAAAGGCTTATATTCCTATAGATGTTCATTAAAAGCTTAGAAAACAGCTCTCAGATGAATAGCCTCATACTAATTATGAGCTCCAGAGTTCTAAATAAATAAAAAATTACGTTTTCGTTGATGAACTACAAGAAAATGGCTTGGTCGACAACAGGTGCTCCTTTTTGAACAGTTAGAGAGAGTCCTCGAGATATTCTTTTGTATTTTTAACGATAGGTTAGGCCGTACATTTTACGAAGAAGATAAAGGAACTATTCGCTGTACTCAACTTAAATGTAGCAGAACATGTGGCATAAAAAGTTGATTATAGTAAAAAGACTTGTGTTTATGGCCTCTTTATTAGTGTTTGCTGGTTACTATACCCAGTTCATCTGATGGCACTAACGCAGGCAAATGAGACCCTAAAGTCGCTCATAATATGCCAAACGATTAGCCAACTCAACTTGTTTATCAACAATTTTAGCATTTTGTATATTTTTAGGGCTCAATTCAGATTCTTCATATTTTTATTATGAATAAATCGATTCAGTATTATTATTTTGTAAAACTTCTTCAAATACTATAGGTTTAAGTATGCTTGAAGGAATCAGCTTTGTGGTTTTAAGTTTGTTTATAACTGTCTCAAGAACTTGACTAAAATGCTATTTTTAGTTAGAGGACAATCCTTTGAAAGAATTTTAATTGCCCAAATGTGAAAATTATAGTTTGAAAAGCAGATCTGAGATAGACTAGGCTTCATTTTATTGCACATAAGAACATCTTTTTGAGTTTTCTTCATTTAAAAAAGTTTTTTCAATAACATTTTTTTGCTATTAAAATGTTTTTCTTTATGAATACTGCATACCTATTTCGTTCATTTCTGGAATAGCTTCAATTTCTGCTTATTGGCATTCTGCTTGGACTTTGCTTGAAACTGCTCTATCTATCTTTTAAAATTTATCTGTATTTTCTATGATCTAAGACTGTTTTTATATAGATTCTTCATACTTTTTTATTGATTTTCTCCTCAGCTTTGTCCTTGCAGGTTCAATATTTTCAGGTTTTTTGAAACTAAAATCGCAACTAGATGAGGCAGTCTGAATCAGAAATTGTTTAATAAGCTCATCGTTTGTTGAACTTAGAGGCACGAAACTTGAGTCTACTAAGCAGTACTCTCTGCAACTTGGCTATGCAACATTTTAGCAATTCTATTTCGGCATATTACGTTGTTTAGATGCAAAATCAATAGTAGGAATTCTGAGATTTTTGTTACTTTTGGAAGTAGGCAGACCGTGCCTTTCTGCTGATTTTTATCTCAAGTGAACGCTTTTCTTACTCTTTTTCGATTTATCAACTGGATTGACCGGTCTAGAGTTAGAGTATATAGTGCAATTGGTTGAAATTTTAGTATGCCCTGACATTTGTTTGCCCCCATACTGACAGACACCGACTACCTGAGAATCCTCGACACCCAATAGTACCTTCTTAGGCTGTGATTTCTTTTGTTTGGTTGTTTTCATATGGAAAATATTTCTATAATTCTAAATATAACATTGCTAATACGCCTACTTGCATCTTATAATAGCCTATTAATCATATTTATATTTCTCAATGCATTCACACTTATAATTTGATTTGAATGCCAGGAGGTAAGAAAAACAAGAAGGGAAACGCAGTGTAAACAGCAGCGCCAGCAGCCAAGCAGCCCGAGGGTAACAGGGAAGAATAGATGAACCGTATTATGTAAGGGATCAATGCTATGGACTTGTAGAATTAAAAGTTTATCGATGTTGTGGCATTTGATCAGTCGAAGGCTATTCTTGAAAATGCCATGGAAGAACTCAGCGATTACCTTAAATTGTTCAACAAGGGTGATTATAAAGCGTTTCCAGTCGTAAAGGTCTAAGAATGATAACAAGATCATGAATAAGTATGCTCAATATGCTCAAATATTAAACAAAGATTCAAAATTTAGACTTTTCTTGTAATTTTTCAATTTTTTTTGTTAAATATGTCATTTTGTAAGTATTTTTAAGAATACTTTTAAGGATCATTGAATAGCATTCACTAGACTGCTCATTTTTTAAAGAATACTGAGTTGATTGAGTTTTTCCACACATTTAGCAGAAACTGTATGTTTTCTAAACACTTTTTGTTCATACTCGCTATTGAACGCAAACTGGTCGACTTCCTTAAAGACACTTTTGATTTTTTCTTTAGTTTCTTCAAAATGACTTTCTCTCTAGCAAACCATCATGATTCCCTGACAAATTTGCCGTATTTGCTCGCTAGGTTTCTCCCTGAGTCTTTCTGCGTATTTTCTTACGTATTAGTGCAGTTTCCAATCGATTTGTACTTTAGTTGTTTTGAGTTATTAATCTGATTTTATATTTTGGCAATAACGATACCATGAATGATCCCTACCTCGACTATATTTATGCTTGTACCATCTTTTGTATCTAAATTCTTCATGTTTGAGTTGAATATTATCAAACATCAGTCTAGTTAGATATTTTTGTTCATCTTTTGACAACTATTTTATATTGAAATTGCGCATTTAAAGATTGTACTTACGTGGAAGTGATCTTGGTAACACTTTTGGCTACTATCCGCCTGATTCTGATTGTTAGATCTTGAAACCGTATAGCTAGGTGCCCTCAATGTGTTGGATGAAGAATTTTTAAGGTTTTTCTTATAGTGAAAAGACAGATTACCACTGGTCTTCGTCGAATAGATAACAGCGAATCACTTAAAAAGTGTCGTGGCAGAATATCATGCCTTCTTATGAAAAACCAAACCATTTTATCTGACTTTTGCCCTTAATCGGTACAATCACATCCCTTTAAGCCATTACTTTGCTACCACTGATTGAAAAAATAGCCATTTTGAGACTTTGGCAGCCCCAGGTAGGCGGTGCAGAGTGATATACAACAGCCAACATGTCTTCATATGCTTCCATTGCCACCATTCTTCTATCAAAACTTATAGAATGCAGCTCGTTTCCTGCAAAATCTAGTATTTTTATTTATTCTTGCGAGGCCGCTGCGACCCACTCTCCTCCTATAGCTATAGCTTGAATATCATCCCATCTAAACTCCCAACCATCTAGTCCATCTTTAGCTTGCTTTTCCTCCTGGAAAGACAAAAGAGTCCTCGAAGCGAACAGTAGTATCTTATCAGTAAGGGCAAACATGCTAAACATTCTATTGCTGTCTATTTTTAATCTTCGGCATCTACTTTTGTCATGCAGTTATAGTTATAAAACTGGGTTTTCGCTATCGTTGCGTTATACTATGCACCCTACGCTGTTGTAGAATACAAATCTGGCGTTGTCGTAGTCTGCGTATCCTTTTTCAAGAGGGAATTGAGGGTAGTTGGGAAATAGATGGTGGAGTTTATTCTTGTTCATTCTTCGTTAAGCAAGTCCCGGTCTGTTTTCAAGCTAGGAAATCTAAGGTATTTTCTGTTGTTGTACTGAAGACTAAGCTGCAGCAGATACACTTAAAAGACCAGTGTTTTTGAAATAGTAGCATTTTCCACTTGAGTTAAGATTGTTTGCCATGAAAACAAAAGAACGTCCCTCTTTGCATATCACCGATTATATTCTAGTAATCGTGCCTTGTATCACATCCATAACACTAATATTAAGCGATTTGCTTCGATTATTCATGTTCCATATTGAAAGCTAGTCGACTGTGCTTACCACGATATTTCTCGAAACATTTTCTTATCCACACAGCGAAGTAATTGTTAGAATCTACTTAGATTAGTATATCTAGCTGATGAGCTAATAAGTGCTTTCTCTTTTTATTTTTTATATTGAAACTCTTTGAAGAACCGTCATTCCTGGGCACAAAAGACTACCATTAAGCTATGAAGCATATTCTGGTTTCATAAAAGCGTATGTTTTTGATATCTTTTCATTAGCTATTCGATATTTATCCACAAATCTGATACTAAGTTGCGACTCTGACTCTCCGAACAAATCTTACGACTCTTCATCGTTTTAAACCGGAGTCTAAAAGCTGTAAAGATGCAAATTTCCTTCAGACCCTAGACTATAAATAAAATTTTATGTTGCAAACCCTGTATTGATGACGATTCCTTAGTGAGAATTGGGAAGTCTATGCATACGCTTGCTTAGCATACTGAGCAATACTGCACTATCTTACTGATCAGAAACTAGAAGATACTTGCCTGATGGACTGAATTTTAGTGAAGAAATGGCCTTATCGCAGGTATAGATGAGCTAGGCTTGTTGTAGATTCATCTGATGGATAGGTCGCAGCACTCTGACCATTCCATCACGAGTACCAAACGCATAACATGCTGTGTTTTTAGGATTTATAGCAATAGCTGTTATTTCAGCCCCTTCTCTTTTCAATTAACTCGATTTTGACTATCCATCCATCACATTTGTAAAAACTTGTACATCATCCGCCCCTACTGTTAAAAAAGAGCTATGTAATTGTATCGTTACCTGCCTTGGGCTGCCATTTCGACTCGACAGCCTTACAAGTGATGCGCGTATTCTGCAAAATTAGAGGCAAACATAGCGCCAAATCTATAATTATAAACTATCATCATGCAAAAACAAAATCACTAGTAGCCATGGAAACTACCACCACTCCCACTATCACTTCCTTAAGCCATCAACGAGCTCAGGGCACTAGCCAGAGGAGGCCTGGATTAGTAAAAATAAGAATAACAGGAATAAATCAAAGGACTCAAGTTTATTGCCAATAAGTTGTCGAGGTTGTTCGATCGTACTAGGAAACTTAACTATGCGCATGTCAGCAAGATACTTATACAAAACTTTAGTAGCGAAAATAATGATTCGAGAAATATAAAAAGAAGGGTCTATGATGCTATCAATGTCATGGTCTCGGCTGGAATTTTCAGAAAAACAGGATAAATGTTGTAAAAAAACTAAAATCAAGAATACAGGGATAAAGTATAATACATAAAAAATCAACTAAATAACTAGTACAGTTAAAAACAAAAGATTTTTCATTACAAAAAGACAGTTTTGACCAAGATAACAGCGAGATAGCAGAAACTGAAAGCTTTAGTAAAGAAAAATCAAGGTCAGAAAGGGAGTTAGAAGAAAATTGAGAATGCAGTGTTTGTTTCGGTTGATGATAGTGTACGCACTGTGCATGTATAGGCGAATCAAAAGGTGTTTTGCGATATATAGATAAAGCGATAAAAAGGCAGAAAAAACTAAACAAACAACTTAATATTAGATAAAGGATAATACTTAGACTACCTTTGAGCTTAGGAAAATTGATAATTTTACTTTTTATGCCCTCAATTCTAATCTATCTAATCTTGAATGCAGATATTAAGACTCTTCTGAATGTTTTTGTTGTATTTTTTGAGTTAATAAAAGAGTAAGTACTAAGAATCACTATGTTTATGCGTTGTTGCGAGGACACTGCTCGAAGTGAGCCTGTAAGTTGTACCTGCATACGGGGCAGCGTTTGTTGACATTCAGCCACTGTTTGGCGCACTATCGATGGAAAATATGTTTGCAAGGGAAGCGTTTGATTGTTTAATCTGGTTGTGATAAGTGTTACTGGGGACAAAGTGGTCCATGCAGACTGTGCATTTTTGTTTAGAGTTGCCCATCTTCATCTTTTCCACCATTTTCTGGTGACGATGTGAAAGCCCGTTGTGTTTGACGAAAGTCCGCTATTACTACTAGAGAGATAGTCGCTGAGTCTGTAGTTATTTACGAGGACTTGTTGGAGTAGGGCTTATTACAGGAGATGAAGAGGGGCAGGAGTCAGGCTAAACAGAAGTATACCTACTACTCGAGTGTCTGCATGAACACCACAAATTACTATTATACTACGATTGTAGTACATACAAAACTACATTAAAAATATATAAGCATCAGTGAAAGATGTATATCTCAACTACAAAGCATCTCCTAAGCAATCAAAATGTTTTTATTCTGATGTATCTTATATTTTTGATTTTATTCATGCTTCAAGTTTGTATAGTCATCACAATTACAATAATATGCTTCATATAATGCGCAGAATCAACTCCACAAAACTTCTTCTTAATAACAAACACCAGATGTGCTCCAAGGCTGATGTCAAACAGTAGTCGCAGAAAATACCCGAGGACTGGTAGTACTGCCAAATGATAACATCATAACTCAAAAAGAATCAAATCAACCAAGCACTTTCCTTGCTAAACCAGGTAATACATGCATCACATAGAGCTACTTTAATAAACGCATTTTGGACATGCAAATCTACAACTGCGTATTCGAAAAAATGCAATAACTTTCAATGCACTTCTCCTATTCGTAAGTGCTCTATGAACTATATCGAGATCACTTTCCGCCCCATCCACTCATGTAACAATTTTTATACTCAGAATCAACTGGATGAACAAATTAACCAACACATAAAATCCAGTTCTTTTGTAAAAACTCAAGGAAGATTTCTTAGCCATCAATACGCCGTTCCCTCAGCAGCCGAGATCCCGGAAATAAAAAATGGAAAAGATAAAAGAAGAAACTATTGCAAAACGACAGAAACAGCCAAAAAACTAATAAAACGCAAATAAAACTAATATTTAAACATAAAATGATGAACCTAGAGCACCATCTAGTTAATCGAGCAAGGACGATATGGCAAAATTTACTGCATAAGAGATGATGAAACTGCGAATGGTAAGCGACATAAAAGACATGGTGAATCAGATAGGCAATTTGACAGATTTTAGCAAGATATCAGTGCATGATGTATAGATATAAATGAACAATATGGACGATATGGATCCCAACTAAGAAATGCCAGATAATGAGCCCTATGATGATATGAATGAAATGAACGAAGGAGAACCGCCTTATGGGATGTTTGGACTGGATATTAGCAAGATTAAGATTGGGAGGATTGATTTTACGATTGATAACAGCAAAAACAATGATAAAGAATGAATATATTTACAAGTATATATAGCTATACAAACTTCATTAATATTGTATATTTGTCTTATTATGAATATATTTTTATTATTTTATTCGTTTTAGTAAACTCAGTATGCAATCATTCACCTATTCTTTAACATCAATTTCTATAACTACCTTGCCATCTACCCAAAAATCTACTATTAACTCAAGTAGACCAGCTACAAACCGTAAGTGAGGGCCTAGTCTGCGTAAAATATCCATCTAGAATCACTTTCAAGCAACTCTTAGTCTTCCTCGCTGTTGACAAGTGGGAAGATAAGCGAAGGTGAGCTCATGCTCAAAGAATATATCAATCTTTTTCTGCCTTGCTCAACTACGTCTAAAGTTTCGTTTAGAGGTACGATTGTGTTGTGGTCTTTAGTAGAAAGTGTCAGCTAGTTGAGCCCTATGCCGCTGTAACCTGTTTTTTGGCTTCTCAGAAAGATTAGTTCTTCATTCCAGGCGTCGAAAATGCAGTGAAGTTAAATATTAAGTACTTCCCACCTCAGCTACTGCGTGTGTGTGCGTCTATTAGATATATAAGTCTATCTTTGCTTCAGATACCGCACCAATCTTTCCGAAATCGGATACTACTATGCAATCCTATTGATCTCTTAAGCCTTCGCCATTACTAAAGGATGATTCTTTTATATTTCTTGCTTGAACTATTTAATCGCCATATTGCAGATATCCTGATCTATAATGAAATCATATTTTCCTACTTATTAATAAGAGTCTTAGTCTTTTTACTACTACTCTTCAGATAAGTCTATTCTCATGCAGCGGAGTAACTAGGTCGGCAACGGACATATTTTTTGGTTTAGTTTTTAGTTTATTTTATCGTTAGATGGAAAATGTTTGCGTAAAAGCGATATGAAATGTAGTCTTTATTGGTCGGTAATGGTCTTGGGCTTGTATACGTGTCTTCTGTCCATCAATCTTTATGAAAATATAGGTTTCAACAACATTTAACCACAAAATTATAGCAAAATCCATTAGATAACTTTGTCTACTTGTGTCTATACCTTAGGATTACTTTTCAATGGAGATACGTCTTCGATCTCGAATATCTAACGGCTAACATGCTGAGTCTGCATGAAAGTCACGTGCTGAGACTATTAGACTTGCTGTTGTCTTAGCAACTATTGACTTATCATCACATTGCGACCTAGATCAGCTATTTCTTATGCGAGTTATATATCAAAAGGTTGCGCTCTTCTGAAACGGTTGAGTTCTTCCTAAGTAAATTATAAATCACTGCTTTCGTCTTAAGATATTTATAAAAACATTCTTCTTCGTTTATCTGGCTCTTTCTCTAATGCCGAAATAGATCTACCGGCCAAGTTTGACTAGATTTTTTGTTTTCTGGGCAAAGCGAGCTCATCTATGAGAACATCGCTGAACAAAGGTCCCTTGTTGCGTAGTCCTTAGGTAGATCTTGATATGGGTAGCACATATCCTAGTTTTTTTGCATCAGAAACAGCCTATCTGGTTAACCTTAAAGCTGCCTTGTGTCCCTTAGCTATATCCTCTCTCGCCTTCTATATGCTAGCTTTTTCGTCTACATATTTTTGTGTAATTTAATCTAATTTTAGCAAAAACTGAGCTTGATCTATGAGTTTGCTTTAAAGTTATCTATTCAATACACGCATGTCTTATTTTTATCTTTTTTTCATAAGCTACTATCGAAATTTAAGCATTTCTTATATCTGCTGGTCTTGCATGTTACCTGAAAGAAATTTTTTTAGCTGCTCACTACGCTACAAAGACTGTTTAGGGCTTTAAACACTATCGATTTGATTTATTATAGATTATTTGTGCTAAGGTAGTGACCCAGGTTCTGCAAAAAATATAACTTTATCTTATTGATTGGTTTCTTTTAGATTTTTTTATATTTTAGCTGGCTGTATTGAATGCTGATGTTTTTGCTGCTAATGTTTAATCAGATAATTTCTTTACGCTTTTACGCTTTTAATTTTCTAGCGACTACTCATTCTAGATAACGACTTTTATTCATCCACAATATCTTATTCTGACTCTACTGATGATTTTTCTTATAAAAGTTGTCTATTTTTCATTGAAAGGTTCATGATTTGTTGCATGAATGCACATAATTATCCATTATTTATGGCATTTCTGTCGATTTGTGCTTGAACTAAGCTGATCATTTCCTACCATCGTGAGGCTTCTTAACCTTTTAACTGCTACAAAGGACATGCTTAGTACTCTGCTACTCTCTTTTTGCTCTTTCTCATGCCCTGTTACTTGCCCTGATATGACATTGTTGACATAAAAGTATTCAAGGAAGGTCTTTCTTTACTATCTTAGTTAAGTTTCAAAGTGCTGTCTTTTATCTAAAGTTACTCAGAGTCTTATATCTTTACTCTTCTCTCTTGTTTTTTTTATGTTTTTGTTAGTTCTTAGCCTATCTAAGGCGGGTTAGTCGGCGTCTCGGGTGGTTCTTAGGTAATCGGATCTGGATTCTGGTGTGATCCTCTGCTGAGTCTATTTTTTGTAGGCGGTTGTTGTGAACTCTTCCTACTGTCAAGATATTCTTCATTTGTTTAAAAAATAATCGGTTGATCGAAGGCATCTTGATCGAAATCTTCATCCTAGCTTGACTCAAGATAGTTATTGAGATCTTCTTGAGAATAAATAGGTTCGTGATGGCGATACATGATAGCTTACATATCTTACTATGAAGATGATTATTCGTTATTTTGTTGCATATCTTCGAATACGCCCCGATGTTATATATTGCTCCTTCTCGAATGGTTGTGTCTTTCGTTGAAGTAACTGCTGTGTTATGATATCTATTCGCTTCGATTCTGCGCGAGTCGCTAGGATAAGATCCTGGGTGTTGTTAGGGTTACCTGTGCTAGTTCTGCACGTATTTCAGCAGAATACGACGAGTCAGGTATCCTCTGAAAACTTTTTGAATTTTTACTGCAGCCTATACTTTTCTTTGATACTCTTTGCGAATATTTATACGTAATTGTTGATTATTGTCGACTAAAAATTGCTGATTGACTCGAATCGCAACCTGACCGCTTGACTCGCTTCTGACTCCCTAGCGACGAGTATCTTCATTCGAAAAAATTATTTCGCTGTTCAGACTATTCTTGAACCCCACTACTTAGTAAGTCTAGCACTTATCTAATCTCAATTTAGACCTGCTTTTGCCTTTCTTCTTAGTAGTAGTGCCTAATTGCTTCTGTGACTTATTTTTTTTCATGGCCGGCGTCGCACATTGCCGTCTACGTAAGAGATCGTTGCGGAATAGTTCGCTGAGGGATTTTTGTTTGTCTTCGGGTAGTGAGAACTATGAGGAAGTGAAGGTTCTCTGTTTTTTGCTTTTGCTCTTCTGGCGACGGGGCTTGGGTTTTTTAGATAGCAACATTCAAACCGACTGTTATTATAATCTAAGCAGTCTAAGGTATAAAAAAATAAACATAGACACAATATTTATATACAATTTTTTAGAAAAATATAAAGACTTAAAACAATAGGATTGAAGTAAAAGGCCTTTAGTACACAATATATCAAAATAAAACAGCCTTCAGAGGGCATGATAACTATGAACTATGAACTATATCAAAATATATCAAAAAGTTTAAATTTTTAGGGCTTTCGTGCTTAAACTTGTTTTTGTAGTCTGAAATCCTTTATTTTTGTTTAGTTTTTTGCAGATTGTTATTAATATTGTCTAATTTGTATGATTTTAGAGTAATCTGGAATATTATTAAAAGTTGATGGAGAAGCAACAGGCGGCGGGTTCAATCTGGAACGTCAACTCCTGGCACTGGTAGATGAAGAACTACACCAAACCAGCTCAGCAAATACTCGAAAGACACCTACTTGACCTCGTACTACAACCCTCTCCTGACCTCAAGATCGTCCACAAGAAGGTCAAGTTTACTAAGTCAGAATGCGAAATTAACGTACGAAAAGGTAAGCAATACCTCATTTACGACTTCTAACTATAACTCGATGTTGAAGGTACATTTTTCTTTATTAAGCTCATCATGAATCTGAGGACAATGCTGAGGGTAGCTACAAAGTAAAAGAAATCTTAAGCGACGATCTTAACGATATGGTACTGTAAGACATTAAGGCAACTGAAAAGAACAAATCAGCTTAGTTGCTTAAAAAGTAAATAAAGAAAAACGCAAAACAGCATATCGTGAAGATCTTCAAAAGTCTATAAGAAGAATTAGCCAAGAGTGAAAGCGATCCTAAGAAGCTTGAAGAAGACCGAAAAAAGAGAGAAGAGATGTTGGCAGCCACTCAAAAAGCACGGGAAGAAACCGGGGCCTAGAAAGAAAGATTACTTTAGTAACAGAAGGCAAAAGAGCGCAAGTTAAAGGAATAAGCCATGATAAAGAACTACGAACAGGCCATCAAAAAGACATAAGAATGATAGATGATACGCATGACTATAGTAAAAAAATCAAATATAAGCTTATATATACATTTTTAGCTTATAAGTTGAGTTATGGTATTAGGAAGACTTTAATAATAAATTTTAATGAACAATTCGTAAAGAACATTTCTGCCCTCAGCCCCACTACAACACGCACCTGACTCAAGCCGCAACAATCGAATAGCCAACACTTCATCACCCATCAGACAAGTCAAACAGTACCTACAAAGCATCAAGCAAAGTCACAGGCAACATTAGTAGTAGTCATAAAGCATCTCATAACTATAAATATCTAACTGCGATGAGACATAAAATAGTTATTCTATCGAAAATATGCTAAGAAAACGAATAGCTTAGTTATAGCTGTAAAACAACTAATACAAAACATATGCTATTTAGTACTAAAAAATAAATATGCGAAACACTGAGTTGCAGTAACAAATGATGATGCTGATGCAGTAACTTTAATCACAGGCCGAAGAAAAAGTATAGACTGAACATAAGATTTACTAAACGCAACATATTAACAGTCAAGAAACACATAAGAAGTATCACCAAGGGACTACCAATAAGCATCATCATTTTAATACTAATGAGTCAGAAGAGTACTCGTCTGAAGAAGAAATACAGTCTATTATTGATAAATATTCGCTTACTCACTCAATTCAGCCTTTCGCAGGACAGACTTCCGATCAGTCAGCACCTTCCTCGATTATACAAATAGCTACTTCGATGGAACAATCAACTGCCTCTCCAGACCATTCTAAGATTTAAAAACATCAACTAGCACCTTCCTTGTAAAAATTAAATCCATCTACATAAGATAGTAGAGCACTTCTGGAAGAAATGCACAGAAGGTCTCAACTCGAACAAATGAACAACAAAGCCCTTTTAGATTAAAATTAATTTCTAAAATCATAAAATATTAGGATAAAAGAGGTGATTTAGGACACTATAAGGCAGTCTATCGTGTCAATGTAACAAAAATTTAGCAGTTATGTTAGCAGTATGTAACAAAAACTAACTTAAATGAACTTAGTAAACTCATAGATAGCAAAAATGCATATAAAATCATAAGAAAATCGATCAAAAAGTTCATCTCTGGATTCAGCACTTCCAGGAGCTTCAAGTTAATAACTTATTTCGCAAAATTCGCATATAAAATCAAAATCTGGCAAAAAATACAAAAACAATTCTTAATCTCGGAGGTCTCTTTCAAATAGTCAGACTGATTCTTTATAAAAGTAATAGGTCAACATCCCTCAGACTATTCTCAAATAGACTAATACTCTAGGCGTGTCAAATGAGCACATGAAAAAATAAAACTCTATGATACATATTGAACTTTCTATGTCTCACGCTAGTTCATAAAGCAGAGGATACAAGTAGACCCCTCGAAGCCACGGAAGCAACTATTTCCGTAACATCGCATTTGTATAGTCAGAGCAATCATCCGACCCTATTCTTCCTAGAATCTTTTAAAATCTAGCCACCTTGAGATACAATCTTTCCTCGCTTTTCAACCAGTCTAGCAGCACTCTTCGTTAAAGCCCCATCAAAGATTTTGCCAGAAAGGTATAAAAAGAGCTAAAAGACATAATAGTGCAGTATTTTCCCAAAGATAATGAGGCACTTCTGGGTCAGGATGAAAACTTACTTAGTTAATCGATACAAATGAGACAAAAAATAAGCGACTTGACTCATTAGATTACCAGTTTAAAACGAGATTTGAAGGTAAAAGTCGACGAAGATCTGATCTAAAGCCCATTCAGAAGAGCTTCACAAAAATACCTTGAGGAGTGCTACTACTTTCCTATGCAATAAGAAAGATAGCAATTTGAATAGACAAAAAGAAAGCTCAGATACGTAATAAGCGTTATGAAGGGGTTCAATGAGGACTATCAGCACCTATTGAGTCACAATCACAGTCATAGGACATCGATTTTTATAGAATCGATCCAAGCTTATTGATTTTAGTAGTCACTTAACTATTGTAGCTTCATCAAAACTATAAATCCTATAAAAATATGGTATAAACTGTACCATTAATGATCCTTAAGGATACAGTAGTCTATTACACTAGTTTTGTGCAATTAATTTGAATCTCATCAAGACACATGTCGATTTTTCAAATATTTTTATCCAACCTACAAAGCAAAACATATTCAAAATGTTGCATATAAGAATGATATTGATAGAGTAAGGACTAAGAATATGTATCAAATATCAAAATTGTGGTCTTTCTGAGTGATTCCAGCACATGCCAGAAAATCAATCAAAAGAGGCAATGGCCGTTCGACCTTCACCAAAATATCATGCACCAGGTCTAAATTGAATGCCTTACTCATGATATGTTCATGATTGATGCATGGTTTGAGAGCTTTAAGCAGTTCTTTGAGAGTTTGACTGGGCAGAGAAGGAACGATGTGTCTGAGGATCAACAAATCGTTAAAAACAATGTTTTCAGGGTCTTATTGGTAATGTTGTTTGAGCAGATCGATTAAATGCTGAGTTCTGTTGATAAGAATCATGGTTTAGTTCATGTAATAAATAATTATGAATAGTCACATCTAAGTTTATAGTTTAGAGCATTACAGTAACCGTTTATATTGCCATCAGTCAATCAAATATACAAAAAAGAAATAAGAAATATTGTTTTTTTGCTGGAAAAGAGTGATTGTGGCAGTACAACTTGTTGTGGTCATTCTTGATCAATAAAATTAGATTATATATGGTGATTGTGGCAGTACAACTTGTGGTCATTCTTGATCAATAAAATTAGATTATATATGGAATTTACAAAACTCAGGCAAAGCACCTACTTCAAATAATAAACCTTCAGGAAAGCAAACGACAAAGGTACCGAGCTCAGCCCTCCTTAGGACTCAACTCCAGCCTAGACATTGAAGGAAGTGTTGATAGATATATAGGAGATAAACATAGCAAAGTCATTTGTTTCACAGAAACTGAGGTAGGGCGAACACACTAACGTTTCATCCAAATCCAATTCGCATCATTCATCGGAGCTGATCATCGAGATCGAGCATAGGGTACAGGAGCCGTGTACTCCATAAAAACAATACAACAAGCCTTAGATAAGAAAGTCGCTTATATTCTCTCCATCTCTTTTTGCAAATAATAAGCAGCCTAGTGGTCATCCCTAGAGCAGTCAGATAAGAATTCACTACTTCGACCTTCCGGCATGCAAAAATATCGTATATGATCAGAAAACCACAATTTCTTAGCTAATCACACTGGCATTAAATGCCTACCTGACCGATCAAAAACTCGATTCTTCAAAAATAAAAAACAAAAATCCACTAAGTAAGCATGAATCAAAGCAGACTACGAACTAAGACTACTACTGGATGAAGATTCCTACAAAGCTGATATGTCTATCTAAGCAATTTCATATGATCGACTGATAAGCGAAAACATCTTCGACGCTCTAGTTCTGCTGGTAAAAGGATAATAGAAGAAACGAAAAATGAGTAGCAAGACATAATCGCTATAATTTTTCAGACAATCTGCGATAAAAGTAAATCTAATATAAGCTAGAACACTACTTTGATCAGAATTTTCAATGAACTAGGATAGTAGTTAGGTGTATTAGACATGCAACGCTCTGACTCGCTTTAAAAAATATTCGATTTTGTCTAAAACAATGATTTTCACAACATGCGCACATATTTTCTGACTGAAAATTTATCAGACGACCACGGATTGCCTCGTGACTTCGAGATAAGAAATCTTTAGAGCAATACTGTATACATAAAGACGAAAAAATACATCGACTAAAGCTAAAATTAGCTAAAAAATACAAGACCTGTAAGAGGTCTAACTGTCAAATTCAATCCCTAACGCTCCTCTTCGAGAGCCATCTTGCCAATAGGCCTCAAATAGGCATCTTAGTACGAATAGTTCAAGGTGATTAAGATCAACAGTATGGGGGTACAACAAGAAAGGATCCTAGGCATAGATCAGACCAAAATATACAACTACAAACGAGAAATAAGATAATAGGGCAAAAAAATAAGTTTTTTCAGTAAGTTGTTTGGAGCTGATAAGATGACTGGCACGAAACGACCTTTTAGATTGATTGAAGACATTATGGATGTGAGGGAGATGTAGAATGGTTTTGTTTTGTAGTACTAGTAAAAAACAATTAAATTTTTAGTGGAAAGTGCTTAAGAAGTGAACAGGATAATGCGAAAATTGAAGTTTTTGATGCACCATTGTAGGGATGAGTCGATAAGGATGAGCAGGAGTCAAGCCTGATGATTTTTAGTAGTTTCTTCTAGTAATCATAAATCTAAGTCAATAATATTTGCCTCTTATAATTAAATAATGAAGACCATCTTTATCAAAATATAAGACAACAATGCACGAGGAGTCACCTACATGAAGAAATTCGCAGTGAGTCTTAACGAAAAATACCAGCCTAAGATAAAACATTTTATACAGCATATCGTCAATATTTGTGAACTGAGGACTGATCACTATGAGCTCTATATCGATGATGGCTTCGTTCTTGCCAATAATGACTCGACTCGCATCATCAACGAACATACTAATTATCATCTCAGACGAGTATAACAGGATGTGCCTAAGAGACTGTCTGTTTTTGTGCAGGCTTAAGAAATTTTATAGTAGGAATAGAGGCAAACAGTACAATAAAAAAATAAGAAAACTAAACTGAAAGAGAAGAAAATTGTTAAGAAAAGCAGTGTTTCTTAATAATCTTAGTCGATTTCTTAGAATTAGTCGTAATAGTAGAGCTAATAATCACTAAAACCTGTTCCAAGAAAGATACAAAAGATCTAAAAACCACTCAGTAAAATATAAAAACCACAAAATAAAAAATAAACAAAAACATCAACAATATAGACAAACAATCAAAAAAACAAGAAAAAAAGTGAATCTTCATAATAATCTTCATCTGAGTCTGTCAAGTTGCCTACCATCAACAAACCTGTACCACGCTAAATAGTTGGACCTCAGGCTCATAAACAAGCTAAAGTAATAGTTAAGCCTATAGCGTTAAAAGATACAAAAATAGCTACGAAAGCTTTGATATCTGATTCGTCAGAGTCAGAGCCTTCGTAGTAAACACCAAAAAATACAACTGTGAACACAAAATCAGTAGCAGTTGTCAATAAAGAAGTTTCAAAAATTAGTCAAAAATAGCCTTTACTTACTCAGCCTAAGTTCATTCCTCCAGCCTTAAGGAACAAACCTCAACAGAAATCATTCTAGGCACACAAATAATCACAGTGGATTCCAGTCATAAGGTAGAAGCTAAAACTCTGGAAAGAGAAAGGAAATGCTACATTTTGCCAGGTGGGCAACAAAATACGCTTTAAAATAGTAGAACTCGACGAATAACGCTTTGTTCCAATCAAATCTGGATGGATAAGCGGATAGGTCAAAGAAGTTGTGTCTAGTGGCAAGATAGTGCTGTCTAACGTATAGCAAGAAGGAAAGCCTTTTCGGAATCACTATGAACTATAATAGCATAACATGGATTAACTTCAACTTTTTAGGTTATTAGCCAACAAACAACAACTGCAGTGTCTATCAGCTTAAAACAAATCAACAGAGAATAAAACTGTAGATACCATTAAATAGGTAGTATAACCCCAGAAATAATAAAAATAACAAAAATAGTAAGACAAAAACTCGATATAGAAGTTCATCTGCGGTCAGGTGAACTTCTACTTCAGCGACAAGAACTACCCGACCGACCTCTACATGCAGATGCACGCCAATCGTGATGCAGACAAGTGTAAATATATCTAGACTAAGATTTACCCCTATCTTTTATGCTGAATTTCCCAAAAATAAAGAAAGTTCTCAGAGACTAGTAGAAACTATTATAGTACTTGAAAGGAGACGACAAATACTCGCAAAGGCACTACTAGATTAACTTTTAAAATAGAAAAATACGAAGGAAAATCAAACAGTAAGCAAAAAAAGTAGTTTAAGATAAAAAATAGTAGGATAATAAGCCATAATCTGTGTAAGTGCCTGTTGTAGTACAATAATCAGTATGATGTAAATAAAATTGCAATAATCAATAGTTAGATAGCGATTTCAGCCTATCGTTGATGAGCGAGTTAATGCGGTGTTATAGCATCTAGCACTGTTTGGTCTGTTTCTCCATTATCTTTATCTTTTACAATTTAGCTATGATCTCTCTCTATACAACTGTCATGTAGTCATCTTCGTTTTCCTTTGAAAGTTTGCTAATAATTAGCGTATGAAAGAGAGCATTGTTTAGTAGTTTGTTCTGGCACTCTTATGCTTGCATGTTGTTTTTGTTGAGGTATTTTGTGATTTCGAAGCCTCTTTCAAAAACTTATGTGATTAGATGAGGCACGTCTATATCGTTTTTGTTGCTAGAGTCTGTTGTCACTGAATGGCTTTACTCATTTTTTGGTCTTATTGATGTACGAGGTCTGTTTCTGTTGGATGAAGACGGCTTAACGAACTGCTATTAATTGCTTTGTTCCTCGTTGTTTTCGGATTGGAGGTTGGAAGTGAGTCTTTTGAGATGCCCGGGTCCCTCTCTGGAGCTTATTTTTCTTCTGTTTTGCATCATCTGCTTGATTTTTTCCTGAACGAGGGTGGTTTTAGATTTTTCCTCCATTAATTTTATTATTAGCAATCACGTACTCACTGTTATATAAACCAAGCTATTCGTAACGTACTCTAAATATAAAATAAACTACAAATAAACTACAAGTGCTATAAAATCATGCGTCCATGAGCTGCAAAATGATATTTGCATTGAACTTTACAAGTGCTTTGTCTAGTTATGAGAGCTGAAAAGCAGTGACTTCTTTGTTATTAAGGGCTCGATAGTTGGCCAAAAACTATTTGACTGAAGCCTTTATCTACTCATATTATCGATTATTTTATTGATATTTTGCTTTTATTTGCTCAGATCGGCCCAATATCTAGCTCAGCTCTGCACTTATCGACTCACTCTGGATCTCCAATAGACCTGGCAACAAATCAAATTATTTCTTTGTTTGCTCAAAAACCGTAATTTTAGGGCCCAGCTTCTTAAGTAGATTGGCGATTCCGTCCAGATTTGTTTTCGAATCGTAGTTGAGACTGAGATGTTTATCTTTCGATTTTTCGTATATTGTTTTTTTTATAATCGTCAGAGGAGTTGGTGCCTACGAGTAAAATATGGCTTCTTGGTCTTTGTAAGCTACGTAAATTTTGTTTTTTGTGATAACTGACTCGTAGCACATTTGAATATAATTCTTAATAGTATTTTTGTTACTTATTCAAGAGAAGGACTGCCCAGATCGTTGAAAATAGAGCTGAGCCAAAAAGTCATAAGAAAATACTTGAATTAACCGCTTATTCTCAGCATGTTCATCTTTTGAGTGCCGCTCTATATGTTCAGAAGTTTGCTTTAAACTTTCTGATGTAATGAAAGATGTTTCAGATCGACAGGTAAGATAGAAGTGATGAGTTTTCCCTATTTAGAGTTGTATACTGTGCATTATAGCTTGTCATTCGTGTGTGATCTTTCTTCGAACTTGAATCGCACTGTAAGAGAAGGTTTATCTTAAGTCCTCAATACATATATCATATTTTGCTATATAAAAAGATGTATACGCCCTATGAGCACTAAAATGCGATTTTTTCTTTACTTTACATCAGATTTATCTATCCCTTAAGGTCTACTCGAGTAATAGAACTGTCGCTTGTTATCTCCAGACTATAGCATAGGTTAACGTAATCTATTGTTAGATTTGTATTGTTTTGTACTTTCTTACTGCCTGAAACTTACTGTTTTACACCCATTTTCTATGCTTTTAGTGTTAGTTCTTGTTTAACTTTTCTCAATTATTCGATTAGTTTTATTATTTTTGCTTTTTCTGCATACTAATTGCGTTCTTTGGCCTGTTTCATCATTCTTTAATAGTCGAACATTTCGACTACGTTGCCAGAATACGTGCCATAAAACAAAGATTGTTCCTCAGGATAATACAAAGCCGAGTATATTTTTTCATTTAAAGACTACTTGCCCAAGCATTATCTGTTGGAATTCCACATCTAGAGCGAATCGTCTCTGAATACAATAAACCCGTTTTTGACCTATACTAGACAATTGATTTTTCCTTTAGAATTTTAGGTTATCGACCAAATCTTGTTTATTTTTTTACGATTTACCTATAAATAAAGGATCTATCCGCCCATCGTGCCTACAAGAATGCGATTGTTATTTTGTTAACAAGGGTACACGTATCCAAAGGTAGGTGGACTGTCACTCTTATACGATGCTCCACCTTTCTTATCGTATATTTATATTTGATTATTGGCTTTTAAAAGCATCAGAAAAGGTTTTTAGGCATCTACTTTGAATAGTAAACTATGATTTATTTTGACATCTAGCACTTGTGAGCTGATATCTTGTATGACTCGAGTGGGTGGCGTTGTGATTCTCGATTCTTTGTTTGATAGTTGCACTCCTCCTACTAAGAATTAATTGACTATATTTCCGGCAACGAGCCATAATTGATAGCCGTACACATGAATAGCATCTATCTTGTCGACTGCGAGGTAAGTATCACTTTAATAGAGGGTTTTGCCATTGATTCCGCATGCGAATACGCGCATTCCGTAACAAAAAAATACAAGATCGTCACCTAAATATGAGTAATAATACTTTTTGTGAGGCAGCTAACCACTCCGCTGTTGTCTGAATCTAATTTAACTTGCTAAAATTATTGTTAAGATGGGTCATATGTGTGCACACCCTTGCTGTGGGCTATGAATATTCTTGTTTTTTTCTTCTACTTCAGCAGACAAATCGAGTTGGGGTATATTGTGTTTGTTTTGAGTCGAATCTTAGATGAAAGACTAATACTCTAGGCCATCAATAACAAAATTTAATACAAAATCAAAGATTAAACACATAAATCATAAAAAACATAATAAAATATTGAATCTAGAGAGTATAAGAGCACATGAGGTATAAATCACTCGTTCATATTGTTTTTGTTTTGTATCTACCTCTGACTTCGTTGAAGAAGGCATGCTTCATGGCCTCCTAAGCCGTAATTCGGTTTTCAGGCAAGTACGCAAGTAGCTTCAATAGCAGATCCAAGAAATTTGTCCTGTCGTTGACGATTCTGAAGTGCTCTTTCAGATTGATTCGCTTGAAAATTCCGAAAGAATCGATCAGACTGGCTTCAAAAGGCACTCTTTTTTTGTATGCCGCCACTTCCTATGCATTTAGCGAGCCCATAATCTTGAAAATGGCAAAAAGTTGGTCTCCTTCAGTTTTTCCCTTGAAAAGAGGCGTAAGAGTAAACAATTCAGCCATGATGCAACCAGCAGCCCATACATCGATAGCTGTGCTATAGTTTGTGAGACAAAGTATAAGCTATGGAGCTCTGTAGTACCTAGAAACGATATAGGGAGTGTTTTTCCCCTTAGGATCGATGATCTTGCTACTGCCGAAATCACAAATTTTAATCACATCGTCTTTTGATAATAGCACGTTCTAGGGCTTGAGGTCTCTATGGGAAATTTGTTTTTAGTGGATGTTCTTGAGTCCATTCAGCAACTGGAACATGTAGTTCTAAATAGAGGCAAAACTACCTTGATGGCCAGCTCACTTATTGTCTTTCTGCTTTTGATAGTCCTTTAGATGAGGCTTTCAAGGTTGTCGTCCATGTACTCAAAGACGATGTTCTGTATCAGCTTGCCTTGGTCGTTCTTAGAATAGAAAAATTCCTTTATAAAATGAGCTCTACCTGCATGTGCACCACATTATCGAGGTCTTTGATCATATGCAGTATCTCATACTCTCTGCTGAGCTGATTTCCAACTTTCTCGATTCTCTTCAAAGCAACTTTCTGCAGAGTTTTGCGATCCTACGCTTAGAAGACGTAGCCTGAGTGAGGGATGTGGTACCGAAGCAACCGGAGCCGATGATGCGGGTGATGTTGTAGTTTGGGACAGAGGACATGCTTTTAAAAATAGTAGTAACTAACTAACACTACCAGCACTAAAAACAGTCACATATCAGTCAATAAAAATATATAAAGAGTATACTAAACATAAAGAAAAAAGAAAAAGAAGAAAGAACACTGAAATCAATTAAAAATCAACGAAAACACTATTGTATGACCTTACATATTTTTACTAAAAACTTTAACAAATAAAGTTTGATTGTATATAATCTATCTGTATAATTCTTCGATGGAAAGAACCTCAAAATCATAGCTTTGCTAACGAAAAGGAATGAAACCAGTATCCCCTTACTAGATCCTCAACGTGCTCAACAAAAGTAGCTTCAGCCGATAACGAATCCTCAAACAACTCGAACAAGTAGGCATCGATATAAACCAATACGCCACGCTTCCACTAAGGGAACTACTGCAACAAGTTGAAGACATACTCAGAAATACATATTCTATTAAATATTTGGGTTTGAATAAAAATTAGATGGGTATTGTCTCACGAAGGATCAATCCGTTTTCGGATAGCGGGTTCAAAGTGCACCATCAAACAGATCAGAGTTACTCAGTCAATAAATATTTCTACCCTAAGCCGCTAAAAACTGGTAAAAAGAATCACAATACGCCCAAAATTAACATATAGAACTTGTAGTCGTCGATTAAGCAAGAGTTTTAAGAAAACAGGCAAGAATTAAACAAGGCAAAAGTTCATAGAATAAGCATAAATAAACAAAAATCTGTAAGCAATAGCAAATTAATGAAAAACAAAAGTAGTTTGAGAAAATTGTAATCAAATATTAATGAACTTGCTCAGTCTATAGAGCCCAAAATAGAACAGAAATATTCTTATTCAGGATTTCTTAAACAGGGTGTTTTATTGCTAAGAGATTGATTGTTATATATTTACTTTGATAGTATACATTGATTTAATAGTTGGGGTTGGGGTTGGGGTTGGGGTTGGGGTTGGGGTTGGGGTTGGGGTTGGGGTTGGGGTTGGG
>Ga0169931_10001320_pt1 | contig 40945 bp, 38 predicted proteins | sample Kivu_15m_20L_FD_129675 | JGI IMG/M metagenome (GOLD analysis project Ga0169931, IMG submission 129675) | Freshwater microbial communities from Lake Kivu, Western Province, Rwanda to study Microbial Dark Matter (Phase II) - Kivu_15m_20L... | ecosystem: Environmental > Aquatic > Freshwater > Lake... | reverse complement strand
TGTTCGAAAAAATCGCTACAGAGTTTCGTTGTTCGAGACCTTTTTCTAGGGTGTACAAGAGGCACGCAGGTGGCGCTCTTCTCAGGTTACTCTACTGTTCACGTAAGCGCTTGAGCCAGCCATAACTCCATGGTCGAGGCCCAATCCCCAGGCTCTTTGTGAAAAACACCGCATCTCACCCACTCAAACCCGGGACGCGCCTCATTTTTCTGCCTTCTCTAGCGCAACTGGGTTACGCCACGATCGAGATCAAGCTGTGCTGTTCAAGTCCGCACGGCTTTGCTGCTTCTCCTCTCTGCGACTAGCTTTCACGTAACAAGCGTAGCCCCAACTGCGGCTGAAGATTGGCCTGCCCCAGAAGAGCCCCCGCCGTCTGCTGTATGATTTTGTTTCTCATGAAGCTGGCTGCTTCTGAGGCTATGTCGACATCGAGGATCCTTGAGGCCGCAGCGGCCGCGTTCTCCCCTGTTGCCATCAGAACTGAGCTAGCGGTGCGCAGTCGTGCTTCGAACGCTCCGATCTGACCTTGCAGCGCTGAAATTTCGTTAATGCGGTTTCTGAGAACCACAACGCTTCTCTGCGATGCGGCCTGCGTCAGGATATTGGTAAACCCGATGGCCGACGGTCGATATTCGCTCGCCGGTCGATCATAAAGGTCTAGGGTCAGCCCGGAAAGGTCAATACCAACACTCGCTGTACGACCACTGGAGGCAAACGTTATGTTGAGTGTTGTTGATTGGGGCAGCTGTCCTGACCCGGTATCAAATCGAAAATCACTCTGGGTAGTTTCGCCCAGAGCGTTTGTAGCGTAATAAAATAGGTCTTGGCGAACCGCAGCCGGGGCAAGTGAAACTGTGCCCGTACCGCTGTATTTTGTCTCAGCATCGAGGTCTCCCCTGACCCGTGACAGTAGGAGCCCGAGCACCCCTCTCTGCCCGGCCGAGTCTATGAACTCAATCTCAGCCACGTCAGGATTTTCCGCCTTGAGGAAGTTGGTATTGCTCGCGGTCTGGCTACGATAGCCAGCATTGAACATTCGTGTCAAAGTCAGATCATTGTTTGCTATTATTCCGCTCTCGTTCATATCGGATTTTTGGACGAAAACCCCCGAGAAGCGATGGCTTATGACCCTCGGAACGGCAAGCAAAGCGGTGTCGGCTCCGGATATGCCAGCCATGATATTGATCTGTTCACTGTCGGGACTCCGGAGAAGTTTGATTCCGTTAAAAGAGGTGGAGTCTCCAATCCTATCAAATTCATTGAGGAGCGCCTGATACTCCCGTTGTAGAACATCGCGCTGCTGTGCGGAGTAGGTTCCATTTGCACTCTGCTCGCCTAATTCAACCATGCGGATTACCAGTTCTTTCTGTGCCGCAAGCCCCGCATCCATAATATTTATCATCGAGACCCCGTCGCTCAGATTCCTGACAGCCTGACTTGCCACTCGACGGCCTACGTTTAATTCGCTCACGATCGCCAATCCAGCTGCATCGTCTGACGCTCTATTTATCCGCTGACCAGAGGAGAGCCTCTCCGAGACGGTGTCAAGATCTGCCCCGGCACGCCCAATGTGGCGTTGCAGATTGAGAGACAATAGGTTACTGCCGAGGCGGATCATTACTACCACTACACCTGTACACTGCCGTTACAGAGGCGGGTCTTCAGTGGACGCACCTCTGCACTATCGGACATCGACATTTTTCCGATTTATTGTGAGCCTTTTTTCGTCGGGTCAAGCCTTCGACGATGGGGACTAACGAACCGAGGTAGTTACGGAGAGCTCTCAAGACCCCAACGCTCACCGAAGGCGAGCTGGGCCTCCCAATGCGGGATTACCTCGAAACCAGCCGCTTGCAGAAGGCCCTGCGGAAAGCCGGGGGCTATGCGCTCTACCGTCACCTGGAAGCTTTCTACACGGAAGAACACACGCCATCCGCCACTACAAAGTCTATGTACGCCTTCCTTAGGAGCCGAGATACGGTGCGCTCGACTTCTAACCGGAGCCCTCCGCAGTATCTCGCTGGTCCTTGAAATGAACTCTATCCCCCACGTACTGCGAAGCCATTCAATCTGCTCACTCGCTAGCGATGACAGCTTAACATGGTATCGGGCCGGCTGATCTAGAGCTACCTCAACTTCGCTGGTCCACCCTGCTCTCTGGTTTGGGAACGAATCCACTGCACTGATGTATGGCTTAATGTCCAGTATCGGAGTTTTATCGAGCAGATCGGTATTGCCGACGATGATCCGGCTACCCTCTATCGCACGGAGCGGAACAGCCGTGATACCGATCGGATTTGGACGATGAGGCGAGCGCGTCGCAAACACGCCGCGTCGTTTGGCTGGTCCGCGTGGGGGTGTTACGAGTGGTCGCCAGTTCCGGTTACGATCAAACCACCAGATTAACCAGATCCTTTCGAACCCAGCCAGATCCTTCAATCCATCCTCAAAGCGGTGGCCTGGAAGGAGCTCGATCACATTAGCCTCATCAATACCGTCGGTCGGCTGATGAGGCGCGTCAAACTTGACTATCTTGGCCGTATGAATCACACCGATCGGTTCGCACACCAGATGCATGGCATCCCCCCTTCCAGTACCGAACATAAGCCGTACCGCTCCTATCCTCCAACGGGCGGGTATTGCTAAGAGGCCTTTCTGGCCTCAGGCGCTTGATTGACCCTGACTGAATCGCGCCCTCGATACCGCTCCCAGTAAAGCGCAACAGGTGAGACTACGAAGATCGTCGAGTAAGCTCCCAGGAGGATTCCGGCAACCAGGTAAAGACTCAAGTCTTTGATATCACCTTCGCCAATCAAATAGAGCGCCACAGCGGAAAAGAGCGTAAGCACATGTGTGATGATAGTCCTCGACAGGGTGAAGTTCAAAGCCTCACTAATGACAGCCGAGAGGTCAGCGTTCTTACGTTTGCCACGCTCCTCACGTACCCTATCGAAAACTACCACGGTATCATTGACCGAATATCCCACGATCGTAAGCGCGCCAGCCAAGGTCGCCATCCCGATTAAATGACCTGAGGCGATGTAAATACCTGTCGCGATAACAACGTCGTGAAACAGGGCAACTATCGAACCCAATCCTACCGAGAACTCAAACCTCATAGCGATATAAATGAGGATTGCAATAAGACCCAAGATTACTGCGAGCAGCGCACTCCTCCTCAATTCCTTTCCGACGGTCGGCCCCACGAAATCCGTCTTCTGAATCGTAGCTGCATCTCCGAAGGCCCCCTTGAGCGCCCCCTCGACCTTGCCACGGACCGTCTCTACGTCAGCAGCCTCAAGCAGTCGAATCGAATACTCCTTTACTGCGCCCTGAAAGGCTTGAACGCGTGCATCCTGAACACCTTGCGAAGCGAGTCCAGCTCGAATCTTTTCGCTATCAAAATCACCTTGGAACGTGACAAGAAACTCGTGTCCCCCGCTAAAATCAGTGCCAAAACTCCCCTCGCCCCTGCTCATAAAAACGTAAAATGAAGCGATGATCGCCAGTGCGGAGAGAACCATACATACCGGTACCATGCTCATGAAATCTATCTTTGAATCGCGTGGAATGATCTCTTTCATAACAATATCTCTACCTAGATAGACAACCCTCGCTTCCCTTTGAGCTCGAAGTAATCGAACGCCAACCTCGCTGCAAACACGGCACAGAAGACGGTACTCACAACACCAATACAGAGGGTCACCGCAAATCCTCGAATCGGGCCGGTACCGAAGTAGTACAAGATCATCCCGGAGAGAAGTGTCGTGATGTTAGCGTCGAAGATGGCGCTAAAAGCCTTATCGAAACCGGTGTGTACCGCGAGGTCCCTTCCAACTCCGGCTCGCACTTCATCGCGAATACGCTCGAATATTATCACGTTGGAATCAACCGCCATACCGATCGTAAGCGCTAGACCCGCTAAACCTGGGAGGGTCAAGGTCGCCCCAAAGAGGGAGAGCGCTGCAACCATAAACACCGCATTGAGTATCAAGGTGGTCACTGCTATGACACCGGCCTTCGCGTAATAAACCACCATGAAGAGAGCAATCACGCCGAAGCCCACCGCCATTGCCATCAGCCCCTTTTTTACTGATTCAAGCCCAAGAGTTGGGCCAACAGTGCGCTCCTCTAAGACCTCAAGCGGAGCCGGAAGAGCCCCTGCCTTGAGAACGATCTTGAGCTGCTTCGCCTCGTCGGTTGTAAAACCACCCGATATGCTTGCCCTACCGCCTGTAATCGCTTCACGAATAACAGGACTCGAATAGACCACCCCATCAAGCACGATCGCCAGATTCCTTCCGACGTTCTCTGAGGTAAGCTTTGCGAAGGTTTGCGCTCCCAGTGGTGACAGACTCACTGACACCTCGGCCTGCCCATTCGTGTCGAATCCAACCCGCGCATCGACTACCGAATCACCGGTCATAAGCGCCTGATCCTCGAGAACAACTGGCCCTCCCTGCTTGTCCTTCATCGTCACCGTACCCACACCTGCCGGGCTGGCCGAACTCGGTAGAAGCCGAAATTCGAGCTTGGCAACGGAGCCTACTACCTTCTTGACCGCGTTCACATCAGACACCCCAGGCATCTGCAGAATGATACGATCTTCCCCAGAGCGCTGAATGAGGGGCTCTGCAACACCGAACTGGTCCACGCGATTCCTAAGCGTCTCTACTGCCTGCTCGATCGCTTCGAGCTCGATCCTTTGCATCATACGTGGATCGATCTCGTACACGAGCTTTGGTCGCGACCCCTGCGAATCCACGTTCTTAAAAGAGAGATCTGAAAGCTTATCGGCAACGACAGATTTAGCGTCTTCTACGAACGCGTCTGTCAGCAACGTCACCTCAAGCTGGCCATCAGCACTCACCGCAGATTGTGCCACCGCTATTTTTTTGGCCCTCAGCTCTGAACGCACCGCCACAAGCAACGACTGCAACCTGCTCTTGACTGCTTCTTTGGACTTAACCCCATAGACGAGGTGCACACCACCGCTTATATCAAGACCCATCGCCAAAGGCCGTGTAAACCATTGTGCGGGGAAATTATCCTTAAACGCCGTGGGGAGCAGACACAGAAGCGCTGCTATCGTCACTGCTCCGAGGATTAAAGCTCTCTGAAATACGTCCCTATCCATACGCTACCTGCGACTCCTGTTCCTACCTACGCAGCCTCGGCTTTCTCCTCGCCTCCAACGCGCTTGAGCACGTGAGCTTGCTCTACCTTGATCTTAACGTTCGGGGCGATCTCCAACAGCACACAGTCCTTCTCGACACCGGCAACCTTGCCGACGATACCACCTGAGGTAATCACTGCGTCCCCACGCTTAAGCGACTCGAGCAACGTCTTGTGCTTCTTGACCTTCGACTCTTGCGGCTTAATCACCATGAAATAGAAGATGAGGTAACAGACCGCCAGCATGGGGAGCATGCTTATCAACGAGCCGAAGAAGGTCGGCTGTTCTGCGCCGCCCACTGGAGCAGGTCCATAGACCTCTTGTGGTGAGGCAGGTGCAACGGCGGCATCTTGCGCATAGACCGAAGCCATGTCACCAAGCCCACATGCCAACGAAATGCAAGCAATCACACCAACAAGCACATATCGATACATCGTAGTCACCTCACAAAGCGCCCCTACCTGAGCTGTCTTTTCGGCTCTAGAAACGGAGCAAAAGCCCCTCGTGCGGGGGCATTCCACGCTACTTCTCGTAGGGAGATACCACGGACGGCATATAATGAAAACGGGCATCCTGCCGGCTTACCTTTTCTGTGAGGCTTTGAACATCCTTACAGGGTTATCAGCCCCCCCAACCTCTATGGTCGCCTCTCTACCGGGAGCAACGCTGACCAGGCTCACCGGGCGCTCGACCAGCTTCGAAAGCTGCTCTACAAAGGCTCTCGCCGACGGAGGGAGCTGGTCCCATCGGCGCGCAGTAGAGAGATCTTCCGACCATCCGTCTAATTCGACGTAGATCGGCTCGATACGCGCATAATCCTCGATGAGCGCCGGGAAGTCGTCTATCGGGGTACCATCGAGGAGATATCCGGTGCACACCTTCACCGAACGCAAGCCCGTCAGTACGTCGAGCTTGGTCAATACGAGCGAATCGATTCCGCTAACCCTAATCGCGCGTTTCATCGCAACTGCATCGAACCAGCCGCATCGCCGTGGCCTCCCAGTAATCGTTCCGAACTCCTTACCCCGGTTCCGAACCTCTTCCCCTATTGACTCGTGCATCTCAGTGGGAAACGGTCCCTCTCCTACCCGCGTACAGTACACCTTGGCGACCCCGAGAACCCAATCGATCTCACGTGGTCCAAGGCCTACACCGGTCAATGCGGCCCCCGCTACCGTCGACGATGACGTAACGTAGGGATAGGTGCCGTGCATCTGATCGAGAAGAACGCCCTGCGCCCCTTCAAAGATGACCTGAGCTCCTTTTCTGAGCTCTTCGTACAGCAGCTTGCTGCCGTTGCCGATGAAAGGGCTCAGGATCGCCGCCTCTTGTTCGAGCTTCTCCCATAGCGACTCGAAATCGACCTGCGCCTCTCCACGCAACACCTGCGACAGGACGGAGTTCTTCTCCTGGACATGCTCACGAACGAGCTCCCTCATACGGCTTGGCGCGAGGAGATCCGCGCATCGAATACCGGAACGCTGCGAGCGATCTTCATAGGCTGGTCCAATACCACGGCCCGTAGTGCCTATCCTCAGCAGACCGCGACGGCGCTCCCTCGCTTTGTCGAGCATGATGTGGTAGTCGAGAACAAGGTGAGCATCACGGTCGATCATTAATGTCTCAGGGGTAATACGAACGCCCGCGGAACGCACTCGCTCGATCTCAGAGATAAGAACCGACGGATTGAGCACGACCCCTGCCGCGAGCAGCGACCTGACGCCGGGGCGCATAATTCCACTTGGCAGCAAACTCAGCGCTGTCTTAACCCCGTCTACGACGATCGTATGACCCGCATTATTACCACCCTGAAAGCGAACTACCCAATTGGCGTTCTCGGTGAGGACGTCAACTATCTTTCCCTTACCTTCATCTCCCCACTGAGCACCAACGACAACTAACGCCGTCATACATCTTCCTTATTTCTAGCAGCAGCTCATCCCTCACGTTGTCGAGCTATATTGAGCTCGAATGCCACCCTGCGAGTCGCGTCAACGCTTAACAGCCCTAAGGTTTCACCCCGGTCATCCTCGGCAGCGTATGCGACCAAGGTGTGTTCACCAGGTAGCGAACCAATAAAAGGATCAACCGCCGATAACGCTGCGGTGCGCCCTCTTAAGAGGTCCATCGACACGTGAGCCGGGAGAACGATGCGTGGCACGTGCGGAATGAGCATCGACCAGTCTACAACAGCATCCCACGAGATCTGATCAAGAGCTACTGCATTCTTTACAGAAAGGTGTCCTGACCCTTCCCGACGAATAGTTTCTGCAGCACCCCCGCAACCGAGTTTCTCCCCAAGATCACGCGCAAGTGCCCGGACGTACGTTCCCGGTGAGCACACGATCCGATACCCAATATTGCGTGGAGATATCGCTGTCACCTCGAATTGATCCACGGTTACCGCGCGACATCTGAGGTCAACATCCTTACCTGCTCGCTGGAGCTTGTAGGCTCGCTGTCCTCCCACTTTAACCGCACTCACCTTTGGAGGCACCTGATCGGAGATACCGAGAAATCCACGAGCGGCTTCCTGCACGTGCTCGAAAGTGGGCAGATCATGGCACTCTTCTAACACAGTCCCTGCCATATCATCGGTACTCGTCCGCACTCCGAGGCGCATCGTTCCGGAATATACCTTTCTTCCTTCAAGAGCGTACGATGCGACGCGCGTGGCGCCGTTAAGGAGACACACGAGCAAGCCGGTAGCATCGGGATCGAGAGTGCCAGCGTGCCCCACACGCTGCGCTCCAAGCGCTCGCTTCACACGAGCAACAACGGCAGCTGACGAGAGCCCCGCTGGTTTGTCGATCATCAGAACGCCACTACGCATGGAGTGTCGCGAGCGCCGCCTGGACAGCGGCACGCAGCGCCCCCTGCAGCTCGGAGAAGCCCCTACGCCAACGAAACGCCGCAGCCGGCTTGTGACCGCCACCTCCAAACTGTCGAGCTATCTCTGAAACGTCTACAGTCCCCTGTCGAGAGCGCAGGCTCACACGCCACACATCGACATCCTCTTTGAAGAGAACAGCGACCTTAACGCCCTCAATATCTCGACCGCGTTCAGCCAACGAATCGGCATCAAGGATCGATGCCCCCAAGCGCTGCAACATCTCCTGGGTGACGGTAATCTCGACCAACTCCCCGTTACAGAGAATCTTGAGGCCTACCATCGCTTCAGCCTGTACCCGAACCGCAGCTAAGGATTGGCTCGCAAAGAGCTCCTGCGCCAACCGATCAGGACGTGCTCCGCGGAGCATCAGCTCATGGGCGGCAAGGAAGGTGCTTGGCGAGGTACTCGAGTAACGAAACGAGCCGGTATCGCCGATGATACCGGCCATTAAACACGACGCAGCCTCAGGACAGATCAGGTTCGCTCGGCCGCTTCTCTTTTCAAATTCCATCAACAGGTCAAACACCAACTCCGATGTTGAGCTCGCTCCCTCGACCACGAGATTTAGGTGTCCAAAACGAGAGTTAGACGTGTGGTGATCGATATTAATGACCTGTCTGGCCGATTGAATAAAAGGAATGAACGAATCGCCCACTCGTTCGATCGCGCCACAGTCACATACAACCACAACTGTATCGTCAGATAGCGCTGAAGGAAGCGTGGCTTTAACGTTTGGAGCGCCGGGGATAACCCCGTAGCGGGCGATATAGCCACTTTCATTGAAGACCTCTGCATCGAGCCCCAGCTGCTTCAGCCCTAACGCCAAGCCACACGAGGAGCCGTACGCGTCAGCATCTGGATTCGTGTGAGCAAGCACGACCACCCTGCGCGAGCCCAGGAGTGCCGAAAAGACGGGGTCTGCGTCGGGCAGCTCGCGAACGTGTGAAGTCTCTCCAGCTTCCGTCATACTACGTGCGCCTTTAAGTTCAGCTCTCGGGGGTATCTGCTGGTTTTATGCGTTCCATTAACTGCTCGACCCGCTCCACCGTATCGAGCGTATCGTCGTAGTAAAACCTGAGCGCTGGAACAAAACGCACACCAAGCTCCTTCGCCAAAAGTCGCCTAAAAAGCCCCTCAGCATTTTCAAATGCCTCATTGACCTCTGCGATACGCTCATCCCTGTTGATATCAGAGGGAAAGGAAACAACCCAGTACACCTTGGCTTGCCGCAGATCCGGTGAGACCATAACGGACGTGATCGTCACCAGCGAGAACCGAGGATCCGCCGTGTGAATGAGGTGCGCAGCAACGAGCTCTCGAATACGCTCTGCTATCTGATAGACCCGTCGACTTCCCGCCATACAACTACTGCTCGGTACCCTAGACAAGCGCTATGCACACTACTCAAGGGTTGGAGCTACCTCCTTGTATTCGAACACCTCGATTACATCGCCGATCTTCACGTCGTTGAAACCTTCGAGTCCGATACCACACTCAAACCCGGCTTGTACCTCCTTCACATCGTCCTTGAAGCGACGCAGGCTACCCAATTTACCTTCGTGAATTACTCGATTGTCACGCAACAGGCGCGCCTGCGCATTTCTTCGCACCATACCACCCGTAACGTAACACCCGGCAATAGTTCCGACCTTGGGCACCGTAAAGGTATCTCGAACCTCAACGCGACCAAGCCCCGATTCCTCCTTGATAGGCTCAAGAAGCCCGACCATGGCTTTCTTAACGTCATCGAGGAGTTCGTAAATCACTCGGTAAAAACGGATTTCAACTCCAGCCGTCTCTGCATCTGATATCGCTCGCGGCTCTCCTCGCACTCCAAACCCCACGATGATCGCCTTGGAAGCGATAGCGAGCTGCACATCGCTCTCGGTTACTCCTCCCACGGCTGCGTGGAGAACTCGCACCTTGACTTTTTCGCCCGAGAGCTTTTCAACGGACTGCTTCACAGCCTCGACCGAGCCGGCCACATCTGCTTTGAGGATGATGTTGAGCTCCATCGCAGCTTGATTGTTTGCACGCTTTGCAAACTCCTCAAGGCTAATCGGTCCCGATGCCAACGCGCGTTCCTCTTGAGCCTTACGCTGGGCGCGATTTGCTGCAACTTCCCGCGCGTCAGCTTCGCTTTCGACTACGAAGAAGTCGTCACCTGATTCAGGAGTGCCGTTGAGACCTGTTATCTCGACCGGCGTCGATGGGCCCGCACTCACAAGCCGTTCGCCACGGTAATCAGTCATCGTTCGCACTCGTCCGAACTCAGCACCACTGACGAATATATCACCGACTGCCAGCGTTCCGGCTTGAATCAGTACCGTTGCAACCACTCCACGCCCACGATCCTGTCGACTCTCAATAATCGTTCCCTTGGCACGCCTCTCAGGGTTGGCTTTGAGCTCCTTTACCTCAGCCAGGACGAGAACCCCTTCGAGCAGTTCTTCGATTCCAGAGCCCTTTAGAGCAGAAACCGGGAAGAACATCGTGTCGCCGCCCCAATCCTCAGGTTGCAATCCAAACTCTGCAAGTTGGGTCTTGACCTTATCGGGATTGGCATCCGGTTTATCCATCTTGTTGACTGCCACTATGATCGGCACTTTGGCAGCTTGCGCATGGTTGATAGCTTCACGCGTTTGCGGCATGACACCGTCATCGGCAGCCACCACCAAGATAACGATATCGGTCACCTGCGCTCCACGTGCCCTCATAGCGGTGAAAGCAGCGTGACCAGGCGTATCAATGAAGGTGATAGAGCGCCCGTCGGCAGTGGTCACACTGTAGGCCCCAATGTGCTGTGTTATTCCACCCGCTTCCTTGGCAGCCACCGTAGTGCTCCGAATCTTATCGAGAAGCGATGTCTTACCGTGGTCGACATGCCCCATGACCGTCACTACCGGTGGACGGGTCTTGAGTGCAGCCAGATCTTCTTCGACGACATCTTGGATGATGTCTTGCTCATTAAACTCCGTATGTTTGACCTCATATCCCAGCTCGTCTGCGACGATCGACGCGGTATCCTTATCGATAGCATGATTGATCGTAGCAAGGATTCCGAGACTGAGTAGTTTTGCGATCACCTCACCGGCCTTGAGGCTCATCTGCTTGGCAAGCTCACCCACCGTGATTGAATCTCCGAGCTCAATCACTCGTTTGGTTACCTTGGGCTTCTCGGCCTCTACGGTTAAGGAACCCCTTCGATCATCGCCGCCTTTGCCACCCTTGCCCTTCGTTCGACGTGGCTCGCGGCTCCCATAGTCGAGGAGATCAACGCTGCTTATCTCGCGCTTGCGGCCCTTTTTGAACCCTTTGCGTGGACCACCTTCCTCCTCTTCGACTACTACCTCACGTACCAACTCCTTGACCGCAGGAGCCCCCTTAACAGGTCGCTTCACCTCCGCTGGCTTTACCACGACCCGTCGTTGTGGCAGCTCGATCTTCCCAAGGATACGCGGCCCTACCGCCGTCTTGGTATCTGCGGCTGCATTTTCGCTCTCTACTTGAGGCTCCTCCGCTGGAGGACCGACCTCTTCAATTGCAAGAATCGACTCTTCCGCCACTGGCTCCTCGCCCGGCTGCTCAGACACCTCATCTGTCTCTAACTCGCGAGCTACTTGCTCGGTCTCCTCTACCTCCGGAGTGAGTAGCTGCAGATCTTCGGTTGGCTGCTGCTCCATCAGCGCGCGAGCGGCTCCTCCATCCGAGACCTCATGGGCTTGTCGGTCATCGGCGTGTGAAGAGACCGCCGCTGCGGCGTCTGGGAGATCAGCCTGACGCCGCCGACGAATGACATCTCCCTGCCTTCGTTCCACTACGGTATCGGTGCTTCCGGTAACTCGATCTACCCGTCTCGTCACAACCTCTGAGTTTGAGCTCTTTGGAGCGCCCATCGCCTGTCGGATGATAGCACGACGTATAGCGTCCGCCTCATCTGCCTCCAAGGAGTGAGAGTGAGAGCTCTTGCCCTTCATTCCCAGTTCATTAGCTCGCGTAATGACGACCTTGTTGTCGACCCCGAGCTCTTTAGCAAGTTCGTAAATTCTAATCTTTGACATGCCTAATTCTAAGAAAGTCCCTTCGTTATTCGTTACCTAAAGCCTTACGCGACGAGTTGGTTGCCCTCTGTCCCTTTGCATCTCCCTACTACTGTATCTCAGCTCATCGCTGAAAGCTTCGGGCACTACTAAACTCGCCATCAGATCCGCAAACAACTGCGCTACCTGCTCCTTACCTAAAGCTCCTGCGGGCAACCTAAGTGCCCGCTCCCACCTGGGCGCCTGAGCTCCCTTCGTGAGACAGGCCGTGTTCGCATGAACATAGGCTCCCCGCCCCGCTGCTCGACCCCCTCTATCAACCTGCAAGAGACCCGCGCTGCACACCAACCGAGTCAATTCTGCCTTGTCTGCTCGACCCCGGCACACGCAACACGACCTCTCTATCCTTCGCGAGGACGCCGTCATGTCACGCCAAGCCCCTACATGCTGGTGACGGGACGTTGCACGCCCGCCCGCAGGAATGAATCAAGCACTCGTCTGATCTCCTCAACTTCACTCTCCTCAATACCACTCACCTGGCGCAGCGCCTCATCATCGGCCTCAACCAAACTCTGGATTGTGCTAAACCCGCCTCCTATCAGCATCTCGCGCATATCAGCGGTTAGGGGCAGGCGCTGGAGATCACTTACTACCTCTGCACCGACCTGACCTAAGCCATCAGCCTCATCCCCAAGCTGCTCAGCATATGCCTTTGCGCTCTTGTGAATCTCAGAGGCCTGGTCCTGACTGAGCCCTTCAACTTCAAACAGATCCTCAAGGTTCGAATCGGCAACCTCACGAACGGTCCTGAATCCGTGCTGGAACAGGAGTTCTGCGTGCATGAAGTCAACACCCGGAATAGCACCGAGAGCTGCGCGAGCTCGACGAGCCTCCTCCTCGGCAACCGAGACACTGCGAACATCGATTCGCCAACCGGTCAACTTCGAGGCCAACTTAACGTTTTGCCCGCGCCTACCGATAGCAAGCGAAAGCTGGTCATCTGGAACGATAACCTCCATCGAATGCTCCTCTTCATCAACGACGACACGGCTGACCTCCGCTGGTGAAAGCGCCCGAGCTACGAAAGACGGCTCGTCCGGGGTCCAGGTGATGATATCAATACGCTCTCCTCGCAGCTCTTGCACTACCGCTTGAACGCGAGAACCCTTAATACCGACACACGCTCCAACCGGATCCACGCCTGGATCGTTCGAGTAAACCGCAATCTTCGCTCGGTCACCCGGTTCACGGGCGACTGCTTTAAGCTCGATAACTTTATCAGCGATCTCCGGAACTTCCAGCTCAAAGAGCTTCTTGAGCAAGTCCGGATGACTGCGGGTCAGAATAATTTGCGGCCCCCTCGCCGAACGATCGACGTCGAGAATCATCCCCCGTAGTCGATCTCCAGGACGGTACCGTTCGCGTTGAATCTGCTCACGCTTCGGGAGGATCGCCTCAGTGCGCCCGAGATTAACGATGATATTTCCTCGCTCGAGCCTCAACACAATCCCATTGATCAGGTCACCCTTGGAATCTTTGTATTCCTCGTAGATCACACCACGCTCAGCGTCGCGCACCTTCTGCATGATAACCTGTTTGGCAGTCTGAGCTGCGATGCGGCCGAGCACATCGGTATTGAGCTTCTTTCCCAGCTCATCCCCAACCATAGCGTCCGGATCGACCTCTTCACGCGCCTCTCTGAGAGATATCTGCGTGTCGAAATCTTCAACGTTGTCGACCACGACCTTAAATTGGACAACCTCTATCTCTCCCGTTTCTTCATTAAACTTTGTTTCGAGGTTCAGGTTGTGGCCATAGTGCTTACGTGCCGCCGACAACATCGCGGACTCGACCGCCTCCACCAATACCTGCTTATCAATCCCTTTGTCCCGCCCCATCTGGCTTAGGATCGCGTTTAAGTCAAACGTTGACATATCCATTCACCTCTATCGTACGCCGGTCAACTCAAACGAAATTGACCGATTGTTCCCCTAAAAATCTCAAAACTGAAAGTCGATCTTTGCCTCTTTAATCTCTGCGAGAGGCACCGAAACAACCTCACCCTTTTCATCACTCTTTAATTCGAGTGCACCACCCGCAACTGACAGCACCATACCCGTGACTACACGGACGGATTTCGTTTCAGGCACTCGATACTTTATCTTTGCTCGCTCACCCACGGCACCAGAAAAGTGCTCCGGACGCCGCAAGCGTCGATTGATACCCGGGCTCGAAACCTCTAGCAAACAGTTCTCCGGGATAAAGGCGCTCTCTTCATCCATGTCCAGCAAGCGCTTGCTCACCCTGACACAATCCTCAAACGAAACCCCTCCGCGGCCTTCGCTCGATGCCCCTTCCGGGCCTTCGCTCGACGACGGAGCTGGCTGCCCCTCCTCTACACCGTGCTTGGTGATGTAGACGCGCAGCGAACCGCCCCGTTCGCTCGGGAGGTCGAGGTCGAACAACTCGACTCCCTCCGATTCGGCAACCTCTCGGATGGTCTCCCACAGGGACCCCTCTCCTAGAAGTAAAGACTTCGCCTCACTCATACTACCTTACACTCTAACTGCCTCCCGAAACTCCCCCTTCTCTGCACCGCCATCCCTTTAACCCACACGATGAGCGCGCATACAACCATGCGGCCGCCACTTAAACGTGACCCTGATAAACCAACGTGTAACCAGGATAACGGGAACAGATGTGAGACCACATCTGACCGGCAAGGAGTCGCCTCGAATATGAGGAAGGTACCATATCAATCAGGTCACGACAAGTGTGCCGGATACCCCCGGGCCTGATCGCCGAGGCCTTTTCCCAGGTGATCAGAGGATGCTCCTTTATTGTGTATTTACAGCATATTAAACGGATTCAGCCGCCGTGATTGCTACCATATGCGATCCCTGCTGTGCGAGTTACCATGCAGGCCCGCACGTGAACAGAGAGGACTGCTCTCTACGAAGATGGATCAACATGCTCAACTCTCGAACGGCTGCAATTCAATCGGCTCAAAACACTCTTTACGATGAAAATCCGCCTGCACACCTGCCATCGGAGCCGATGAAAGATAACGAGTGGTTGGACTGTGCACTATCGCAGCCACGTGCATACCTGTGATCTCAGTGGGGGAAAATGCTAGCTCTGCTCGAGGGATACTCAGGAGCGCTTGCCACGAGCCTGGGTCGCTCGTCACCTCAATTGACACACCCTCCGGCACCCTGTTCTCAGACTGACGAACCCGGTACGCGGAAAAACCACAACTCCACCACGCTCCCGCAGGGCTAACATTAAACTCTTGGTAAGATCCTCCATCAGTCATTACAAAGAGCTCGGCAACATCCTGCTCCCACAACCCTTCCACGAACTGTCCCCGAGCAAGCTCAGCGTTGAACGTACCTGGCCCGGGTACGCGGCTCATAAACCACAAACAGCTCGGATCATACGCCACCCTCCACTGAAACGGAGGAATAAGCTCTTGACCATCCCAGCATCGCGTCTGAGTGTTCCACTGCCCGTGTTCCAATCGCTCCCGAGTCAGCTGTTCGTTTGTTTGATACACCTTCATACGCTCTCCTTTCAGCTCAATATTTGGGCAAGCCATGTTCGACTCCGTATGCATCACGCACAATCTCAACTGCGCTCACACCCTGCAGTGAGAGCGAGCGTGCACGTTCGAGCGAGAGCCCCCGACCATGTCCCCGTCCAATACCGGACAGCAGATAGAGGTTGCTGTCGAGATATTGTATAACATCCGGACAAGACGAGAGTTGCAACAGAGTCATAATCCTATCACAGGGAATGCTCTCTTCCCCCGACTCATACGTGAGACGAACAAACACCTCCCCAGTACGCCGCACCTCACGCCGTACACCAAGTACGGAAGTTTCCCTGGCAATCTGCGCTATCCGCTCACTCGATACTCGCTGCTCCCACCGAAACTCCCCGCCCGCAGAAAAAGGGAACCACGATCTGCCACCATCACCCGCACTCCCTAAAAAGGCAAACGATTCAGCATCCACCTTTGGAGGCGCCGACACTATGAGCTTATTTTGAGCCTCAGTGTGGCCCAGAAAGACCATACAATGGCTCGTATCACACACATCCTGTCGAGGGTGGCCGCGACTATACCTACCGTGCATACCGTTCCATGCAATCACTGCACGCAGTGCCTCCCTCGCCGAGCGAGGTAGGTCATCCCCTTCACTCGCTAGTACAGCCTCAGCATATGTACCACGATCCGTCGTAACAGTTTCATCATCCGAGCTGAGTATTCCTGCTATCAAGCGCACAGGACGCGCCTTGCGCGCCGACGTTTCTATCGTCCACACCCCGCACGACGTCGTGCGTGCCCCTCCCTCGAGATGCTCTACTCGACACCCTTTGATACCCCCGAAAGGTGCGATCTTCCAAGCGGCACGGGGAAGCTCTGAGAGTAATGCCACGCGAACATTTATCTCCGTCGCATCAAATTCCGCTCGCCAGCGTTCCATGACCTTTAGCGCCGATTCGGCCATATCCGCACCACGCACTCCGGTGCCCCTAAATACAGCTAGCAAGGTAGGAGCTTCCAGAGGCCAAAATATCGCCAGGTGCCCGACGACTGGCTCGCCATTTGAATCCGAGACACTGCCGGTCTTCGCACCTGCATCGAGCTGCTTCAGCATCGCGCGAAATTTCGCCGATGATTTACGCAACGTTGAGCGTTGATCCGTGCCTTGCTCCCGCAAAACCCTGAGGTCTCTGAGCGAACGCATAAGTGACAGACGGAGCAGTCGTGCTGCCTCTGTCAAGGTGAACTGTAGCGGAAACTCTCCGCGAACATCCCGCTCTCCGAGAAGCACTCCACCCCTAAGGTCATCACGCCACACACCTCCGACACCCGTAACAAGCTCGCGATAGCGCCCTCGCTCGAGACGCGCGACACTTCCTAACAAAAACTCCGTGTCACTAGCCAGAAGAGCACGTGCCTCAGGCTGTATGACCGGTGGCTTAAGACTCGCAAGAAACGGTATCTTCATCAGCGACCCGATCGGGTATGCCGCTGTGTGGTCTCCCGCCTGCTCAAGCACCCGACCACTCGCGTAGCTCATGAGAACATACGACAAACTACCTTTATGAGCCGAATCGCCCCTGATAATTCGCTCAATCTCGGTCGAAAAGTCACACGGCTTCGTGGGCCATCCGTAGCGACCGACCAGCTGCCCCAGCACCCGAAGATGAATAGGCATAAGGGGTGCACGCAGCCTAAGGGATCTACGCAAACTTTCTAGGTCGTTGGGACTCGGATCTCCCTGCACAAGTGCCGAATCGCCATACCCCGTCAGCTCACCGCTGAACGCCATCGCGGCAGCCTCGTTCGCCCACTGAGGTAACTTCTGGTCGCACGTGCGATGATTGGCCTCGTGCATCAGCTCGTGGCGAAGGTATACCGGCGCTGGTAGAGACCCCTGCGGCTCGGGGCGGATCGAAATTGTGGAAGGCCGCCACCCTGCTGCATGCCGCGAGGACGCCCCCTCTAATGCTACTACAGATACGGGAGAGTCAGGGGTAGGCACGGCGTATCCGCGCTCCTGCAATTCACGGAGCGCTATGCCTCCCTCGCGCTGCAACGCCGGCATCGCCGCCAGAACGCCCGCAAAAACGATGGCTGAAGCCCCTTCGAAGATCTTAATCACAAAGTATCACACAAACCCTCAAGGCGCTCATGGGATAGCTCCACCATCATCGGTGACTACTCGACGCTGACGCTTGAGCTTCACTGAACTTATTGGTCGAGGCAGGATTACCTCAGGGGCGCAGCGCTTCAGCACCGTTGGAAGGTCCTTACGTCCACCTCGAAGATAATCATCAGCAAGCAAGCCGCCCACCGTGTTTGGTGGCAGCGAACGCTGTTGCGTTAAATACTCGAACACGAGCTCTGCTAAACTGCGAAGGCTTATCGCTGCGCGTCTACCGACCTTAGAGAACAACCAATCACTAAAATCCATGAAGGCCCAGAACGGGGAACCTCCTCCCTCAAGCAGGAGCGCTCTGGTGCGAGCAAAGTTGCCGCTGTTTCCGACCAGGTCCCAGTAGCGCGCAAACCGTCCTGCTCTCTGCAATTCACTGAACGACATAGAGTTCGTGCACAAGACCTCGTATGGCGGATCGTCGCTGTACTTCATCTGATATGCCTCGTCGTGTCGCACGATCGGCGTCCCTCGAAGTCGCTTCAATATCCCGACCTGAATCTCCTGTGGGTCAAGGGCTATGAGTGTATCGAAGCCGGTGCCGAAGCTCTGAAGATCCTCACCTGGCAGCCCTACTATCAGATCAACGTGCAGATATGCTGAGGTCTCACGCCTCAGAAAAGTCAGGTTATCAAGAAGCTTGGGAACATCCTGTCGACGACTTATATTGACGCTTACATCAGGATTCAGTGTTTGGACCCCTATCTCAAGCTGGAGAGCTCCGGGTGGGAATCTTCGGACCACCTCGCGCAATTGATGCGGAAAGCGATCGGGGACCATCTCGAAATGCACAAACAGCCCAGGTTGCATGCGTTCCAAAAAAAAGAGCAGTATCGCTGTTGAAACCCTTACATTTAGATTAAAGGTGCGATCGATAAACTTGAAGGTTCTGGCTCCGCGATCATACAGCTGCTGAATCTCCTTCACTATCTGCTCGGTTTCGAATTGTCTGACGGGGAGGTCTATCGACGACAAACAGAACTCACAGGTAAACGGACATCCGCGCGACGCCTCGACGTACACGACCCGGTTTGCGATGTCCTCAGCCGAATAGTACCGATACGGTAGCTCCAACTCCTTTACCTGCGGCAAGGCTGCATGGATGACTTTTTCCGATGGCTTGGCGTCGCGGAGCACGACGCGACACAGCTCTGCAAAAGCGAGGTCGGCCTCCCCAGTGACCAGATAGTCAGCCAGCGCGACGATAGGCTGAGACTCATACTCATAACTCACCTCAGGGCCGCCGAGTACCACGACCACCTCAGGACGCACCTTCTTAAGGAGTGAAATTACCTCCCGAGTCCTGACTGTATTCCAGATGTATACCCCGAAACCTACTATCCGTGGCTTGCGGTCGAGCAGGGCCTCGGCTATCTCGCGAGCTGATTGAGAGACCTCGAATTCCACGATCTCCGCGATCTGCTGAAGCTCACCCAGGTTTGCAAAGAGATACCGTAATCCGACAGATGCGTGGATGTAGCGTGCATTGAGAGTTGCAAGGAGAATCTCACCCATATCCTAACGATGCAGTAGTACCTGGTCGGCTCTCGCAGCGCCTATGAGGGCTCTACGCTCCCGACGCTGAGACGGTTGGACACACCATCTTCTAGCAGGTACTGCCCCCTCAACCAAGAGCCCTGCGGGGGCCATAGACGATCGTCACACGGCGCACAGAGAACACGCTACAACCCGCTATCAAAGCCAGCAGGGGTGTGGCCACCCTTCCTAGAACTGGTCCACTCGCACATCAACGAGCTCTGCCGGGCGCTGCTTTCGAGCTTGCGCCTGCACCGGTACCATCGCGGGAGACGACGACAGCATCGCCTGAACGTCTTTGAGCGAGGCCCTGGCGTTCTTGTTCGCCTGATACCCGGGCGTATGGTACTTCGGCACATCAGGTAGGCCCGGCGGCGTTGGGAGGACACTTGGAATGGTCCCGAGCGGCGTGTTGGTCGGACAAGGTGTCTGCGTTGGAACTGCGCTATGGGTGGGGTATGGCGTCATCGTCGGTTGCGGTGACATGGTCGGCTGCGGCGTCATCGTTGGCTGCGGCGTCATGGTGGGTTGGGGAGTGCTGGTCTTAGATGGACCCACCGTCGGAGTTACGTATGGTGGCGTTGGTAATGTAGGCAGCGTTGGTTGTGGAGTGGGTTTGTCGCAACAGCCGCCATAGTTGTTATTGTTATTGTTGATAACTGTAGATCCGCCTTGTTTGTTGCCACTGAGGATCAGGGCTGTGATGATGCCGGCTGTTCCGAGTCCTATCAAGGCTCCACCGAGCAAGCCCCCTCCCCCGAAAGCTGCTCCTCCTCCGCCACCACAGCCACCACCGCTGCATGGATTCGAGCAATCACCGCCCCCACAATCGTTATCGTTGTCGTTGTTCTGCTGGATCAGGATGTTGTGGCTGCTTGCACCTCCACAACCTCCGCTTGGACATCCTCCCTGTGCCTGAGCTATCCGCCCAACGACCAAAATAGAGCCAACCGTAGCCACCAAGACAAAGTTGGTCACACACGGTACGGTACGGGTAAGAGAACGAGAATACATAACTACAGACCTCGCAAAATGGTAGGAACGAATCCAAACAGCTATCGAGCATTCAAATGGGGAAAAACGAGAACGCGTGGTGATTGATATCCTTCCTCCCGACGAGTGCCGACCCCGGTTGAACCGAAATGGAAGAGGCTTCACATCGAAGGACCACCGAACCAATGGAAAACCTGCCAGCATGGTAGGGAATTAAACGCCGTTATTCAACATTTTCTTCAATAGTCTCTACTTGCTAGTCATAATCTGTACGTATCTGACCCTTGTGGAGCCTCTGAGCCCTCTTCTGAATCTGCCTGATCGAATATCCAAAGCGTCAAAAGACACAGAACCTAGAATAGAGTGATAACGCTTAGGTCTTACTCCAGCTCGACCTGATACATATAAACTAGTTCAGGGCTCGTTCATTGATTGAGTTCTCCGAGGCATCGATATGGAAGCGTTGTGGATAGTTGTTGCAAGTAGAGACGAGGTGCGTATCTTCGAGGCGCACACCCCTCAGCTTGAATTCAATGAGGTTATGGATCTAGGGAATCCGAGCGGCGTCCTGAAGAATATCGATCTCGAAAGCGACAAACCTGGACGCTCATCAGACAATCGAATGCGCGCGCGGCACGCTTACTGTACGCAACAGGAGTCTCGAACACGACTCCTTCAGAACTTCTATCGGGAGCTCGCTCGTCAAATCGACATAGCGTTCTCTCAGCAGCGCTTCTCACAGCTCGTGTTAGTCGCAGAACCGAGACTTCTGGGAATTATTCGCCCGCTCTTGAGCGAACAGCTGCAGCGAGTAGTGCGGCTTGAACTTCGCAAAGATATCACATTCGAAAGTAGCGAGGAGATCGAAGAAAGGGTGCGAGCGGCGCTTTAGCAAGAGTTCTATTCAGGAGAAACGAAACGTGAGCGGGAAGTTCCATCCGCCGCGCGGGCACAGCAAAATCTGGTACAGCTCAACGGTGGAATCGATGAAGCACGCCTCACACATCCGCAGATAATAGCTCCACAAGCGTTTGAAGCGTTCATCAAACCGACGGTCAAGCTCCCGTATCTTCTCCCAATTGAGTGTGAAATTACTCCGCCAATGTCGTAAGGTCAAAGCGTAATGGGGTCGTAGGTTCTCAACGTGCCCTATCGCTAGATCGGCCATACGCGCTTCATGTACCAACTCCTCAAGTCGGGGTATCCTGCTACCTTAAAAAAATATAGGTATCGATCCACGGATCCTGGGTCCTCCTCAGCAGCTCCTCCATACCGATCGTATGCAGTAAGGCCACCCCTTTCGAATTGAGTAGCGAACGCATAGCACGGAAGAACCTTCGGTACGATCGCCTTCCGACATGCTCAAACATCCCAACACTGGCCACGAAAACGTACTGCCCCCTGAGATCTCGATAGTCACACATCGCAACCTGAAATCGGCCACCCGGGTCAATCTGCCTTAATCGCTCTTGAGCGAACCTGCACTGTTCAGTACTTAAGGTTATACCAAGCCCCTTAACCTGCGGGTAACGCTCGGCTACCTAGGCAAGGAGCCCTCCCCAACCGCACCCTACATCAACAAGCGATCCTCCGCGCTCCAAGCCGAGTTTTTGACATATGCGCGCGTATTTTTGCTCCCGCATCACACTCAATGAATCGCTCAAAGAATGTGCATAGCCACAGGAGCAGGTCATAGAGGGGTCAAGCATAAATCCGAAAAAAGCATTTCCAAGATCGTAGTGCTGATGCACGTCCTGCCGCGCAGTGCGCGCATCCGTAGGTGCTGGCGCGAGAGCCTTCACCATATTGGTCAATCGATTTGGAAACGAGCCTTGGATCCTTAAGTCGAGTCTATTTGCAAAGAGCACGCGAAAAAACTACACAAGATCGTCATTCTCAACATCCCAACTCCCGTCCACATACCCATCCCCAAGTGCGAGCGAGCCCCCTACCGCGATGCTCGAGAGAACCCCGGGGTCGTGCACGAGCACCGTCGAGCGCAGACCCGTCGCCGGATTACCTACTGTAGTAGTACGGGCGCTGTCCGGCAGAACAAATGTCAACTCACCGCTGCGGATTTACCGACCTACAAATTTGTTTAATAAGCTCCCCAACCCCTCGTTGTTGATTGAGGCAGGCTGACAACCCTCCCGACATACCTGCGGAGATTCAGTCACGAGTCCCATAGCTGTGAACTAATGTTTATGCAGCATCACGTAAGTGAGGTAGCCCTCAGATTTGGAAATCTTCTACGTCTAGCTGACGCGAGTATCAAGGATCCTCGTCATAGGAGAGAGTGTGGCGTGAGTTCTCACCTCTTGATAGTCTAGCGTCGGTCATCTCGGCAGGTGAGACTCTCACTCTAACATCTTTTGATTGATTCCTCTTTCCGATAAACCAGAAAGGCGGGGTGTAAATCCCTCGAGGGATTCCCTTCGCACGTTCGGCAGAATAGTGAGAATACCCCCTCGGCTTAATGGCTCTTACTAATAGTGTTCCCCGTTTGTCCACTTCTTTGGGCATCGCCTTACTTCAGCGCCAGGGAATAAAAACCGGTGGGGATGCCTCCAAGGCGTCGAATTTCTCGGGTCAGGGCTTATCGTATCCTGTCGGGCCTCCGGTAGTACTCAACACTGTGATCCCCGGTCCTAACTGCGCGGTTACGTGGGAACGTGCACCGGCCATGTAGTGTTTCGGGATTACCGGTCAAATGGTGTAAGCAACGGGCCTGTAACAGAGCCCGAGATTCATTTTTGGGGCGCTGTAGCAAACTATGATCAATCCTCACCACAGCCATCCAGAGGGGAACAGCAACAACCATATTAGCAACGCTGATACCCAACACTCGCGGCGCATCGCACCCTATAAAAACGAACCTCACGAGGCACTAGCGACCCCGTCTACCATGAACCGCGAAATGTTTCTGGCGGATTCGCTCACCTCGTCAGAGCACCGATTAGAGGTCTACCCCGGTAGATACGTATCTGATGGACGACTGTTTTCGGTATACCAATCCCGTGACCAACACTTCTTCATCCCTGCGACGACCCAAGCGCTGATCCTCGATTTCGATGGGACATCGGCCCCCTTAGACCTCACGGAAGGGATACGGCAGAAGGCCTTTCGAAAGGTTATTCTGGAGGCCTTGACCCAGCATTTCGCTGCGATGGACCCCTCCAGGCGGGTAACGCGGGAAGATATCGATATGGCCGACCGGGGGTATCGAAGTTCGTCAAAGGCCTCCCTGCTCTTCTGAGAGGCGCAGCAGAGAGGGGGATCCAGCTTGCTCTGTGTACCGCAGGAGCATATGAGTACGTAGATAAGTTCGTACACGCAATCGGATTGAATGTTCACCTCAACATGGCTGCTAGCGTGTATACAAACCGACATCCTGATATCAGGAACAAGCCATTTGCAGACCCATACCTGCGTACGTACGATAATCTTGGGGTTGATCCGACCAGGGTAGTGATCGCCGAAGATAGCGCCTCAGGTGCCCTGGCGGCACTACGTTCGGGAGGCCGGGTCATGTTTCAGCCATCGGGCAAACGCCTTCACACCATTCAGAGTTTGGTTCATCAGGTCCAACGGGAGCACCCAGAGTGGTTTGATGAGCGAGCAGCAAGGATTGCACTTTTGGCACCAAATAGGGGGTGGACTCAAGTCCGCTTCTCGGCGGACGTTCGCTCTGGAGCGTTGCTTTCGTAGCAGGAAGGACTGTACCTGGCCTCGCTTCCTTAGAGATACGGATCCATCGCCAAGGCAATTGTCCCCGCCCCGGTACGATACGCGATGGCGCCTGAGCTAAGTTTCAACTTTATGTTACTACCAAACAGGGAGACAAGCGGCGCTATCACTTTAACATCCGTACCCTCATCGAGGTGAAAACGGAGCTTGATAGCATTCCATTTACCGTCCCGAGCATCGTTTAGCTCTGCTGCTATGAACTTTCCCTTCGAATTTTCAGTCGGTGGGGTGTACTGCCCCAGTACCACCTCTGCGAAGCGTTCATCTACGACCTTGTACCGCGGCCAGCAAAAATCTCTGCCATTCATCCCATCGCCAGGGCAGTTAAGTCCACGAAAACAACCACCACCACCCCAGTCATCATCATCATCATCACCTCCACTACCATCCGCACCGGCGCCCGATCCTGGCAAACCCGGACAGGCACTATCTCTCGGTACGACAACCAATTTATTGCCTGGAAGATAATAGTCATTGGAAAAGCCTATGCTCACCTTGCCCGCGACGGTTGCTCGCTCAAAGATACAATTCAAGAGGGCCGCTTCATTCGCATTACAGGCTGGACCAAAGGGTATCGCTGGATCGTTCGCAACCTTCAGAACCGCCATCGCAACGTACTCTGCAGCATTTCGTTGCTGGATAAGGGCGTTGCCTATTAAATAAACATTGACCGCAATTGCGACGATCGACATCAAGCCCACAGTATAGAGGGAGAACATCACGACCATCCCACCACACTCCTGCTCTTTGTGACGCTCGCGCATAGAAGACATCCTTTAGCTTGGTGGCCCGACACAGGTACCGCCATTCCACGGCACAGGACTACTGACGTAAGGCACATGTGCCTCGGCCCGCACCCTACCACCGCCAACAAATGCCCAACGTGTTCGCTCAGCACTCATACTGACACTGATAAAGCATAACCCGGACTCAAGATCTCGCGAATTGAATGCGGTCTCTACCGTTACAAGCCCCTGTACCAGTAATCGCTTCATGCGCAACATTTCAGATGCATACCATTTAGCTATCGTGATGGCACACAGACAGTCTTGCCCGGAACACTCCCCTACCTGACTGGCTGACATCCTTACGATACACGCCTCAGCAGCAGCTTTGAGCTGTCCGTCAACTGGCTGCTTAGGGTCCACCGTAAAGCTACTCGGCGCTCCTGAATACTGCAGCTCCCACATATGCGGGATCTTGCTCATTATCATACCGAGCTCTCGGGTGGTTTGATTGAGATACATGTAATCGGAGATGCTCGTTCCCAGCATGAAGGTCGCCGCTATCATCGTTAGCAGTAGCGGCAGCAGGATCACAACGTCTGTTACTACCGTGGCCCTCTCTGATTGAGTATAACGAGGATGGTCAAACGCTTCTCGATAGGGCCCAGCAGCGGCCCTTCTCCCTCCTAACTGAGAGCGAGGGAACTGTTCACTCACTGTTGACCAGACGATCCGTCTTGGCCAATGTCCCATCTCCACACTCGCCCCTCTATCACCGACCACTCCTCTACCGAACCGTCAGTACGGCGTGCCTTCGCTACACCTTCAACACGTTCAGCTTGTTGAGCCGGATTGGAAAGACCTTCTGATAAACGCTTCGTCGTAAATGGTACCCCTCCCGAGATATCTTGCGGACCATCGTAATCTCCATGAAGCATAAGGCTCAATTCGCCGCTACGAGATGCGAGGAATATCTTCTGCCCGTCTTCAGGAGTCACCAGTAAGGTCACGGTGAACACCTTCTCTTGATTTGGAGATACCGCTCCGGGAAGTGGCAGTGACGCGCCGCCCTTACCCGCGAACACTGCCGGTGCCAGCTGATTTGAACTCTGCAGCTCCGTTTTTCCAGCAACGGACAGGATTTGTGCAGAGCGCACTATGGTCGTAACGAATTGTTCCCTGGACTCCGCCCCCGATACCCAGATCACGTCGACCTTCGTTCCAGGTACTCCCCACCCTTCAATACCGGAAACGCGGGTCAGCTCCACCGTAACAGCACGGTAGCCCGGGCGGATTTTTCTCGTAATCAGACTCTCCGGAGTATCCATCAATTGGTCGACCATGACTGGCCTTCCAGGCATGATCAATGTTCTCGCGTACCGACCCGCCAGCTCCGCCTCACTCTGTACGGGTTTTCCGCCAAGAGCTGAGAGCGATACTTCGTTAAGGATCTCCTTTTTGAACATGAGTGGCGTGAGCAATGTACCTGGGCTGATGCGCTGAGTCGGCATCCACACATCCACGAGTGGCACCGGGGTGGGCCCAACCTGCACCGGTGCGATAGCAGCGGGTTTTGAGAGAAGTGGGACACCAACAGCAAGGGCAGACATACAACAAAACGCAATAACTACTACGATACGCACAGCACGTTGGTGCTGCATTCGCGTGAAGCCTGCTCCTCCAAAACCGTACCCTTGCCCCATAACCCTTCAGAGACCTCACACTGAGGCCGCCCCACGCTCACATTCGGTAAATCCGATCCCTAATAAGGTTATCGACCACGTAGTGTTAGAACTTAAGAACAAACACCTTCTCGCGCGCCCTCGATCAACCTGCGCAAATACCCGTACTCATGAGTGAAAATTCGGTTATAGAGGAATCAGTGAGCTGGGAGGCGCACATGCCTAGGGGCACGGACAGCCAACCATACCTTACATGGCGTACAAGCGCACAGCCACTGGATCCCCGTCAGAGCGCTAAACCTCATGCTTGAGACGGGGTAGATTCAAGAGGCGATCAGCGATGATCGTGCGCTGAATCTCGGATGTTCCCGCCGCTATCGTGCGCCCTCGCGAGTACAGGTAGCGATGCAGTGCTACCCCCTTATCCGTCGCATCTTCTTCGAGTGCACCCTGCGGTCCGAGGATAGCAAAAGCAAGTTGGCATAGACGCTGAAATGCCTCGCTCCACAGAAGCTTGTCGATTGATCCCTCGGGCCCAGGGGCTCGACCCTCTGCATAGCTCATCAGATGCGAATAGGCTAAGGCCCGCGTAGCACACGCGTCCACCACACAACGCGCGACCTGAGCTCTGATGCTCGCCGGTGTTTTATCCGTGCACTCCGCCAATAACCCACGCAGCGCTACCTCCGATTGCAGCTGGCGGGAAAAGGTCAGCACAACACGTTCGAACATGAGCGTTGAAATAGCGATCTTCCAACCTGCCCCCTCACCACCAACAAGATTCCCTACCGGTACAAACACTGAATCGAAGAACACCTCGTTGAATTCACAGTCACCACTGATCTGCTTGAGGGGGCGGATGGTAATTCCGGGCTGCTTCATATCCACCAAGAGATACGAGAGCCCTTCGTGTTTCTTAGTCGACTCACTAGTTCGGCACAAAACGAAGCACCACTGCGCGATGTGCGCGAAGCTCGTCCATATCTTTTGACCTGATAGGTGATACCCATCGTCTACCTTGACAGCCCGAGCACGTACAGCGGCGAGATCACTTCCGGCACCCGGCTCCGAAAAACCCTGACACCAAATCTCCTCCCCCGAGAGGATCTTGCTCAAAAACCGGCTCTTCTGCGCCTCTGACCCGTGGGAGATCAGCACGGGTCCGACCATGGTGAGACCGAAAAGACCGAGGATCTGCGGGGCAGCGGCTCGAACGAGCTCCTCTTGAACTATCGCTTCTTCAACCAGGCTAAGGCCGCGCCCACCGAATTCTGTCGGCCAATGGGTGCCTATCCAGCGCCCTGAAGCGAGCTGCTTCTGCCACTCTCGTCCTACCTTTTCGAACTCGACGAGCGAGGTGTCTAGCCCCGCTGTGGGAGGCTGATTCGATTCCAGCCAGGCACGAAACGAGGCACGAAATGCCTCACTCCTCTCCGATAGCGATAGCTTTAACATCCCTGATAACCGCTCACAGACTGCGCCACTTGTGTCCCTGGGATGCAAGTAAAAGGTCGGCCTCAGAGGGGCCCCAACTACCAGCCTCGTACTCGTACACCGGGGGTCCGTTATCACCCTCCCACACTGTGAATATTGGAGCGAGAAGATCCCACGATTCCTCGATCTCGTCGTTACGGGTGAAGAGGGTTGGATCACCCTTCATAACGTCGAGGAGTAACCGCTCATACGCCTCTGGAGATGCAACACCAAATGAACTGTCATAGGTAAAATCCATCTCTACTGGCCTGACCCTCATACGGGGCCCCGGAGGTTTCGAGCTGATACGAAGCGACATACCCTCCTTTGGTTGAACCTGGATTGAGAGCACATTGTGCTCGAGCTCACCTACCTGTCTCCCCTTGAACAGCGAGTCGGGGGCTTTATTGAAGAAGATCGTTATTTCAGTTATCCGTTTAGGAAGCCGTTTGCCTGCGCGGATGTATATGGGTACTCCACTCCAGCGCCAATTATCGATCTCGAGCTGCAAAGCCACGAAGGTATCCGTACTCGAACCAGGAGCTACCCCTGCCTCTTCTCGGTAACCGACCACCCGCTCGCCATTTACGACACCGTGCTTGTATTGGGCTCGAACGGTGCTCATTCGCACCTCATCCGGAGTCATCCTCTTAATCGAGCGAAGGACTTTGGCCTTTTCATCGCGAATACTATCTGCATCACTCAATGATATCGGCGGTTCGATGCACAAGAGTGCAAGCATCTGCAGTACGTGGTTCTGGACGATATCTCGGAGAATTCCGTTTTTATCGAAGTACGCTGCGCGATTACCGATACCGATATCCTCGCACACAGAGATCTGAATATGATCGACGTATTTCCTATTCCAGAGCGGCTCAAAGATACCGTTGGCAAAGCGAAAGACCAATATGTTTTGGACCGTCTCTTTTCCAAGATAGTGATCAATGCGATAGATCTGCTCTTCGGCCAAACTCTGCCGCAGCACCTCGTTGAGCTGTCGAGCAGACTCAAGGTCGTGACCAAAAGGCTTCTCTACCACGACCGAGGTAGCTCTGGCTCCTTTACCGTACTCCTCAATTAGCCCTATCTGTTTCAAGTTCGATGCGATGGGTCCAAAGAACTGCGGGTCCATCGCCAAATAGTATACGTAGTTGAATTGCTCGCCGTGCTCTGCACACAACCCCTCGATACGCCCCTTAAGAACCTCAAAATCTGAAAGAACCTCTCCGTGACACGGTTGGTAGTGAAGGTTCTTAGCGAACGCTTCCCACACCGCCGGGCTAATCGGGCGGCGGGAGTACTTCTTGACTCCCTCAAACACTCGCGCCCTGAAATCATCGTCGCTTAACTTCGACCGGGAAGAGCCTATGACGATGAAATTTGAGGGAAGGTAGTTATCTTCAGCCAAGTTGCACAGAGCTGGAATTAACTTACGCGAGGTTAAATCCCCACTCGCTCCAAAGATAACCAAAACCGTTGGAGGTGGGCGGACGATGCGACTCTGGTCTTCAGCCTGTGAATTAGCGCTCACTTTAGATTGTACCTCTCGAACAAAGGCTCATACGATCTTTCGCTTAGCTTCGATGGAATCGAGCAGCTCCTGGTACGAGTCACTAAAACTCTTTACACCGGCAACCTGTAACTCCACCAGCAGCTTTTCGGTTGAAATCCCCATAGAGTTAACACTCTGTAGCACCGACTCGGCGTCAGAGAACCCTTGGTGAAGCTGCCCACTAACACTCGCACCTTGAAGCAGCGCCTTAACGGTCGCCGGTGGCATTGTGTTGACCGTATCTCGACCAGCAAGCGCCTCAACATACATCACCGCCTTGAACGCCGGGTTCTTCGTTCCGGTGCTTGCCCACAGCGGCCTCTGTACACGCGCGCCCTTCTCTCTCAACGCTCGAAAACGGTCAGAGCCAAAGGCCTCTTCGAAAGCTCTGTATGCCGCCTTAGAATTGGCCACACCGACCTTGCCGAAAAACACCGACTTGTTCGAAGGCTCAGCCGTACCTGCTTTTACCAACTCATCGAAGCTCTTTTCGACGATTGCATCCACACGCGACACGAAAAAGCTTGCTACCGACGATATGCGATCGATCTTTTCTCCACGAGCCGTCCGAGCCTCAAGAGCTGCGATGTAGGCGTTTGCGACCTCCCGATAAACCGGCACCGAGAAGATCAGGGTGACATTCACGTTGATACCTTTCTCGAGCACGGTTTGGATGGCTGGGATACACTCCTTAGTAGCTGGAATCTTAATCATGATGTTCGGGCGATTGAGCTTGTGCCACAGCCTCTCCGCCGCCTCTACGGTCTTGGCCGCAGAATCAGCGAGGTGTGGGGACACCTCGATACTCGCATAGCCGTCACCTGCTTGCGTGCTGTCATAGATCGGACGGAGCAGATCAGCTGCGGCTGCCACATCCTGCACCATGAGCTCTTCACACAAAGCCTCACCTGAGAGTCCTTTCATCTCAGGCTTGCGCATATCGTCATCGTAGTTCGTTGTATCTGCAATCGCCTGCTTGAAGATGGTTGGATTACTTGTCAATCCAGTAACTCCCTGCGCTATGAGGCTTTCAAGCTCGCCGGACCTCAAAACGTCTCTGGAAAGATTGTCGTACCATACGGACTGCCCAAGCTCGTTGAGGGCTAGGATATAGGGATTCTTACCAGTTGACATATTCTACTCCGCTTTATGTTTACCGCCTAAGGTATACTCGATCAGTTAAAAACGCGAAATGAAAAGTGTTGTTACCGGTCGACTTTACCCCAGTGGTCCGGCTAAAGGCATGGGACACCCCACACTCCTACGCTGCAGGCTCCGCCGGAATTCTTGGGATATCCATTACCCCCGGATACGAGAGGACCTTCCTCCGTCTATTTCGCCAGAATCGAAAGCTCGTTAAGACGCAGTGCATAGCATATGGGATACCGTTCACGTGACAGATCTCATCTCCGTAATACGTTGGTATCGGCCTCTCAACGATTCGCAGATTGCGCTCCGTCATAGCCAAGATAATCTGCGTGTCGAAGTGCCAGTTGTTGGTGAACGATTGAAAAGGGATCTTCTTTAAGGCGTGGACCGAATAAAGCCTGTAGCCAGAGTGGTATTCAGACAGCTTTAGTCCCGATAGCTTGTTCTGAAGAAAGGTTAAAACCCGATTGCCTACGAATTTATACAGCGGCATCCCCCCTTTTAGAGCCCTCGACGGCTGCGACATGCGAGAACCAAACACCATGTCAGCTTCGCCCTTTGCGAGGGGCTCCAGTAGGCCTGGAAGCGCTTCCGGAGCATACTGTCCATCACCGTGTATGAGCGCTACGATGTCAAAGCCTCGGTCGACGGCGTACTGATAACCAACCTTCTGGTTACCTCCATACCCCTGGTTCTTTTCGTTACGATGAACGGTTAGCTTCTTGACGTCGAATTGCGCCTTGTAACCCAGCGCTGCGTAGTAGGAGTTATCTTGGCTACAATCGTCGATCACGAAGATCTCTTCGACCTGCTCGTAGACATCAGGCGGAATACGCGCGATCGTTTTATTGAGGTGGTTTACCGCGTTGTAGGCGATAATAAATATGCCTATTCGTGGATGACTCATGCGATTAATGTTCCAACGAGGTCGTACCCGGATACCTCTGTGATCACTACTCGTCCGAGGTGACCAGCAGCCACCTCACCGATTTCCTCTACTATATCGTTGATGAGGATACATCCGTCAACCTCCGGCGCCTGGACTGAGATGCGCCCACACAGCAGCATCTCAGTTTCTTCGTGGGGCCCCTCGACCAGCACCTCTAACTCCTTCCCAATATAGTCGGCGTTGCGCTCAATGCGGACCTTTTGCTGCGCTAACATCACCCGATCACGTCGGATTCTCTTCTCTTTTTCCGATATCTGATCCGGCATCTCAAAGGCGTTGGTGCCCTGCTCGGGGGAGTACATAAATACCCCGACACTCTCAAAATGCCCCTCTCCGACGAAACGCTCGAGCTCCGCGATGTCCTCCTCCGTTTCTCCGGGGAAACCGACGATAAAAGTGGTACGGAGCTTAATCTCTGGAGCAGTAGCCCTCACATATTCAGCGAAACGGCGAGAACCGTATCGCCCGATAGGTCTCTTCATCGCCTTCAGTACCGTCTCACTTGCATGCTGCAAGGGCACATCCAGGTAGTTACAAACCGTTGGAAGCTCAACGATCGCTCTCAGCAAATCGTCGTCAACTCCCACCGGATATGCATACAGCAGCCGGATCCAGCGCACCGCCTTTGTTGCATCGAGCGCACGCAAGAGATCTACTAGGCGTTCTGAACCCCGATCACTACCGAACGCTGTCAGATCCTGCGCAACCAGGTTTATCTCCTGCACTCCCTGGGCACCCAGAGCGACTACCTCACGCGTAATCGAATCGATCGTCCGACTCCTCATCACCCCCCTAATGTGGGGAATAATGCAGAAGGCACAAGGCCTGTTGCAGCCTTCAGAGATCTTTACGTATGCCATATGAGGCTGCGATGCGAGATGCCTCGGCATCGTGTCATCGTAGAGAAAATACGGACGAGCGCCCTCGTGTAAGATGTCACTCAAGGAATCATCACTGCCGTGAGCAAGTTGTCCTACACTCATGAGACCATCGAGCGCTATGAAGGCATCGACCTCCGGAAGCGCCTGACGAATATCCCCTTTATAGCGCTCAACCATGCACCCAGCGACGAGCAGCCTACGAATACTACCGGCTCGCTTCAGCTCGGAGATCTCAAGCACGCAGTCGATGCTCTCCTTCACCGCACTTTCGAGAAATCCACAGGTATTCACCACCACAACGTCAGCGCGGTTTAATTCACTGACGATCTCGAATCCCGAATTGCGCAGCACGCCGATCATCACCTCCGAGTCGACCTGGTTCTTGGCGCACCCTAAAGTGACTACGGCGGCTCGCCCGGCAAACGCTCTGGTGCCATCCAAGGCCCTGGGCTCCGTAATGTTGACGGCCACCGAGGAACAGCTCGGTGGTGCGGCATCCCCGAGGGGTAAGATCGGTAGTGCTGATTTCATAATACGGCTACTTTCGCTCTAATCTACGGTCCATTAGATCTACACCTTTTGGGTAGTCTAAAACAAATGTGTTGGGACCCTGCCCACGTCCTGAGCGCGAGAGCCCATCGAAGGTTATCGCCGTAATATTACCCCCTAACGACGTGATTTTAGCACCTTTTGGTAGGTTCTGACGCTCATCGACCAGAAGTTGGAACCCCTCTAAAGGGTCAGGAGCGCTCGTTGGATCAGTGCGATGCGGCTGGAGGGTTACAACTACCCCCTCTGAACTTCGGCAGGCACCCTGAAAATCGAAATCACGAGAGAGGTTTCCTAAACCTGTCATGAATACGATCGGCAGATTTGAAAGGAGCACCTGCGTGATATCGTCGATCAGCACCTGGTTCTTGTCCGGCTGATAGAGCCACAGCACACCACCGTTAATAACTACCGTCTGAGCGCGTGGTTCTCGGTACACCCACCTCATCTTCCCGGGCTTTCCGAACCACATCTCACCCGAGCTCACCTCTCCCTCGTCGAGCGCGGCTACATAGGAATCCTGAAGAAACCTTCCGTGAAGCGCATCAATAGCCGAATATGTACGCTGTACCGAGTCGAGCAACCGCTTGCCCTGCTCTTCAGTGAGCTCAGCCCCTTTGGGACAATCAAAGGCACGCATCTGCGCCTCCGACGACGTCGCCCCGACCACATTATACATCCCCACCAATACAAGGATGATACAGCGCACTATCATTGACCCACCTCAACCCCATCAGATACCTCGACGTTCGAGGCCGGGGAGAGTGTAGCACGTTGCCTTACGGCACGGTACCGGCAGCAACCGACGTAGAGAATTATCGCTTAACGCACTGTACTATCTGTCCGCCTTCTAAGCAGTACCGATTGCAGCCGTTTGGAATCGTGATCGTATCAGAGCCGTTAAGGGTCAGAGGAACGCCGTCTCCATCAAGCACCTGAACCTTGACCCCAGCCCCATATCCACACCCGGGCTTGGAAAAGCGCCCGAGTTCGGCATAACCGTTCCCAGCGCCCTGCATCCTGCCAGCCTCGCCGTTAACCACTATCGACCCTTTGGGAGTTACGTGCACAGCCAGATTTCCATCGCTATCCGAAACCGGCTTGAAGAGAAACTTGGAGATCTCGCCTGACCCTCCCTCTCCGCCACCACCACCACCGCTGTTGCCACCCCTTTGAAGAGCCTGGTAACAGGACCCTATCAGCAGACCCTTGCAAACATCACCTGGATCAGCGATCGCAAGCCCCGCCTTGAGAAGCGCTTCGCTGAAGTTGGTCCCTCTCGCTGAAAATACCTGACCGACGACGCCGTCCTCCTCCTCACCAGCTATCCTTGCTGTGCATCCAGGCGCAGCTCGATAGAGATATGCGTCCCCTTCCGCAGCGAGCTTATTCATCAGGTCCAGAGCAGCCCTAACCTTATTGTTTCCGGCACCCGGATTAATTGCATGAAGCTTTACAAGTGTCCGGCCCATTAACATCAAATTGGCCGATATCGGTTGAACCTGACCACGCTCTGCAATCTTGGCCTCAATCGGGTTAACCAGAGCGTTAGTCTGAACGGTGCCGCAGTCAGAAGTAAAACTGCGAGGATCCCCCTCGTCCTCACTCTTGGTGCAACCAACACTTAGCAGCAGACAGAACCCGCACAAGAACCGTATCAGTGTATCAGCCTTCATAATTCTCTCTCTTTTTGCCGTAGCGAGCACACTCAGCACTCGATTCGGTCGGCATCCCTTCAAGGACACCTCCGCACGTACAAATATCGGTAGGATCGCGGAGAGTGCTACAGGTTTCTGGAAACAAAAGAAAAAGACACAGTATGGCCTCTGTGCTTAGGGCAACAGATCAGGCACTTAAGGCCGCGCACGCATCCAACCGAAGTTCTAGAAACCACGCCGTCAAATAACCCCGCTATGCATCAGGAACCAAGCAGCGGAGCCCCTAGCCCGTCATTCGAATCTTGGCGCAGCCAAGTTCGAATAGGAGCAAACCGCCAGGTTCAACTAGGAACACCGCAGGTCGCTAGGGGCGCCGAGCCCCTAGCCCGTCATTCGAATCTTGGCGCAGCCAAGTTCGAATAGGAGCAAATTGGAGCGGGTGACGGGGTTCGAACCCGCGACATCCAGCTTGGGAAGCTGGCACTCTACCAACTGAGTTACACCCGCTCAGGTCGTTTTCGAGCATATCTTCGGACAACGCGATCGGTACCACAGAGCAGAAGCAACTTCAATCTCCATAGCCAGCCGCCGAGAAGATCAAACTGGCTACGAAAGCGACGCGGATCGTGATACTAAAAGCAAATCATGGCAAGAGGATAGTTAAGGTTAGCACGGCACGTACCGATACCTCAGGGCGGTGAATTCGATGATATCCAAACGCACCCTATGGTGTGCCGGCGCAAGCCTGATACTGTGCTTGGCGATGTACGCGTTCCGGGTCCCCTTTATAGACGACGCATACATCTCCTTTCGCTACTCGCAGCGATTATCTGACCTCGGCTCGTTATCGTGGAACGACACCGGAAGTCCGGTTTTAGGAACGACTTCGGTTGCCTGGACCCTGCTTGTTTCAGGGCTTTATTCCCTGGGTATCTCGGTCGAAAACGCTGCCCTGCTCCTTACGGTTCTAATTGTGTGGCTACTCCTGTTCTCGCTCCATGACCTGACCATGCGAATCCTTGAGCAGACATCTTCGCGAGAAACCGACGTAGCAATCATCACTACTTCGCTGATAACGATCGCAGCCATCAACATGCCCACCAGAACGGGTCTCTTTTCAGGAATGGAGACTGCCCTGTACTGCTTGCTTGTTCTGCGAGGCCTCGTAGCGCTCGATGCGAGAGGTTCTCTGGCTGGCGTATACGCCGGACTAGCCACCTTGACCCGACCGGACGGAGCGATCCTGCTACCCCTCGCTCTTGTGTTAGGCAGCGGTAGAAGGCTTCTCTACGCTAGCACCTTTCTCCTAGTCACCGTGCCTTGGTTTTTCTACTCCTACCGAGTGTATGGAGAGCTTTTGCCGGGCTCGGTTGAGGCCAAACGGCTTTTATACCCGTCGCCGTGGCTTAAGAATTTTTTCATGCTTTTCGAGGCTCACAGCGCAAACCCCGTGGCCGCCCTTCTTTTTTGCCTTGCCGGAGCGGGACTCTGTGCGGGCTTCTCGATCCGTTGTGTCAGGCCGTTTTTGTGGTGGTTATCGCTGTATGCCGGGGGGATAGCGATCTCAGGGATCAAGCCGATATTCTTCTGGTATTTCACCCCAACCTGGCTCTTTGGAACAGTGCTCGGCGGCGCTGCAGGAGCAGCTTGGCTGCTCAAACGCGGGCGGCTTTCGTCTGGTCGCCTTTCTGGCGTATTCACGGTCGGAGCGGGCCTAATTGCTGTGTACTCGTTGTCGCACGATGTACGTTACGAACGTTCTTTCTTACGAGAGCTACGGTATCGAGAGATCGTGCAGAGCTTTCGCGATGAGATCTCCCCTGCCGATACGATCCTAGCGGGAGAGGTAGGGATCATCGCATTTGGTTTTCCGAAAAACGAGGTGATTGACTCCTCCGGAATCAACAGCCGCGAGGTACTCACTGTCCTCAAAGATTTTAGGGATAAACTCGGTATCGACAAAAAGTTCGTTCACTTCGTCGACCTACAAGGGTGGAATCGACTTCTCATCGAGCACTTCGAGCCCACGGTGATTATTGCGGCAAGGAGCAGATTCGGTCTCGACCTCCTCGAACACGAGCAGTGGTTCAACGAGCTGTACGACGTTCGGGCGATCCTCGCAGCCGAGCACGTTGGAGGTATAGGCGTCTATCGCCGAAAGTAGCTCTCTCGACTGCAAGAAGATAGACTACGAATCAGGCAAAGACTTCTGCTTCTGCTTCTGCTGCTGCCGTTGTTGTTTTTGCCTCACAAATGCCACTAATGATTTATTTGAATTTTTGCCCTATACTTTCGCTATCCGCGGGGATACCTCGGACGCAGGGAACCTAGTCTAACCAAACGCGAGGACTGTAGCGCACAATGTCTCGTTCCAAGGATGTATTTTCGCAAGCCCTCAACCTCTTTCCAGGTGGTGTTAACTCACCCGTACGTTCGTGGCGTTCCGTCGGTGGCGAACCGTTCATCGTCGATCGCGCTGAAGGCCCCTACCTGTTTGACCTCGATAACAACAGGTATATTGACTACCTGTGCAGCTGGGGACCGCTCGTCTTAGGACATGCTCCGACGGCAGTTAAAGAGGCCCTCATCGCTCAACTTGCCTGCGGATGGAGCTACGGCGCTCCCGCCGAACCTGAGATGATTCTAGCCAAAACCATCCAAGAGCACGTACCGGCACTTGAAATGATGCGCTTCACAAGCTCCGGAACAGAGGCGGTTATGCATGCCCTTCGCGTAGCACGGGGCTTTACTGGCCGAAACAAAGTAGTCAAATTCGATGGATGTTATCACGGCGCAAGCGATGCTCTTCTGGCCAAGGCCGGCAGCGGAGTTGCAACCCTCGGACTACCCGACTGTGCGGGCGTCATCCCATCGGTCGTAGCGGATACCCTCACCGTTCCATTTAACGACATCGGGGCCGTTGAGTCCCTCTTCAAAAGCTATCCCGACACTATCGCCGTAGTTGTGCTTGAACCGGTGATTGGAAATTCGGGCTTTATTCCGCCAAAATCAGACTTCCTCGCGGGCCTACGAGAGCTGACCTCACGATACGGCTCGCTCCTCTGTTTTGATGAGGTTATGACGGGTTTTCGTGTGTCACTCAGCGGGGCACAGGGGCACTTCGGTGTACGCCCAGACCTCGTAACGCTGGGAAAGGTGATTGGCGGCGGCTTTCCCGTGGGTCTCTACGGCGGTCGAAGAGATATTATGAGCGTGGTGGCTCCGCTCGGTCCAGTCTATCAAGCGGGTACTCTCTCGGGTAATCCTGCCGGAATGGTGGCGGGCCTTGCTACTATTGGAGAGTGGACGAAACCGGGGGTCTTTGATCGAACTGCACAGGCGACCTCGAACCTCGTGGCGGGACTCTCAGAGCGCGCGCGACGATTCGGAATACCGTTTACTGCTCAATCATTAGGCACGATGTTTGGCTTCTTCTTCCATCCCGGCCCGATACACTCATACGACGACGCGAAGAGATCAGACACAGAGCGCTTTAAAAAGTTCTTCCATCTGATGCTCGAGCACGGCGTCTATATGGCCCCATCCGCATTTGAAGCAGGATTTACCTCTGCGGCGCATACCCCGGATGTGATAGACGCAACGCTCGAAGCCGCACATGAATCCTTCAAGCAATTGTGAGGATCTGCCAGTATGAAGACCGAAGGTTACGTTAATTCGCATGCTGGAGAGCTCTATTATCAGCGATGCGGCGAACAGGAGTTACCCCCTCTCGTCTGTGTCCACGGTGGCCCGGGTTTCACATCGTACACCCTCGAGCCGCTCTTTCAACTCGAGCACCTCCTGCCAGTTGTATGTTACGACCAGGCTGGTTGCGGCAGAGCGCGCCGCTGCGGGGGTCGTAAAAACTTCTCCGTTGACGGCTTCATCGATGAGCTTGAGACCCTCCGTCATCACCTCAACGTAGAAACGATGCACCTTCTCGGGCACTCGTTCGGGGGACTCATCATCGGCGAGTATGCCATGCAATACCCCAAGCGCGTGGCGAGCGTGATCTTCTCCTCGGCCTCGATCGACATCCCGCGCTGGATCGCGGATGGACAAGGGCTCATCTCGCACCTACCGCTCCGGGAAAAAATGATCATACGGGAAGGCCTCCGAACTGGCGCCGTCAACTCTCCGGAGTTCCTTAAAGCACTCGACCTGTATTACGCCAAGCACGTCAACGGCACCACTGAGCTCTCTGAGAGTTTGCGGCGATCAATCGAAGAGAGTGACGATCAGGTATACCAGATGGTCTGGGGCCCGAACGAACTGATGGTAACCGGCGCCATCCGTGATTACTCGCTAACTCCCCGGCTCTCAAGCCTCCGCTGCCCAGCTCTGTTCATGTGCGGTCGTTTTGATGAAGCCACCCCTGATGCGCATGAGTATTTCGCCGCCCAGGTTCCCGGGGGCCGCTATCACGTCTTCGAGCACAGTGCTCATAACACCTTGGTCACTGAAGAGGGCGAGGTGCTGCGCATTGTCGGTGATTTCTTACGAGGAGTATAAGCAAACTATGATTAAGACTCTTACATTTTTTCTGATCGGTGTCGCACTTCTAGGTGGTCTTCTTCTCTTATCGAACAGCGATTACCTGCCTGGCAAACAGGCAGAGTTTCAAAAAGCAGCTCAGCCGATCGCCGAACGAGCGCTTGCTGCTCTCAAGGCACAAGACCTCACTCCCCTGTCAGCACAAGAGCAGTCGATTGTGAGGGACATCAGCGGGCGTCTCGCAGCATCGAAATCGATGCCCCGAACGAGTAAGCTTCATATGTATCGTTATAAGATGTCATTCGACGCAGGGGCACGACAATCTGCCTACTTTATGACCACCCTCGAAATCGACAAGACCTCAAATACGCTTCATTTTCAGATCGATGACGTTGGACAGGGTCCTCAACTCGTTCAGGCCTGGATTGAGGGACAAGCTCGTTAAGCGAGTACAAGAAAACTGAGCGTAGCCGCACTTTTAGTATGCTCTCACAGGCTACAACGAGGTTAGCTCTTTAATATTTTTGCAACTCCGTCTATCGTTTATCGGTCTTTAAAGAAGGTAGCTGGTTAAAAAGATCAGCTTAGAACCTTCGTCTATCAGCGTACGGTGCAGATCCTGATCGCAGGACGGCGAGAATATATGGTGGAGTCTAGACTGCAGCTTGTTACTGGGTAGCTATGAATACTCGTTCCAGAGAGCACACACCCCATCTGCGGCTTTACGATCCAGACGGAATGGCAGCTACAAGGGCACAACGCTCTGCCGGTAACACGCGCGACACAACGCACGAGCTGTCCTGGTCTGATGAGCTGACCCCGCCAGCGGTCGCGCACAACGAATACCGTCAAACCGCACTCGCGATCATGCGCGATCTAGTATCAAGGGTGGAAAAGCACACAACATCTGAAATCACGGCGAGCCTCGTTGATTTGCCTACAGGTCACTCTGCAATTGCACTACCGATGATCGGTAAGCAGGGCATATACGTTGCTGCCCTCGTATTCACGTTCAATATCGGACCGACTCGACGAGTCCTGGCAGCATGTGCCGAGTTCCTAGGAGGCCGGCTCGCCAGGCGTGACGAGAATCGTGCTGTTTTAGGTTCGCTTTTGGATTACGCCTCGAGCCATACCGGCCCACCATCGCTAGAGAACGGGGCATTTTTGGCTGAATACGAGAATTATTGTGTATTAGATGCTCGTGGGAGTGTGTACTGCCAGGATGGTAAGGTGATGGGTGACAATCGTCTCTTAAACGCGGGCAGGGACGGTAATTTCTTCCTCTTCGTATTTGATGACCTCGGTGTCGAGCAACCCAACGAAATGCCGCTATAGTCTGCACACAGGAAGGCTGAAAACGGAGCCTAAAACCGAGATGCTCGTAGGCCCGAGCTTGTGGTGAACAAAGGGGACGGTGAGGTCGGCGAGGGGATACAACGTGTCGAGCAGCGGATACGTGGAGCGTGAGCACGAGGTGATCGTATCGCCCGATTTTGGTCTACCTCACACGCTCGCTCGGGCAAGCTGTCTACTCAAACCTCTTGATCGGCTTGGAGCCACCGAGGAGGGAGAGAATCCCCGGTTGGTGGGTTCAATGGGTCCAGGGGGCCACCCCTGGTCGTTAATCCAAATCTTGGCGCAGCCAAGTTTGGATCTAAGCAATGAAGTCAGCGGGTCCAGGGGGCCACCCCTGGTCGTTAATCCAAATCTTGGCGCAGC
>Ga0169931_10001319_pt1 | contig 40954 bp, 37 predicted proteins | sample Kivu_15m_20L_FD_129675 | JGI IMG/M metagenome (GOLD analysis project Ga0169931, IMG submission 129675) | Freshwater microbial communities from Lake Kivu, Western Province, Rwanda to study Microbial Dark Matter (Phase II) - Kivu_15m_20L... | ecosystem: Environmental > Aquatic > Freshwater > Lake... | reverse complement strand
GGCAGTCACCCATCGGGTTCCTCGGTCAGTTCGACATGAAACGGCAGAATACCCCTGGTTTTCCAGGGTCTGGCGCAAATCATGTGCCGAAGATCGAGAGGTCATCTGGGAAATGCGGGATACTACGTGCACCGCTTGCTCGGCGACCCCGAGCAGTCTCGCGACTTGTTGCAGGAGATTTGGATCGAGGTTTTCCGCCGGCTCTCGGGACTTCAGGCCCCAGAGGCATTTCGTGTTTGGCTATACCGGGTCGCACATCATCGGGCTGTCAAACATCTACGTCGCAAGGGGGTCGAAGCTCGAGGGCAGAAAATGATTGCATACGCGACCGAAGAGTCGGTCGACGATGAATTCGAACTGTTGGAGAACGCGGAACTCGTTCATCACGCACTGGGACAGCTATCGCTCGAGCATCGCGAGGTGCTGACGCTACGGTTTCTCGAAGATCTCAGCGTTGAGGAGATCTCAGAGGTTGTTGGTTGCAGCGAAGGCACCACCAAATCGCGGGTTCATTACGGCAAGCTCGCGATGCGAACCATCATCGAAAAGGAGCGGGCGAATGGCTGAGGAAAAGGAACGGCAAAAGCAAGTCGACAACCTGCTGGCTCAAGACACCAACATTAACGATAGCGAGATGCGGGAGTTTCGCATGCAACTGGAAGCAGCTCTAGCAGACCTTGAGCAACGAGGTGAACGACTTCGAAAGATTGCGATCCGTGCTCTGTTGGTATACCTCGCCATCGCCGTGATCCTGATCGTCGGTCAGCCTCCGGGCGCCGCTTCCATCGTCGCCGGAATCTTGGCGCTGTTAGCCACGGTCGCAATGGTCGTCGGTGGTTATGCCACCATCATTTATATCGGCAAAGTGGCGCCAACGATCCGTCGATTGCAACTCGATAGCCAAAACGCCACGATCGCCGAGCTACAGCAACAAGTGGCCGCACTCCAAATGGAACTTCATGAGCGGCCACAGCCAGAACGAAACTCGAGGGAAGCGTGATCGTTCCTATTTGTATCCCTCCATATCTTCCAGCCGTAACAGAATTAGCGAGTTCATCCCAAAGGCGTGCGCCGGCGGAGCCTTGCTGCGCTTCAGCGGCGAAGCCCCGCGCCCCGCGAACTTGAGCGTGTGCTTGCCCGGCTCCAGATCGTGCAGATCGAGCCGATACCAATCCCAATCCGCCCCCGTATTGCACAGGTCGATCTCCGGTCCGATCTCCTGGTCGTCCAAGAGAGGTTGATAGCGGCTCCCCAGCACCGAGGGCAACAACATTGCCGAGAGCTGGTAGCGTCCCTTCTCGGCCACCTCGAAATCAAACTCAATCGTGGCATCGGCCTTACCCGGCGCGTACATCACGCCCCGCTCGCTCTTGTTGATCAGAAACGCACGCTTCGCCCGCATCGTGAGCTCCCCGGCGGACAAAACGCGATAAGGCGCCAGCCGCTTCTCCGGCGGCGGAAGCGGCTCCTCACTCACCACCACGGGATTCTGATACCAGAACGCCACGGAGCTCAACCAATCGGGCCGCTCCTCGAAAGTCGCGGTCGCCACCCCCAGATCGGTATAGAGGCTGCCGCGATGTTCCATCGACACCTTGAGCGACTTGCGAAAGCGAATCGGATCGACCAGGTGCCAGCGATAGGCCGTCACACGATCACCCGGGTAGACGCCTTCCCACAGCGACACGCCATAGAACGGGGTGTGGAACTGGCGAAAGCCCCAGGCGTCGCCGAAGTAATCCTCGGTCCCCGTACCGCGCAGCCGGGGTGTTTCCTCGCCGTCGATGTAGAATCGATCATCCCCTTCACCAAACCAGCCGAGCCGCACCTGATGCGCGGAGTAGACCGTGCCCACGTAGTGCCCGCGCCCTTTCGTCTCCAGCAGCGTGTAATCGCCCGGCGCCGCGGGCATCGACTGCCGATAGCGGGCATGGAAGTACAGCGTGTCCTCGGGCAGTTCGGGCAGCTTTTCCCAATCCAGATAGTAGTACAGGCTGACCTTGCCATAATTGGCGGCTTCGTTGGAGATCGTCACCTTGGCTGACTTGCGAAACGGCATGCGCCAGAAGCAGTTTCGCGAGCGTCCGTAAGACGACACCCCAACCGGCAGCGAATCGAAGGTCGAAGTGGCGCCGTGCCCCACGCCGAAAAAGTCCCCCAACGGCGCTTCCACGGACGGCTTTTCATTGCCATCCCAATAGATTCGCAGCACGAGCGAACGGCCCGCAAACGGGTCGGCCGAGGCGATCGTGTTCCAGAAGTGCGTAATTGCGCCGGGCCCTTCCAATTCCGCGAGCGTGAAGGTTTCGCCCGGCTGGAGCGTATGCGAGTCGCCGTTCTTCGACAGGTCGGGATTGGCGCTCGACGCGCGGCGCGTCTCGGCGTCGCTCGCGCGCGTGAGCGATTCGAACAGGTTTCCACCTCCTGCCGACTGGCCGCACGCGGCGCCGGCCCAAGAGACGCACAGCAGTACGATTACGATTCGGGTAAACACACGGGACACGGCGTTTCCTTTCGACCGCAGACAGGCGGGAAGTCTTCGCGATCGGCAGAGGAAGGAGCGAACCGCTGCCAGAATAATCACTGCGGCCCGCGAGCGACATGTGTTCCAGTGGAATCCTGACGATACCGGGCGATATCGCACGATTTACGGCGAAGCGTCGCGCGCTCGCGCGGCACATCGGCCTTAGGCCAGGACGTTCCGCAAATGAAAGTGAAACTTCCCGAGTTTGCCGCCGTAATTGCCGGCCGTGATTGCCAGAATGCCCGGCCCGGCGGCGGCACGAATGCCGACGGCCATTGCTTGTGCGATTGCGGCTTCGTCCGCGCCGTCGATCACGATCTCGTACGCGGCATTGGCCCCCTCAGCTAAGTGCGTAGGCACGCGGCCGCGCAGCGTGGGACAATACGCGTCCGCAGTCGAGGCCTTGAGCGCCTTGTAGCGCGAACCGACTTTGCTGCCGCTCCGCGCTACGCCGCCAGGAAACGGGGTAATCACGCCGGGCAGGGGATCAATCGCTTGAATTGCGCGGCGCGCGGCCGCCAGGGCCACGACTTGCGACTCGCCCTGCAGGATGAAGTTCCCGCCGCCGATCCCCTTGGCCACATGTACGCGGTCTTCGATCACGAACTCACCGTCCATCACCGGAATCCGCCAGTAGCGCCGGCCGCCGACGAGCTTGCTCTTCTGAAAACCATCGCCAAAGTAGCGAATCGTTTTACCCAGCGGGATGCGCTCGTCCCCGTCTGGCAAGCCGTCGTAGACCGCCGTGGTTGGACAAGTCATCACGCATTGCCCCACGCGGTTCGGCACGACGGTTTTGAGGGCATCGGCCGAGAACCCGAACAAGAGCACTGCCGCGCCGGGGCGGCCGTCGGGAGTTTCGGCCGGCGAGAGGGGGCGCTCGCGGCCGGCTTCGCTATCGCAGGAAATGATCGACGAGCTGTAACCCGTCAGTTCGCGCACGGCGGCGTCGAGCCAATGCTCGTCGTGCGCCGTGATGACCAGCCGCACGTAGCGCATGCGGAAGGCCTCCGCAAAGGTGTCTTCGATCTGGGTGCCGCTGATTTGCACGCTAGCTGGGGTCCTTTTGGCCCATCATGACCCGCCGCCGGCGCGTTGCCAAGTGCGGCCGGCAATTGTGGTTGATTGCCCAGGCACCGGGAGCCCGGCACCCCTCCCCGAGGCCGCTCAAGCTTGCAACACCTGGCTCATTCCACGATACTCGGAGGTCGCGAGCAAGCTATGGTTCATTTGTTGAAGGAGCTGGCCATGCACATTCCGAACGGCTTTTTGACCGACCCCGTCTGCGCGGCGACAACGCTTGCTTCGACCGCCGCTGTCGGATACTGCATTGCCCGACTCCGTCGCGACGAACTGGCTTCCTCGGCTCCATTGATGGCCGCTACCGGCGCTGGAATCTTCGCTGCCCAGATGGTGAACTTTCCGATCGACGGGGCGACCAGCGGCCACGTGATTGGCGCGGCGCTCGCGGCGATTGCGCTCGGTCCGTGGCGCGGCATGCTCACGATGGCCATCGTGCTGGCGGTCCAATGCCTGGTCTTTGGCGATGGCGGCCTGGCGGTGCTCGGCGCCAACGTGCTGAACATGGCGGTTGTCGCGACGCTGGTTGCTTGGGGAGTCTATCAGTTTACCATTCGACAACTCAGCGGTATGCCCGGTAAGCTCGCGGGCGCGGGGGCCGCGGCGTTTGCCTCGGTGCTCGCCGCTGCCGTGGCCTGTTCCGCGGAGCTCGCAGTTAGCGGAACGTACGCCGCCGGTGACGTGCTGACTGCCATGCTCAGCGTGCATCTGGTGATCGCACTCTGTGAAGGCCTGATCACGGTCTCGATCGTCGCCGCGGCCATGGCTTTGGCAACTCAGCCACGCCTGGCCTCGCCAGGAAACCTCGCCGTTGTCGGCATCGCTGCGGCCATTGCCGGCGCCGCGTTGCTGGCGCCGCTCGCGTCGTCTTCGCCGGACGGGCTAGAGCGTGTCGCCGAGAACCTCAATTTCGCCACGCTCGCCGGCGATACCTTCGCGATCGTGCCGGAGTATGAGGTGCCGGGCGTCAGCTCGCCGCTTTTGGCCGTCGCTCTCGCCGGTGTGTTCGGAGTCGGCATCGTCGCCATTGCTTCTTATGCGATTGGCCGGACGGCGACCGTCCGCGTGCGAAAGCAATAGTTGAGCTTGGCGGTTGACCGCTCGCGTCTATTTGACGGCCGACCACGTCCAGTGTCGATCGCTCGTTGCCGATACAGTCTCGCGATCGAAGCCCAGGTGCGAGACGATTGAGCGAATCTCGCCGACCGAGAGCGCCGCCCGCAACGAATCCTCAAACAGCTTTCGCTGGTGTCCGTTGCAATCCGCGGCATACATCCGCACGAGCCGGGCAACCGAAAAGTCGTCACGCGGGCGGGCCAGATCTCGAATAAAGAGCAAACCGCCCGGCCGCGTCACACGCACGGCTTCGGCCAGCGGATGCTGCGGCGCCGGAATGTGGTGCACGATGCTGTTGCTCACCACCGCGGCGAACGCTCCATCCGCAAACGGCAATTGCTTCGCATCGACCAACTCGAGCTGGACTCGATCCGTCAATCCGGCGCGAGCGACATTTTCCGCAGCGAGCTTAAGCATCTCGGCCGAGAGATCGATTGCCACGACCCGCAGCTTGGCGTTCTGGCGGCAAAGTTCGATCGGAATTTGAGCCGTGCCGGTGCCCAGGTCCAGCACATCGATCTCGTGTGAAATTCCGGCGTCTGCGATCGCGCTAAGAAAGTCCGAGGCAAACCGGCGGTTCACCTCCGCATGATCCATTTGGTCGTAGTCGAGCGCATCCAGCTCGGTGTCCATCACCTCCGGCTCGTAGATCCGCACAAGACGCGACTCTTCGGGGGCCGGCGGGGTTAACGGGCTGGACATCGCTTGTCGACCCGCGCGCACGCGAGGCTTTCTTTAAAAGCGCGTCTTCCTGCGCTGGTTACTTGTTCGTCCCGGCCACGTCATCGACCTTCACGTCGACGCCCAGCGCGGCCTTGGCCACCCGGGCCAGCGCCGCGTTGTCTCCCTCGATATGAAACGTTGCCTGCGTGTGCAGAATGGACTTGCCCGTGGGCAGTTGCGCGGCGGGTGAGAGTGACTCGAGTTCGAAGAATCCGCCAAGCGCCTCTTTACCGGGTTCGGGCGGGCCGTCGTTGTAGCTGTTGAACACGTCGCCCAGGTACGGCTCCTTCTGCGGACCCCAGTTGTTGTTCACGTAGCCATACTTGGTCGGATCGTCCGGCATGGTGAAGTGCACGAGCGTCAGCACGCCGTTCTCCAGGTCGATCGCTCCGGCCATCGGCTTGGCCCGCGGCTGCGAGACGCCGATCTTCGAGCGATACTTGCCATCGCCGGCAAACCAGATCGCCTGCGAGTTCACACGCAGCCGTTCGGCCGGCACCGTGCCGAAGTAGTCCGAATTCACGATCGGCCCGAGTGTCGGATCATCGGGTCCTTTGTAGGGCACGATAATCGACGTCCGCGGCCCGGCCGGGAATTGCCCCAGGCTCCAGATGGCGAACAGTCCCTTGTCACGTGCCATTGCCGGTCCGCGATTCGTCAGGGTGTTAATGGTCTTGAAACCGACCATTCGCAGGCTGCCGTCCTTCACCGCCGCTTCGGCATCACTGCCGAATAGTTCGCCGAAGTGATGAACCTTTTGCAGATGGATCTCGCGGGTGATCTCCAGATCGAACTGCGTCCGGGCGGCATTCTGTAAGCGAATCCGCCGGCCAAGTCGATAGTGCGGATCGGCGTCGGCGGACGTGATCTGCATCGGCCCTTCGTTCAATCCCGGCGGCGTGTACCAGTTCGCCAGCGTCTGGGCCGCGCCGGGTGCGAAGAACAGGCTATATGGCCCACCTTCGGGCGCCAGCCACAGGCGATCTTCGCCGCCATAGTTGTTGAAGTGCTTGTCGATCGCGCCGCGCTTGATGTACTCGCGATTGATCCAGCCGTGGCTGAGGCCCTCCAGGTCCTTGGTCGAACTGGTCATGACGCGCCCCTGGTACTCGGGACAGATGGCCACGCGTTCACCATTCTCGCCCGTTAGCTGGACGACCTTGGTGTGTGCTACCAGGAAGTTGAAAGCGTCGCCGTAGGTTTCCGGTTCGGCCGCCGCAGACGGGGCGGCAACGGCCATGCCCAGCACCAGCGAAAGACCCAGCCGGCCGAGCGTCATGCCGAGGGGATGCATGCGAGAAATCCTCCTGTTTCGTAGGTTGGTCCAGAGCCGCCGGTCCTGGCGGCCGTCCTCATTCGGTGCAGGCGCGGGAAGACACGGATTTCCCGGCGAAATTCCACATCTCGAGCGGGCCAAGCTCAGGCCCAGTCCCGGGTTAACACGCGCTCTCGTGGGGCGATTATAGCGAATCGCCAGCACGGGGCGAGTCGGCTGTGCGGCCCGGGCGCAAATGCTACAATTCGCCGTGCCCGGCACTCGACGGCGGGCGGGCGGGCGTCGCAGCAATTGGTTTGCTAGAATATGCTTCGGGCCGATCCTCCCGCCTTGGCGCTCGTGCGCCTGCACCGCTTGTCCGCCACCGGTTCCGGTTTGTTTTTGCCCGAAACCGATTAATTTTCCACCTGAGCTGAACTCCGCGCAGAGCCCTCGCGTAGTGACTTATGGATAAGGTCCTCGGAAACATGCAGCCGACAGAAACTGCCGACCGCTCAGGCGTGAGCGATGATCAGCTCTTGTTGGCCTACCGCGACGGGTCCGATCGAGACGCCTTCAACCAGCTCGTGCACCGCTACGAACGGGAGCTTTTCAGCTACCTGCGGCGCTATCTGGGAGATGCCTCGATGGCCGAAGATGCCTTTCAGGCCACCTTTTTGCAGGTGCACCTGAAGGGGGATCAGTTCGAGGAAGGTCGCAAGTTCCGGCCCTGGCTTTATACGATCGCAACCAACCAGGCGATTGACGCCCAGCGTCGCAATAAGCGGCACCGCAGCGTCAGCCTGGACCGCAATACACGACCGGAGGGCTCCGATGACGTGGCAGCGCTTATCGATCTGTTGGCCAGTAGCGAACCCGCCCCAGAGAGCAATCTGGACGCTACCCACCAGCGTCAATGGATCCGTGATGCCGTTGAATCCCTCCCCGAAGCCCTCCGACAAGCCGTCAACCTGGTTTATTACCAAGGATTAAAGTACCGCGAAGCGGCCGATATTCTTGATATCCCAGTCGGCACCGTAAAAAGCCGGCTCCATTCGGCGATCCTCAAACTGAACGAATCCTGGATGGCCAGCCATCCAGAGGACAGAGACTAAAACGAATCTCATTGCGATGTAAGTGTGGCCAGACATGAGCGCGATGCGTGAAGATTTGATCGGTTACCTGTTGCACGCTTTGGAACCTGCCGAGCGTGCCCAGGTCGAAACGGAACTCGGCCGCGATCCAGAGTTGAAACGAGAATTGGAACTGCTCGAGCGAAGTCTGTTGCCGCTCGCCGGCGACCGCGAGGGCTACGCTCCTCCGATGGGACTCGCCAGCCGCTGCTGCGAGCATGTCGCCACGCAGGGCAAGGTGCGCCGCGCCCCGCCGGTGGCCCCCCCTACATCACGCTGGCGGATGAGTGATCTGGCGGTTGCCGCCGGCGTGTTCCTGGCCGCCACGCTGCTCTTCTGGCCCGCCATGAACCAAAGCCGCTATGCGGCCCGGGTCCGCGGCTGCCAGAACAACATGCGACAAATCGGCATGGCGCTGCAATCCTACAGCGATGCTCACCCTGGCAAGCTGCCGGCCATCCATTCCCGACATCAACTCAATCGCTCGGGTCTGTATGCCGTGATCCTGCTGCAGAACAACCTGCTGGGCGAACAGCGACTGATTATCTGTCCGGCCTCGAAGCTGGCCGAAGAAGTCGAAAACTTCAACGTGCCGACGTTGGCCGAGCTCGAAGCGGCAGCTCCGACCGAGCAGCTTCGCATGATGAAGACCATGGGCGGCAGCTACGGCTTCAGCCTGGGTTACCGCCAGGAGGACGGCGAGCACTCGCCACCGCTGGCCCTGGGTCGCTCGACGCACGTCATCCTGGCCGACGCCCCCAGCCGCGATCATGAAGATCGCATGTCCGGCAATCACGGGGCTTGTGGACAGAACCTGCTGTTCGAAGACTTTCACGTCGAGTACGTGACCGGCTGCCGCACGCGGGCCTGCCGCGACCACATCTTCGAGAATCGCAATGGCGAACAAGCCGCCGGCCTCGATCGCGACGACGTCGTGATCGGCCCCAGCGACGCTTCGCCGTTCGGCCCGACGCCGTAGGCATTCACGGCAGCGAGTAGACAACGAGCGTCTCCGGATCTGTCGCAGACCGGAGGCGTTTTTGTTGCGCGGGCGTGCTGGCGAGGCGAGCCGCGCTTGATTCGAATTTTCAAAGAGCTTGTGGGGAGGAGTTGGAAGTTTTCGGTGTTCCGTTTTTCAGCGAAGAAGAAGTCCGTTCTTTTTTACTGAACACTGAAATCTGAACACCGAAAATTGTCCCTGGCTTTTTCTGGCGTTCACCTTTTTCATGCGTGTGCGCTTAGAAAATCGTGCAAAGCATGTTTCGGGCGCACACACCCGCTCAGTCGGGGCCATTCTGGGCCGCGCGGTTTCGCCAAGCTTCCAAGTGCGCTTGCATGGTCGTGATTCTCGCTTGCTCCGTACACATTCATCTGAACGTACCATATCGGAAATCCTGGCCACATTTCTAGCTTTGGTGGACACGTGGTGGGTGTGCGCGATGCGCACGCGAGCGCGGGAACTCGCAACGACTTGCGCAGCGAGCCAGCCACACACGCAGGCAAGAGCGATTCGGAATGCGATTTTTTCAGATGCCGCGCGCTGACGTCGGAGGCGTCATCGACCGCATGAGCTCAGCCCCGGAGGGGCCGAGAGTTAATAGCCGGGCGGCATTAGCCCCCGGAGGCCGAAGCGCAACACACCCCAATTCCTGCGAATCTCCGGAGCCCTGAGAGGGCGGCAGATCGAGCGCGGGGCACGTTTGATTGCCGGCGCGCGTCGCGAGGTTGCCATCGGGTTTTTTGCTATTGGGACGAAACTCCGCCCGTCTTGCGCACGGGCGTGAAACTCTTGACAGGCCGTCGCGGTACAACTATCACTGACTACGACGAGGAACGGGCTGTCGGGCGCTGGGTAGGCCGATGAGCCCTTATTTTTCTTTACTGCGATTTGAAAGCGCATTTCGGCGAGTCTTCGTCGGACTCTGTATCACTGCGCATCTCGCGGTGACCACGGGCTTTCCGCTGCCCCAGCCCAAGGAGCTTCCGGCCGGTTCGGCTCGTTTTCCCTGCGAAAAACATCGTTGCGGCTGCACTTCCGCGGAACACTGCTGGCGCTCGTGCTGCTGCATGAGCACTGCGGAAAAGCTGGCCTGGGCCAAGCGGAACGGCGTTACTCCACCGGAATATTTGCTGGCCGCCGCTTCCCAGGAGCCGGAGCAGGATAGCGCCGGCTCTTGCTGCTCGCACCGTCGCGAATCTGAAGAATCGCCGTCCTGTTGTGCCGTCGCACATCGTTCCTGTTGTTCGAGGTCAGACGATACCGAGCCGGCCGAGGACGCCACGCCTGGCGATCATGGCCAATCGCCCGAAGCGCAGCAGCTCGTCTGGGTGCATGGCATCCAGGCTCAGCGCTGCCAGGGACTGGCGACGATGTGGGTGATCGCCGGGGCAGTGCTGCCGCCTCCGCCACCGATCACGGCGCCCGTCGACATTGCGCCGCCAGCCTGGTTCGTTCCCGCGAAGATTTGCCGCTGGCAATCGCTCTCCAGCCCGCCAGACGTTCCTCCGCCGCGATGCGCGTAGAGCCCGGTTTCCACGCGACGACCTACCGATTCTCTACCAGGCAGATGCTTGAGTAGCGCTTCGGCGCGTCTTGCGTGGACTCTCATCCCGGGACTCTAGAACTCTCAACCATGCCCCTGGGGTGATCCTGCGCGCCCGCGTTCGATTGCCACGGCTCGTTCCTCGTCAGGTCGTCCCGGTGCGACAACGCGGGCGCGCCGGGTTACCCCTTGCGGTTCTGAGGATTTTTTTACGCAACGCTTTGCCGTGGCTGTGAGCCCGTCCGAGTCGGCGCGCAGCACCCAGCGATCACTACCACTTTGAACACAACAACAACGAGAGAGAACATGAAGCTTCATCATTCGCTTTTTTGGGCCTGCCTGGCACTTGGCGGCCTGGCCCTATCGAGCAACACCGCCTTGGCCGTCGCCATCAGCGGCGGCTCGGCAACGCTGACGCTTGCCGAAGGCACGGCCAATTCGATCAGCATCTTTAACGCCTACTTTGACGAAACCGCGACCCGAGCCCAGACGCTCAGTGATCCCGCGCCGGGCAACGCGCCCTTCACGGTCCCCTCGGCCGGCGTCGTGCAGTTGATCGATCCGGTGCGCCCCAGCGGCGTGATTCCGGTCCCCTATCCGGGAACTCCGGGCGCGTCGCGCAGCAAGCAGTTGACGACGCTCGACGTGGAGCCCAGCGATGTGCTGGGGAATTGGTCGGCTTCGAACGACGCCTTCATCTTCGTGGGCAATTCGACGCTGGGTGAACAGATCGCCTTCACCAGCATGCAGCGCTGGAGCGGGCCGTTCACCGGATCGTTGCTGTATGGCGACTTTGCCTTGCGATACGTGCCGAGCCGTGCTGTCGGCGCCAATTCGGGACTGGTGCTCACCAGCAACATTGACTTCCTGGGAGCGGCTTTCGCGGATCTGGCCAATGCTTCGATCTCGGTGACCGGGAATACGCTGTTCATCAATGGTGATCTGCTGATCTCCGGCGGCCTGACGGCTCTCGACCCGGGCGCCGTGTTGGGCACCAACTTCGGGACCTTTGCCTTGACCGCGCAGCTGGTGCCTGAGCCTACGTCGATCGCGATGGCCGCAGTTGGCGCCCTGGGACTGGTTGTGGTTGGCCTGCGCCGACATCGATCGCGAAAAGTAGACAACATCTGATTGCAAACAGTGAATGGTTAGCAGGCGAGCAGCTCGACTCACAGTGGTCGAGCTGCTCTGCCTTAACAAAGAATCGACAAAAATTTGTACGAGGCATAGGGTAATGAAGAGAATAGTTCTAGTGGCACTCTTTTGTGGCTACCTTTCGGTCAGCACGGTGTCCTTCGCCGACTATGTCGTCGGCGGATCGATGACGCAGAACCTTTCCGCAAAAGTCTTTCGCGATCCTGCTTCGACGGACCCGTCCTTGGATGGTTTCGCCGATCCGGCTCAGCCGATTTTGATCTTCGGGAAGCACTTCGGGCCGGCAGATACGGCCGGTCAATCCGTCGTTGGATTTCGGCCCTTGGCAGTCGATCCAGGTCTGCCGCAAATCGGGCCGCCGTCCCAGCCGGTGGCTCTCCCTCGGACCAATTACCGAGACGATCCGGCGACGATCGAAGCGAGCATCGGCTCGTCGACAGGCCTGGACCTTGGCGTCAACGGCCCGGCGATCAGCCCGTCCGGGCTACCTGGCCGAGCCGAACAAAGTTCGACGCTATCGTTCGATCCAGCCAATTTCATCGGAACGGTCACTGGCGGAATCGGCTTGGACGGTGCCACGTCGCTCTGGTATGCCAATACGCCGATCATCAATACCGGTTCTGTTTGGTTGGGCTACGGTGACCTTAGCCTGTCGTATGACGGAGCCCGAGCAGCTGGCGGCGATAGTGGGTGGTTCTTCACCAATCACTTGCTGTTTGACCTGCCGCTTTACGATATCCAAAACTTTCAGGTCACGGGTATCACGCCCGCGACGGAAAGCACTCCGGGTTCTCTCACGATCACCGGCGATCTCTATATATCACCGGAGTTCGGCGGACCGACCGGCTTCGGTATGAAGTCTGAGTTACTTGTTGGTTCGTTTACGCTGAATGCGGTGACCGCCGTTCCGGAGCCTGCCTCGGTCGCCATGGCTGCGATTGGCGTTCTGGGATTGGTTGCCGTTGGCCTGCGCCGCCGTCGGCGCACGCTGGCATGAGTTGACTTGTCGAAGCCAATCGCGGGCGACTCTGTGTCCCTAGCGCAGGGTCGCTCGCGTGCGGCTGTGAACTGTTCGAGCCTGCAGCGAAATCATGAATCTGAAATGATGACTCGTTCTCACGCTTCCTGCCGAGATTCGCAAGTGCAGCAGTCGACTGCGCGGCTCGGGAGGCATCGTGAGCGGGTTGGATTCACGCTGATCGAACTGCTGGTCGTCATCGGCATCATGGGCATTTTGGCGGCGCTCTTGCTGCCGGCGGTGCAGAGAGCACGTGAAGCGGCCCGCCGGGCGAATTGTCAAAGTAACTTGCGGCAGGTCGGACTCGCCCTCGAAATGTTCGAGCAATCGTACAAGGTTCTGCCATCGGCGGCATATGGCAAGCCGTATAACAACCTCAGCCCCACGGTGGGCAGTCCGTTTACGAAACTGCTGCCGTATCTCGAAGAGTCTTCGCTCCTCGCGCGCTACGACTGGCAGCTCGACTGGACCGCTCTTGAGAATCAAGCGGCGGTGAATACCCCGGTTGCGGTCTATCGCTGCCCCGCTTCGCCGGGTGAAGCCGTGCAGCGAGGAATCCGGCTCATTTCCGGGCAGTCCTATCCCGACCGGACGGCTTCGGTAGGAGACTATACCGCGGTCTTTAGCTGGGGATTCCCGCTCGCCATACCGACCACGCCCTTGGGCTACGACATTTGGGGCGTGGGCGCGCTCTCGCCGGTCGACGAAAGAAATCGGTATCGCATTCCCACGCGGTTGCGCGTGAAAGATGGAGCCGGACACACACTGACGTTTGTCGAACGGGCCGCATCCACACAGCGCTGGGTCTCGGGCGCGATGGTGCAGGAGAACCCCTCGACCGCCGCCGACTGGGCGCCCTGGGCCGGGCAGGGCTGCATCTGGATCCTCTCCTACTCCGATGGCGGTGCAGCCTGGGCGCCCACGGGCCTGGGCCCCTGCAACGTGAATTGCAGTAACCACCAAGGCATTTATGCCTTCCACTCTGGCGGCGCGAACGTGCTGTTCCTCGACGGTCGCGTCGTGTTCTTGTCCGAAGAAGTCCAGGCCGAAATCCTGTTTGCGATGGTCACCCGCGCGCGCGGCGAAATCTTCGAGATCCCCTGAGCTAATATGAAGCCCCAAACCACCATCACGCGCTGCATGCCGGTCAGCAGAGCCAGTCACCTGGCGTTTGTGCTCGGCGTCGGCCTGGTCGGTTGCCTGCATGGCTGCCAGAAGGAAAGAGGGACTTCGGACCGCGTCGCAACCTTTCCCGTGCACGGGAAGTTGTTGATCAACGGCAGCCCGGCGTTAGGCGCGATGGTGAAATTCATCGCCGAGCAGCACGAGGGCCGAGTTCCCACGGCCATCGTTCGCGAGGACGGCAGTTTCTCGGCGAGCTACTACGACACGGAAGACGGCGCGCCGGCCGGCGAATACAAGCTGCTGGTCGTATGGATGCTACCACCGCCCGAGGGTGGCCTGGCGGAGGATGTTCTCGGCGGACGATTTCTCGATCCCGCGCGGCCGGTGGCAACGATCACAGTGCACCCAACAGAAAATCGTCTGTCGCCACTCGAACTGAGCGCGCCAACTGGAACCAATCTCAACATCCCGAAATAGCCTTTAGCCCCCCGAGCGCGACATGAAGCGACACTTGAAACCCGGCCTCTACGTGGCTCTCCTGCTGTGCCTCAGCGTGAACGGCAAGCCGCTACGCGCGGAGCTACCCGGCACTGTGCCGAACGATCAGGCGGAAGTCGAACTTGAGCACTACCTGCTCGAATTGAGTTGCGAGCCGACCGATCAGAAAGCCGTCACCGCATCTTTGCGGACGGCGCTTGCGCTGCGAGAGGACGGCAGCACAGTGACCGTGTTCATCGAGTCGGGTGCGGTCTTGGTGGCCGACCCCAGCCTCGAGATCCACTCGATCGATGCGCGGCGCGAGATCGACGCGCTGTTCGACAAAGTGCGGAGGGCGGGCGTGGCCGTCCTGGTCTGTCCGCATTGCGCGGACCAGCTGGCGATCGGCGAGAAGTCCATGCGCGCCGGCCTGCGTTTTACCGACAAGGAGGAGCTCGAAGCCGAACGCGAGCGGGCTCACAAGATCTACCAAATCCGTCCCACCGAGAAACCCGCTGCAGACGCCGAGCCAGTCGCCGGCTGCAAACCAGGGTGACCCTCACCAACCAAGGAGTTCGTTCGATGAGAATCTCCGCAGGCAGTGCCCGGGCGATCATTGCGATTGCCGGTCTGATCGTCGTGTTGACAGTCGCCCGCAGCTCGCTGGCCGGCGACCAGGTGCCGTTTGTACGGCTGTGCGAGGAGGCAGGCCATCTTAAGTTCGAAACGTGCTTGCCAGCGGGCCGCGGAAACTTTGAGGCTGTCGATCCGTCAGGCCTGCGACTTTCCGGTATCGTGTTGGTTACCGGTGAAGGCGACGATAAGAGACCGCGCATCTTTCGATTGCGGGCAACGCTTGACGGTGAGACGAGCGGAGAGACTCGCCCGGAAGACTCGCCATCTGAGTTTCTGATCAAGCTGCAGACCACGCCCAACCCGGACCACTATGAGTTGCACGTTGAGGTTGAGCGGTTTGAAAACGGCCAGATCGTTATGGACCACGCCACGCTCGGCCGCAATTGCTGCGGATACTATGTGACTTCTACCAGCCGGGATCGGAAGCTGGCCGTGGGTCGCGGAGCGCTGCTGACGGACGTGATGGTCGCCGCGCCGGAGACCTATCGGCAGTTCGAGCGGCTGGCCGAGATCTGCTGCCGGCCGGGATTCGAGTTCGTTCCCAGCAGCTTGCTTAGTCCGAGCATTGTGGAAGAAGTCATTGCCGCAGAAGAAGCGGCGCCAACTGCCGAGGTCGCTGAACGTTTCGAGCGTCTGCTCGACGATCTCGACAATGACCAGTTTTCCGCACGCGAAGCCGCCGCTGCGGAGCTCGTCCGCGGCGGCCGCACGACCCTGTGGTCGCTTGATCACATGGGCGAGCAACTGCTATCCGCCGAACAGCGGCACCGGCTTATTGAAGTGCGCCAGGCGCTTTCCAAGTACAGTCAGCCCTCGCTGCCATTTGCGTTCAACGGTGCTGAGCTTCGCAAATTGAGCCACTCGCCGCCACAAGATTGGCTGTCGACGCTGAGCCAGTCAACGGATGCACGCGTGAGCACTTGGGCCCGCGAAATGTCCTCGCGATCGGCCGCCGCATGTCCCGCCGGGTGCCATCCCCCGGACCACGACGAATCGATTTGCCGTTAACTGCTTTTCTTCTGACCCATTGCCATCACAGTCTTTTCTAGGGGTGAACCATGAACCGCATCTGCTTCCTGAACGTTGTTGCCCTCCTGCTGATCGCCGCGAGCTTTCGGGCGCCGGCACGCGCCGATTCTCCCGCGGACAAGGCGTCGCATAAGGAGCACGCCGCGAAGGCCAAAGGCACGCGCACGATCGGCATCGTGCTGTATCCCATGTTCGAAACGCTGGACGTGTTCGGTCCGGTCGAAGTCTTTGGCAATGTCACGCAAGGATTGAAGGTTGTCACCGTGGCCGAGAAGGCCGGCCCGGTCACCTCGGCACAGGGCCCCAAGGTTGAGGCCGACTATGGCTTCGACGATTGCCCGCCGCTCGACTTGCTGCTGGTTCCGGGCGGCATGGGCACGCTGGCCGAGGTGAAAAATCCCGCCATGCTCAACTGGTTGCGCCAGCGGGCCGAGAAAGCCGAGATCGTGATGTCGGTCTGCTCAGGTTCGGCGATCCTGGCCGAAGCAGGCTTGCTTGACGGACGCAAAGCCACTTCGAACAAACGCTATTTCCAGGTCGCGGTCGATCACGGTCCGAAAGTGAACTGGATCCGCAAGGCGCGCTGGGTTGACGACGGTGATCGTGTCACGTCGTCGGGCGTTTCGGCCGGCATTGACATGTCGCTGGCGGTTATTGCCAGGCTCTACGGCGAAGCCACCGCCGACAAGATCGCCGACCTGACCGAGTACCAGTGGCATCGCGACGCGGACAACGATCCGTTTTATCGCGAAGGAGAGTAGCCGATCGCACTCGCAACGGCTTCGTTGCCTTTGGGCAACATGTCGCGAAGACCTGCGCAGCGATTTCGCAACACGCTTCTTCGAATCCGCGTCGGCTGGCGACGCGACGACGATGCCTAAGCGGTTGACAGCATGCTGGTTAGCTACTGCAGGGACGTCTCACGCGGAAGCGTGGCACCGGCTTTGCTTTTCCTTCGGCACAGCATGGCTCCTCCTGTACGGTTCGGCCGCCAGGGCCCTGGTCCCCTCGGGCTCTGGCGGCTGTTTCCATCTCCTGCGGCTGACGCAGCCAAGAACACCACGGCTCACACGCGGCTCGCTTTCAATGCACGTTCGGCAACTCGTGGACATCGCAGGTTTCGTCGCCCATGGGGGGCAACTGCTGATCGTCCGCGCCGCCGATCTCTCGCCCGCTCCGCTCGAACAGTATTGGGCCGTGGCCAAGTGCCGCGCCGAAAACTGGAACCGGGCGCTCAAGCTGCACCTGGTCCATGCCACGGCCGTCGAACCTCCGCCGCCGGCGCCGGCCGAACTTCTCGCCACGCTGGAGGAAATCTTCGTCAGCGAGATTCTCACCCGCGTGTGGACCACCGTGCTGGTGGCCCGCGACCGGCGATTTCGCTCGGGAGTCGACGAGCCGCTCGCTCGCAGCGCGTACGACTCGCACATGGAAGCTCGCGGCCGCGCGCTGCGGATGCTGCTAAATCGCCGGCTGGTCAGCGGCAGGCAAGCCGCGGCGCTGAACGTGGTGCGCAAGCGGGCCGAACGCTGGAGCGACGTGCTGATCGGCGGCTTATTGCAGAAAGATGTCACCAGCGAGTTCGCGGTCGAGCCAGATCGGGCGCACGACTTTGCCGAAGATCTGGCCGAGCGGCGTGAACTGCCCGGCGGGCGGCATGCCTGGCGGATGACGCTGACGGCGCTCAATAGTGCGTTTCTCGAGGTGCTGCACGAGCCGGCCGCGAATCCCGATGCGAACGCCCGGCTGGCGGCGAGCATCCTGGGCTGCTTTCCCGCGGAGTTGTTCGACTCGACGGGCCTGATGCGATCGCTGTGGCTGACTCGCTTATCCGCTACGGCCAGCGACGCGCAGGGGCTGATTGAAGATTTGCTGGCGGCGGATTCGCCCCTGCCGCCGGTGCTGAAAGGGCGGCGGATCGGGTAGTCTTCCCAAACGCAGAAGCCGATGTTCTCTGCGTTCTCTTCTACGCCGAAGGCGTGCAACAAGTCAGCCCCGTGCATCGCACGGGGGATGGCAACCCTTCCACGCACCATCGCCCTGTAAGGGCACAACTACTCCTGACTCTCGAAGATGTTTCGCCCTGACAGGGCTGTGCGGCGCATCGATCGGGACGGGTTCCCCAGGGCGTTGCCCTGGGCTGACATGTTACCGGCCTACGGCCGAAAGAACGTCGCCGCGCTCGAGATGCCATGTATCGAATGGTAACCCGACGCGTGAGCAAGGATGAATCGCCGAGCGACTCGCTACATCTTCTCAACGACGTCGATGCCCAAGAGTTCCAGGCCCTGCTTGAGCGTCCGGGCGGTCAGGTCGCAGAGCAGCAACCGGCTGGTCTTCGTTTGCTCGTCGGGCGCCTTCAGGACGGGGCACTGCTCGAAGAACGTCGAGTAGCGATTGGCCACTTCAAACAGATAGGCCGTGAGCAGGTTCGGCCGGTAGTCGGCCACGGTCTGCTCGAGCGCTTCGGAAAACTGCAGGATGCCCAGCGCTAGCGCCCGTTCGGCCGGATGCACGAGCTCGATCGCTGCGCCGCTGGTGCGCAGCGCGGCGATGTCCACGCCGCCGCGCGCGAAGATCGACTGCGCCCGGGCGTAGGCGTACTGCATGTAGGTGGCGGTGTTGCCGTTCAGGGCCAGCATGCGATCGTAGCTGAACGTGTAGTCGCTGGTACGGTTGGTCGATAGATCGCCGTACTTGACCGCCGCGATGCCGACGACCTGGGAAATCAGCTTTCGCTGCTCGGGCGAAATCTCGGCGCCCGAGGGTTTGGCATCGTCGTTCGAGCTGACGACTTCAAGCGCGCGGCGGTTCGCTTCGTCGAGCAGCCCCATGAGCCCGACGGTGTCGCCCGAGCGGGTTTTGAAGGGGCGGCCGTCGTCTCCCAGCACGGTGCCGAAGGCGATGTGCCGCAGTTCGAGCTGGTCGTAGCCCCACTTACGCGCCGCGCCGAAGAGCTGTTCGAAGTGCAGGCTCTGGCGATGGTCGACGACGTACAGGATCGCATCGGGTTTCCAGCGTTCGACTCGGTACTGGATCGTGGCCAGGTCGGTCGTGCCGTACAGGAACGCGCCGTCCTGCTTGCGAATCACGAGCGGCGCGGGTTGCCCTTCGAGGAACACGCAGATCGCGCCGTCGCTTTCGCGGGCGATGCCGCGCTTGAGCATTTCGTCGACGACGCCCGGCAGTCGATCGTGATAGAAACTTTCGCCGAGCGTTTCGTCGAAGCTGACATCGAGCCGGTCGTAGATCTTCTGCACGTCGGCGAGGCAGGGGGGGAGAAACTCTCGCCACAGGAGGAGGTTTTCCTCATCGCCATGATGCAGTTTTGCCGTCTCGGCGAGCACGGCCTTATCGATATCAGGATGAGCGGCGGCGAGTTTCGAGAGTTCGGGATCGTTCTCGATCGAGGCGATGCTTGCCTCGCGTTCGGCGAGCGCGGCTTCGAGCTCCTTGAGATTTCCTTCGGCCTTGCGGACGGCTTTCGCGGCATTCTTGTCGGTGGGTTTGTCTTTGGCCAAAGCGGTCTGCCGCGCGACTTCGCCGCGCTGCTTTTCGATCTGCTCGCGCAAAGCCGGCAGCGACTGCTTGGCTTCCTGATGCGAGACCAGCCGATTCACCAGCCGGTACAGCCGACCCAGCTCGGTGACGGCCTCTTTCTCGTAAGCCGCGCGATCGAGGAAATGCTTGTAGCCGTAGATGATCATGCCGAACTGGGTACCCCAGTCGCCGATGTGATTGTCGGAAATCACCCGGTGGCCGAGAAACTTCAGCGTGCGCTTGAGCGAGTCGCCGATCACGGTGGAGCGGATGTGCCCGACGTGCATCGCCTTGGCGACGTTCGGCGACGAGTAGTCGAGGATGTAGGTGCGCGGCTGGGCAGTGGGCGTCACGTCGAGCCGCTCGCTGGCGAGCGAACGATTGGCGGCGGCCGTCAACCAGTCGTCCTTCACGCGCAGATTGATGAACCCAGGGCCTTCGACCTTCTTCCATTCACAAACGTCGTCGACCTGAAGTTTGGCGACGACCTCGGCCGCCACGTCGCGCGGGGGACGGCCGAGCTGTTTGCCGAGCGGCATGGCGAAGTTCGCCTGGTAGTCGCCAAACTTCGGATCGCCGCTGGGGCGGATCATCGCCAGCAGCTCGGTTGGATCTTCGACCAACGGGGCGAGCGCCGCGCGAAATCGCTCTTGCAGTACCGCGAGGATATTCATGGGTCAGGGGCCGCCAGATTCAAAGGAACAACTGCCGGCCAGTTTGGCACTTTCGCCGAGCGGGTAGCAACCCCAAAGTCGGTGTGCAAGACGAAGCACGGATTCCCCGAAAGCGGGTAGCACCGACAATTGTCGGCGCCCTCGCAGCGACAGGAGGGTTCGACAAGCGCGTCACAGGAAGCAAGCCCTGGCCCTTGGGAACGCGTGTCCTGATTCCTCTTGGGCTGGAAGCCCACTGACAAGCAAGTTGTCAGTGCCACCCGGGATGTTATGACTCGTCGCTGTCGGCTGAGTCGTCCGCCGCGGCGAGGTTTTCCACCGCCGGCAGATCGCTGGACACGTAGGGAATCCGCTTCGCGCCGGCCCAAAGGTGCTCGAGGTCGTAGTACTCGCGCGTCTCTTCGTCGAACAGGTGGATCACCACGTCGCCGAAGTCGAGCAGGATCCAGCGGCTGTCTTCGTAGCCTTCCAGTCCCATGCGCCGATCGCCGAATTGCTTGCGGAGCAGGAGGTCGATTTCCTCGGCAATGGCGTGCAACTGCCGGCGGCTGCTGCCGGTGGCCAGTACGAAGAAGTCGAAAACCGGCGTGATTTCGCGGAGATCGATAATCGCAATGTCGCGGGCACGGTTCAGATCGGCCACGCGGGCGGCTGCCTGGGCACGCTCCAAGCTGCGGCTCTCTTGCGAACGCAGTTGAGTGGCTGGACTGGCGATGGTCGGGGGTTCCTTAAAGCTGAGAGTTTCCAGAAGGGTGCTCGAAAGCGGACATCCTTATTTTATCCCCGGGCGGGGCCAAAGCGAAGAGGCGCCGGGCGAACTGGAGGTTCGGCCGCCCCAGCGAGGCGGAGCGGTACTGCGGTTAAACTCCGGCACTTGCTGCGGTCACTGGGAGCGATAAGTTAAGGGGCAGCGAGGCCTGCCCATCACAGATTTACCGTCCTCAGAAAGGATCACCCGCTATGGCCGACTGGATCGAACCGGGCAAAAAGGCCCCTGATTTCACGCTCCCCTCGGACGACGGCGGCAAGATCAAGCTTTCGGCCCTCAAGGGGCAACCGGTCGTGGTGTACTTCTATCCCCGCGACGACACGCCGGGCTGCACGCGCGAGGCCTGCGCGTTCCGCGACCAGAAAACTGCCCTCAAGAAACTCGGGGCCCAGGTGCTGGGGGTCAGCACCGACACGCTGGAAAGCCACGGCAAGTTTCGGGCAAAGTTCGACCTGAACTTTCCGCTGCTGGCCGACGTCGATCACAAGGTCGCCGAGAAGTACGGCGCCTGGCGCGAAAAGAACATGTACGGCAAAATCTCGATGGGCATCCAGCGCTCGACGTACCTGATCGACGCCGAAGGCAAGGTGGCCCGGGTATGGAAGAAAGTCAACGTGGACGGCCACGACGAGGAAGTGATCGCGGCGATCAAGGAGTTGGGGAAGTGAATTGGGTGTCAGTCCGGGGTGGCACGACCCTGAGCCCAGCGAAGGGCGTGCATCCTAGCCCGACGCGCGAGCGAGGGGAATTGCTCAGCGATTCTCCCTACCTGGTTGCTTGCCCAGCGACGGCGAGGAGGCAGGCATGAACCAATTTGCGGACCACCCTCGCTAGCGCTTCGGGCTACGATACGCATCCAATTTCCGTCAGAAAGAGCACGGGTGTCTGCTACGCAGCAGCCATGGCACCAATCTTACAAAGCTCGCTATCACGGCATGACGGCCCGCAAGCCCGGCAGGCCATCGATGCTGGCGCCGTTGTTCTTCTGTTTATACTCGGCGAGATGCTCGGCCCCCTTCTGCTCGCAGTAGTCGACAAGCTGGGAGCGCTCGCCGAGGTATTCGTAGCGTGGCACGCCCCAACCACAAGAATCGGCCACGCGCTCGAGATCGACGATGACGATCGAGCGTGCCCCGAGATACTCGGGAAACTTCGGGGCGAGCGATTGCCACGCGGCATCCTGCGGTTCGATGACGCGCCCGCGGCCGTAGAGCCGGACGATCTTCGGTGCGCCGTTGAAGGTGCAGAACATGATACAGATGCGGCCGTTCTCGCGCAGGTGGGAGACGGTTTCGATGCCGCTGCCGACCAGGTCGAGATAGGCCACGGTCTTCGCATCAAGCACGGCGAACGAATCGAGCCCCTTAGGCGACAGGTTGATGTGCCCCTCGGGCGACGTTGGCGCGGTGGCGACGAAGAATAGGTGCTGCGACTCGATCAGCTCGCGAAGCTGGTCGTTGAGTTCGGAATAGACTTTACCCATCGCTCGCTCTTACGTGTGTGTGGGAAGGATTGAAGAACCCCACCGGCAGAACCGGGGGCTGCGAAGGACAGGCACTGGCCCGCTAAATCAGACCGCAGTCCAACTGGTCAGGTTCGCGCGGCCTACCCCCGGCCCCCTGCGCAGCAGGTCTCGCAGATCGTGTGGCACTGGCTGCATTGCAGCTTGCCGCGGATCTCGATCAGCCGGCCGCCGCACACCGGGCAGGCGGGGCGGCAGACTGCCGTGGGAGGTGCTTCCGCCGCCGTGCATTCACTTGCGTCCATCGCTATGTCCTCGCTCCTTGCGAAAGAATCCGCCTAATTACGCTCATCGTATCGCCCACCAGGTGATCGGCAAAGCCGGCGCCGCTTGCGCTTCCGCCACCAGCAGCGTAGAATTGGTCGTTTCCCCAGTTGCATACCAATGCCGATCCGCCTTTCCAACATCCGCCTGAGCATTGATGAGCCGGAGCTCGCGCTCGCCGAGCGCGCAGCCGGGGTGCTGGACGTTCCGCCGCAGGAGATCGAGCGGTGGCGGATCTTACGCAAAAGCCTCGACGCTCGCGATAAGTCAAACATCTCGTATGTGTATTCGCTGGAAGTGGCCGCCGGCGATCCCGGCGCCGAACCGCAACTCGTACATCGCGCCAGTCGCCGCTCGAAACAGATCGGCGCCGAGCTGTACGATTCGCCCCGCTTTGAAATACCGACGCCCGGCAGCCAGCCGCTGGGCGAGCGACCCGTCATCGTCGGGTCCGGTCCGGCCGGTGTGTTCGCGGCCTACTTCCTGGCAGAGCAGGGCTACCGGCCGCTCGTGCTCGAACGCGGCAAGCCGGTCCGCGAGCGGATTCGCGACATGCACGCCTTCGACGAGGGTGGGCCGCACGATCCCGAGAGCAACTACCTGTTTGGCGAAGGGGGCGCGGGCACGTTCAGTGATGGCAAGCTGACGTGCCGCTCGAGCGGACCCGACGTGCAGCGCGTGCTGGAGATTTTCGCCGAATGCAAAGGCAAGCCGTCGATCCTGTACGATCATCGCCCGCACCTGGGGAGCAACCGCCTGCCGGCCGTGGTCAAAGCGATCCGCGAACGAATCATCGAGATGGGGGGCGAGTTCCAGTTCGATTGCCGCGTGGACGATCTGGAACTCGACGGCAACGTGCTCCGCGCGCTGGTCACTTCGTCGGGCCGCATTCCGGCCGGCCTCGCCGTGCTCGCCATCGGCCACAGCGCGCGTGATACGTACGAAATGCTGCACGCCCGTGGGCTGCCGATGGTTCACAAGCCGTTTCAGCTTGGCCTGCGAATCGAGCAGCCGCAGGAGCAAGTAAACCGCGCGCAGTACGGTGCGGCGAAACTCGAAGAGAAGCTCGGTTCGGCGGACTATTCGCTGGTCGCCAAGGGCGAGCACAACGTGTTTACGTTCTGCATGTGCGCGGGCGGCTATGTGATGCCCAGCGTTTCGGAGCCGGGCTACTTCTGCACGAACGGGATGAGCCTTTCGAAGCGCGACTCGCCGTACGCCAACAGCGGGCTGATGGTCACGCTCGAGCCGGAGCAGTTCGGCGGAAGCCATGTGCTGGCCGGCATGCACTTGCAGCGGCAGTTCGAGCGCGCGGCCTACGAACTTGGAGGCGGACGCTACGATTGTCCGATCCAGCGGGCGGGGGATTTTGTCGCGCGGCGTGCTTCCACGGGCGTGCCGGCCTCAAGCTATCCGCGCGGACTGGTGCTGGCGGAACTTGATAGCGTGTTGCCGCCCGTTGTGGCGCAGGCCATCCGCCGAGCGCTACCGGTGCTCGATCAACGCTGGCGGGGGCAGTTTCTGCGCGAGGCGACGCTCGTGGGGCCGGAATCTCGCGGCAGCGCGCCGGTAAGGTTCTTGCGTGACGAGCACACGCTGGAGAGTCCCGGCCTGGCAGGCGTCTATCCGATTGGCGAAGGGGCGGGCTATGCCGGCGGCATTGTGAGCGCCGCGCTCGACGGGCTGCGGGTGGCCAAATCGATCATCGGCCGCTACGCACCGGTGGGCAAATAGCCCCCACTACCCACTTGTTTGCGTACCCCTCGGGGCGCGACTATACTCCCTAATGGTCGGACCGCGCAAAGTTTCTTACTCGCCAGCGGAGTATTCAGCCATGCATGCGCGGCGTCGTGCGTTAACGCTCATCGAAATCCTGGTCGTGGTGGCGATTCTGGCCATCCTGCTGGGATTGCTGCTGCCGGCAGTTCAACAGGCTCGCGAGTCGGCGCGTCGTGCTGAGTGCTTGAATAACCAGAAGCAGTTGGCCCTTGCGCTGAGGAACTTCGAGCAGTCGCAGGCGAAACTTCCGGGCTACAACAGCCTGCAGGCTATCGATGCCAACGCGGTCCGTCGTCCTGCGAGCTGGGTATTTTCGCTGTTACCGTATCTCGAGAACCAATCGGTTTACGATTTTCATGGGCCGCAAGGCCCCGACGGCATTCGCGGGGTACCTTCGAATTTCCGGCTGGCGGGCATCACCTGCCCGAGTGATGCCTGGGCGTCGAGCAAAGGCGACGGGAACAATCAGACGGCGACCAGCTATGTGGCCAATTGCGGTCAGGTCGACGTGGTGCTTGGTGAGCAACTTCCGCCCGACTGGCGCGCGAACGGCGTCTTCATGCACCTGTTTCCCTACGACGGCAAAGGCCGCCCGATCCGCACCGAGGCGTGCACGCTCAAGTACATCAGCGTGAATGACGGCGTCAGTCGCACGCTTTTGCTCAGCGAGAACTCGGACGCTGGCTTCTGGACCGGCGTGGCCGAATCGGAAGTCGGTTTCGTCTGGGAAGCGACACTCGTTGACGGCCGTCCGGCACCGGCCGCGATCGCGCGGATCAACCAGTCGACGGGCGAACGCTGGGAACGAGTCGTTGCCGCGCGCAATCGTGAGTTGCAATTGGCCCTGGCAAGTTCCGGCCTGGCGTGTGTAACGTGCTATCCCGGCGGCCCACCGCTCGATCCTCCGTTGCCGCCGCTGCCACCTTGGGATCCGCCGCCCAACGAAGATCCGGATGCACCGCCGCCGGATCCACAGACCTACATCGACCAGGCGCACCGCGCCCTGCGCTTTGCCCGGCCTTCAAGCTATCATCCGGGCGGGGTGGTGGTGACGTTTGCCGACGGTCACGGCGAGTTTCTCGATGAGAACATCGACTACGTGGCCTATTGCCAGATGATGGCTCCCAACGACTCTGAGGCGACTTTGGCCGGCAGCATCGATCCGGTGCCGGTGGAGTACGTTCAATCGCGGGCTGCTAAATAGTCGCGAGCCGTCGAAATCGCGGCGGGCAGAACTACGCGCTGACCCGCTGCGGATCGTACACTTTCAGTTGATTCTCGACATAGCGCACGCCTTCGACCCGCAGGACGATCGCCTCGGCGAACTGCCGAAGCTGACCGTAAGGCACGCGTCCGATGAGCGTCACGACGCCCGACTCGCAACGGCAGCGAATCGCCCGCAGAAAGTAGTAGGGACTTTCCCGGAGTCGGCGCTCGGCGGCCTGGGCGATGGCTTGCGAATCGACGTTGGTTTGTAGAGAAAGGATTGTCATTGGAGTGCGCGGGGTGCGGCTGATAGCATTTCAGCCAGAATGTATTTCAAGCGTTATCGGCGGATCCGGCCGAAAAATTCACGCTCGCCGCTAGCACCCGAACTCCCAACCGCGCAAAAAGCTTGCTATGCAAACCTTTGACGTCATCGTGCTGGGGGTCGGCGGCGTCGGCAGCGCCGCGTTCTACCATCTCGCCAACAGCGGGGCTAGCGTGCTGGGGATCGAACAGTTCGGCCTGGCCCATGACCGGGGGAGTTCGCACGGCCAGACCCGCCTGATCCGCCAGACCTACTTCGAACACCCGGACTATGTGCCGCTCGTGCAACGCGCGTTCGCCAGTTGGACTGCGCTTGAACAACTCTCCGGCGCCGAACTCTATCGCCAGGTTGGATTGATCCAGATCGGTCCGCCCACGGGCGAAGTCATTCGCGGCGTGCGGGCGAGCGCCGCCGAACACCACCTGCCAATCGAGAATCTGAGTGCGCGCGAATCCAGGCAGCGTTTCCCCGGCCTGCACGTTGCCGACGACTGGGAAGCCGTGTACGAAACCCGCGCCGGCTACTTGTTCGTCGAGCGCTGTGTGGAAGCCCATATCGCCGCGGCAAAAGCATGCGGCGCGACGCTGCATCTCAACGAAAGCGTTCGCAACTGGAACGTCTCGGGCGGCACGGTGCGCGTTACGACTGACCGCGGGGAGTACGAAGCGAAGCGACTCGTCATCGCCGCTGGGGCGTGGTCGGTTCCGCTGCTGGCCGAGCTCGGCATCCGGCTGGAAGTTCGCCGCAAGCCGCTTTACTGGTACCAAACCCGCACGGACGACTATCGCGCCGACCGCGGCTTCCCCGGCTTTCTGTTCGACCTCGCCGAGGGCTGCTTCTATGGGTTCCCGCAAATCGACGAGCAGGGGCTAAAAGTCGCCGAGCACAGCGGGGGGCGCGTGGTCAGCGATCCGTCGAACATCGATCGCGAGCTTGATGCGGCGGATGAGGCCCGCGTGTCTGGCTTCGTCCAGCGGTATTTGCCGAGCGTCTCGAGCACTCGCACGCAGCACGCCGTCTGCATGTACACGATGAGCCCGGACGGCCATTTCATCCTGGATCGGCATCCGCAGCATCCTGAAGTCGCCATGGTCGCGGGCCTGTCGGGGCACGGCTTCAAATTCGCGGGAATCCTGGGAGAGGAACTTGCCCGGCTTGCGCTCGATGGCACCGTCGACCCGCGGGCCAGATTTCTGGCCCTGAAGCGTGAATCGCTCCGCTGAGAATAGTGCTTCGCTCCGCTCGATGTGATATCGTAGCAGGATCAAGTTCACGCCTCTCATCAGTCGGCCCCCGCCCGGCACGCCGACCAGAGACCAACCTCGCCAGCCATCGGAGCTTCCGTCATGTCGTATCTGACCGATCGTCGCCACTTTCTGAAAGCCACGGCTCTCACTGGCGTGGGCGTTTACGTTTCGACCGCCGTGGCCGCAGACAGTCAGTCGCCCAATGAGCGTCTGCGCTTCGCCTGCATCGGCGTCGGCGGTAAGGGACGCAGCGACTCGACTGACGCCCGTCGCGCCGGCGATATCGTGGCCATCTGCGACGTCGACGACCGCACGCTCGAAAATGCCGGCACCACGCAGTTTCCCAAGGCCGCACGCTACAGCGATTTCCGCAAGCTGCTCGACGAGATGGAAGGCAAGGTCGACGCCGCCACGATCAGCACGCCCGATCACATGCACGCGGTCATCACGGCGGCAGCCTTGAAGCGCGGCATTGCCTGCTACACGCAGAAGCCGCTGACGCGCACGATCTGGGAATCGCGCAAGCTCGGCGAGATCGCCCGTGAGGCCAAAGTCGCCACGCAGATGGGGAACCAAGGCACGAGTTTTCCGGGGCTCCGTAAGACGGCTGCGGCGATCCAGGCCGGAGTGATTGGCAACGTGAGCGAGGTACATGTCTGGACGAATCGCCCGCACTGGGCCTGCGGCTGCCCGCGGCCGGCCGAGGCGCCGATTCCCGAGAACGTGCACTGGGATTTGTGGCTCGGAACAGCGCCCGAGCGACCGTATGCCCCGGGCTATCATCCGAACTCGTGGCGCGGCTGGTGGGATTTTGGTTCCGGCGCGCTGGGGGACATGGCCTGCCACACGGTGAACATGCCGTACATGGCGCTGGAGCTGCGCGACCCGACGAGCGTGCAAGCGAAGACCGCGGGACACAATCGCGACAGCTTCCCGAAGTGGTCGATCATCGACTTTGAGTTCCCGGCCAATGACAAACGACCGGCCGTGAAGATGACCTGGTACGACGGCGGCCAGAAGCCGCCGGCAGAGTTGTTCGGCCGCGAGCCGGTCACGCCAACTGGCGTGCTGATGATCGGTGACAAGGGAAAGCTCTTCGCCAAGGGAGACTACTGCGAGTTCGGCTACGTGCTGCTCGAAGGGACCGACGTGAAGCTCGAGTACCCCAAGGTGACCAACCACTTCATCGAGTTCGCAGGTGCGATTAAGGGTGGTCCCGCGGCCACGTCGAACTTCCCTGACTATGCCGGCCCGCTGACCGAAACGATCCTGTTGGGGAACCTGGCCGTCTGGGCGGCGCCGGATCCGGAAACGCCTGGCAAGAAGGTCGAGTGGGACGCCAAGAACATGGTGGCGACGAACGCACCGGAGCTGGTCAGCGTGGTGAAGCCGGAGTACCGGGCCGGTTATGAGCTTTAGAGCGCAAGGCCAAGGCCTGTAAGCATTTTCGACAGGATTTCGCAGCTCGGAAAACTTTGACACTCCTGCCCATTCCGCGCATACTGGGTAGAGTGAACAGAGGCTTCCTTTCTCGATAAACTGTGCCACGGTCCCCGCCCACATGGCCTCACGGCCTGCGGCGTCATCCCCCGGACCGGGCCAAAAATGCTGACGGGTTTGCGATGCGAACACCACTTCACTGGGCCGCGCTTGCGGCGCTAGTTGCCCTGCTATCTGGATCGATGTTCGAGACGCCGGCGTTCGCCCAGCGCGAACAGGTTGAAGACACGATTGTGGCCGACGAAGAGGATTCGCGCCCGCTGTTCGGTCGCAAGGCGAAGAAGACGCCCGCCTTCGAGACGGACTCGCCCGAGACAAGGTCGGACGAGGGGGCTGGCAGTAAGAGCCAAGCCGGCCGGCAGCCGAAGAAGAACAGCTACGCGGTGGCCGATCCCGCGCTGGAGCTGGCCGATCCGCGGACGTATCGCCTGCGCGTGGTGGTGAAGATCACGGCGCAAGAAGCCGAGGTCGACAACATCGTCGCCACGTGCCCTATTCCAATGGAGTGGCCCGAACAGAAGGTGCGTTTGCTGGAAGAAAAGCGCGAGCCTTCGACCGCGCGGGTCAGTGAGCAGGTGCTTCCCGGGCAGGCCGCGATTCTGAAGTTTCAGGTTCCGCACATTGCCAAGGGCAAAGAGGCCTCGGTTGAGCGGCTCTATGAGATCACGCGATATCGCACGAAGTTCACGCTGCCGCCAGAAGATCTGGTGATGCCGAAGATTGCTCCGCCGGAACTGCGCGAGCAACTGATCGGGATTCCGCCCGGCGTGGAGATCCAGAACTCGAAGATGATCGACCTGGCCAACACGCTGACGAGCGCGAGCCGGGAGGAAGGTCCCTGGGCCACGGCCAAGTCGTTCTGGAGCTGGACGCGCGACAACGTGAAGTTCGAGAACGGCGACTTTCGCGGCGCGATGTACGCACTCGACCAGCGCTGCGGCGACTGCGAAGAGATGAGCGCCCTGTTCGTGGGGCTATGCAGGCTTTCGAAAATTCCGGCTCGCACGGTGTGGGTCCACTCGCACGACTATCCGGAGTTTTACCTGGTGGACAAACAGGGCAAGGGGCACTGGATTCCGGCGCAGGTGCTCGGTCCGGCCTGGTTTGGCGAGATGGCTGAGTATCGCCCGATCTTTCAGAAGGGTGACAAGTTCTATGACGCCCTGCAGAAGAAACATGTCCGGTATGTGCCGCAGACCGTGAAAGGCGGCGCCGCCAAGGTGCAGCCGCTCGTGGAGTTCCGCCACGACATCCTGGCGGACTCGGACATCAACGGCCCCGGCTATGGCGTGCAGCGATAAGCCCGGAGCATGCGACTGCGAACCTCTCCCGTGCGATTGATTGGTTGGGCCATGCTCGCGAAACACGGCACGCTGCTGCTCGCCGCGATCTTCGCGCTCCTGCTTGCGCCGGTAGCGATCCTGGCTGCCGAGCTCGACAGCGAGCAGCAGCTCATCGAGCGCCGCACAGTTCGCATCAGCGAGCTGCCCGCGCCGCCTGACCCGCCGCAAGTCAGCGCTGCGGTCAAGCATCCGATCGACCGGTTCATCGCGGGCAAGTGGCGCACGCTGAGCGAACCGCCCAGGGTGGGCCTGTGCGACGACGCCACGTTTCTGCGGCGGGCGTATCTCGACCTGATCGGCGTGATCCCGACGCTCAAGGAAACCAATCGCTTTCTGGCCAGCAAATCGACCCCTGCCAAGCGGGCCGCACTGGTCGATGAGCTGCTCGCGCGCGATGCGGACTATGCCCTGCACTGGACGGCGTTCTGGGAAGACGCACTCGCCAGCCAGAGCGTGCTCGAGCAGGGGGGCGTGCTCACACGCGGCAACTACCGGCAGTGGCTGCTGGACAGCTTCCGCGCGAACAAGCCGTATGACGTGATGGTCGCCGAGTTGATCGATCCCACGATGCCGGGCCGTCAGCCCGAGCGCAACAAGGACGTGTTCGGCGTCGACTACACGATCGGCTATGTGCGCAATGAAACGCGACCCGTGACACTCGGGACCGCGGCGAACATCGGGCAGGTGTTTCTGGGCACGAGCATGAAGTGCGCGGCATGCCACGATCACTTTGAAAACAAGGAGTGGCCGCAGGAGCGGTTCCTGGCATTTGCCGGGCTGTTCGCCACCGAGGACCTGGAAAAGATTCGCTGCGACCAGAAGTCAGGGCAATTCATTGCGGCGAAATTTCCCTTCGAGCTTCCCGGGGCGACTGCCGCGCTGCCGGCGGATCCGGTCGAGCGGCTGCACACGGCGGCCCAGCTCATCACGGATCCGGCCAACCCGCGGTTTGCCAAGACGATCGTCAATCGGTTGTGGAAGCGGTACTTCGGGCTGGGGCTCGTCGAACCCGTGGATGACCTGCGCGAGGACGTTCCGGCAAGTCATCCCGAGTTGCTCGACTGGCTCGCGCACGACTTTCTCGCGCATGGCTGCGACCTCAAGCATACGATTCGCCTGATTCTTTCGAGCAGTACGTACCAGTTGCGGTACGATCCGGCTCAAGCGGACCTGTACGATGTGGCTAATCCGGGGAGCCCGCGCTACTTTCGCTCGCCGCAATTGCGCCGGCTGACTGCGGAGCAGGTGCTCGATAGCGTGCGGCTGGCCGCGAGCGGCGAACTGCGACCTGAGCAGCGCACGCTGCTTGACGGTCGCTCGACGGCCCTGATGCGAGCATTGGGACGGCCGGCATCGCGCAACGAGATCAGCACCGCGCGGCCGGACGACGTGGCCGTGGTGCAGTCGCTGGAACTGATGAACGGTGGCGAGTTGCAAGAATTGCTGCAGTTGGCGAGCGTGCCTGAGAACCTCGCACGCGGCGACCAGCGGCGGCTCGTGGACCTGGCCTATCGCGCGGTCCTCTCGCGCAGTGCCTCGCCGGAGGAACGCAATGCCGGTCGCGAGTTCCTGACCGCGTCGAGAGACATTCAGGCCGGCTATCGCGACCTGCTTTGGGCGCTGGTCTGCAGTCCGGAGTTTCAGTACTTGCAGTAGGACGATCGATCAAAACGCAATTAACCAACCGCCGCGAGTTCCTGCTGCAAGCCAGCGCCGCTTCCGCGCTGGCCGCGCTCGGTCCGCGCACGCTGGCGGCACAACAGGCCGCGCGGCAGGCCGTTGCAGCCAAAGCCGACTCGGTGATCTTCATCTGGCTACCCGGGGGAATTGCGCAGCAGGACACCTTCGATCCCAAGCCGTTCACGCCGTTCGAGCCCGGCATGAAGGGGAGCGACGTACTGGCCACGTGCGAGTCAATTCCCACGGCGGTCGACGGGCTGAAGTTCGGTGCGGGACTGGAGAACCTCGCCAGCGTGATGCACCACGGCACGGTGCTGCGCAGCCTGAGCAGTGCGACGAAGTTCGGCGCCGTGCACCTCAAGGCTCAGTATTACATGCTCACGGGACACTTGTTCCCCGCGGGGCTGAAAGCGCCGAGCATGGGCTCCGCCGTGGCTCGCACGCTGGGCCCGCGCGAACCGCTGGTTCCGCCATACATTTACATCGGCCGCGACATCGACACCAGCGACACCGAGAAACAGTTCCTCGCCGAAGCGATCGGCCCCGGCTTTTACGGTGCTGAGTATGCTCCGTTTATGATTCCCGATGCGACGGCCGGGCTGGCGACGCTCGAGGCCGCGGCCGGCACGACGATGGAACAGGTCGACCGCCGGCTGGCGCTGCTGAAAAAGCTGCACGGGCTAACCGGCAGTCGCCTGCCAGAAGCACCGCAGGCCGAACGCTTTTTGAAGTCGATGGATTCGGCCCGGGCGATGATGGATTCGCCCGTGAAGCAAGCGTTTAACTACGCCAAAGACGAATCGGCCAAGACCATCGCGGCTTACGAGCCACAGATTGCGCCCGAGGAACTGCTCGACCAGAAGTACTTTTTTGGTCGCCGCTTTGGCCACGGACTGCTTCTCGCGAGGCGGCTCGTGGAGTCTGGCGCTCGCTTCGTGCAGGTCGAGTATCAGTACGCCGCGTTCAAGGGCTTCGACACGCACGAAGACGGCCAACGGCGAATGATCGAGATGAAGAAGCAGATCGACGGGCCGATCTCGCAGCTCATTCGCGACCTGGCCGATCGCGGACTGCTCCAGCGGACGCTGGTCGTGGTGGCGTCGGAGTTTGGACGCACCGTGGCGAATCAGCCGAAGGCCGGCGTGGAGCCCGACGGTTTCGCCGAGATGCAGAACGGCGATGAGTTGGTGATCGAGGAGCAAAAGATGTACGGCCTGCACGGCCACTTCTCGAGCGCGAACACGCTGCTATTCTTCGGCGGTGGATTCAAGCCGGGGCTCGTATACGGCAAGACCGCGGAGCGGCATGCGATGGTGCCGGTCGAGAACCCCGTGACGCTCGAAGACACCCACGCGACGATCTATCGCGCGCTGGGGATCGCGCCCGACACGGCTTATGTCACGGAAGGGCGGCCGTTCTATGTGACCAAAGACGGTCGCGGCCGGCCGATTGACGCGCTGCTGGCGTAGCGCGTCCTACTCGGTGAGTACCGCGGACAGCTTTTCTTTTGTCGCAGGTGAGCGCAACTCGGCTTTGCCAAAGCCCGGCAGCGCGCCGGCAGCCACGGCTTCGGCCTGCGCTTCGGGATAGTTGCTGATCAGCATCACGGGAACCTCGGCCAGTGCCGCGTCGGCCTTGATCGCGCGAATCAGTTCAAGCCCATCGCTGTAGTCCGCGTCAAACTTGCGGTTTACGAGCACCAGGTCGAACTGGCTGGCGTGCAGCTTCTCGAGTGCTTCGGCGGCCAGGTGCGCCTGCACAAGCTCGGCGCCGAGTTCGCCTTCGAGCAGGTGCTTGATCGACCAGTGATCGGGGCTGCATTGTCCCACGTCGAGTACGCGTTTCATGATTCCCATCCACGGCATGAAAAAAGAAACCCCCGGCAGTGCCGGGGGCTATGGGTAACTTTTTGAGAAACCGGGGCGAAAGACTTACTTCTCATCTTCGTCCGCGGCGCTGTCTTCCGTGTCACTGGTGATTGCGAAGACGTGATCCTTGTTGGCGATGAACAACGTGTTATTCGCCACGACCGGCGTGCTGTACACCGAGTTCTCCATTGAGTTCTCGGCCAGGATTTCGAGCTCCTTGCCGAGCTTCACGACAGTGATGTCGCCGTCTTCGTCGCCGATGTACACCTTATCCTCGACGATCAGCGGCGAACCCCAGGCAGCGGCCAGCATGTCGTGCGTCCAGTAGGGGACGCCCGTCTTGGCATCGAGGCAGTGGAACAGACCGCTGAAGTCGGCCACATACAACAGATCGTCCTTGATCACCACGGTGCCGCAGGTGCGGTGCATGGTCTCTTCGAACTCGATCTTGCCGTTCTTGTTGGCGTCGTAGTTAGCGTAGTGCCAGACTTGCGCACTGTTGGGATTCGGTCGAGCAACATCGCCGTCCTCGGCCACGACCGCTTGCATCCGCTTGTGCGGGATCGGCTTGGTGAGGTCCTTCACGTTGAAGGCCAATTGCGGGCTGACGTCGCCGCGTTTGGTCGGGTCGATACAGTACAGATGCCCCACGCCTTCGCCGTGCTCGGGGTCTTCGCCCACGCCCACGTAGACCAGGTCGTTGTAGATGACCGGCGTGCCGATGATATGGTTGCGATCGGCCCGGCCGCCAAGCACGTACTTCGATTCCTTCGGGTTTGCGTCGAAACTCCAGAGCATGACGGGCTTACCCGTAGCAGCGCTCTGATCGGCGTCGAAGCTGTAGATCCAGCCGTCGCCGGCGCCGAAGATCACCTGGTTCACTCCACCCAAGTTGCCGTAGGCGGGCGACGACCACTGGCCGTGCAGCACGTTCTCGCCCGGCGTGTTGTCGGTCCAAAGCACCTTGCCGGTGTCCTTGTTCATGGCGATGAAACTTGGCGCGGACGGAGCAGGCAGGTTCACGTGCCCTTCGTCAACACCGTTCGAAGTGTTCACAAACAGTGTGTCGCCGGCAATCGTGACCGAGCAACTGCACATGTTGTGCTGCGAGACGCCCAGGTCGGTCATCATGTTGACGCGCCAGATGACGTCGGCTTCGTCTTTGTCGTCGATGTTGAGCACTTTATAGCAGGCCAGCCGCGGGCCTTCGAGCCGCAGGTTGAGCGTGCGAGCCACACCGCCAGCGGGCGTGAACGTGACCTTGAAGCCCTTACCTTCGGCGGCCACTTTGGCATCGGCCGGAATCGCAAGACCGGCCGACTCCGCCGCGGTAACGACTTCCGGAGGCAGCTTGCCACCTTCGAGCGCTTTTACAATACCGGTCACTTTGTCCATTGCGGGATCTTCGGCCCGGGCGATGTCGAACAGTTTCACGGGCTCGTTAGTGACCGGGCCATCGTCCTGGCCGTCGTGAAAGCCATCGGCATCCAGGCACAGGACTTCGCCGCGGTTGCTCACGTACCAGACGCGCTCACCTTCGATGATCGGCGCGGCGCAGACGCCCTGCAGCGGCCAGTCATGAACGCGGCCGGTAGGGAGCTTCTCGTTCGAGTGCTGCCAGAGGAACTTGCCATCCTTCTCGTCAAAGCAGAGCAGTACGCCCAGGTCGACTGCGGCGGGGTAGCGCTTCTGGTAGCCGGCGCCGTTGTTGGTGCCGACGTAAACTTTGCCGTTAGCGACCACGGGATTGCCATAGGACTGAGAACCGAGCGAGGCCGTCCACTTCACATTTTCGGCTTCATCCTTGTTCCACTCGCCCGTCTTCAGATCGAACGAGCCGATGGTCCACTCAACTGGAATGTTCTTGCCTTCGGGCGTGTTGTTGCGCTTGCTTGAGCCGCCCCACTGGCCCCAATCGAGCGGACCGACTCCCTGCGGCGGGTTGTCATCTTTGGGAGCCGGCTTGCTGGGCGCCGCGGCAGTGAGCATGCCCGCAGTCAATCCAACCAAGACGAATGAAGAAACGAGCTGAGCCTTTTTCATGCCGAGGGTCTCTGCGACGAAAGTTGTCGATATTGTGTCTGTGTGAATGAATCTGCGCGCGAAGAATTCGCTTTGCGGCTACTTCTCGTTCGGGGTGACCGAGACGTTGTCGTAATAGATCTCCGCCACCTGGGCGTTGCCGAAGAAGCCGGGCGCTCCCACCAGGTTCGGAGCTTCGTCCACGGCTTCGATGGTCCAGGCGTCGGGCTCTTTCTCGCCGCGCTTCCAGACCTTGCCTTTGAGGATGGCTTTGTCGCCCGCGGCCTCGGCCCGGAATTTCATCGTGTACCAGGCGCCGCCTTCCCACTTGAAGGGAACGGTCTTGGAGAAGCGGTCGAGCTGCGAAGTCCAGGAGCGAATCTGGATTTCCTGGTGATCGCCCATCAGGTCCATCGTGTAGCGTTGGGCGATGAGTCCGATATCCGGCATCTTGCCGCCGGTGGTCACACCCTGCACGTCGGCCTGGATCGTGTAGTCGTGCAGATCGTTCTGACCCATGATGGCCTGGCTCCGCGTTCCCTTGGGAATGGTCGTGACTTTGACCATCAAGGGATCCTTGTCGACCGGTCGAATGATATTGCGGTAACGAGCGCCTACCCAGGTCACGGGAACTTCGTTATTGGCGAAGTCAAATCTCCAAGGCAACTCGGGCACCATGCGGACGCGCGCCGTGCCTGTCGCGCCGTTGACTTTGGCGGTGATGATGGCCGCTTTGTGGGCGGCATCGCCGGCCGAGACGAAAGTTCCGTCGGAACTGATCTGGGCTGGCCCGGCCACCGTGAATTCGGCCTCGGTCGCATCGCGCAGGTACTGCCCGCGTTCGTTGAACAGTTTGATGGCGAACTTCAGGTTGTCGCCCGGCTTGATCAGCACTTCGGCGGGAACGAGTTGGACCTGCGCCACGGCGTCGTCCTTGCCGGCCAACGTTTCCTGGGGCGCGGCCGGAGCCTCGGTCGAACCGGTCTTGGCATTTGCATTGCCCAGACAGTACAGCCGCGTCGTGGTCGGCAAATAGATCTTTCCGTGCGAGGCGATCGGCGAGCCGATGACTTCGTCGTCCGCGGGCAATCGCATCCGCTCGAGGAACTTCACGCCGTCTTTGGTCGGTTCGAGCACGTGCCAGGCGCTGGTCGTGCAGGCGTAAATCTTGCCGTCGGCATACAGCGGGCTGGCCCGGACGATCGTGCCCACCAGCTTATTCGACTTTTTGCTCACCGGCTGACCGGTGGCCGCATCGAGAATATAGATCTTGCCGCCATCATCGAACGCGTACATTCGCCCGTCGAGCAACAGCGGCGAGCTTTTGCCCACCATGCCCGCGGCGCGCCAGACTTCATTGGTCTGGGTGATGTTGCCTGTGCCTTTGCCGTCGATGCACAGGATGCCGCCCATGGTCGAGGCGTTGGCGAAATTCTCTTCCGCCTGCGACATGTAAACCTTGCCGTCGACGACGACCGGTGAGATGTTCATCCCGCGGAGCGAAAAATCGAAGTTCCAGATCGGCTTACCTGTCCGCGGTTGCCAGGCATGCACGCCGCCGTCACCGGAACCGAACACCAACGCCGCCTGGCCGTCAATCACGGTAATCGCGGGCACGCTGTAGGTCGTGTCTTCGGGCAACGGCTTGGTACCGTTGATCCATACCAGCCGGCCATCGACCTTGTTGAACGCCAACAGGCGGTGCGTCGGCCGGGCCGCATCGCCCCAACCGACGATCACGCCGCCCACGATCACCAGATCTTCGAACAGCACGGGCGTTGTGAGCCGTCCGCCGTAGGTCGTTAGCAGACCATATTCTTCATTCAGCGAGACGTGCCATTTCTGGTCGCCGGTCTCGGAGTCGAGACATTGCAGGTAGCCATTCGCGCCGATGGCGTAAACCTTGTTCGCGGCCGGATCGCCCACGCAACTGGCCCAGCCAATGCGCTCGGCCGGCACGTCGGTCAGGAAGATGTTATTGCGTCGTTCCCAGATCTTCTTGCCGGTGCTGGCGTCGACGCAGACGACTTTCTCACAATCTTTCTTGGTGCCGGCGTCGGCCCGGACGATGGTGTACAGCTTGCCGTTCATGACGATCGGCGTGCAGAACCCGCCGAGTTCATCGCTGCGCCAGAGCACGTTGCCGCTGGTGCCCTCGGCGGCTGGATCCCACTCGGTCACGAGACCGGTTTCGCGCGAGATGCCGTTTCCTTCTGGTCCGCGCCACTGGGGCCAGTCCAGCGGATCGACATCCGCGGCCAGGGCAGTGCCGCAGGCGACAATTAATACGGTGACGACCAAGGTTCCGACGCGGCCGAGCGAATGTCGTGTCATGTCTGGCTCTGGAAGGATGTGCCGCCTGGACTGGGCTGGCGGCGGCAGGTGGGATCGAACGGAATAATCTTAGGATACGACGTGCCACCACGTGCGGCAAGCACCGAACCGGTCCCGCAGGCCTGTGGGAAGCGGCTAGAAATCCTGCGTTTTTCGGCGCCTTGGCCGCTGTGGACAGTCCTTGTGCGCGCTGGCTTAAGGTGGTTTTAACCACCCAGCTCCGCAGCGGCGGGGCACCGGTGAGCAATGGTCAGGAAAAACGACTCATGCCCCGCCATTTTCTATAGCGCCCGGTTCGGCGGGCCTTCGCGCGCCGATGCGGCCATGGGGTCAACCAACTACATCAAGGGTGGCGGTCAAAAAAACCCGGCACCGGATTGATCTGCTCGACAACGTCGATCCATGTCCCCGCGGGATCGCGCAATGCGAACCGACGCTGGCCCCAGGGTTCATCTCGAAGGTCGTATGCGAACGTGGCACCCGCTTGATTCAGCCTACTGTATTCTGCGGCAGCGTCGGCAACCTGAAACGTCAGAAAGGCACCAAGGCCGTTGAAAGTCTCAGGGCCTGGCGGTGCCGATGGGTGATCGGGTGCCATGAAGGCGACGCTGCCTAGTGGATCGCCTGGCACTCTGAGCAAGGCGAACCACGACACCTGAACCACCACCTCGCATTCGAACCACCGGACGTAGAAGTCGCGGCACTCAACATTTTTGGGGGTTACGATAACGGTGTACGAATTCTGGAGTTTCATTCCCGGGTTCCCACCGTTGGTGAGTTGCGCGTTCCTTGTTTCAATCTCTTCTCCGCTTGGAAGGCCAGACGTGCCGCCAAACTACGCCTTTGGACGGCCCTGGGTTCAGGGCGGTCTGAAGCGCAAGAACATTCGGACGCCCGTCTAATCAAACCACTCATCCGCCGGATCGAACTTGGGCTGCACGATCACCAGCACCCGCATGGGCCCGATTGCGCGGTGGCGAACCAGGGGCGGAATCAGGATGCAACTGCCCGGCTGAACCGCGACCCGCTCTCCGTCGAGCTCGATGGCGGCGTGCGCTTCGCAATCCAGCACGTAATACACCTCGGTCAGTCGTTTGTGATAGTGCGTTTGCGCATCGGCGGTGATGTCGGTTCGATGCACCGTGCCGGGATACTCGGCCACATCGGCAAAAGCGCGGCGGGCCTGGCCGCACGGGCAAGGGACCGGCGGAATGTCATCGAAAGAGATGACCTCGGCGCGCCGTTTCTGGGTCGCAGGGCTGGAACTCATGGGCATTTTGGACGCTAGCAGGGTCCGCTTAAGGTCTTTCAGGAGCGCGGTTGGAGCAGCGGGGGGCTGCTGCCCGGTAAAGTCAGTTGACCGGTACGAGACCGCACGGAGGGGGTTTTCGCGGCGAGGTTTTCGCAACCGGCAAGGTCACCTTACCACAGCGCCCCACCAGAGGCTACCAGCCGCAAAGTCGCATCGTGTAATCGGCAAGGTTTCGCCGGCTTACGCCTGCGGCAATGTCTACGTAACAGTCGTCGTAAACCCCTATTTGAAAAATACTTCTGCGTTCTCAAGGGGCGTTTGCCAGCGTGCCGATACGGTAGTTGTTACCTCCGAGGATCGCGTGCCGGAAGAGGCACGTATAAAGCGGCGTTAGGACAACCGGCTCGGACTTTTCGAGTCAAGGATTGGCTCGACCGGTCCTGGCGCCAACAACCGTGTGAACTGCTGGTTCCGACCCCACCCAAACCCTGCCTGACATCGCCTTCCCCAAGTTAGCCCCGGGCCGTATCGCGTTCTCTCCTCGAGTCGCGGAATTGCCAAGGGCCCTCCGTCGCAGCACGACCGCCCGTAAAGCGGCACGGCCAGACGAAGCTGGTGCCAGAAGCCAGGGTGCACGCTATCCGCAGTTCAAGTAAAGGAGACGTTGCTCGATGAAATGGAACATGGTCTTTGGTGCGCTAGTAGTCAGCGTAGGCCTTTGTAGCCAGAGCTTTGGTTTTGAGCTTCTGGACCGCATGTTGGGCCTGAACGACTGCGGCTGCAACACCTGTTGCACGTCTGAACCGTCGTGTGGATGTGACAAGGGTTGCGAACCGGGTTGTGCTGCGGCCGAAGCCTCGTGCTGTGCAGCGGATCCGGGCTGTGGCTGTGCGGCGGCTGAACCCGCCTGCGGCTGTGCGGCTGAGCCGGCTTGCGGCTGTGCTGCCCCTTGCAACTCGTGCTGTGCGTCGAAGTGCTGCGGCCGTAGCAAGTGCCGTGGCGGTCTGCTGAGTGGTCTGCACGACCACCTGTTCGGTTGCTGCCACAAGAAGTGCCACAGCTGCTGCAACACCGGTTGCGCCAGCGGTTGCGCTGCGGCTTGCGAACCGGCTTGTGCGGCTCCGGCTGCTTGCGGTTGTGCGGCTGCTGAACCGGCTTGCGGTTGTGCTGCGGCTTGCGATCCGGGTTGTGCGGCTCCGGCAGCCTGTGGCTGTGCGGCTGCTGAACCGGCTTGCGGTTGTGCCCCGGCTTGCAACAGCTGCTGCAAGAAGAGCTGCTGCAAGAAGCACCACTGCGGTCTGCTCGGCATCTTCCATTGCCACAAGAAGTGCTGCAAGCCCGCTTGCAACACCGGCTGTGCGGATGGTTGTGCTCAGGGCTGTGCCGCTGGTTGTGCGACCGGCTGTGCCAGCGGCTGCGGTGTCGCCCCGATGGGTGACGCTGGAGCCCCGGCTGATGACGCTGCCCCGATGCCCCCGGCTCCGACTGCCGACCCCTCGGCTTCGGTTCCCAGCAAGCGTCGCGTGGTTGCCGCCAGCAGCAAGATCGTCCGTCGCAGCTAAGCACGAACGACTGATTGCCTGAAACGAAAAACCTGCCCGGGACGAAAGTCCTGGGCAGGTTTTTTTTGTTGCGCTATCCCGTTGGGTAATGAGCCGAAGTGGTGAACCGCACAGGGAACCCCTGGGCGGAGCCCTCGTTGTACTACACATCTTCTAGTTAGTTTTGGGCGTTGGGGCCGAAGAGACGCCAGCAGTTGGCGAAGTCGTGAGCTCGCTGTAGGCCGATCCAGAGCGTCTGTGGGCCGGGCGGTGC
>Ga0169931_10001318_pt1 | contig 40971 bp, 37 predicted proteins | sample Kivu_15m_20L_FD_129675 | JGI IMG/M metagenome (GOLD analysis project Ga0169931, IMG submission 129675) | Freshwater microbial communities from Lake Kivu, Western Province, Rwanda to study Microbial Dark Matter (Phase II) - Kivu_15m_20L... | ecosystem: Environmental > Aquatic > Freshwater > Lake... | reverse complement strand
TTGGAGCTTTAACTTTTCAATGACAGCCGTGTACCCCACAATCCATCCTGGACAAGGTTTTGCTATCCCTTGAATTACGGGCGCATCGTCTAAAAAATAGGCGGAATTAGCCATATTGAATTAATTATGGGTGCAATATAGGCAAAATTTGGGCGCAAACATAAAAAAATAGGCGCAGAAAGAAAGATCTGTTAAAAACGAGCGGAGAAAATTGCCGAGTACCCTTTGATTACGAAAATTATTGATACTGGCTAAATATTGATTTGAGGAGATCTTTGACTTGTCTTGCATTTAAGGTTTAAACCATTAATTTTGGGGAATAACCCTTGAAAAATAAATATGAGTAAAGCAAAAGGAGCAACAGGTGGATTAGCCGGTCTTGGAGCTATTGGATTCGGCGTTTATGGTATTGGTCAAGTTCATGGATTTATAAATATGACTATTTTTATTGTCGGTGCCATTATTTCATTATTCATAGTTTATCGTTTATCTGGAAGCAGAAAGAAAAAAAACGAATTTATAGTATACAATCAAAATGAAGTTTACATGGTTGCGGTATTGGTACTGATAATAACTAGCGGACTATACTCAGCCTTTAGTATTTATCAAAAACAAAATGAACTTGGCGAGTCAATAACGGGCGACGCAATTGTTATTGTGTTTATTTTCGCCATAATCCTTCCCGGATTATATGCATATTCAATTTTGAAAAATCGCAATGATAAAATAATTATTACTCCAACCAAACTAACGATTATAGATAATAAAAAAACTTATGAATTTTTGTTGGAAGACCTCGATTCCTATCAAATTGCAAATTCAAAACTTATACTGTATGTTAAAGAAAAAGAAAAAATGACATTTAAACTTGATGAACTCAATCTAAATGCAAAAGATATTAAACTACTAGATCTCGACCTAAAGGCATCCGTAATCAAACGATAATCATTTAATTATAAATTCATTCGGCTAATAACTATGAAAATCAAAGATATCCATAAAAATCTAACACTGCATCTCACCTTTGATGGGCTATCCATTCAATCCGAAGATTCTACAATAATTTCCGGTTTCACAGATATAGGAATTTTAGCAAACGGTTTGTTGCCAATTGTTAACCACAAAGAAAATACGCTGACATATTTAGATGTAGAGACATTGGAATTATTCTCTATCGTTGGCTTTGATTGGATATCAGGATTACATTTTAGTGGAACCGCACTTAATTATTTCAATCTAAATTATAGAACGGACCCAAATTTAAACAATGATGGGAAACAGACATTTTCAATAAAAAGTCCTTATGACGGATCGCTTGATTCCATCGATGGCGTTGCTGTCGAGTCAATTGTCAATAGGGTTTTTGATGAGGAAGCTCAAAAATTTATGGAAGTCGTTTCTTCGAAGATTACAATTCCAAATAATTCCATGATAGAATTGTTAAAATCAATAAAATACTACAGAATTGTTGGGAATGGCAACTTAGCCAACAGTTTGAATATTGCAGCCCCCCATTTCAAGTCTGATGACGGAGGCATTTATCATCCTAAGCAATATATATTAACAGGGAAATATAAGTATGGCATCTTGGATGTAAGAACACAAAAACTACTTATTCCATGTGATTATAGTGAAATCAATGTTTTACTTAAATCTGCAGTTACTGAAAATGGAATGGTGTCATACACGTAGTATTCTTTAGTACCAAATTTTGAATTAGTTTCAATCTTAATTTGTGATTTCAAATTAAGATTGATTACATTACCAATATTATAAGATCCAATGTCATGAAGTATAATAGATACACAAATGTATTAAGAGACAACATAGATGATTTGAATCAAGTTGTCAACGATTTAATTGCTCAAGGATGCTCTGTCGTTGGAGGCCTCGGCATGATTCACTTGAGCACAAAATTATTTTACTATCAAACCATCATTGTTGAGGATGAAAACAATGAGGCATTGGGGAATTATACCGTACCAAAGGAACCAGATTATTTGGCAGAAGTGAGACGATTGGCTCTACAAGGCCAAAAGTTAGAAGCGAATGGCAGATCCAAACTATGACGCTAGTAAATCAATTGCACTTTTATGCCCCAAATGTGGGGGCAAACTGAATGGATTAAGAGGGATTATTGTGAAAAAATGTCCCCACTGTACAGCAGACCTCGAATAAGTCGAATTCACAAAGTTTTGCCTTGCTACTTCCCTTGTGTTACTTCTCCAATTGAAGTAATTACATGTTTATTTGAAACGTATCAATCGTATATATTTTCCAGACATCGCCCCTTTTGGACCATTAAAAATTTCAGCCCCTGTATTATGAAATTTAAATTTATTCTTATCATATTGGGTGATGTGGGGTTCATTATACTCGATTGTCCACCAACTCACACCAAATCCCTTATCGCGGAATTCTATACCGATAAACAAATCTCCTCCCGGCAACGCATTGAAACCAGATTCATTTGTCCCATTCATTTTACCTAACCACCCTTTTACCGCCTTTAATTTTGCTAGGCATGGACTAGGAGTGTTTTTGTCAATAGAAATGTTCCCCCCTAATGCATCGAGCAAATTATTCCAATCATTTCGAGATGGAATCCGAAAACCATCCGGTGAAAAATTATCTCCTTCTGCCACAACGTATGCATTGTACAAATACCCATACTTGGCAGCATTTTTTTCATCAAAATCATATGCACAACAACATGGTTGTTTGTTCAAACAAAACGATTGCCATTCTTCCATTGTTTTTGCTACAGCAATAACTCCTCCGTTTTTCATTTTAATATTACTGGAGTTTGCAGTAGACCATTCAATTCCACCAATTGTAATTGTTTCCATGTTCGTAAATGTATATAAGATCAATTAAACCCCCAAACATCCCTTAAAGTTTTTTCTTTTGAGTCCTGAGTATTACATTAACGCAACACGAATGAAAATCATCAAGATTAACTTAACCGACCCAACTACAGATCATTTATCTATTACAAGTGATGATCTAATTTGTCAAATAGAGTTTTTTACAAACTCTTCGTTAACCATTGAAGAACAGAGATTAATTCGAAAGGAAATTCCAAATCAATTCACAAAAGGCACCATTTACTTTCAATTTTCGTCACTCACCTACAAGTTCACTTTTTCAAAGAAAACAAAAACAATTACTGCAACCCTTGCTTACGGAATGAATTGAAATGTACCTTGCAGAAATGTTACACCATGATCTATTTTTTTCACGGATTTGAAAGTTCACTCCCTTCAGGGAAAGTTGACATATTGAATAATTTGGGATTCCCAACAACAGGAATTCCAATGAACTATACTTCCACTACTCCATTTAAAAATATAGAAATATTGGTTTCAAGAAATAAACCATCCATGATCGTGGGCTCAAGTATGGGAGGATTGTTCGCCCTGAAAATCGGTACATTTTATAACATCCCATTAATTTTATTAAACCCTGCACTGGTCAAAATAAATTCAACTTTAGATACCCCAAAACACTATGGTGAATTTCGCCCCAAAATATGGGCATTATTGGGAAGGTCCGATGAGTTAATTCCAGCGCAAGAAAACAAATTGGTACTGGAGGATTTTGGTGCAACCGTGGAAGTCTGGGACCATGGCCATCGTACTCCGAATGAAGTGTTTCTCCAATATGTTGAAAGTATAAAATCAGAATTGATTGCAATCTTGGAATAGTCACAGAACTTAAAATCAATGTGTGCCATTCATCAAATTTGATATCCCAAACCTATATTTACCAAATCATGTTGAATTACATCACCCTCCAACCTGAATTCATTGAACGACAAATTTTGAAATATCATCAATATGCATTTTGATTACGAAAAATATCCAGACGGGATCTCAGAACCCCTCAAGTTTCTCGATCATGAAGAACGCGTTTGGGATCGGGGATATTATTGCGAAGTAGAGAATGGATGCTGGTACGAACTATATGTCAAAGATTCAATCAAATCTGAATACCCAAATCTAACTGGTGATGTCACGGACATCAATTCAATTGCATATGCATTTAGAGGATTTCAAGGATTATGGATTGGCGATTATGAAGATAACAATCAGATTACTTTTTTTGAACCCTCCGGTGAAAAAACATGGAACTACGCGGAAATGACAGACATTTTTATTTGAGGAAATATTAAATTTGAATACCTGTAAAACCTAAGAACTATGACTCCAAGCAATATCACACCCGACATTCTCGAAAATTATGCTGCGCAATTCAAAAAAATTGAAACCTGTATTCATGATTTTCAAGTTATAATGAATCAAAAAAATGTGGATGATTTAATTTGGGTCATGCCACGTATTGACTCTTTTAAAAATATTTATCACGAAAATTTCATTTCTGAAATCACAGATGATTTAAAGGAAAGAAAACTTGGCAAGTCATTAAACGAGATAAAATTGCACATCTGCTCCAACCGTTTATTAAAGGAGATAGACAGAATCATCAATATCGAGATCATTGATAAATACAAAATAACTATGGATGAATGGGTTGACAACAAAAAGGATACCGACCTAAAAAATCCCAAGGATATTTTATACAACCTCAATAAGTTTACTATTTGGGTCTTATTGAATGCAAGGAGTTTAATCTTAATCTGGGATAAAAAAGATTTAGCATCTTTCCCTGTTTCCGAGTTTGTTAGTTTCGGTAATAAAGTTCACAGTTTAGAATTTCAAAAATCCTCAGACCTAGAAAATTACCTAGTTGCCAATAAGGATAAAACCCGAATGAATTTATTTAAAGGGAAAATTATCGCCATAGAGAGTAATTTGAAAAGTGCAAAGTACTACCTGAGGGAATTGACAACCATGTCACAAGCATAATTGAGTATTGAATGTATCTTTTAACCTGAAATCACAAAGTGATTTTGGGCTGTAAATGAATCACGAAATCCAGGTCCCCTTACAAGAGGATATTTTCCAACCCGAATCTGTTTTTCTCCATATTTGCCTGCTTCCATGCCCCATCATCGGCCCATATTTATAGCCGCAGTATACCCTAATCATCCTTGATTTCGCGGTTATATTATTTGGTATGATCAGAGCAATTCCGCTCCGTGAATTGGTTATGTGTGAAGTTCTCATACTCCATCTACTTGGAGCCAACCTAGAGGTGCGACGTGATTTGTTTGAAGGGACTTCGGACGTCAAACCCTCAGTTTTGGTATTTGCACGTTCGGGAAGATTTATCTGAATTGGGTCCGCATTCTCAGAGAGTTCATAAAACATCGTTACTTCTGGCTCCTTGACGGTTTCGCCTTTGAATTTTCTCCCTGGTCGATAAAATCCTATATTCAAATTGAATGCCTTCTTTTCATTAGGCACCTTTTTTATATTCTCACCGTACATCTTTTTCAAATTTGGCGTACTATTAATTTTATTTATCATGTCCTCTACTTTTCCAAATGCCTCGTAATCAATGAATGACTGAATAAATTCCAAACAATGCTTGTTCGATACTATCTTATCAATGTGATAAGGAAAACTACCCAGATTTTCTAACACCATAATGACCAAATATCATAATTATTCGTGTATTATCTAAAAATGGTTGTATTTTCAGATAATTTTCGTATATTAAGTTTATCTAAATAAAACCACCATGAAAGATAAAAAAATGATTCCGCGTCCCATGCAAGCATTTATAGCTTCTGTTTTGATTTTATCTTCTATTCCTTTGGAAAGTCATGGACAGATCACCCTTTCTTTGATTCTGATTTTCCTTGGATCTTTTATTTTTGGCCACATTCTTCAAAGTATCAAAATGGAACGCAATTCTGAATGAATCGGTAGATTTACTTGAATCCAAAATTATATTATCAAATCCAACAAAAAGCTATCGCTTTGACCACGGTATTCAGACATTTTTTTACAACAATCAATAGGATTAACCATTTTGGGGACATCATCTAACATGATTACTTTTTGGTATTTTTCTAAATAAGGTGTTAGGTCCTTGAGGTATTCTAGCCGGCCACCTTTACCAACAATCCTCTTGCAATTTTTACGGGTATTTACAAATACAAATGAATGCTCTGAAAGGGAGGTTGAGCGAATTATCCAACGAACATAATCTGCTTTGCTAGCCGACCATATCGCGAAGTCGTACTTAGCCGAACATCGATATAAAAACTCATTCAAGCCAGGCCTTTCATATAAATAGAAGTATCCGCGTTTGGATTTTATCTCAGCCCCGTCAATTGGTGCATATGCCGTGTGAATGAGCGTTTCGTCCAAGTCCATCACAAGCAATTTACACTTTTTTACATTTAACATAGTTATATATTCGATTGCATTGACCCGAATCTTCATTAGGAATCATCAGTTCGTGTTAAATACTAATTGGAGAAACTTAATTTAATAATTTCTCTCAAAAAAACCAAACTTCACATAATCTTCACATGATTTTTTACCAAACTTCACATGAAACCTAGCACTGTTTTTTGAATTGGTAAAACAAAGCCCTATTTTCGAAAAATGGAATTAGCAACATTATTCAATCACAATCGATCGATGTTTTTTGATACTGACGACCAAGGTAGAGTTAGCTTCCGAGGTAAGTATCTCGCTGAATTTGAAGAATCGACATATTCAAGTCGAATTGTGGGAATGTCTCTTTCAGGATTCAAAGGAAAAGATTTAACAGGACTTGCTGATGTTTTTCCATTAATCAAACGCCTAACGATCGAGAAAACTTCCAATATTAAATCCCTAAATGGCATTGAAAAATTCACAAATCTTGAAGAGTTACGAATCGAAGAATGTGGTAAATTGACGGATTTATCGGCAGTGTCGGGATTAACTTGTTTAAAGGAAATCAACCTCGAAAAGTTCAATTCAGCCGTTCCATTCATTCAATACATCACCAAACTTCCTTTAAATTCCCTCTGGATTTCTGGAAATCTGACTGATTTACATTTACTCATTGAAATTCTGACATTAGAATCGCTCAATCTGAATGGTTCGGATTGTCAACAATCTGAATTACCAATCTTACCCAAAGTTCAGACATCTTTGGGGATTGATGGATTTCCCAATTTAATCTCTGCTGCATTTTTACAAAACCAAGATGTATCTGTAAGGATTCGATGGTGGGGTCCAAAAACTATATCCAGTGTTCCAGCACATCTTTTAGAACATGATGGACTAAAGGAGGTCAGCAAAACATAAGTTTAAAAGTGGACTGTGAAAAACATCCAAGATTATTAGATATCTCTTTATGAAGATTCATGCAAAAATCGAATAATGACTATTGCATGAATCTTAGGCAAATAGGATACAATACTTCTGTGATGAATTCTTTCATTTCTTCGTTAGAACACTTGGAAACTGTGTCTTCTATCGAATGACAAAGATATAACACACTCTTATCCAGTTGCTCACCTTTGTATAAGATCGGATTCTCATCAATGTAACCAATCATCTCGGATTTCTGCTCTTCACTCATGGGAGGCAGAGGATTTATTACACAGCAATCTATCCCCATCTCCTCCAAAATAACAGAGTCGTTCAACGGAACGGAATAGGTTGGATTATCAAAGATAGAAGCAATGAATTCACTAATCATAGCTCTTTTCCCCTTATTACGACCAACGAAGAAATACTCCCCTCCCCTACCAGTTAATTCTAAATTCAGAACGGATATGGCATGAGGTGCGAACTTCTCATTCTCTTTGTTTAGAATAAGATTTGCCAATCTCTTAGCCCCGAGTAATCCAAATTCCTCAGCATCGGTGAAGCAGATTGGAACATTAGGATTCAATGTCTTCAGGAGCAAAGCATTGACGATACTTGCTGAATTGTCATTTGCATTCTCTGAATCAGGATTATGAATATCATGATGTGCAATGAGCATAAGCGGGCCTTCCCCATACAAATAAATATTGTAAAGGGGAAATGATTTCTCAGTCCAACGGTCAATTGAGTATTCAAACCCAAATTCTTCGCATTTGCGAACAATCCACCGCACACGCGGCGGAAGTTCCTCCTTTGGGTTGTTCATGCATGTACCGACAACCTTAACATTACAGAACTCCTGGAGAAGACCGATGGGACTATGCCCAAGCACTAATTTTTTCTTCATGTATAATATTATTGTAATGCCGTGATTATACTTACTATTTAATTACTATTTCTAATTTAATCCAATAAAATCCGACCACTTCAGATTGAAATAGTACATTTCTCTGACTCGCACTGTCGAATCATATCTTCAAGTTTTAGATGTCCTAGATCACTCTTTAACGCATCTCTCTTCTCTTTTGACAATTTCTTTATTAAATGCCCTTCACAATAGCGAGTTATCTCTTGTTCGCTTTGCAAAACGAGCCCTTGAACTTCCTTTAAAGTACCATCTTCGTTCTTCGCAGCCATTGTGAAATAACACGAATTAGTATGAGTGGTAGTCGCTGTAATTGGATTAAAAGACTCTACTCTCATACCAATAATCATTGTGGTGTTTCCCACATAATTAACACTGGCTTTAACAGTGAGTAAATTCCCGACTTCTACTGGTGAAAGGAATTCTACCCCTTCAACTGAAACCGTTACCACGTAACTCTCGCTATGCTTGCATGCACACACATATGCAACCTTATCCATAATTGAAAGAATGATTCCACCGTGAACCTTTCCTCCAAAATTAGCATAAGAGGGGATCATCAATTCTGTGTAAATGGTTTCTGAAGCTTGAACTGTTTTCATTTATTTTAAAACTCAAAACTCAAATTCATTGTATATCCGTAATAATACTTTCCAATGGGTACTGGATTACTTTGATTATATGTATGGTCATAGTTGAAGCCCAGCATCCAATTTTCTGTTAGGTTGTAAACGATTTCCGAAAACCAATACCAGCGGATTTTAGGATTGTCAATCAATGACAATGCATCGGACTGCACATAGGTTTGACATACCAAATCGCATTTACTCGATAGTTTTATTGCACCCTTTAAATAAGTGTTCAACCTTAACTGCTGATCGATAACATTGGTTGGGTTTAGCGGAATCTTTGTCGCATCAACTACACCATTGTAATTCCATATTTCATTCTGCACGAAACCACCAACACCCAGATAAAGATCATACCCCTTTTCTTCGATAAATCTTCTCCTCAAATTCAATCCAACCAATGCACGAGATTGCATACCCCAGGCACCATTCCATTGATATTGCAGAAAATACTCCAGACTGTTTTTTCGCTTATCCAGATCTCTATGTTTCAGCTGGAAATACCCTTCATTTTGTAATATTTGTTTGCCTGAAATAGTGGCATCAACTTGACCCACATAAGTGATTCCCATGCTATTTTTACGCTTAATCACAGACTCCGTATAGAAGTTAATGTCTTGAATGTCAAATTTCTGTTTGTCTTGACTCAATGACCCTGAAATCAATCCATACCAGTTTTTTGGCATCGAATCAGTGACTTCTCGATCAATATTGAGAATTTGGGACTTTAATATGGAACAGGTTCCGAAACAAACCAAAAGCCAAATTCTCATGATAGTATCCTTAATGGATAGAAATAATATCAGGATATGGAACACAAGCCTCGCACAAATGACCCACATACTGATCCATAATTAAAGCGAGGCCCAAAAGGATGCTTGACGATAACAATGAGATAACAATATTGTCGTTCTTAATTTCCTTTAATTCATTGACATGGGTCATTTGAAATAGGGCAAGAATACCACCAAAAATCACCAAGAAAGTAAAGAAAATACCAATCACTACAAACAAAATAACGTAGGCCATAGACATAGTTAGGTTGTTCAAGGTAAATCCTGCTTGATTAAATAATCTAATAACGTTGATAGCGGGGTCAATGATTTCTGATAAAATCAGCGAAGTAGAAAGAATAATTCCTGCTTGAAAAATCCCAAAAGATGTATTCCGTTCCTCAATTTGATATTTTCGCCTCAAAACTGAATTAAGCAAATAATAAACGGTTACCAATGCGATTATCCCAATTGCAAAGGCGAGGATTGTTTGAAGTAAAATAATTGATTTCATATTTTTAATTTTTATAAATTGTAATTTCCCAATTTTTCATATTTCTGTGTGCCGGTGAAATCATACCAAGTGGAAAGCCCTTGGCTGTTAATTCTACAGCATAATGTTTTCGACCGTCAATAACCTTGTAAGATCCGGAAGAAACAGGAACGCCAACTCCCAAAATCGAATGCCCATAGGTCTCACTAATCCAAACGGAAGAAGGAATCCCTAGTTTCAATAGAATTGCATGTCCAAAGAGCGCTCTGGTATCGCAATCACCCTTTAAATTGTGCATGAATTCATAAGGTGACTGAACCCCGGCAACGATATTTGACAAACATGGTTTTTTATCATTGTGATACTCCTCGACAAATTCATTCCCAGACTGTTTGGCAGCACTTATTGACTCAGCACAACTTTTATCGTGAACCAAGTAGTAAGGAATTTCTTGGATAAATGTTGTAACCATTTCTGCAGTTTCAGTATTTGTCAATCCTTTTTCAGAGGCTTTATTTCTCAAAACAATAAAAATCGAATCGACGCGGTAGTTATCGTATTTGATCATTTTGTCGTAGATTTCACTATAGTAATCTTTGGATGAAGCCTGATTCGAAATGCTATTTAGAGATTTATGATCATCATTAGATTCACTAAAATTTAACGACGACGTATTGAATATAGCTGAGTATCTCCGCTCAAAGAAATCCCACCACTGTATTTCCTTTGGGACAATAAAATCATGAATTGCACCATCTCGATTATCATCAACTTTGATTGGTGGTTTTACTTTAATACTGCCTTCATTTTTTTTGGTTTCTTTCAGGTCATTTTTGATTTCATTATTGTTTTGAAAAAGAAAATAAATAATAAAAATCAACATGAGCCATCCTAGCCAATTAAAGCGATTTTTAATATTTGTGAATCTACTTACAAAATAAATTACACCTGCCAAAAGTAAAAAATAAAATAGTATTCGATTTGAATAATATAAATATCCTAGTGTGGTCAGAAATACAGTAAATAGAATAGTATTTAATAGAAGTTTAAATAGTTTGGCCATCCATTTCCATAAAAAATGGGGTTTCGATGCAGATGTTGAATCTATTCCATTCAGGTTGCCTGCACCGCTATAATTTGTTCCATTGGAATCTCCACCAGCAGCGATTGTTGGAGCTAGTGTAACCTGCGAATTTTTTATACCAGGAACCTCTGCAACAGGTTTTACTGCAGGTTGTTGTATGGTAAAATAGATTTTACCTCGGCAAAGCCAAAGTCCATTATCATTGGTTGAAACTTTATGGATTTTAACAAACCCCTTTTCATCTTTCTCAAAATCTCTAAAAACCACATTGGTTAAATTACCCGAATAGGCAAGAGTCGGTGACTTTGGAATAAAGACATCAGCAGTGTTTTTTTTTCGCTGAATAAAACCAAGAAATCCCCGCTTGAGAGGTTTTATTATTTCGGCGAAACAGTAATCGCCTGCCTTAAGCTCGTTTATTTGATAACCATGAATTTTGGTAAGGTTCGTGATTTTTAAATACTTCCATCGTATTTCAGAGAAAGTGAACAAATTAACAACTTTCCCATCGCTCTTTTGAGCAAAAATGCCTTCGAAATCACCACCATATATTAAATCTTGTCCGCTTTCCATATGGAGATATTATTTTTTTCTACTATCCTTTATTTCCACTTTTTCAGTACTGGTGGTGTTTGTAAGTGTAACTTCCACACGCCTGTTTAACATCCGATCTTCTTTAGTTTTGCCTTTAGATTTAGGTCGAGTTTCACCATATCCTATTGCAGTTATCCTTGAAGCATTTATCCCCTTGTTTACAAGGTAGTTTTTAACTCTTGTTGCCCTTGCTTGTGATAATTTTAAATTGCGCTCCGCATCTCCAACATCATCTGTATGACCTTCGATAGTGGCATTCCATTCGGGATGTTTTTTCAAATAAGAAGCCAATGAGTCAAGATCTTTTTTAGAGCCCTCCACCAAGATATCACTATCAGTGATGAAGTTGACATTCGGCAATGGAACCATGTAGGTCTTTTTTACAGTAATCGAATCCAATACAGATAGTGTATCCATTTGGATAGTTTCAATGGTATCTTTTATTTCACGGTATACTTCAACATATATTGTATCATGTATGACTTCTCTTGAATTTTGTTCACCTCTGCATCCTTTTCCACAATCCCCAAATATAAAACACCATAGTAGCGCAAGTGCCAATATCAATGGAATGATTCCAAGCAAACCGCATCCCATTGGAATTTGAAACCCAAAACAACCAAACGGTGTTTTGATGGTGTTAAAGCAACCCGAAGCGTATTGATTTTTAAAGCATCCATTTTGTTCAAAACAACCCCCATTGTTTGGCCCATCAGAATTGTGTGTTGCGCACAAATCATCATTAATTGGGATTAGATTTGAACATTGAACATTGTTTTTGTCTATAAACTTACAATTGTGCAGTTTAGGCTCTGTGCCAACGATGATTGGGGCAAGTTTTGTTTCTTCGGGTTTCGGTGGATCCGAAACTTCAATGGTCTCTTGGATTATACAGACAGCCTCACCGTGAATTCTTCCAAAACCGTTCGATTTTTGTTTGCTTGAAGCGTATTTTTTTGCAAGACCACTGTATTTTACAGAATATTCATGCATTGGTAAAGCTCTCTTGACGGAGAGTACACGGTCATCACTTAAATGAAACAAGTCCGCTGGTATTATTCTGTTATCATCTTGAACATGTATTCCAGATGCTTCAAAAACTTGTGTTTTGTCTATGTTCGAAAATTTTAACGCGACTTGAAAAAGTGTTTTACGAAGTGCATGCGACAGTCCCTTTGCTTGGGCTTGTAAGAAATCTACATTTTTTATATCATTTTGTGTTAAAATGCAGTCTTCTTTATTGTTAAAAAATGATTGATATTCTATCTCTTTTATTTCTTGGGCTTCCCTAAACCAAAATCTTTCGACGAGTTCAATTTTACCGATTGTGTCAATAAATTTGTTGATTGATGCATCGTTGGGATCATTTGAATCCTTAATCTCAAATTGGCATTCAAGGACACCTCTATAATATTTATTGATAATTTTAGTACCCATTTAATTTATCAATTGGTATTAATTGAGGTATTGAGTAATTGTTGAGTAATTGGGTGTTGAATGGAGGGTCTAGATATACTGATTCAATGGCATTTTTTCCTTTAGCCACACGCATGTTATCAATGTAAATTTTGGTTGCGGTATATTGAGCTTCAATTGCTGATTTATACATTTGAAAACTCTCCCTCATGTAAGTATTTTGATTTTGGGTAATTAACTGAAATTTCAACTTCAAGATAAATAAAATATAAATAATCAATAGCACTTCGAATAGAATGATGTTTTTATCATTGATTATTAGGTTGACTGTTGTATTTAAGAATAATTTATCTTCAAGCTCCAACTCATAGGCTTTGATTTGTTGAGATTTCTCTATTTCCCTATTGGCTGTAATAATATTTAGTTGTTTTTGCTTCTCCTGAAAATTGTTAGCAATTTCCCAATACTTTTTGTCGTTGGTTTGATTAGTAGCTGTAAGATTGACCAATCGACTTTTCATAGCCTCTATTTCCAGCATTAACGATTCTTTGATTCTAATTTGTTTCAACTCTATTTCTTTCGTTTTAGCCCCAATTAACCCTTGTTTATATTGGTTATTATGATTGATAACGGCATCATGAAAACAAACAAAATAGAGTGCGAAGATGATGAATTGTCCAATCAAAGTCAAGAATAAAATCCTAAACCCATTATTGACCCTAAAAAATAATCTCTTGAGCGACAAATTCTCAGGGAATTGCTTTTGGATTGGAATCTGAATAGAAATCAAAATAATCAGTACAATATTGGTGAGCGCTAGACCCAATCCTACCGCGCCTAAAATTGAAATAATAACAGCGTTAAACGCCAAGAAGAAAAATAACCCGCACCCCACAAACAGGATTGTACACCAAATTAAAACCAATATGAAAAGAGTTTTAATTACACGCTTATCTGCATCAGAAGAATGTAGATAACAACTTTCTTCAACACCAAATAAATATGACGTGAATTGAAACATGTATTATGCTCTGTTTGAATCTATACTATTCTGACCCTCTGTGATATTTCGAGTGGGGTCTTTCTTGATTTCTTCTAGTTTATTTTTTGTCCATCCTTTGATTGTCTCTGCTGACAGCTCTCGCTGAGCTTGAGACTTCAATTTTTTCTCATAAATTGCTTCCTCGTGTTCCAAAAAGATGTGTTTCTCCATTTTAACCAATCCATCTCTTCCTTCGAACACATAATCCTCCGTAAACATTCCATTTTCTGCATTGAGTTTATGATTGTAATTTTCAACCATATAATCATATACACCTTTGGTCATCATCAATTTGAAAATGATTGGGCCAGTTTCAATACATAAAAACACTAACAGCAACAATAAACTCAGAATTGGACCTTTTTCATGGGCAATGTCAATTCGCGTCAAAATACCATCCATCTTCTTTGCTTCAAGTTCGTTGTTATCCTGCTTTTTTTTCTTTTCCACTAAAATGTTCTCCAGTTCGTTATCTTTCAACGCAATATTTTTTCTAATCAAAGCAACGTCAGCTTTTTTTCTTTCAATATACGCCTGTTTTTCTTGCACTTTTTTGTCTACATCCGCTTGGAGCTTCAGAGCAATTTTTCCCATTCCAGTTCGACCAGGTGTCTGCATTTCGATTCTTACATTTTCAGTTAACTTACTAATTTCCGCATCATATTTTGAAAGTTCTTTTTCGTAAAACGCTAATTTTGCCTCATCAACGGATTTAATTTTTTCGTAATCATTTCTTTGTTTGATTACAGCTATTTCAGTAAGAGCATTTAGGCTATCTTTTAATAGTTCTTGTCTGACATGGAGTTCTTGATCAATGTCAGATTTTAAGATTTGTGTCTCCAGCGGAGCTGATAAAACAATCCCAAGAACTACTGCAATAAATATGCGTGGCGCTGCTTGTCCCCACTCTTTCAATGTGATGACATCCGTTCCATCACCTTTCCCCGTACTGGATATTATAAAACGATCCAAATTAAAAATGATCAATCCCCAAAGCAATCCACCTATTCCAAGTACTAAATACTCAAAAAATGATACTGCCGCAGAAGTATCTAATGCGGTTTCACCTTTTGTTCCAAAGGCCGTTTTAAATGCAAGAAACCCCGACAAAGTGGCCAATACACCAGTCGTTAAAACAACACCACCAATGCCAGAATATTTCACTCTGTCTTGTTTAGGTGATTGTTTCATGAAATACGAATCTGCGCCGGCACACCACCACAAAAACTGAGTAAACTTGGATGGTTCAGGTTGATTTTTCAGATTTACTTGATCAAAGTAGTTATTTGTATTCATAATGTTATTTAAATGTTGTGGTCTGCTGATTTTTCCTACGCGTTATAATTCTTTATAATTTGAACACTTAATTTTTTTAATTGAAGTTCTCTAAATCGCCATTTGAAGTTAATTTTAGGAACATTAAATTTTGTCTTTTTTGAATTAATTTCAATTGCAATTTTAGGCATTTCAATAGTATTAACATTTAACAAAGATGTGAATGCAACTCTGTTTTCAATTACGTTCATGAATAATAAATTCATGGTAATATTGAATCTGACTGGCCTCAAAGAAAAGTATGATTTAAAACAGTAAAACACAATATTAGGTTCATAGGCATTAGCAATACTTTCAAATCTACCCATGGGTTTGGTAATTTTTATCCAATTGAGAAATGATCCGATTGGCCAATTTATTTTTTTGTCCTTTGGACTACTTTTTTTTAGACTAACAGGTCTTTTGTGAAATAGTATTATATATTTCACATTTGAAAAAGAATAATCCAAGTGAAACTTTTCACCGTGGTGAATTTCAGCATTGTCTGAATCATTGAATTGATATTTGTACTGAATTGACATCTATTCGCTTGTAGTTCCCAAATCTAGGTGTTTGCAAATAATATTCAAATAGTGTGATTGTTAATTATTGATGGATTAATTTCATTATGTTCAATTCGTATTCCGCCATTGGTCATTATACTGATTTTACCGTTATGGTTTTCTATTTTATATCCAGGTCGACAGCTTCTGTATCTAAACAACAGCATCTTTAACCCGTCTTTGATACTCTTTTGCAATTCGCTATACACAGCCCTGGAACATGACTCCTTATACAGACATCGATTTCGATTTGCCGGAGGTATTGACCACCAGTACAATCGGATAATTAAAATCAAAACCCATCGCATATTGATAAATTTAACTAATTACGTAAAACAATGATACAAGATTTTGCGTAATTCCCTTTAAACTTCATTAATTTATGCTTACATCGTCAAATAATAACCTTAAGCTCTCAGATAGTATTCACGTTTTGATATCATGAAATCCAAATTCTCTTGAATGAATTTCAAATAGGTGATGCAATATTTATTAGGTTGCGTGAATTGATTAATATGGGATTTATATTTTATCACAGTCCCCTTAATTCGTTATATTTGAAACCAAAATAATTAATAAAATATAAATGCCATGGGAAAAGCAATGGTTTTCATCGTATCATATGAATCGCAAGCGACAATAAAAATCATGCGTAAGAATTTTCCAATTTGATATTTCCCAGTTGAATTAACTAATATGCAGAAAGCAATAAAAACCAAAGTTCTTTTAGCGACCGTATTAATCGTAACGGGTGGCATGTTATATTTCTACTGGGGCCGCGAAACATTCATCATAATCGCCGCCATTGTATTTGGGTACCTAACCATTTCCTTTGTATGGCAATTGTTATATTGTCGTGGTAAAAAACTTGATGCCGATAAAACCGAATTCAACCTGAGTAAGACGGGCGAAACATTGATGATTTTCTATTTTATTGGGATCAGTTCATTTTCTATTTACGGATTAATCCAGAATATGCCAATTTGGTACGTTTGGATCGTACCATTTATTCTCGCTATTTTATGCTTTTTACGTGCTCATGAGGTTTATGCAAACTCCAATGACAAGCTAATAATCGCAGATAATAACATAAGCTGGTTTAACAATGATAGGAAGAAAAGCTGCTCATTAAAATCTTACAAATTCGAGATACAAAAAACAGATTGTGTATCAATGAATATGTATTCTCAAAATACTGGATGGCATTTGGTTATAACCGACAATAATGATAAAATTCATAGGCTCGATCTGAAAACAATGAATTTGAATGGCCATAAAAACTCCATCGAAAAGCATCTAAAGAGATTAATACTGAATTCTTAAAGAATTCCAGAAGCCCCGGGAACATATTGGATCAACAACCCCAAACGTGATGTCAATTGGGCCGTGTTTCTTTAACTTCGAATGACCCGAAAATTGTGAAAGACATTCAGCAGGAAATATCACGATGTATCAATCAAATGCTCATCAAGGAGCCATTTTATGCTCACTTGCTATCGGGTGTGGTGAGAATTTATACCGATGAAATCCCAACTGCGGCCGTTGGCATTAAAGACAACTACATCGCGCTATTTATAAATACAGATTTTTTTCTTAAAGAACTTACAACCTTTAGCGAACGAGTTGCTGTAGTCAAACATGAAACCCTGCACTTGTTGTTTAGGCATATTTTCAGAGATTCTAAATTCAAGGATCATGAATTATTAAACATCGCAGCCGACCTAGTTGTAAATCAATACATCGGTAGTTGGGACCTCCCCAAATTAGCAATTACATTGGCTACCTTTCCGGATTTGAAGCTCCGCGAGAAGCAAACAATGGAATACTATTATTCCGAATTAGATAAGTTAAGACAAAAGGGAGGCGAAGATTCACCTATCAGTTTCCAAGCGTTGAATTTAGTCATTGGCGAGCCAACAAATGGCGACCACTCTAAATGGGTAACGAATGGAGAACTAGACAATATCATCAATGAGATATTAGGTCAAAAGATTTTGGATGCCTTGAAACGCACACCCACCCGCTTGCATGGAACGATGCCAGGCGATTTGATTGATTATATCAAATCCTTAGAAAAAGTAAAACCCAGCGTAGATTGGAAACGACTACTTAGGCTTTTTGCTTCAACGAACGGAAGGTCCTACGTCGCACATACAATGAAACGCATTAGTAAAAGGTATGGTACTCGACCTGGCATCAAAATCAAACGACATTGGAAAATTGCGGTAATTATTGATACTTCCGGATCCATTGATCAAGTCACATTGCAATTATTCATCAATGAAATCAATCATATTCATAGATGCGGCGCTGATATTACTTTGATCCAATGCGATGCAGTGGTTCAAGAGGTCGTGACATACAAACCAAGCATGACTGTGACTGTAAAAGGTGGTGGTGGAACCAACTTCGATCCTGTCTTGGAATTGATAAAAAAATCAAAAAACAACTATAGCGGGGTTATTTATTTCACTGATGGCTATGCACCATCCCCCACAATTAAAATCAAACAATCACTGATCTGGGTTATTACTCCCAATGGTAAAACTGGAGACCATTTGTTTTACGGCAAACAGGTTCAAATCAAAGGAACCTAAGTTACATAGACCCCAGAAGCAACTTGGCGAGGCGTTTGTCTTTGAGCATGCCTTTCACCGTTTCGGAACCATCTTTAGATAAATCCAAATAGAAGCTCATTTTCAAATCATTTGGAATGCTATGGTGCAATAGGAAGTTGATCAGATTCTCAGTGTGAGCGCTATCATAAGAGTAAGTATCGGAAATCAAGTAGAAGTACATTCTCATGCAAAGCGTTGATATACGATCCAGTCTTTGCTCCCCGTTTTTTCCAATTGCAACTTGCTCAATTTGCTTATCTATGGCTGCCCAATCAACGCTATTTAAAATTTGTTCTGGGGGCAGTAAAATCGTTAAATCATCATTTACAAAACCCAAAAATGTGCCCACAGTGACATCATCCAAAGCACTGCTTGCTAAAATCTCAACAAGTTCGATATTCCCTTTTAAATCTTCAATTTCCTTAATTTGATCAAAAAATTGCACTAGACTTCGAGGTGTAGTTCTTTGCCCGGTAATACATTCGGGATAGGTCGATACGAAATCTACTCCCCTTTTGTCAACCCCTGTTTCTAGAGCCCATTTCAACCAAGATTTCACATTGAATTCTAGCGTCACATGCAACATACGCGTTAGCATAGCATCATCCATGGTAGTCACAGAATAGTTTCCATCATCGGGATTTGCCGTCGCGACGATTTGCCATTTCGCCGGCAATTTCCACGATAACAATTCAAAGTTCTGCAACAGCTGCATCACCCCTCTGAGCATCCGATCGTCCGCCCTATTGATATCATCTAGAATAAGTAATCCTGGCCCTTCCTCTTTAGGAATCCATGCTGGGGGACTATAAACAGTGATTTCATCACCCTGTACATTTAAATCAGGATCTAAAACCGAGGGCATTCCATGCAGGTCTCCCATTTCTTCAAATTGCGCCGGCGCACAGTAAGAAATTTTCCAGTTTTTACTCTTGGCAAAATCCATTACACTTTGCGTTTTCCCCAAACCATGTTTTCCCCAAATCAAAATTGGCGTACTTCTTAAACCTTGGGCTTGAAGATTATCGTTCGTTTTGAATACATGTTCCAAAAGACCCTGTAATTGTGTAGTTGTGATGGTTTTCCCGTATGTGCTCATTTTAAATATTTCTTTAATTATACAATGTAATTTCAAGTTATGGCTTTGATTGCCAGTCAATATTGTTTTGCAGGTATTCTGGAAAATCAGCCTTCTTCAAATTGCAATCCGCAATATATAATTTGTCAATTGCAACCTTTTTCAACTCATTTGGGTCAGATAAATTCTTTGACCCAACAAGGTTTAGCACCTCTAAATGATCAAACACATCAAACACCTTCAAGGAAATCGCCTTAGAACTTGAAATTCTTATTTGCTTAAGCGTCAATAATTCTTCCAGCTGAGCAAAATCTTCCAATTCATGATCCCCTTGATAATAACCGTTAATCAAAAATAAACCAGTAACACTCTTGTATGCGCCTAATCCCTGAAGCGATTTCACCTTAGACAACTGCAATTGCTCAAGGCTAAGATTCGAATTTGGAATTGGTAATTTCTCGGTATATATTTTAATTCTTTCCCAATCAACCATCGGCAAATGTTCTATGCTCTCAATCATTGGACAATACTCCAATTCCAATCTTTTCATTGGCGTCTTAACACTTTCAAATCCCTTGAAACTCTTCAATGAATCACAGTGCTTTATTGAAAATTGACCAATAGACGTTACATTTTCAAATCCCTTGAAATCAATAATATTTGGACAATTTTCCAATTCCAATTTTTCAATAGAATTGACAGAAATCATATTGGAAAAATCGCAAATTGGAGTATTGCTTAGTATTAACCGTGAAATCGATTTCGTATTTGTAAAATTCGGGAATTCGGAAATAGACGTACCCGCAAAATTAATCACTTTCATGTTTTCTCCATACTTGGACGACCCTATTGAAATCAACTTTTTACATTTCGCATCTTCCTTGGAATAAGACGTACTTCCGAATGCAAGGACAGACAATTTCTTGAAATTTTCTGAAGGCGTGAAATGCTCCAATTCCGCGGACAAAATTTCGACGTACTCCAGATTCGATAGTTTCGCCAAGGCAGAAGTATCTGTAATTTCAGTCCTAACCATCGACAGGTATTTCAAATTTGCCATCCCCTCAATTCCTCTCAAATTGGCAATTTTCCCTAAATTCTTTTCGTTGAACTGCAAATCAATTTTTTCCAGTAGTACAGCACTAGACAAACCTTCTAATGTTGTGATATGATTTTCTGAAATCCCAATTAGCGTCAACTCTCTTAACGCAACTAAATTCCCAATGCTAGTAAAATCATCCGTTACTGCAATGTACTGATCAATATGAATTTTTGATAACTGAATACAATTGGAGAATACGTTCAGAGCCATTGATAATATCTTGTTTTCGTAGTTTCTTCTACCCCAACTGAAGAAAAGTAAATTGGGCAAATTCAATGACGCATTAACCCGCTCTACATTCCAAACTTGAATTGTTTTGGCGTGGGTAAAGGCATTTAAATACTCAAAAACCATTGTTTCTATTTCTACATCTTCAATACTTGATAAAAATGCAGACCATTTGTTGAATTTAGATGCCACATTAAGCACCCCCAACATTCCAGAGTTCAAAAAAGGTTGGGCCGGTCCAGTACCTGTAAATAGTTTGTTTGGAACGAGTTTATTCCCCTCCATTTTTACCCCCTCCAATAGAACATCACACAAACCCTCATCACCCAGCGACTCAACCATATTAACAGCAGAAATCACCATGTCGATATCTCTTGATTGCAAGAGTTTTTTAATATTTCCTACTTCCTTAGGAGTTAGGGTTGACGACTTTGTTTCTTTCTTTGATTCTAATTGCGATAATAACTTTTCTGTATTCTTGATTTGGTAAAATTCCGCCAGCTTCAATTGGTACTTTATCAAATCCATTTTCACCATTTGACCCTTGGGTTTTGGCTTGACTTCAAGAGAATCACAATCTTCTGTAAACACATCTTCCAACCAATCCATCGCACACAAATCACGACTATTTACCAATTTAGGTATTTTCTTCAGAGATAAATGCTTTAAAGACTTTAACCCAGATAACCCCTCAATTGACTCGAGCCCTACCATTTCTTCAAGGAACAACTTTTGAATCTCATTCTTATTTGAGACCCCTTTTAGTGAAATCAATTCTCGAGAACTTACAATTTTCAATTTATGTATAGAAACGGACTCCATGAATATAAAATCCGCAGAATCTAAATATTCAAAGTATAGATTCTTGAATTTGGTATTCTTCAGAATCAAATTACTTGTACTCTCAAAAGAAATGTCAAAGTGCAGAGTTGATTTGGTTTGAATGTTGGCACACTTGGGAGAATCAATTATTAATATTTGGAATCCTGAAATTTTTGATAATTCGATAATTAAATTATCATTGACCACTCCTTCCTCAACTTTGAGTTTAACGAGTTTTTTTAATCCTCCGAAGGCCGTGTAATCAGATAATCCAACCTTATACAATTGAATGGAAGTCACAGAATTAATGACAGTATCTATTTGCAATAAACTACTTAAGTCATTTAGAGAATTCAAGTTACGCAAATTGATTTGTTGCAAGTAATTATTGTTACTACTTGCAAAAATCGGTAGTGTCTGATTAGGTTCCGCATGGGTTTGTTTGACATCCATTATATCTAAAAAATCACCACCGCATAATTTCAAATTGGTCAATTTATTGATAAACTCAATAGATGATAGGGATGTGCAATAATTAAAATTCAATGCAACTAATTGAACTATATTCGATAGTGAATTGAGATTGCTAATTGAATCAGATTCGATAATCAGTCCCAATAATTTTTTGGCTTTTTCAATGCCCGTAATATCTACGAGATCATTACTGACAATTTTCAATCCAATTAAGTTGGGGAATTTGTCAAGCCAATTCAGATCTCTCATCCCCGAGCAGTGAATTGACAAGTATTCCATTTTATCGAATATACGGTCACTCAATTCGCCCCAATTACTTACCGACAATTCTAAATTATCTCTTTCCCTTCCTATTAAACCTCTCACCGATTGAATCTTCGACAAGCGTATTTTATGTTTATTATGATAAGGTTGGGGTTCAACTATATCAACTAGATTAGGCAGATTATCTAACGCAGAAACATCTTGTAAGGACTCACAAATGTCAATACTGATTTTAGAAAGGGATTGATAAAATTCGATTCCATTGAGGCTAGACAGTTTGTCAAATCTTGTTATGGACAAAAATTCTAATCCCGTTTTATCAACTTTACCTTGTAATGGAGCAAAACTTACAATTTGCTTGGAAACTCCGAAATCAAATTCAACTATTGGTAAATTTGCAATGCCTTCAATATCATTGATTTGCGGACAGTTTTCCAAAATCAACGAGGTTAGATTCTTCAAGCCGCTGATGTCATCGAGCGATTTAATCAACTGTAACGAATCATTCAGAATTAACTTTTCCAAATTTGGCAATCCATCCAAATGGCCAAGTAATGGCAAATCAATTCTTAGTTTCTTGATGCTACCCTTTAATCTGTTGCAAAGAACTGATTGATTATCTGATAGTTTCAGAATTCCTGTAATCGCATAATTATATAAGGGCTGTAGTTTTTTTGTCCCCGTAAATAATTTATTCGGTATTATTTCAGATTGTACTTCAAGCTCTACCAAACCAACGCCTTCAATCAACGAATCAAAAAGTACCGGATCGCCAATGCTCGACAACAGCAATAATCCAGAATCAATCAGTTCCACTGTTTCTGCCGTCAGCAACTTTTTTAACTTGGCAAATTCATTCTTATTATTGATGAAAGATCTCTCATATACATCTGAGGAATATAACTTTGGCAATTCGCTTTCCTGTTTGATTCGATCGCCGTTTTGTCGAGTATGTGGATCCAACTTTATGGGAAACAAACCAACAAGCTCATCTTGAGAGACGAATTGAATTTTACTCCACTGATCGCCTTGAAAAAGTGAAGAAACGGATGTCTCATTGGCGGTGTTTTTTGAAACTGCTATTATTGTTTGCTCGGAAACACGAGTTTCAACAATTCCTCCCAAAGATTGGAATTCAACTTTTACGGCATCATCAACATCCTCTGCAAAATAAGCGCGAGTATACTTGAACGGATTTTTCCTGATAGTGACATTGGATTTCAATCTTCCGTCTTTCACCTCATCACCAGGGTATTGAAAATTAAAATAATCGAACAACTTTTCCTTGGAAATGCTACTACCATAACCACCCCAATTGATGGTCATATTTTTTAAATTCACATAGTAGTCAAAATCGCTTTCTGTTAGAACCATCTTCTTCCCAACATGCCAAATTATTATTTCATTTGCAAAGGCTTCTTTGACGATTTTATCGAATTTCAAAGCAAGCTCTGTGTCATTAATTTTGCCGTTCGAGTATGAAAGTGATAGTTGTTTAAAAAGTATTTTCATGGACTGAATTTGAATTATTGGACAATCGCACTTCTAAGTTCCAAATTACTTAGGTGAAGGATTAATAGATATCCATTGTCTTTTATACGGCCTTCTAAGAATGCTCGATAGGCTTTACCTCCATTTTGAAATACCAGCGGACCAACGCCCTTCTCTCCGCTTCCAATCAACATGAGCGATTCCTTTTCATCTAACTCTTTTGACAATTGGTATAGGAAATCAAAGGTCAACCCATTGACATGTGACAATTGGTATTTTTTAGAAAACACAAATTTGGCATAGACTTCAGACTTTGGAAACAATTTACCTGAAGGTTTAATAGCGACGTCTTCTAAAATATTGCCTTGCATTTCCTTGGGCGTTCTCTCTTCTTTAAGCAATCCCTGAACATCAAACACAAGCTCTTTTAGGTTTACAGTAATACAGGGCTGAAACTCTGAATCAACATATACCTTAGTACTTCCATTGACGAACAACCCAGTTTGGTGAAAGTCAATCTCGGGATCTTGAGAAATTAACAATTTTGCCAATTCAGACTCGCTGCCAGACTGTTTGATTAGTTTCTCGTAGCTGCCATTCAGGGTGGTTTTTAATACCCTAACCGTTTGAACCTCCTCATCTTTCGGTGTGAAATATTTGATTTTGGACTTTTTGCTAAATCCTGAGAAAAGCACATTGGCATCGCGACCTTTTGTATCGGAAATATGTATAAACTTTGCCATAATTATAACATACCAAAATCCAATTCCTCTTCGGAAACTTCAGTTTCTTCAACAACAATCGGCTCTGATATTTCATTGGTTAAAAATTTGAATTGATTTTTATTGCCAGTAAGAATGAAAAAAACTGATCCGTTAAACAGCATAAATGCATCCGCTGCTTCGTAATCAGAACGATAATTAAATGGAAATGAGTACACCGCGTTATCTAAGAATTTCGATTGCATTTTCGATTTGATTTCTGGGTCATCGAAAGTCAACTCATAAACTGCCGTCACATCAAGATCCAACAAATCTTCAATGGAAGCCGCGATCAAATTGACAGGTTGCTCGTAAATTGAGGGTTGAAGCACCGCCAACGACATATCTGGCAACTTTGCTACGAGCGTTGATTTGTCCACCTCCACATTACTGCTATCCACTGTTTTTTGTGCAATTCCACCGCTGCCAACCATCGTCCGGCCATCGTTCAATAATGACGCTGTCATACAAGTATTACCAGCAGAATCTGTTGCTACAGTTTCTATCCAACCATATACTTTGTCGCGGTCCAATTTGTTTATTGCCGCATCAAATGATTCTGTTCCTATGTTAAATTTTACTAGACGTGCCATATTAATTTACTTTCTCCCAACCTTTTTTGATGTTTTCTTCTTTCAATGCTAAGAACTTGATTTTCGCTTCTTCAATGCTATGGTGCAAATAAATATCTGTTTCAATCGGTGATTTGCGCCCAGGGCTATAGTCTGTGTAGAAATTGATATAACTGGTAAATTTCCCAGTATTTTCTTTGTTGGTTTTTAACAAAACCAATTTCCTAACGGCCAGTCCATTCTTCGAATCTTTGGAAAAAACCTCCTTTATTTCAACCGTTGAAGGCAATTTCGCATGAATATCTACAGCATCCTCCGGCGAACCCAAAAACGGTTTCAGCTGATTCCATCCGGCATGTTCTGCATTTGGCATTTTGTCTGTACGCAAATTTTGAAATACCAGTGAAGATATTGCGACAGATTTTCCATCCTTAGAATATAGATATCCATCTTGCGCTGAATAAGTCAACACCGGCTTCAAAATAGTTCCTGAGGCATTTTCACCTTGTATATCCAAGCAAGTGCATTGGGCAATCAATTTTGGCTCAATAAATACAAAGGCCGTTTTTGCCGATGATACCTCCGTGTAATTGGATTTTACATGTATGGTTGAGAATGTTTTTAACAGTTCCCCACCATTGGTACTATTGATTCCAGAAGATGTTCTTGCAACCAATGTGATTTTATTTTCATCGTCCATCACACCTAGCAATAAGTCTCTCAATGTTCCGGCATTCTCACCAACATTTAAAGAGTAGCCCACTACCACCAAATCAACGGTTTGAATTGGCTTCAGCTTATAGACGAAACCCGATTCTGTAACAACCACAACACCTTCCCCTTTGTCTGTAACCACGCCATCAAATGCCTGCCTGATTTCTGATCGACTAGTGACTAAGTTCCATTCCACTTTTTGAATGTTATCGCCTTCGATAGAGAATTCAAAAAATTTAGAAATTGGCAAAATCCCATTTTGATCTTTCGCTGCAAAAACAAAAATTCTCAAATCGACTGAGCCTGATGCAATGGCCGATGCGACATCCGCATTGGTACAAGATTTCCCGTCACCGACAACAAGCTCTCCAAACAATTCTCCCTCAAATTGAGGCGTTGAAATTTTTATGTGTGGGAGTTTAATTGCCCGCCCAGATTTATTGTTAAATTTCAGTTCATCCCCTTGTTTTTGAATTCGAATAAAATGTCCATCCAATTTCCTGGACCACCAATATTGATTGGTTTCGACAATTTGTCGCTCCATCAATTCTGGTTTTATGGTTATATAATTCAGCATGATTTAGTTGGTTAATATTTACGATTATCTGATATCATCCAAATCTAATATCCACCCATTGAATAAACAAAAGGTTGTCTCTCCGCCCGATACAATCTCAGATTGTTTCATTTCCTTTGAAACCGTTGTCTATATACGAAATTTTGAATTGTTGTTTGAAAAGTCGTCACCGAATCTTCGGCAGCCACCCCTGTGTCCTAGTGAACAGCACCTGAAAGCAATCCATCGTGGATGGTGCGGAGGTAAGTGGGGTCGGTGTAGGGTTTCATATTCAGGGTCATTTATACCTCACTCTGGCAACACAACTGATGAATCATGTACACCATAGCGTTTTCTTCGGCACAAGAGCACCCATTAGAGTCGGAATATTCCTTGTTATAAAAATCAAAATCCGCCAATGCTTCCTCACCTTCAAAAAACCATGTAAAGACGAATTCTTTGTTATCGTTTTTAATTAGCGCTGACAAAGCAATCGCTTCATCTTCTTCACTTCGCTGCCTCGTGATCAAGAATTTATCCGACAACTTACTCACCTGATTATCCTCCATGTTAACAATTGAACTCTGTAAAGATCCCCAAATGTCATCTGCCAGCCATTCGGCGCTTTCTACTATGCTATAGCCATTATGGTCTTGGAAATAAAATGGCTCATCCATGTTTACGCCCTCAATTTCGATAACATAATCACTGCTTAACGCGTCAAACCATTGATCAGGTTCTTCAATATCGACCTCATCTTCCAGTTGCAACCAAATCACGGGCTTGGGATATCCTGTAAATTCACTACCGCTAAATAGTAGCGATTCCTTGCCATCATCAATTAACTTCCAATCTACAACGGGTAATAAATCGTTGTCATTATTAAAGGAAAATCGCATTGCATCCTTTACTACCTCATCGTAGCTCTTACCAGGATGAGCTACAGTAACATCCGATGCAGAAGGCATAGTACCCTCTGACTTTGAGAGTTGAAATTTTAAAATGTAATACATGGTTATTTGTTTTAATTGTTTACTTCATTTTGTCGTTCTTCAGAGTTTCGTAGTCCATCTTGATTTATTTGTTTCTGTGGAAAACTTTTGAAAATCGCAACTCGTTGATTTTCAGTAGGTGTGAAACAAAAAACAAAATTCCTCTCTAAGTTGAGATATTAGTTACTCATTTAGGACCGCCTTAAATCAACTTTTCAATTCATCCTTTAGATTTTGAACAAATCTAATTAGGCCATTGTCTTTCCCAATAGACCTACATTCGAATTTATAGCTTTTTCCATTGATTTTACTTTCAACATCAAAACTTAATATTGTCTGACCTACTATAATACTCCCCAGTTGTTGGACCAAAAGGTTAGTGATGCTAAGTTAATATTTTGTGCTGTATTAGGCAGCGGAGTGATTATTCAGGAACCGCAGTGATGATTTACAATGAGGTTCCGACGTTTGATGAGTTGATGGATTTTGCTCGACGTTTTGAGAAGGAGTTCAATGAATGGGTTCAAACTAAATGATCCATCTTGATTTTTTGTTTCTGTGGAAAACTTTTAAAAATCGCAACTCGTTGATTTTCATCGGGTTTGAAACAAAAAACAAAATTCCTCTCTCTTTCAATAACTGATTAATATTAATTTTTTAATTAATAATTCCGTATTAAATTTCGACAATGGCAACTGTAATACACATTAACACGTTCTATGGAGAGGAAGCAGAAGAAAACAAAATGAATATCCTAGACGCCTTAGAATCGAAGTATGGCTCAACGGTATTCGCTGAACAGGTTTTTGAAAATCCTGAGGATGAAAGTGATGGTTTTGATTTATATGTAAAATACCCCGAGCTCAGAGAGGTCGACTTCGACTTCTTAAAAGACCTTGTTACAGATCTCGACCTCTATATAATTGTTTACGACACAGAAACACAGCTGAGAACTGGATATTGGTATGACGAAGATGACGATTGGATTACATCCCCAATAAATGATCAAACTCTTGTTTATCTATCTGGCATTTTTTAACTCAATCTAGGAGTTCAATGTCTTTATAGGCTTTACAGGCGCGAAGATATGTTGGCAAACCTCTGACTTTCTTTGGCCCCCATCACTAAGTCAGACGCGCGTTTGTCTAGTTTATATACTGATCACCTTGAAATCAGTCTGACTTTTTTAATTTATCGAATATCCTATCTGCAATGGATATAAAATAATCTTTCAAATAGTCTGAGGTTGGTAATTTCTTCTCAATGAAATCTTGATACACAAAAACCACCGCCTGTAATATCGAAATGTATGGGTTTATTCGAGCCTTGGAAAGTGAATTAGACAAAAAATCAAGGGCAAACACCAAAGGCTTATTGCCTCTAAACATTGACTGCCATTGACTATCAATTAAATCTTCTTGATTTTTTATCGACTCTCTCAAGTACTTTTTTCGCTGCTGTAACTCACTGTAGTTCATCTGTATCTACATATTTAGTCAAATAATCTTGAATTCGTCGAATTATTGATTTTTGGAATAGATACACAAATATCAAAACAACGAAGTTCAATCCTGAAATCAAGAAAAAACCAATACTCCAATCATCAAAATAATTTCTCAAAGCCAAGCCACAAGCAATTTCGAACATTACGATGCAGGAAATTGAAATAACCAACATCAATATTCTCACAAATATGGACGCCGCGGCATCGATGATTAACTCTGCCGCTGAAATTCTCAATAATTCAAGGCGGAGCTCCAAGTACTTTTTTAATTGTTCGATTAACTCATTCATATTCCTTTATTAAATGTATTGATATCTACAATAAATGCATGTGAGTTCCAATATGCTTGAGAAATAGATCTCTCTGCTTCTGATTGGTACGGCCGCGGTAGTGCCGGAGCAATATCACCTGGGTGAGCGGTTACTATATGCCATGGCACTCCATCCCCAATTTCTTGAACAACGATACCACACTCACGGGTTTCCTTAGGTGCAATACCACAAACGGCTTGTACATTAGAGTTTCCTCGTTTTACCAATTTCACATGATCACTGGTGCTAATTTCAACAACATTGGTTGTTCCAATATTCTCTGGGAATAACAGTGTGATTTCATGTTTCTTATAAACTGAATTCACCCGTTTTACCTTTAATTCTATTCCCCCAACGGAAAAAATAAACCCTTCGTTCAATGAGTTAGCAGACTGCAACACTTCGACAATAGCACTTAAAAACTTAAAATCGACCGGCTTACTCCAATAAAACCGAGAGCCGATTTCGGCTTGTAAATCTTTGAGTTGAGAACCATTCAACAACAGTGATTTCTTCATCGCATTTGGAATATCGTCATTAAAATGCTTGACAATATGTCTGCGACTAATCATTGCACTTAAACACTTGAATCTGCTAAAATCATTTATCTTTTGACACACCTGCCCAAGATTCGTCAAAGCCGTTATATCGTTTAATGAGTGAGTGTGGCAGTAGGCTACGCTTTGCTCAGCCCAATAAAGCGATGACTCAAAGTCCCCAATTTCACTGTAAGATTTTGATAAATAGCCAGAGCAGATCTGTTTTCCATTTTGATCACCTATGAAACTATTTAAGGTAAATGACATAACACCTGCTTGAATTGACTCATTATAACAACCTGTATTGAAAAGACCACGCTGAATGTAATTGTATGTATAGCACAAACCTCGATAATCAATCAATGTACCTCTTCTAACCCAACTTGGATCTAACCAATCTGTTGTATTATAGTCAATCTTCTCAATGCGCAATCTGTGTTCAATCAATTGGCTAAATCGCTTTTGCGAATCAGCGAAATCAATTTGCAGGGCAGATAAATTTTCCCGGTAATTCGCAGGCCATACGCTATCTGCTAAAAATCCAAGATAATCATTCAGTACCTCTTTCAAAAGGGAAACATTTTCCAAATTTCCGGAGTCAAGTGATTCAACAAGCTCTTCATACAACTTCAATGATTTTTGGACATTAGCCAAATTATCGACAGTTGAGCAATTCCTGTAGTTGTTGGAGATTAACTTCAAAGTATAAAATTTAGCCCTAAGTATTTCATTTGCAGAGGCATCTTTGTGAACCAATATTTTTTCATTGATTTTTCTACCCAAGATTTCATTGTCGGAGTGCCTGAAGTGTCCGAAACAATATCTCACACAAATCAATGATTGCTTTACAGACAATTGATCATGTTCCAATTCTTGTCTTATGCTAGTATCAAACAAGACACTAGCACGTTCATAAGTCCCTTTTTCTATGCAGAGATTAAATTCATTCCAATCGATACTAAAATTGGTCTTACTCCATTTCAATCTGTAATTTCTTATCAATTGACTGGCGCCAGTAAAACTTGCAGTAATCCCATTTCCAATGGTTTCCTGAAGAACAAAATCAACCAACTCTTCCAAGAAACCAACTTCCCCAATTCTCACAGCCCTCAAGGCCAAAAAGGTCAACTCACGCTCACTGATTAAACCCTTCTTTATCGATTCGATAATTTTTACACGATTGGTTTCCCAATCATTACCAGGCAAAAAGAAGGCAACATAAGATTTGTAATAATCTCTCGTAGTTTGATTGATATTGGACTTGTCAAGCTCATCTTCCTGCCTAATCGATTTAACAATTTCGATTTCGGAAAACTGATACAAATCAATACTATCGTCATCTTGCAAATCGATGACTAAGTGTTTTGATTGTAGTTTAATTAGCAGGTCCATTACCAATCTTCTGTCAATCCCTGCAATTGCAGTGACCAGTTCAACATTGAAAATCCCAACATCGTTAGAGCAAATCGCAGCCACGTTTAATATATGTAATTCCTCCTTTTCAAGGGTTGACAAGTTTTCGTTGATTTCGTTGTCGATGTTAAAATCGAACTGACTTGAACGAAGTTGCTTCTGATTATTTTCATTTAAACCCACAATTGGACTCTCCAACAACTTGTTTACCGCTTGCTTGGCCAGTGATGGCGATTGATCTAACTCGGTCGATGCAAGTCGTTCTTCTATGAGTATACGCGAGATCGCTTCAATATTTTGTGATTCTAAAATGGACTGAGCAACATTTTTAAATGCCAGTTGAAAAATAACAGGTTCATCCCCAATTTGAATGCTAAATTGATTCAATGTTGAATTAAATTTCTGCTGTAAAGAATAAACTGAACCCTCACAAAAAACCACCGGTGGTATTTCTGAATGCATGTATATCTGAATCAACAAGGCCTCAAAGAGTTCTAGATCCTCAGCGATTCCAGACTCAGGATGCTGAAAAATTAAACCGAATTTTTTATCGGCCAAAGTATCTGAAATCATCTTTGCCACTTCTTCCACTCTACGGGGCTTTGGATCACTGTCATCAATCAAATAATCCCCCACACTCGAAATGGTGCTAATTATTTTGCCCAATAAATTCCCAATAAACCTTGATTGTTCCGTGACTTCATTAAACAATTTATTGGTAAATAAATGTTCAAATGCCTTGGCGTAGGGGAAATAGTGAATTTTGCCATTTCCACGATTACTAAAATCAACTAAATACCATTCATACTCCACATCCATCTCATTAAAGGGTATATAACTGATAACATCCAAAGAACGATTCGAAACAACTTTCAAAATCGACGATTGATTTCCTTTAATATTCCATTTGCCCTCCGAGAATTCAATACTCCTCAAATTTACAGGTTCAATCTCCTGCGCACTGAAAATCTCAATGCTTCTGTCTGGAAACCATTTGTACAACAATTCAAGTAATAGTGGAACACCAAATACGAGAAAACAAAATGTAAAATCCATCACCAAATTGGATTCAATAATCAAGCTGGTGGTTGTACTGATAACGAACATCAACAATCCCAAGACCACAACATAAGCCAAGATTTTACGGCGATAATCGATACGTTGGGGGAAATTCATGATTTTTTCAACCCATCTACTTATACCGAAAGCATAAACTTGGAAAAGTCCAACCGTATACAATAGCAAATAGAAAATATCTTTCTCAACACCAAAGCGCATGATTCGATAATTAATCCAAATCAATGGTATCGCAACGAAGCCCCCTGAAAGGAGGGAAAACAGACCCATAGATTCGTTCAATCTCGATTGAAAAGTAGTGACATGTTTATCCAATCGTCCCAAAATGATATAATTGATAAAAATGGGAACTACTACAATCGCTATCGGCAACAATATTTGCCACACCTCACCGGCATCTGTTGCATAGTAATCAGATGGTAAGGGGTTTAAAAACTCCATGAATCCATAATCGATCAGCGCGATGACTGTAGTAACCGCACCCAAATGACTAATCCATGAGTAATACCATACCGCATGGTTAATTCTAATCAGCTGACAAATGATCGCAATGGCAAAGGCAAAGGCTCCAAGTATTGCCAAAAACATAAACAGCAGTGGCAACTTCATCACCGTCATTTGATTGAAATTGCGGTTCTTCAAAAAATACTCTGTATATATACCATCTTTGACGGTGTTTAACCCAGATTGCCAAATGTTATACCTAATTCCGTAATAATGGATACCATCAATTTTGTCATTGTTTGTGAGTTCTATTAACGCCAAGCTTTTTGCACCAAAAAACTTGGCAACTTTTATCAGTGCCAATGAATCATTACACACATTACTGTAAGTTGCGGTTGGACCCAATATCTTTACCAACTCATGATCAGATATCGTATAAAACTTGGATTCCGAATTCAGTTTTTGAATGATAGATTCATGAATCATCTTTGATTCTCCGTTCACATTCACTAAAGCAAATAATGGCCTTTCGCCAATTTTTGCATTTTTCTCCGGAGAAACCAAATCCAGGATAACATCGATGGCCCTATTTGCAGAGCGAGTTTCAACCTCTTCATCGTCACAATCTTGCTCCATGAAACTTTCATCATAACCCATAATTTCGAGATACATGGGTACTGCCGCAGCAATATTCAACTGAGATACTTCGCACTGTTCGTTGCAAAATTTCAACAATGCCTTTGCTTGATTTTTAATTACCTCAAGTTCGGCTTTCCGATTCGGAGTAACCCTCATCGAATCGGGAATTTCTCTGAGTATTTCTTCGACAATGACTTTAGATCTCAGAAACTCAGGCTGAGAATTCTTTCTGTATCGCGCATACCAATAATATGTATTTGCGTGGTTTAATCGTACATCTAAGGAACTACTGGGATTATAGGGATGAGTCAAATAACTCTTATTTACAACCTTCGTAATGACCGACCAATAGTAATCAACTGCGAAGAGACATAGCAGAAGGCCCGCAAATGATAGGATTATATTCCTAAAAATATTGTGTTTTTTATTCAAAATCATGTTGATAGTTTTATGTCAATTATTGCACCTGTAATTTATCATTCAACTTTATGGTATTTACATGTTTTTATACATATTTACATTTGTACTAATCTCGAATTTTCTCTAGGAAAATAGATATTGAATTTTGAAAATAAGACTAATTCTTCAGTAAGATCATAAATTTCCTGCATATTGCCAATTGGAATTTTTCTCACAAGATCCTTGCAATATCCTATAGAATCTATTTCAACGGCATTCAATATTGAACCTTTATTTTCTTGCAGCGCCGATTCTATTTTCAGTTCTGTCAATAATAACTGCCAATCATCTTCCTTTGAGTTAAATTGGTATACATATTTTAAAAACATAAAGTTGCTTTCTATAAATCTACGTTTTTGCCTTTCAGGCAAATCTAAGCTAAACTCTTCGCAGATTAGATAGTCTACAAATTTTGCTAATTCTCTTGATAAGCCCTCTCGATTGAACAAAGAAATAGTTTCGTCACCAATTAGATCTGATGTCAATAATAACCAATCTTCCAAATCTCCGATCAGCTTATGCAATTGTATAAGCCGATCCGCTACCAAAACAACATTCCCATTTTTAAGTAACATACTCAATGTTCCGACCATCATTTTATGCAAAACAAACTCCCTGACATTACTGTTGTTTGCTAAATTCGAGATATGATTATCAGACAATACTGCAAGATTTTCAAGAGATAGAGAATCAGTGTTAGGGTCAGTAAAATTCATTGCTTTGAGCAACTGATCATGTTTAATAACTGGAGAAGATTTCATTTTCAAACTCAATCCACACCTAAAAAATGGATTCTCCATAGATTGCCAACAATCAAACTTGGAACCGGTATTAAATATGAGATCAATGGTTTTATCGTCAACTTCTATTTGTGGCAAAAATCTATTTAAAAAAACGCTTAGTCTGTCCTGATTCAATTTCAAGGACACACTGCATATCAACCTGACTTTTAATTGAATATCAACACAATCTTCAACTATTTTTGTTGCAAGATCCCATTGTTCATTGTCGATAGCATGTTTTGTCCAATTTTCTAAAAATGAGTTAAATTCTAGTGATTTGGTGGTTATACCTAATTTAAAACGGCAACTTATAGGTTCTAGATACGTTACTTTATTTCTCAAAAGCAAGTCTGACAATTTACACAATAAACTGTTGAACTTATTGATTTTTAATGGCTTAATTTGTTCCATTTCATCAACTAATTGACAGACAACATCCAGCTTTTTTTCGTGAGATAAATGGATAAAATTATCTAATTGTTGTGTTTCTATTCCAACATTTGTAAGTAAATCAACTATTTGATTGAATAAATCTCTGTGGCTGTCGTCCGCATTTCTTTCGTCAGTAAATTTATTTGATGGTCCAATGTCATTTTTATTTAACAACACCTGAGGATTATCAATTGAGTTGTCGCTTAAAAATGAGGATATTTCGAATAAAAATTCATCATTAAAAAGGGAATAAATATCAATCCCATCCGAATCTAATTCCGCCAATTGCCGCACAATTTCAGCACACTCTGAAAATGCAATGTCATCTGAGGCTTTAAAAAGTTTGTGTAATAATAAAATCAACAAACCAATTTTTCGCTTCCTACCCAGCAATGAATTATCACCAAAGTATTTTGAACGTTCTGCGGCGGTATAAAAATCGTTAGAATCAGTCAATTTAAATATGTCGCCAAATGCATTCTGTTCTTGGTTATGTAGATCTAATTTATACAACGCACATTCTATCACCTCTTCTTCATCGTATTTCGAAGCCCACAGCATCATTTCGTTCAGCATGCGCTTGCTCCATTCAAATCCCTTGCTGATTTCTACCTGCCGGTTCCAATGGGTGGTGCTGTAAGCCAATGTTTTCAATGCAGTCGCATCTTTGCTTTCCATGGCCTGTATGAGCAGATGTGTGCTTAGGTGCTCTAATGCATATTGTTTCCACTCATCTCCATTACGCCTTTCCAAAGCCTCCTGCCCCATTTTAATGATGACTTCGTTGCAGGCTGTAAATTGGGTGTGGGATATTTTTTGAAGAACAAAAGTTCTCAGTCGTTCGTGGTATAAGGCATACTTACCAGTGAAAGGTACATTAAACCATTTGCTGTAAAAAGAAATATAATCTAGTACCTTTTCTTCTGTCCAGCCTAGTAATTGCGAAATAAATGCCGCACTCACCTCTTTTTTTAACAATGCCCAAACGACGAAAAACTCCAAGAATTTCTTACGCTTATTAACATTACTTTCCGATGGAAGGGCTTCTTCATAAATTCCTACCAGCCCCGACGGCAAAGTCGAAGTATTGTCCTTATGCAAAGAACCGGAGACCACGTCATCATATATGGTGCGGAGGTAGGTGGGATCGGTAAAAATCCTAGACTGTTTCATATCTTAACAAATCACCCCGAAATTTTACTAAATTGTTCAATTTAGCCACTGAATTAGGTTGATTAATTCCAATTTGCAATGCAAAAGCAAAAGGAGCGGCTATAAGATTTTTATGACTATCGTTATTAGAAATAAACACGGAGTCTCCGTCCAAAGCTGCTGCAATTATAACCTCTCTATCCAAATCAGAAAAGTATTTGTAATGCACAGCAAGCCCTTCTAGTCCCTCTTTTTTACCTAATTGCCAAGGATCTGGAATATAAAATTGAGTTTTATACATTTTAATTTCAGTATTAAACTCAATAAACTTCTCAATTGGAAAACGAACTTCAGTTTTCTTTACAATCCTATTTACAATTTTAAAATCCTTTTTTTTGAAAGAAGTAAATAATTGGGGAAATGGTTCAATGTAAGACCAAAAATCGAAATCATTTTCTAATTTTAAAAAATTCTGAAATGGTACTTTTATTCTTTCCCATAATGCAAATATAGAATTCAGATTGAGCGCTTCATTTCTTATTAAAGAGACTAGATTTGCCCTTTCATCTAACTTATTTAGTAAATCAGGGTATTTTCGTTTGAAATACTTATGAATAAAATCATATTCGTTCAATATTTTATGATAATTGTCATCAAAGCTGAATCTCGTTTTTTGATTTGAAAATAGTTCCTCAATTGCCAACTCATAATAATCTAAATCTTCATTTATTTTGCGAAAAACTCTTTTAATATCTTCAAAGCGCTGAACAATCCAATTCTTGTCTTTTATGAATAGAGATGATGAAAGAACTGCAATCTGGTTCCATAAACCGCCCCAGCCCTCGATTGATTTTGCCTGAATATCAGCCCTTTCAATTAAATCAATTGCTAAATCCTTGTCACTATCTATGATTTGAAGAGCGAGCTCGAGGGAGTATTCACATTTAGATATTGGATCCATCTTTTCCAATTCGATTAATTTATGATGCACACTCAGCATTTTAATTTCGAATAGATCTTTCGGCTCAAGAAGTTTAATTAACTTCTTAGGAGGTTTAGAAATTGAATTTATATATGCTATTAAATGGGCACTTACGTCAAATTTAGATTCAGAAAATAAATTAAAGTCACAAATCAACTTAGTTGCTAATTTGTACATTTTATATTCAAACAAATGCTGGCTCAACCAATTAATTACATACAACTTACTATCATAATCCAACCTTAAACTTCCCAACCGATTGTAGACGTTTAACAGAACACTCCGGTCAGATTTCAAAATCAAATTGAATAGTATCAGAAAAGCATTTGGTGTCTCCCATCCATAATGAGGCCCTTGTTCGAATTCACTTTCTGATAGCAACCAAAAAATCCATTCTGTAAGTTTTTCATTTAATCCGTATTCAATAGAAATTAGTGTATCTCTTGTAATCAATTCATCTCTATTTAATAAATTATCTGAAGGATATTTATTGAATATCTTTTTAAAACATTCTTTTAAATCCAACATTTCACAACCAAGTATCTGATTGATATTTTTTGGATTAACATCTTTAGATAAAACAGCAGATTTTGCGATTGACTCAATTGCGCTTTTTTTAAACCTATTATATTGAACGATGAACTCATTGATTAATCCATTCGTTGCTTCTTTCAACTCCGGCTTTTTACTTAGTGCTGAAATCGCCCAATAAGTAGATGATTTAAGAAGGTCAATCTCTGTAAAATTGATGGACAAGGACGCTTTTTTCCAAATTTCAATTAATTTTTTGTGTTCTTCAGGAGGTAAATTTAAAGTATAAAGAATTAGGAACTTTAACTTGTAATTTACATCATAGAAATTTTCGTATATAGTTTCGATGTTACCTACTTGGATTACTCTCCTTATATTCAAACACAATTGAGATGCAAAGGTGGCATTAAGAGAAAGAAAAAACTCTGATTTTTCAATTAAGATTTCTAACAATTCCCAATCGTTTTTTCGGGACGCCAACCATAAATATGGCCAGATTTGAGATTGAAGGGAATTAAGATTTTTATTATACAAATAGGCATTTTCCCAATAATCTTGACTATTTAATATTTTTTTACTTACGCCACTTAGTTGATTATTCAATAAATCAGTATTTCCCAATAGGTGTATCAGGTGACTAAACGCATATTCTTTATGTTCAACTTGATTTTCATTTTTTAAAGACTGTGCTATAGTATTTATTAAGTTACTTCTAGTAATATTAATGGCATTACCCGAATTTCTCATCAAAATGTAACTTCTTAATCGCTCATGATACAAAATGTACTTTCCACTTACCGGACTGTTGAACCACTTGCTAAATTGCAAAATATATTCTATAACTTGTTCTTCGGTCCAACTTAGCACCGATGACACAAAATCTGGTGTTACTTCTTTCTTCAGCAGCGCCCAAGCAGAAAAGAAATCTAAAAACTTTTGTCTTTCCTTAACACAACTCGCCGCTGGTAGGTATTCTTCATAAATACCTTCCAGCCCCAAGGGCAAAGCTGAAGCATTGTCCTTGTGCACAACACCTGAATGCAAGCCATCATAAATGGTGCGGAGGTAGGTAGGGTCAATCATATTCATACCACCGCCCCACGCTCCATAACCGCCTGGATAAATTCCTCCGACACATCAAACGGCTTTAACGCCTCACGAACAGCGACTTCGGTCAATCCACCCAATGGCTGTAACAATTCATTGCTCTCTAAATTAAAGCGACCATCCAAACGAAATCCCTCTTTTCCTTGATTTGCCATGGAACGATAAGAAAAAATCCATTTCACAAACTCGGGTGATTGCCAATCCTCCTCCGCCTCGTCTTTGTCATTGTAGGTGTAAAACCAATCTGAAATATTCAATTGGCTATTCGCTACCCCAGCCTCATCCAAACCATCCACTATAATCACCAATGGCTTTCCTTCGTATTTCTTGGTGGGTGAATAACTGGTGTCTAATAAATTTTGAAACAATTTAATCGCATCAAAATAACGTGATGGCAACCGTTCCATTTTTCTTTGAAGTGCTTCATCTTCCACTTGCCAAATCCCCGCACCATTCATTCCGGGCATCTTCTTACCCTGAAGAATAAAGTGATACAATACGGCATGTAGGCTATTTGCCATGCCCGAACCACAAAAATGATACATCACGGGAATATTGCCATCCATGAGTGCATCTATAATACCGGCTGTAAGAGCACCCTTACCCATACCTGCCTCCGAATAAATAGGCAATACGTTGTTCAAAGAACCACCATTGACCCATTCCATCACTGATTGCACTTCGCGCTCACGTCCTACAAAACAATCTAGGTAATATTGCATCCGTTCGCTATGGTCAAAAACCTGGCCAGCACCGCCGCGCAATGCCTCGTGCATGGGCTGAAATTTCGATTGTAGCGGTTCATTTGGCTGCGGTTTGGTTTCATCCCCACGTATAGTATTGATAAACTTAGCCTGCGATTTATTTTCATACATTCCTTGAAATAGATAAGGTAAACCCTCATGATCGCCTTTCTGTACAAAGGGATGTAGTTCGAGTTTCTGCCCACCATGATTCCAGAAATAATTACCTTTAACAGGTGTAATTTGACCACCCTCAAATAGACTGTAAAGGGCCGCCATCTCTTCCATTATTTGCAATCCTTTCCGCAATTCTGCTAAATGCTCTGGGACCAGCCGAATGTATTGATGAACAAATTTATTTCTGAATGTCACAAAGCGATCCAACACAGAGTTCTTGTTACTATCTCGAGGGACAGCAGCATCCCATACGCTGCCCGCCTCCATGGATCCATACCATAGATTTTTCCAATTGGTATCACTCGGGAGGGTTTCTCGTAGGTTGTCCATTACCTGCTTCATAAACAGGGCGTCATTGTTGGTGTCTCCATCATGCAGCTTTTGGCACATCTGTATTACTGCACCCATGCGCAAGAATAATGTCCCCATGCCCAACCCTGCCATGAAGAGGTTGTTTAAGCGGGCCGGCTGATTCAATATTAAATCCGGGAAGGAATCCTCTGTCAAATCGTTGGATAGGACTGACTTTATTTCAAAATAACGTTGATGGTATTGTTGGAATGGGTTCATAGTGATAATACTTTATGTTGGTATTCTAGTTTAACATCCCGGCGACCAAGCGCAAGGTAAATGGGAGTTACTTCGGTCATTTCCGATGGAAAACCATAGAGTTCGTCAACCGTATCTTGTTCAAAAACTTCACGGGAACTTTTTACCCAAGGGTGGAGCAAGGCAAAAATCTCATGAACATACTCTATAGAGTAATTAAATTGATCGGCAAATCGTCGCGCATAGATTGGTCGACCTGTTGCTAACTCTTTCAAAACATTGGCAAGAATCTCCTCCAAAATCTCTACATCTTCGCGCTCATCCGTTCTTTCAAATGAGGGTCCTTTGAAGCGCAAATAGTTGCGCAAAGCAGACAACGCGAGTTCTTGGGAAGGTGCTACCTTG
>Ga0169931_10001316_pt1 | contig 40990 bp, 33 predicted proteins | sample Kivu_15m_20L_FD_129675 | JGI IMG/M metagenome (GOLD analysis project Ga0169931, IMG submission 129675) | Freshwater microbial communities from Lake Kivu, Western Province, Rwanda to study Microbial Dark Matter (Phase II) - Kivu_15m_20L... | ecosystem: Environmental > Aquatic > Freshwater > Lake... | reverse complement strand
GTGATGGAGGCCGAAGTGTTGCCGCTGGCGATGACGGTGGTCGTCGTGTTCGCTCCGTTGTTGATCGCCGATCCGGGTCCGGTGAACGACACGTCGTTGCCGCCCACGGAGGCGATGAAGAAGTCCGCGTTCACGGCTCCGCTCAACGTGAAGACCTCATCCACCTCGACCCCGGCCGTGCCGATGAGAACGAACTGATTCCCGGAGCCGACGATGTCCGCCACGCCGTTCACGCCGTCCACCGTGCTGATGACGAGCGGCGCACCGACCTTGCGAATCTGAATGTTGCCGAGCGAGCCGGTCTGGTCCAACGTGAGCGTGCCGCCCCAGGCCAGATCGAGGGCTCCGCGATAGTTCACGGTGGGAGTGGCCGTGCTGGCCGAGAGCACGTCCGCGGTCGTGATCGGAGTTGCCCCGCCCATGATGCCGAACGCATCGAGCACGATGTTGTTCCCGGCGCCGTAGACCGTGCTGTCGTCCCCGTCGTCCAGGATGTTCTGGCAACTGTGGACAGTGATGTCGCCGACCGCGAGGGCGAACCGCAGGACGATGTCCGTCGCCACGTTGATGTCGATGTTCGCGGCTCCAGTGGTTCCGTCCGGCGACTTCAGACTCGTGGTCGCGGTCGTGATCAGCGTTCCGCCGACGCAGTTTCCATCCGGATCCGCATCGATGACGATGTCTCCGTTCGTTTCGACTCGCGTGAATTGCGCGCCGCCGAGCAGCGAGATGTCCTCCGTTCCGTTGGCCTGCCCCACGTTCGAGCGAATCGTGATCGTTCCGCCGGTGCCCGCGGAGACGACCCCGGATTGAATCGTGACGCCGGCGGCGACCAGCACGCTGGTCGAGGCGTCCAACGTGATCTTTCCAAGGCCCGCGGCGAACACGTCCTGCAGGATCGGTCCGTTTTCGATCGTGATCGATCCGCCGCCTGCGTTCGACGCGTTCAGGTGGATGTCGCCGCTGCCGCCGGTCGTCCGAATCGAGCCGTTGGCCGTGGTCGCGATCGCGCCGTTGGCGCCGAACGTCGTGAGGCCGATGCTGCCGCCGCCGGTCGCGGCGATCGGCGCGTCGACCGTGATCGCTCCATTGGTGGCGCTGAGGAAGATGTCCGCTCCCGTGTTGGAAACGCCGATCACTCCATCGACGCCGCCGATGGGAAGGGTCAACGCTCCCGTATTGGCCACCTCGATGTTGCCTGCGGTCGAGTTCGCCGCGGCGAGATTGGTCACGCTCACGTCCAGCGGATCGAGGCTTCCGATGCCGTTCGCCGCGCTCAGTGCGAGATTGGGGACCGTGATGTCGACTCCGGCGCCGTTGCCGTCGACGATCGCGCCGCCGGTGCGGATGTGGAGGGTGTTGGCTTCGTTGAGCGTGATGCTGTCGGTGATGATCACGTCGCCGGTGTTCGCGGAATCGCCGATGCGAAGCACGCTGGCGAAGACGCGGTCGTCGATCTCGTTGTTGCTGATCTCCAACGTGTTCGCCGTGTTGTCGGTGGACGCGCCGAGATCGATGTCCCAATCGGCGCTGACCTGCTGAATGGTGACGATGCCGGCGCCGGCGCGAATGCGATCGTCGGCGGTGAGTTCGAAACGATCGGCGTTGATGGTGACATTGCCGTTGCCGCCATTCTGGGTCGTGTCGATGGTCTGCGGGCCGACTCCGAGGTTGGTGTCGGAATCGAGAAGCACCAGGCTGTCGGCCCCGCCGGTGATGGTGACATCGCCGCCGGTGGTGAAGATCGTGGCGCCGGCCGTGCCTCCGGATCGCAAGACCGAAACGTTGCCGACGCCGCCCGCCGTGCCGGCTTCGATCGTGATGTCGCCCGCTCCGGTGGCCAGCACGAACGAATTGACGTCGATCGCGACGTGTCGCCGGGCTGAGAGGCTGACGCCGACTCCAGCGACGTCGCCGAATTCGAGCGTGCCCGCGTCGCCGATCAGGACATCCCGGCCGGCGGTGATGCTGACCAAGCCGCCAATGGACTCGACGGAGCCGAATGAGACAACAGTGCTCGCGTTGTTGCCGCCCGTGAGGACGTCCGACGCGGCGCCCGTGGCGGTGATGGTGATGGCTCCGGGCCCGGCAACGGTCTCGCCGCTGCGGTTGATGAAAATGTTGCCGTCGCCGATGAACTCGATCGGGCCGTCCTGGAGAACTCGCACGCCGTTCAGGGTTCCGGTCACGCCGCCAATGTTGACGCTTCCCGTGTGTTGGATCGCGATGCCACCCGTCTGGGTCTCGGCTTCAACATTTGTCGCCTGAAGCTGGACTTGGGCTCCGGCGGAGCCGATGCCGGTGGCGGCGGTGAGTCCGACATTCGTCTCGATGATTTTGCCGCCGGCGCCGTTGAGGATCGACCCGCCGGTCTCGAGCAACAACAGGGTCGCGTTCGCCGGGCTGACGACGTCGGTGATCGAAATGCCACCCGTGTTCGCCGTGTCGCCGATGATGAACGTGCCGGCGGTGACGAGGTCCAGTTCCGCATCGGTGAGGCCGAGCGTGGCCGCGCCGTCCGCGCCGCCGAGGTCGATGGCCGTGGTCGCGTCGAAGGTGTCCAGTCGCACGGCGCTCGTGCCGCCGGTCACCGCCGCGGTGATGGACATGTTGTCCGCCGAGAGCGTAATGCCGCCCGTGCCGGTGACGCCCGCGCCACTGATGAGGATTTCGCTGTCCGCCGCGCCGGTGCTGCCCGCGGCCAAGACAACCGTGGCGGCGCCTGCATTAACGAAATGCGTGACCCGGAGATCGCCCTGCACGGTGGAAATGTTCACGGCGCCGTCGATGGTCGTGATACCGGAGGTTCCGCCGGCCAGGCCGAGGTTCAGCGGGTCCGCGTCCACATAGGTCAGCGTTCCCGCGGACGTAAGGTTCGCTGCCAGGTCCGCCACGTCGTTCGCCGGGTTGTTCAACGTGAAATCGCCGGCGCCGAGCAGTTCGAGGAAAATCGCGGTGAGCGTGCCCGCGGTCTGCGTGGCGCCATCCGAGTATGCTTCCAACGTGATCGTGGCGCTCCCGGCGTCGACGCTTCCGTGCAGAACGATGCCGCCGCCCGCCAACTCGATGTTCGCGTCGGCCGTGCTCACGGTGACGCCCGCGTTCAGCGTGAGGGGTTGCCCAGCACCTGCGGATCGAAGCCGAAGATCGCCGGCGGCGACGACGTCGGTCGCGATTGTGAGCGTTCCGATGTTGTCGACAACGATATCGGTCGTGAGGCCGTCGTTATTCGAGGCGAGGAGGCCATCGACGGCCGCGATGGTCAGGTTTCCTGAGTCCTGATTGATCACGACGTCGCCGAACGCGTTCGAGAACGCGAGGTTCTCGACTTCGATGTTGACCGCGTCGCCGACGCCGATTCCGTCGCCGGCGACCAACGCCAGGTTCTGGACCGTGATGTCCGTCCCGCTGAAGAGGTCGAAGATTTCTCCTCCGGTGGTCAGGCGCAGCGTCGGAACGGTGGTGAAGACGAGACCGTCCGTGATGCCGATATCGCCGGTGTTCGTGGTCCCGATGCGGAGGACTCCGGCGGTGATGTTCCCGAGTTCCGCGGCGGTCAAGCTGGTCGCGCCCACGGTCTCGCTGCCGAGGTCGATGTTGCGGAGCGCGTTGAAGGCCTGAAGTTGCACGGCGCCCAGGCCGGCGTCGATTGAAGCCCGGAGTTCGAGGTCGTCGCCGACGAGCATGATGTCGCCGCCGCCGGATGCGAGCGATCCCACGTCCACGAGCGTGCGACCGAAGAGATCGAGATCGCCGCCCGCCGTCTGGAGCGAGTCCGATCCGTCCGTGAAGGTGATGCTCGTGATCTGCGCCTCGAATCGGGCGGAGTTCCCTGCACCTGTTTGGAGAAGCAGCGGGGCCGAAAGATCGCCGAAGACGATCTGCGTTTCCGCGGTGATGCTGATGTTCACACCCGGATTCACGCCTTGGAGGGCCGCTCGGGACAGCGTGCCGGCGATGCCTGCGTCGTCTGCCGGAGTAATGGTCCCGTCCGTCGCGCTGAGGAATCCGTCCAGCGTGCCCACGCCGTTGTCCAGGATCGTGATCACGGTCGCCGGAACGACACGGTCTTCCAGCGACTCGATCCGCAGGCTCGGAACGCGACGAACGACGGGCTTCGCCAGCGGCTTACGGAACAGACGCGACACCATCCGGGACCAGGAGCGACGCATGATGAAGCCTCAAATGAGGGGGGAGATCGGTCTTCGCAAACGAGTTGGATTCCACCCGGACACGCCCGAATGGCGCGGTCCCGTCCTGAGACTTGAGTTCGTGAGTGTACTAGACTCGAACGAGACGTGAATTTCAACCCAAATCTCCCAATTTCACAGGTCGTGAAATCGGGACAGACGGCAAAATCGACACTTGGGCTACTTTTTCTTCGCCTTCGGCTTGGTTTTGGCGATCGGTTTGGCCTTCAATTTTGTCTTCGGTGTCGGCTTTTTCTTCGCGGCCGGCTTGGAGGCGGCCTTGGGCCTCGGAGCCGTGATGTTCATGCCCGTCAACTTTTTCAGCGTTCCGGCCTCGTCGAAATTTGCGATCAGTTCCGCCTTCCCGGCCGCGACCCGGATCGTGTTTCCGTCCGAGGTCGGGGTGAAACCATAGCCGGACACGTAGCTGATGAACGCGGCGCGGTGATCGCTCACCGGCAAAGATTTGATCGCCTTCGGGAAGAGATCCCGCACTCGGGCCAGCGGGTACTTCTCGGCGGAGCGAAGCCGTTCATCCTTGATCAGGTAGAGGGCCGGGTTCCCCTCGTGCTTTCCGGAGAAGTAGGCGTCGTAGTCCAGTTCTCCGAGAAGAATGCTGCCGAACGCGGCGACGGCGTGCGGAACCAGGTCCGGCCCGAGGACCATCTCGAGTGGAAACGCCGGCTTGGCGAACGTCGGCGTCATCGCTTTGTGAGCCAGGGCTCGGATGGTGTCGCCGAGGGCCCGGTTCGTGAGCGAGAGCTTGATCGTGCGGTTTGCCCACGTCCACATCCACGAATCGTTGTGGGCCGCATGGACCCCGGCGAGCAGAGCCTCGAACTGCAACTTCGGCCCGTAGCTCAGCGTGCCCGCGGTTTCGTCCAGCGACTTCTTCGCCCCCGCGGCCTTCTTCGCCACGAACTCCGCGAACCGCTGCTGGCGGTCGAACGCGAGCCCGGCGAAGCGATCGACAAGTTCCAGAAGTTGCTGATCCATGATGCCCCAGCCGAGGGTGAAGTCGGGTTATCATACCGATGATGCCTGCGGAAAGCTGGAACGAACCGAAGCGCTTGCGCCGCTCGATTCACGCGGACGGGCGGCATCTCGGGTACGTCACGCTCGTGGCGTACCCGGGCCGGGACATCACGCTCCACACGGAAGGATCGCCATATCGGGAAGTCGTGATTGCGGACGAGCGGGAAGGGCACGTCGCGCTGCTGCAACGATTCAAAGCGCACTGGCTGGTGCAGTGCGGCTGCGAGTATGGCACGTCCACCCGCGTTCCGGAGATGACCGAACCGCTCGCGATCCGCTTGGCAACGTTCTCGCTCCGACTCGGCGTGCGCGGCGAAGAGTTGGTGGCGGCGCTGATTCGCGAGTTGGACGCTCGCGGCGAATCCACTGATTCACTTCTTCGTCTTCGGATTCGCAGGCAGCTTGAACTCGCTCTTCTCGGGGCGCTCGCCCTTCGCGCCGATGAGGATACGAATCGGAGGAACGTTCTCGCCGTCCACTTTCAGCTTGAAGGTGAGAGTCTTGGCGGAGTCGGGAACCTTGAAGATCGCTTCATCCGTGGCGCCGTAGGTCCGGAAGTCGAAGTCGAACCCACGCCCATCCGCGGTCGGCTGGATCGTGTCCTTGACCTTGCCGGCTTTCTCGAGCGACTTGGCGTCGACGGTCAGCTTGCCGTCGCAGCGCACCGAGCCAGTGAAGATCAGGAGCTTCTCTTTCTTTCCCTCGCTGTTCTCGGTGCTCGTCCGCAGGTGCCACTTGCCGTCTTCGTGCCAGATGCGGAACGCGCCGATGCCGCCCTTGGGGTCCTCGACTTTCGGGAAGCCGATCGGGTTTGGCTCGGCCGCGGACAGATCGAGCGAAAGGAACACGGCAGTAAACACGACGAGTCGCATGCGATGCTCCCGGATCAGTGCGTTTCCCGTGGCGGCGGAGCGACGTGAAGATGGCCGTCATTCTATGCCGCGCCGTGTCGGCTCGTATTCCTCATTCCTCCCGGCGACGCTTCACGAACTGGCCTCGTGGAATACAATAATAGTGTGACTGGTCTCGCGTCGCAACCACGACCTAACGTTTCGCACGGATGGCACACCCAGTTCCGGCCCTTCCGAATTCACTCCTCGGACATGCTTTTCTGGATTGCTCCGACCTGCGGCTCGCCAGTTTGGATTCACGCTCGCCGTGGAGCGAGTTGCGTCGCATCGCGGCCTGATACCCGGCGTCTTCCTCACGCGGAGCGTTCATGCAGAGTCCCGAATTGTCGGCTCGCGGCGAACTCGAGTTCGAGCCGACCTCGCTCGGCGTCCATTTCTCCACTTTGCTCGCTGTGCTGCTTCCATTCGCCGGCGTGATCGCGGCTGTCGTCTCGCTCTGGGGGCACGGTTTTTCCTGGGTCGATCTCGGCGTGATGGTCGTGATGTATCTCGTCACTGGGTTCGGGATCACAGTCGGCTTCCATCGGTTGTTCAGCCACCGCTGCTTCGAAACGACGGCGGCCATTCGCTTCGCGTTGGTCGCGGCCGGTTCCATGGCGGTTCAGGGGTCGCTGATCCGTTGGGTCGCTCAACACCGTCGCCATCATCAGTTCAGCGATTCCGCGGGCGATCCTCACTCGCCGCACCACCACGGCTGCGGCATCCGAGGAGTGCTCGCGGGATTCTGGCATGCCCATATCGGCTGGGCCTTCAAGCCGGACGCGCTCGGGTTGGAGCGCTACGTGGTGGATCTCAACGGGCAACGCTCGCTCCGGGTCGCGAGTCTGCTGTTTCCGCTTTGGATCGTGCTTGGGCTTGCGGTCCCGTTCGTCGTCGGCGGGCTCGTCACCGGCACGTGGTCCGGAGCGTTCTTCGCATTCCTCTGGGGCGGCCTGGTCCGCGTCTTCCTCGTGCACCATGTCACATGGAGCGTGAACTCCGTGTGTCACCTCTGGGGCTCGCGGCCCTACCCGCAGAAGGATCGGAGCCGGAACAACTTCCTGTTCGGGATCCTCGCACTGGGCGAAGGTTGGCACAACAACCATCACGCGTTTCCGAACTCCGCACGACATGGCCTCAGGTGGTGGCAGATCGATCCGAGCTACTGGTGCATCCGAACGCTCGCGTTCTTCGGGTTGGCGTGGAACGTTCGCCTCCCGTCGGACCGCGCTCGGGCGATCGCGTGACTCCGCGACAGCCATAAAGTAACCGAATGGAGCAGATTCCCCTCTCGCGCGGCGACATCCGACCCGTTCGTCGCCGCACCCGCACCTTTCGGCCGAACTACCTCTCCTTCGCCGGCACGTACCAGTGCAACCTCGCCTGCCCGCACTGCTGCGTGCCGATCGAGTGGACGGACCGTCTCGACATTCCGACCGCGATTCGATTCCTCGAGCAGGCCCGCGCGGTCGGCATCGAGGTGCTCGGATTCACCGGTGGCGAACCCTTCCTCTATCCCGAGTTCCTCATCGCCGTCATCGAACGGGCCGCGAAGCTTGGCTTCCGCTTCGACAAGCTCATGTCCAACGGAGTCTGGTTCGAGAACGAGAAGCGATTGGCGAAGATTCTGAAGTCGATGCGCGACGCGGGCTTCACCGGGAAACTCGGCCTCAGCGTGGACAAGTTCCACGGCATGGAGATCGCCAAACTCGCGACCTACTGCCGCGTCGCCCGGAAAGTCTTCGACCGGGACAATATCGTCTCGCTGAACTACGCGAGCCGCAGCCCGGACAAAGGCCTCGAACCGATCCGCCGCCTCGCGGACGAACTCGAAGGCGTGCTCGAGTGGTCCGACATGCTCGGCCGCTATATTCTCGTGAGCGACGAACTCACGATGACGCTGAACTGGAACCACCTCGCCGCTGTCGAACGCGCCGAAACGTTGCCGGGCAACTCGTGGGACGGCACGTGGTTCGAAGAAGACTACTGCGAGGGGCCGGGGCAGGCGCTCATCGTGAACCCCAAGGGCGAAGTGAAACCGTGTTGCGGCTTCGCCTCGGACCTCGATCAACTCACCATCGGGAACATCCACACCGATTCGGTTCGCACCATCATTCGCCGCGCTCGGAAGCATCCGTACGTGGGGAAACTCTTCCGCGAGGGGCTCACCGCGATTCGCGACGAGATCCTCGCCCGCGATCCGAACGCATTCCCCGGAGCCACGAGCAATCACTGCTTCTTCTGCTGGCACGTGCTGAAACTCGGGCTCGCGAGCGGCACCGCGGCCGGCGGCAGCCCGTGGCAACGCATCCGGGACGAACAGGGCCGGGTCGGCCTTCCCATGGTGGACTCGAGGTGAACCATGACATTCGCCGATGCGGCCCCGCCGATCTTCGACATCGAAGTCGGTGGCTTCTGTGCCGCCGTCTTCTTTTTCTGGATGGCCGCACTCGTGATCTTGTGGCGTCAAGTGAGCAGGCCCAGTTCCACGAAGGGTGAGCCGGACACGAATTCAAGAGAGGGCGAATCCTCAAGCGGGTCGCAAGACGGCGATCAATGAAGCGACCATTCCCAAAACCGAGTGAGTCTCGCGACCCCTTGCGGTTCGCCGACTGGTCGATTCCTGGAGCACCTATACACTAATTTCAGAAACGAAGTCGAGATTCGCATGTGGGCCAAGGCCTTGCTTCTGATGACGGGCATGTATGTCGCGGCGGCGGCGGCGTGGATCGTCGCCGCCGGCGTGCAATCCGAGTCGTCCGGCGTCGAGATATTGAATGTTGCCTGCGATCCGACTCGCGAACTTTGGCGTGACTTGAACGCGGCATTCGTTCGCGATCAGGAATCCCGCCAAAACGCGAAGCCGACCGTTCGCATGTCGCATGGCGGCTCTGGAAGCCAGGCCCGAGCCATCGTGGACGGCCTCGACGCCGACGTCGCCACGCTTGCCCTCTACACCGACACCGACGCGATTCGCAAAGCGAAACTCATGGATGCGGGTTGGGAAGAGAAGCTTCCCAACCGCTCGCTGCCATACGTGTCCACCATTGTGATGGTGGTGCGGCAGGGGAACCCGAAGAACATTCGCGACTGGTCGGATCTCGGCCGCGACGACGTACGGATCATCACGCCGAATCCGAAGACGAGCGGCAACGGGAAGTGGAGCTTTCTCGCGATCTGGGGTTCGATCGTGTGGCGCGGCGGAACCGAAGAGCAGGCCCGCGAGTTCGTCCGCGGCGCGTTCTCCCGAGTGCCGGTGCTCGATGGCGCGGCCCGTGCCGCGACCATCACCTTCGCCACCAAGAACATTGGGGACGTTCACCTCACGTGGGAGAACGAGGCCCACCTCGAGGTGCAGGAATCGGGCGGGAAACTGGAGATCGTTTATCCGAGCCGCACGGGTGAGAAACCACTCAGCATTCTCGCCGAGCCGCATGTCGCGATCGTCGATCGCAACGTGGACCGCAAGGGCACTCGTGCCGTGGCCGAGGCGTACATGAAGTTCCTGTACACGGAGCCGGCGCAGGAGATCATCGCGAGGAACTTCCACCGGCCCACCGATGCACGCGTTTTCGCCCGGCATCGCGACCGATTTCCGGACATGGATCTCCGCCGCTCGACGGACCTCGTGCCGGGCAGAACGTGGGACGAGGTGCAGAAACGGTTCTTCGCCGAAGGCGGCGAGTTCGACAGAATCTATTCGAAGAAGTAGCCGCGAAGCGGCGCGAGGGTCCGCGGACCGCTTGCGGGTTCGCATCAGGGAGTCCGAATGTCCGGCGTTTCGAAGCGTGCGCTACCGGGGTTCCGAATTGGGCTCGGGTACACCGTCTTCTATCTCTCCGTGCTGGTGCTCATTCCGTTGGCGGCGTGCATGCTGAAGGCGTCGTCGCTGACGTGGAGCGAGTTCGTCGCGGCGGTCTGGAGCGAACGCGCCGTCGCGGCGTACAAGCTCACGTTCGGAGTCGCGTTCCTGGCGGCCCTCGCCAACGTCTTCCTCGGCCTGATCGTGGCGTGGACGCTCGTTCGTTACGACTTCCCGGGGAAGCGGCTGATCGATGCGTTGGTGGACGTGCCGCTCGCGCTGCCGACCGCGGTCGCGGGGCTCGTGTACGCCAGCCTCTATGCGGAGAACGGCTGGCTCGGGCAGTTCCTCGTGCCGCTCGGCATCGAAGCGGCGTACACACGACTCGGCATCGTGCTGGTGCTCGTGTTCACCGGCTTCCCGTTCGTCGTCCGCACGGTGCAGCCGGTGCTCGCGGATTTGGACGTGGAGATCGAAGAAGCTGCGGCGGTGCTCGGCGCGAACCGCTGGCAGACCTTCCGCCGCGTACTGCTGCCCACCTTGATTCCGCCCGCACTGACGGGCTTCGCACTCGCCTTCGCCCGCGGGCTCGGCGAGTACGGCTCCGTGATCTTCATCTCGAGCAACATGCCGTTCCAGACGGAGATCGCCGCGGTCCTGATCGTGTCGCGGCTTGAGGAGTACGCGTACGCCGAGGCCGCGGCCATCGCCTGCGTGCTGCTCGCGATCTCGTTCCTGCTCCTGGCCGCAATCAACCGGCTCGAACGCTGGAGCCAACGACATGGCTGAGGTGAAGCGATCCGACCCCGCGTTCGTCCGCTACGCCCTGACGGGGCTGACGTACGGCATCGTCGGCACGCTGGTTGCGATTCCGCTCGTCGCCGTGTTCCACTACGCGTTCTCTCGCGGTCTCGGCGCCTTTTGGAGCAACCTCGTACACAACGCGGACACGCGGCACGCGATCTTCCTCACGATGGTGGTGGCCCCGGTCGCGGTCGCTCTCAACGTGGTGTTCGGGATCGCGGCCGCGTGGGCGATCGCTCGCTTCCGCTTCCCCGGCCGCGGGTTGCTCATCACGCTCATCGACATTCCGTTCTCCGTGTCACCCGTCGTGGCGGGGTTGCTCTTCGTGCTGATCTTCGGCGTGAACGCACCGCTCGGCGAATGGTTGAAGGACCACGGGTACAAGGTGATCTTCGCGCCGCCGGGGCTCGTGCTGGCGACGGCGTTCGTCACGTTCCCGTTCGTGGCGCGCGAACTGATCCCCGTGATGGAAGCGGTGGGGCCCGAGGAGGAACTCGCGGCTCGCAGCCTCGGCGCGAGCGGCTGGCAACTCTTCTGGCGTGTCACGCTGCCGAACATCAAATGGGGGCTGCTGTACGGCGTGATCCTGTGCAACGCCCGCGCCATGGGCGAGTTCGGAGCCGTGTATGTGGTGTCCGGCCGCATCGGCGGCCAGACGGACACGATCCCGATTCAGGTGCAGAAACTGTTCGACACGCCGGGCGAGAACGGCATCCCCGCGGCGTTCGCGCTCGCGTCCGTCCTCACGCTGCTCGCGCTGGTCACGCTCGTGGCGAAGGTTCTGATCGAGCCAAGACTTCGCGAGAAGGAGTGACCTCGCGGGCGCGGTCCACGAGCGCATCCAGAATCAGCGGATGGCTTCCGAGCGCGGCCGCGAGCGTGAAGCCGACCTGAGGAAAGCGACCGGCTAACTCGTCTCGCGCCGCGGTCAAGTCTTCAACCATGTGCCGGCCCGGGGAGAGAAAGTACGGAAGCATCACGACCGCGTTCGCTCCGGCATTCACGCAGAGTTCGCCACCCTTCGCGATGTTCGGCTCCGCGAGTTCGAGATAGCTCGGTTGAATGTGCCGCCAATCGCCCCGGTCCCGCAGCGTGTCCGCAATCGCGACCAACTCCGCGTTCGCCTCCGCCCGGCGACTTCCGTGCGCGATCAGAAGCAGTGCGGTCGTCGTTTCCATGCTCATGTTCGTTCATCGTTGTCGAAAGACTGGACGATCAGGAGCCTTCGGCGCGGAAGGCTCTGCGCGTGCGGTAGCGTTCCAGCCGGTCGTGATATTCCGACTCGCGGTCCGGATCGGTACACGATACCAGCGCTTTCTCCTGCCACTTGATCGCGTCGTCGAATTCGCCGCATTCCGCGGCGGCGGCGGCGAGCGTGTCCAGGTAACTTGGCTCGGTCCATTCAGTGAGTTCGCAGGCGCGGGTGGCGCATTCCTTGGCGCGCTCGCCGTTGCGGATGTCCGGATCGGTGCACGTGGCCCAGATCCAGGCGAGTTGGTTGAAGGTGCCGGCGTGACGCGGGTCGCGCTTGAGGGCCTCCATGTGATCGCGGATCGCCGCGGCGTAGTCCTGCCGAGCGTAATGCAGGCCGGCACGGAAGTTCAGCGGCATGGCGGAACTTGGAGCGAGCCGCACCGCTTCGTCGTAATTCGCCAGCGCCGCGTCGAGGTTGCCGATTTTCATGAACGCCGACCCGCGTAGCTCGTAGCACTTCACGATGCCCGGGGCGAGGTTTGCCGCCGCGTCGCAGTCGGCGATTGCGCCTTCGGGGTCGTTCATCTGGAATCGGCAGATCGCGCGGCCGAGGTGGGCCAGCGCGTGCTTCGGATCGAGCTTCAGGGCTTCGTTGAAATCGTCGAGGGCGCCGTCGAGATCGCCCGTTTGTTGACGCACCGCGGCCCGCATGTGCAACGGCTCGGCGAGCGTCGGGTTCGCGGCGATGGCGCGGGAACAGTCCGCGTCCGCCGCGGCGAAGTTCTCGCAATCCGCGTTGAGTTGCGCCCGCCACACGAAGTAGCGGGCGGCGTTCTCGGGATCCCCGTTGATGGCTTCGGCGTAGTCGCGGAGAGCGGCCTCGGTGTCGCCTCGGCCCGCGTGGCAGCGGCCGCGGAGGCCACGGAGATCGGCGCGGCCCGCATCGTGCTTCAGAGCGACGTCGCAATCCGAGATGGCCTGATCGAACGACCGTTGGGCAAAGAGTTCGGCCGCGCGGTCCGCAAGGAGTTGCACGTCGTCCGGCTTCAGCCGGATCGCCTGATCGAGGTCGTTCAGGGCCCGGATTCGTTCGCCAAGCTCGAGGTAGGCGTACGCACGGTACCGATAGCCGGCGGGAATTTCCGGGCGCAGCCGGATCGCCCGCGAGAAGCACTCCACGGCTTCCTGGAAATCGCCCGTGCTGTAGGCCTGGTGGCCGCGGCTGAAGAGATCTTGAGCGTCGTCGCTGATGCGGTCGCGTGGCATGATTTCATCTTACCTGAACGACCAGCGGGGTGAAGTCACTCCTTCTTCGCGTCGTCGTCCGTCGGGGGTTTCGTGCTGCCGCGGAGGATGCGGGTGAGGGCGAAGCCCATGGCCATGGTCGCGACCACGAGCCCGCCACCCATCCCGACCAGGATCAGATCGCGGCGGTTGAGGTCGGTGAACGGTCGATCGATCTCCGCCGTCGGCGCTCGCTGCGGGAGATCGTTGAACGGCAGCGGCTGCTGTTGAACGGGAGCGGGCATCGTCACAAGTTCGACATCGACTTCGTCGTCGATCGGCGCCGGGCTCGGCGTCTTCGGATACGGGATCGGTTGCGGTTGCCACTGAGGCGCGGCCGCGGGTCGCGGCGGCTGCGGCATCGCCGGAACGGGATGCGTGCCGGAACCGGCTGGCTTCCTGGGCTGCGACGCGATCGCGGGCGCCGGTGCGGTCTTCGGCTTCTCGGGAGCCGGAACCGGCGGAATCGCCATTTGGGATTCCGTTTCCAACCACTGCTTGAAAGCCGGGCTCATGTCCAACTTGGCGGCCTCGGCCCCGGCTCCGGGCGTCTGGAACCGCTTCAGCGCCTCGGATCCTTCGGCCGGCGTCTGAAAGCGATCTTCGGCCCGTTTCGCGAACAGCTTGTCCAGCGTTTCCTGAAGACCGGCCGGGACCTCGCACGACTTCGCGAGCGGCGGCGGCATCTCCGTCGCGTGCCGCAACATCTGCGTCATGATGTTCGTGTCCGGGAACGGCGTGCGCCCGGTCAGCGCGTGGTACAGCACGCATCCGAGGCTGTAGATGTCCGCACGGATGTCCGCCGAGCGCGCGTCCTTCGCTTGCTCCGGCGACATGTAGTTCGGCGTGCCGACGACCGCTCCTTCCACCGTGAGTTGCGTGTCGATCTGCCCTTCGGGAGCGGTTTCGTCGAAGAGTTCGCGACCGAGTCCGATGTCGACGATCCGCACGGTGGCGTCCCACGTCGTGTCGCCGGCCGGGCGATTGTTGCCGGGCACGATCATGAGGTTCGAGGGTTTGAGATCACGGTGCACCATCCGCTTTTCGTGGAGGTGCTGCAGCCCGTCCAACGCCTGACGCACGAGCCGCACGGCCTCGCCCACGGGCAACTTCTTGCGGCGTTGCAGAATCTCGTCCAGCGTTTCGCCGTCGAGGTACTCCATCACGATGAAGTGCCGGCCGCCGCTCTCGCCGACCTGGAACGCCCGCACGACGTTCGGGTGATCGAGTTGCGTGAGCAGCCTCGCCTCGCGTTGAAACCGGCCAAGCACGCGAGGGTCTTTCGCGCGCGAGGCCGGGAGGATCTTCAGCGCCACCATCTGCCCCAGCGAGTGGACGGCCTTGTAGACGCCGCCCATCTGACCTTTCCCGATCTGATCGAGGATCTTGTACCGTTCGAGAAAGAAGCCGTCCGCACGGCCGCGCAGAACCATCGCGGCCTGCCATGCGGTCAGGATTCGTTTGGAAACGAGGGACTTGCTGAACGCTTCGACTTGGCCATCCGTTCCGCCGGACTCCTCTCGCCATTTCTTGAGCAACGCGTCCACCTCCTCCTGCGGCAGGAGTTTGCTCTTGGACAGGAGCGAGGCGTACTCGGCGACTTCGACGGTTGGATTGGCCATGTCCGTTCCGTGGGCGGGGAATCGAGTTCGGGGTTCAGTTGGCGGTTCGTGCGGCTCGAAGGGCCGCCACGAGTTCCGAGTCGTCCAGGATCAACTCTTGCAAGGAATCGTAGATCGCGTTTCGCTCCTGAGGCGGGCGGGTTCGGGCGAAGGCGAGCGCGGCGTCGAACGCGGCGCGGTCGTGCGGGGCGGTGACCTTGCCCGATCGATCGAGGACCGCAAGGCCGGCGCGGCACAGCACGATCCATCGAGACTCGCCCTCGAACGCCGCGAAAACCGTGACCACCGCGGACCACGTCCTTCGGGCCGCGTTCGGGTCCCCGGCTTGTGCCAGCCTCAAACCCTTCCAGTATCCGCGTTCGGCTTCGGATCGCGGCTCGGCCTTGGATCCATCCGCGATCGCCCGCAGCATTTCCTTCCGATCGCGAATCCGAGCTTTCGCAGAGGCCACTTCCTCAGCATAGCGGTCCGGGTGCTTGCGACTCAGCGGGTCGAGGTAATCGTCCCAAGCGCGATCCCAATCGGCCGGGTCTTCGGATTGAACAAGCGGTTCGGCGGCGGCCCAGAGTTCCTCCGGGCTTCGGCCCGGCCGAACGAACGCCATCACGATCGCGGCCACGACCACGACGAAGAGCGGCGCCACGAGCCACGGTCGCTTCAGCCATGGCCGCGGCGGCGGCTCCGCGTCCGGCTCGGGGCCGAACCCGCCGAGGCTCGAGGGAAGGGCCGCCATCTCCGCCGTGTCCGGCTTCAACTTCGCGGGCCATGTCAGCGTCTCGCCTTTGCGTTCGAGTTTCCCGCGAATCCGCTCCAGTTCATCCAACACCGCTTGCGCCGTGACGGGCCGCCGCGACGGGTCCTTCGACAAAAGCAGGCAGATGAATTCGTCCAGTTCCGCGGGCAGATCGGGAACGATGAGGCCGGGGCGTTCCGGGAGCGAGTAGCACTGCTTGTGCGTGAGTTCGACCACGGTGGCGGCGGAGAAGGGGGGGCGGCCAGTGACCATGGTGTAGAGCAGGCCGCCGAGCGAGTAGAAGTCGCTTCGGCGCGTCGGCGGCTTCCCGCTGGCGGTTTCCGGCGGAAGGTATGCGGCGGTACCAATCGCTGGGCTCACGGCCAACGGCGACGCGGCGATCTTCGCGAAGCCGAACCCAAGCGCCTTCCACGTGCCGTCCGCCGCGAGCATCACGTTCGCGGGTTTGAGATCGCGGTGGAGCAGGTTTCGGTTGTGGCCATGCTTCAGGGCGCGGGCCACTTCCACGGCGAGGCCGAGAACCTCGCGCCACGGCCGACGACCGGACTCGAGAAGCTTCGCGCCGTCCGTGCCGTCGATCAGTTCCGAGGCGACGAACGCGTGGCCGGAGTGGATGCCGCTGTCGTACCAGCGGGCGACGTTCGGATGATCGAGCCGTTGAAGGGCGAGCATCTCGCCGGGAAACTTCAGAACGAAGGCGGGATCGCGGGCCAGCGACTCGGTGAGCACCTTGACCGCGGCCCGGCGGCCGGCGTCGTCGTACCCGCGGGCGGCATACACCGTTCCGAGCGGCCCGCGACCGATCTCCGCTTCCACGTGCCAATTCCCGACGCGGGCCCCAATCATGCCTTCAATATACGGGCGGCCGGCGAGCCCGGAGATTCGGGAGAATCGGTCAAGTTCGGCGATCCGCATGGACGATAAATCCGTCACATGCCGTGCCACCGGCTCGCGCCGCGAACCCGGTCTTCACTGGGGATCGCCCATGCGGTCGATGTTGCTTTTGGGTTGCGTGGTCGCCGGCTCCGCGGGTTGCGAAACGAGCCGCCCGGCTCTCGTGAACTGCACGCCTTGCAAGACGCACAAGACGAGTTGCGCCCCGATGCCGGCCACGCCGGCTCCCGCGGCCGCACCCGGCAAACCGGCCTCTCTTCCGCCCACCACTGGCCCGATCGCGGCGCCGACCGTCGCGCCGGTCGCGGTCAATCCTCCGCAGCAATCGGTCCCGATTCACCAACCCGCGCCGAACGGCGACGTGCTCCTGATTCCACGCTGGGTGTACGTGCCGTACTCGCCGCACCAACCGAACGGCCCGACGAAGCTTCCCGCGAACCTGTTTTCGACCAGCGGAACGACGCCGTACATGACCGCCGACGAACGCATGACCGTGCTGCCGCCGATGGGTGCGAGCGCGGCCGCGAACACCCAGCAGACGGCGCTCATGGAACAGTTCGTGAAGGAAATGAAGGCGATGAACCAACGGATGATCGAACTGGAAGCGAAGGCCGCGACGCGGACTGCTTCGGCGATCGCGATTCCGGCTCCGCCCGCGCCGGCCCCGATTCCCGCGGCGAGCGTTCCGGCCGCCCCGCAGATGCTGCCGCTACCGCCGCTGCCCGTGCCGATGATCCCGCCCGCGAAATGATTATCGTGCCTTCGGTGATGTGGCGGCTTTCGCCTCGAGTGTCACGTCCTTGCCGCTTCCGTCGGAGTAGACGATTCTGCACGCGGGTAGTGCCGCGTGCAGCGCCGTCACGCCCTTCTCGCTTACTTTGGTCCGCGTCAGAAAGAGTTCTTTCAGCCCCTTCAATTTGTGGAGCCGGGGAAGCCCGTCGTCAGTCACGACGGTCCTGTCGATATTGAGATGCGTGAGCCCGTCGGGGAGATTCACCAAGCCGGCGTCGGTCACTTGAGTCCAGCCGATATTGAGTCGCGTCAGCGATTTGACGTCTCGCAACGCGATCAGACCCTTGTCCGTGATCGGGATGGCGAGGAGAGTCAGGTCCGCCAGGGCCGGGAGTTCCTTCAGGTGCTCAAGTCCGGCATCCGTGATCGGGTTGTTGTGCAGCCACAGCTTTCGCAGCCCCTTGTGCCCCTTCAGGTTCTTCAGCCCCGCGTCCGAAACGATCGTCGCTCCAAGCGTGAGGTCCGTGAGATCGTGCAAGCCATGCAGGTGAACCAAGCCGGCATCGGTCACCTTCGTCGCGTAGAGGTTCAAGTGCGCGAGCTTCCGGAATCCGGCGACGTGCTTCATTCCTTCGTCCGTGAACGGAGCGTTGATCAGGGTGAGCCACTGGAGACCCGTGGCGCGCGAGAGGCGTTCGAATCCGGAACCGGTCAGTTTCGTGTCGCGTGCGGAGAAGACACTCAGGCGATTCAGGTCCGAGAGATGAGCGAGGCCCGCGTCAGTGACGGGCGAGCCGTCGAGGTTGAACTCGGCGATCTCGGAGCAAGCCTTGAAGCGTTCGAGGTCGGCGTCGGATGTCGTTTTTCCGCCCACGGCGACCATCGTCAGGCGAAAGGGCTCGCTCGGCAGCGAGGTCAGTTGATCGATCACGGATTGTCCGCCGTTGGTTCGAATCACTCCTCGATTCGAGAGCACCCAAGTCGCCGCTTTCCGATCCGGTTCGTTCATGCGTGAAGCGGCGGCCTTTTCCAGTTCCAGGCGCCACGCCGCCGCCTTCTCCCGATTCCCCCATTCGTCGTAAAGCTGGAATACCGTAGCCGTGACGTCTCCGGCGGATCGCTTCTCTGAAGTAGTCGCTCGACTTGCGTGGGCCAGCATGCCGTCCCGCGCGGCCAGCAACAGCGTGGTCGGATTCCGATACTGCGTTCGGATGTGATCGACCCACCTCCGCTGCCACTTGCTCGCCAATTCGAGTTTCCCCGCGTCAACGAGACGCTCGACGCTTCGGCTGAACAGCTTCAGTCGCGAGTCCGTGAGATACGCGTAGGTCGGGTTTCGTGCCGGCTCGGTGTCGTTCTTCTCGATCGAGCGTTCGAGAAGGGTCTTCATGATCCGTTCCGAGTAGGTCTGAACCTCGTTCCACTGGCCGGAGAGTCGATACGCGTAGGCGAGGTAGTCCAGGTTGACGAGAAGTTCCGAGCTGTCGGGACCGAACTTCTTCGTCAGTGTCGCTCGCAGTTGCTCGAAGATTTGGATGGAGACGGGCAATTGCCCGTTGTCCCAGTAGGCTCGTCCGAGCCAGAACAGAACGTCGAGAGAATCATCGGAATCCGATCCGAACACTCGGTCCAACTCCGATCGCGCCAGTTCGAGCGTTTCCACCGCTTCTCGGAATCGACCGGCGTGCCAGTAGGCACGGCCCAAGCTGCGCCGAATCTGCGCGGTGGTGGTCGAATCGCTTCCGCTGATCTTGATCCGGCCGGCGAGGGCTTCTTCATAGAGGCCAATCGCTTCGTCGCGACTGTCCTCGCGATCGAGCAAACTGGCGATGTTGCCGAGAAGGACGAGCGAGGAATCGTCCTCGGCGCCGCCGTTGAGTTTGAGCCAGCCAGCCCGTGCTTTCCGATACATCTCGAGGGCTTCGGCTTTCTTGCCTTGGCTGGAACGGACGTTGGCGAGGGAAATGATCGCGACGAGCGTCAGCTTGTTGTCGGGGCCGAGTTTGGCGGTGCGCACCGCGAGAACATGCTGGAACAACTCGAGCGCCTGCGTTTGTTTTCCGTTCAGGTAATGTGTTTGAGCCAATTCTCTCGCGGTCTCGACCGTGTCGTCGTGCTCCGCGCCGAGTTCTCGGAGACGGGTCGCATGAGCCTTCTCGAGAATCGGCGTCGCCGCCTCGGAGTTGCCCAACTGAGTGATCGCTCGACCGAGCAGCGATTGCAATCGGGCGACCGCCAACGGATCGCCGACGGCCTCGCCATCCAATTCGGTCGCCAGTTTCTCCGCCTTGCGGCGAAGCTGCACATAGACCGGATCTCCTCCGGAACGCTCCTGCGTCGGGTCCAGGTTGATGATCATGCCGGCGAAGGATTCGACACCCTTCTCGATCTGCTTCAACCGTTTGATCGCGTTCTGCTGCTCCCGCTCGGCGGCGCCCCTGGCTTCGTCGGCTTCGGTCCGCTTTCGTTGCGCTTCGGCGTTCGCCGTGCGTTCCGCGGCGGCCCAATCCCGTGCGCGGAGGAATCCGATCGTGGTGCCGACGGCTCCGGTCAGCAGGATCGCGGCCGCCGCGCCGGCCCACCACGTCAAGGCTCGGCGGCGCTTGCGTTCCTCCTGAGCTTGCACCTCGCGGCGCTGCAGCACCAGTTCCGCCTGCTTTGTCCGTTCGGAGAAGTTCGCCTGGTATTGGACCACCGCCTCGGCCACCGCCGCTCCGTTCTCCGGTCGCTCGGCGGGGTCGAACGCCAGACAGCGTTTGCAAAGTTCGATCAACTCGGCGTCGGCCCCGCACCGATCGATCCGGTCGAACGCATCGGCGTATCGGTTCGCGGCGTATCCGGAGATGGAGGAATCCGGCGCGAGCGGGGGCGCTCCCGTGAGCGCCTCGCACAGAATGCACCCCAGAGCGAACACATCCGTCCGCGCGTCAAGGCGATCCACTTCACCTCGGGCCTGTTCCGGCGCCATATACTGCGGGGTTCCCAGGATCGTGCCGGCTCGAGTGCCGCCCGGCTCGGCGGCGTCGAGGCCCGATGTCCGGTCCGGGTCGTCTTCCGAGGCCGCCGTTTCCCCGAGGTCCGGGCCTGCGGTCGAGTCGATCGAGGAGGGAGCCGTTTCGCCGGTCGCGACGGATTCGATCGCGTTCCTGCTCTCCAGACGTTTGGCCAAACCCCAGTCCATCACTTGAACTTCACCGAACGCGCCGACCATCACGTTGAGCGGCTTCAGATCGCGATGGATGAATCCGGCTTGATGCGCGGCGCCGACGGCCTGACAAATCCCCGTGAACACGGGAAGCCAATCCGAAACGTCCGCCGGGGTTCGGCCTCGATTCGCCCAAAGGGCGGCGAGGTTCTGCCCGCGAATCAGTTTCATGGCCAACCAGGGCCGGCCGTCCGCCAACTGCCCGACCTGATGGACCGCCGGAATGCCGGGATGTTGCAGATATGCCGTGACGCGAGCTTCGGACAGGAATCGAACCGCCTGCGGGGAGTTCGGGGCGTAGCGAGCGAGCAAGAACTTGACGGCAATGTCGCGATCGAGCGCCAAGTCGCGAGCGCGGAAGACCACGCCCATCCCTCCGCGGCCGACCTGCTCCAACAGTTCGTATCCCGGTGGCGATTCGAACTCGATGGCCGCGATCATGAGATGCGACTCCGAAGCGTCCGGGCGCGGACACCGCCGTGAGATCGGCGACCCGTTCGGCGGACTGAACCCCGGAGCACATTCTACATCGAGTCACGCCGTGGCGACTGTCACTTCGCAGGCGAAGGCGCTTCAAGCGCGGGGATGGGAGCGGCCTTGCGAGCGGCCTTCACAAGCGGTTGCGGGTAGAAGCCGAGGATCAACGTGGCCGCGGCGAGAATCAATGCGGCGAAGGAGGCCCCGATCGCCCGTGTCTTCGGGGCCGGGCGAAGCGCCGTTCGCAGGTACATCACGCCGACGACCCGCAGATAGTAGATCGCTCCGATGGCGGCGTTCACCGCCGCGACCACCACGAGAATCTGATACAGGTTCCCCATGCTCGGCGAGTCCGTGGGGGCGTTCATCGCGCCGAGGAACAACATAAACTTTCCGACGAAGCCGGCCGTCAGCGGCAGGCCGATCATGCTGAGCATGAACACGCCGAGGCACGCCGCGGAGATTGGCTTGGAGGTTCCGAGCCCCGCGAGATCGTCGATCGATTCGACGGGCTGCTCCGGAGCGTTCAGATATTGGAGCACGGCGAAGGCGCCGACCGTCATCGCGCCGTAAGCCGCGAGGTAGACGAGGATCGCTTCGACGCCGCCGACGCTCGGCGCCGTCTTCGCGTCCGGCAATGCGCTCGCGGATACGATGCCGATGAGCAGGTAGCCGCCGTGGGCCACGCCCGAATACGCGAGCATGCGGCGCACGTTGTCTTGGAGCAGAGCGAGCACGTTGCCGAACGTCATCGTGAGAACGGCGACGATCCAGAGCAGGAGCGGCACCTGCGAGCCTGGAGCGAACGGCGGATGGAGCGGATCGGGGGACACAAGTCCGAGCAGGCGGACGAGAGCCGCCAACCCGGCGACCTTTGGCCAGAACGCGATCTGCGCCACCACGCCCGTGGGGCCACCTTCGTACACGTCCGGGGCGTAGAAGTGGAACGGCACGGCGGTGATGCGGAAGCCGATGCCCGCGATCGCCATCACGACCGCGATCAGCGCCATCGGCGAGGTCTGCTCGGCGTTGGACTTCGAAAGCGTGCCGGCGATCGACGTCAAGTTCGTGCTGCCCGCGAGCCCATACAGGTAACTGAACCCGAAGAGCAGCACGGCGGACGAGAGCACGCTGAGGTAGAAGTACTTCGCGGCCGCTTCCTGATTCGCCTTCGATTTCGCGGGAAGATACAGCAGCACGTAGGTGGGAATGGAAAGCAGTTCGAGCGCCAGGAAGAGCGTGACGAGGTCGTTGGCGCGGCCCGCGAGCGAGACGCCCGCCGCCGCGACCAGCGAACAACCGAAGTACTCGGCCGCGTTCGTGCGGTCCGTTTCGGACGCGCAGACCAGAAGAAAGATTCCGGCGAAAGCGATCGCGAGCCAGCGAATGAACCCGGCCATCGCGTCCGGCAGGATCGAGGCCACGTTCGGCGCTTCGGGCATCGCCGTCTTCATCGTGCCAGCCACGATCGCGGCCACGATCACGCCCGCGAACGAAACGAGGAACCAGAGCCAGCGTCGATTGAAAAACGCTCCGCCCAGCAACACGAGGCATGCCGTCGCGAGCAGCACGATCTCCGGCGCCGCGAGGCGGAATGTGCCTCGCAGCGTGTCCTGAACCACGACATCGGACAGCGAATACATCAGTTCTTGTCCTTGCCCTTGCTCTTGGCCTTCGGCGTCGCCACCGGCTGCATTTTTGGAGTCGCCTTGGGTTGCGCCAGATGTTTCTCGCGTTCTTCGGCCGTCATGCTCAGCAGCCGCGCCCGGTCCCGCGCCAGTTCACCCATCTCCGAGATGGCTCGAACGTCCGCCTGCATTGGCCGGGCGATCGTTTGGGGGAACAACCCGAGGAACAGACACAACACTGCGAGCCCGCCCAGCGAGAAGACCTCATGACGATCGACGTCCCGACTCGGGAGCGGGCCGTTGGCTGGAGGCTCGCGATGAGCCTGAAAGAAGACCCGTTGCAGCATTGTGAACACGTACCACGCCGAGAGCAGGATCCCGGCCGCGGCCACGATCGCGAGGCCGAGCCCCGGCGATCCCGCGTTCCGAGCGTCCACCAAGCCGGCGAGCATCATCATCTCGGAGACGAAGTTGTTCAGCCCCGGCAGCCCGACGCTGGCGAGGCACACCACGAACGCCAGAACGGCGTACCCCGGGTAGCGGCCCATGAGCCCGCCGTACGGCCGCATGTCCGTCGTGCGGTAGCGATCCAGCAGGAACGCCAGCATCGCGAACATCGCACCGGTGCTGAGCCCGTGGTTCACCATGTGCAACACGGCCCCGGTCAGCCCTTCGGCGTTGAACGCGAAGATGCCGAGCACGAGGAACCCGAGGTGCGAGACGGAACTGTAGGCGACCATCATCTTGAGGTCGCGTTGGCCGAAGGCGCAGAACGCGCCGTACACGATGCCGAAGGCGGCGAGCGTGCCGATCACCGGCAGGCCGTAGGCCAAGGCCGCGTCGGGCGTCAGAGTCAGCACGAATCGCAGAATGCCGTAGCAACCCAGCTTCGCGAGCACGGCCGAGAGCAGCACCGTGACGCCGATCGGAGCTTCGTAGTACGCGCTTGGCAGCCACGTGTGGAAGGGCCACACCGGCGTCTTCACGAGGAAGCCCGCGATCAACGCGAAGAAGAGCCCGGTCTGCCACTCGATGCGGCCCGCGATCGCTTCGGGCTTGTCGTTCAACCGCTCCTGCACGTTTCGCATCAGGTCCGGCAGAGAGAAGGTGTATTGCCCGGTGGTCGGGTTCGGGTTCGTCAGAATCACGCCGATCAAACCGACCAGCGTGAGAAGGCTGCCCGCGAGGGTGTAGAGGAAGAACTTCCGCGCCGCGTCGCGTCGACCGGAGCCCGTGCCCCATCGCGCGATCAGGAAGAACGCCGGAAACAATGTCAATTCGAAGAAGATGTAGAAGAGGATCACGTCGAACGCGAGGAACGCCCCGATTGACGCGCCCTGCAGCACGAAGAGCCACATGTAATAGGTCCCGGGCTTCTCCGTCACGGCGTTCCACGAGGCGTAGATCGCCGGGAACATCATGATGCCGCAGAGCACGACGAGCCAGAGGTTGATGCCGTCCACGCCGAGGTAGAACTGCACGCGCGGGCCGGGCAAGTGCTTGGTCCCATTCTCGAACGGAGCTCGATCGGTGAGGCTGAACAGAGTCCACTTGGTGCGTTGGGTGCTTCCCTCGGCCCCCGCGAGCCCCGGATCTCCGGGAATGAAGTTCGGATGGAAGTGCTGGTACGCGAGGTCCCGACCTTCGATCTCGCTGCGGCTCCGTTGATTGAGCGTGGTCACGGCGCCGAACACGACTACGGCCGTGATCACCATCTGACCGATCGCGGCGTACAGGGCCATGCGGCGGGCGAAGCGGCCGAACAACGGCATGCACGCGGCCGCGCCGAACGGCAGCAGCACGAGCAACAGCACCAGAACTCGCAGCGTCTGATCCATGCACCTACCGGGACAGTTTGAAGGCCACGAACGTCAGGAACACGCCGAGGCCGAGGACCATCGACAGCGCGTAGAACTGAACGAGTCCGTTTTGGATCGGCCGCACGGCGGCGGCCACGAAGCGGGGCAGCGACGCCGCCAACCGCAAAATCGAATCGAGAAGTTGATCGAAGACCCGAGCCAGAAACGCGAGCCCTTCCGCCGGCCGCACGAACGCGAACCGATACGCCTCGTCCACGAACAACTTCGTCCGCGACACGGCATACACCCCTTCGACCGCGGGAGTCGTTCCGCCGGAGCCGTGCAGAAGGTAAGCCAGCGATGCGCCGCCGACCGCGAGCAGCGTGCTCAGCCCCGCGAGGCCCCAGTTGAAACCGTGATGAAGTTCCTTGTCCCCGAGGCTCGTCGCCGCCTGCTGAAGGGACGGCGTATGCCCGAGGAAATGGCTGAACGCGTGGTTGAACGGTTCGATCGCGATGCCGACGAACGCGGCCCCGACCGCAAGCACGACCAGCGGGAAGACCATGACGAACGGCGACTCGTGCGCGTGATCCCCGGCCTCGGGCGGAACCCGGGTTTCGCCATGGAACGTCAGGAAGTATGCGCGGAAGGTGTAGAACGCGGTCAGTCCCGCGGTCACCAACGCGACCATCAGGAGCAGGTAGAACGAAGTCGCATACGGATGCGAACCCGCGGCCGCCATCTGGAGAGATTCGAGAATCAGATCCTTCGACCAGAAACCCGAAAGCAGCGGCAGGCCGGCGAGAGCCGCGGCGCCGACCAGGAACGTCACATGCGTCCACGGAAGGATCCGCTTCAGACCCCCGAACTTCCGCATGTCGATCACGTCGCCCATCGCATGCATCACGGACCCGGAGCCGAGGAACAGCAGAGCCTTGAAGAACGCGTGGGTCAACAGGTGGAACATCGCGGCGGACACGGCAAGGATCGGGCTCACGGCGCCGAGCGTGCCCAGTGCGAGGAACATGAACCCGAGTTGGCTCACGGTGGAATACGCGAGCACGCGCTTGAGGTCGTACTGGCCGAGAGCGAAGAACGCGGCGAGGATCGCGGTGATGCCGCCGGCCCACGCCACGATCGCTTGCGCATCCGGCGAGAGAGCGAACAACGGGGCGCACCGGGCTACAAGATACACGCCCGCGGTCACCATCGTGGCGGCGTGAATCAGGGCGCTCACCGGCGTCGGGCCTTCCATCGCGTCCGGAAGCCAGACGTAGAGCGGGAACTGGGCGGACTTTCCGACCGCGCCGCAGAACAGCAGCAGGCACGCGGTCGTGATCGAGGCCGAATCCGGCGGGTTCTTCGCGATGTGGTCGAAGGCCGCGGAAATGTCCGTGTTCCAGCCGCCGAGCTTCCACAGCATCAGGATTCCGAGCGTGAAGCCGACGTCTCCCAGCCGCGTGACGAGGAATGCCTTTCGGGCCGCCGCCGCCGCGCTCGGCTTGTGGAAGTAGTACCCCACGAGCAGATACGAGCAGAGCCCGACCCCTTCCCAGAACGCCATCAGCAGCACGAAGTTGTTCGCCAGCACGAGGCCGCACATCGAGAACACGAACAGCGACATCACGGCGAAGAACCGGGCGTAACCGCGATCCGCATGGCCGTGGCCGTCCCGCATGTAGCCGCCCGAGAACAGAGCGATCCAGGTGGCGATGAACGCGATCATCGCGAGCATCAGACTCGAGAGCGGATCCACCGCGATCGTGAAGTTCACCTTGAACTTGCCAGCGGCGAACCAGGTGATCGGTTCCGAGATATAGCGGTGGGCGTCGTGCGAGTTCGCGACGCGAGCCAGAATCAGCACGGCGACGAAGGCACTCGCTGCGCATGCCGCGATCAGTGGCCAGTTCGCGATGTCCCGAACGGACTTGTACCCGGCGGTGATCGCCGAGAGGACAGTGGCTCCGAGAAGAAGACCCAGAATCAGCAACGCGTAAACGACTGGCTCAGACATGGGCGGCCTCCCGAACCGGAGGACGACCGACGGCCGGCAGTTTGGGATCGGGCTCTTCGGCGGGGGCGGGAGGCAGCGGTTCCGTGTCCACATTCGGCGGAACGCCCGTCTCGCGGAGATCCTGCCACACGGACACGTCGAGCGATTTGCCCCGGCGGTACAGCACGAGAATCAACGCGAGGGCGAGCCCCGCTTCGCACGCCGCCACCGCCACGATGAACAACACGAACACCTGCCCGCTGAGGTTCCCGTGGAAGTGCGAGAACGCCGCGAAGTTGATGGCGACACCCTGCAACATCATCTCGGCGCAGAGGAACATCGTGATCAGGTTCCGCCGGGTGAGGAACCCGACGAGCCCGATCCCGAACAGAATGGCCGCCACGGCCAGATAGTGCCAAAGTCCGATCACGAGTTTCCCGTTGGGGTGATTTCACGTTTGCGGTGCGCGATGGCGATCGCGCCGATCGTGGCCACGAGCAGCAGCGTGCCGGCCAGTTCGATTGCGAGCAGGTGCTGCGAGTACAGAAGGAAGCCGAGGTTCGCAGCGTTCCTCGCCGGAAGCTCGTTCGCTCCCGCGAGCAGCAGCAAATCTCCGCGGTACTTCGCGACGGCGGCCTTCGCCGCCTCGGCCTTCGCCGGGTTCCCGATCCCGGCCTCGACCAGAGCCAAGGTCTTCGCTCCGTTCGCACGAGCCGCCTCGACCCGCTTCAAGTGATCGTCCGATCCGCGATCCGTGCGGAACGCCGCGAGCCGTTCGTGGATCGAGCCGTACTTCGCGTGGGCTTCGATCTTCGCCGCGTGAAGGCCGATCGTGTCGTCGAGCAAAGTCTCGACTCGAGTCGCGGCTTCGACGCGCGGTTGTTTCGGTCCCGTCTGGTAGAACGAGTCCGCCTCGAAGGCCTGAAGCTTTTCGACCGCGTCAAGCAGCTTCGCCCGTTCGTCCGGAGTCACGAGGGCCGAGGGAAGGGGGGATGGGCGTTCGGTCGCGGCCACACTTTGCTTCGATTGATCGAGAGCGAACAACACCAGGCCAATGAACGCGAACCCGGCCAGAACGCCAAGCATCGGCTCGCGGCTGCGGTCGTTCTCGTCCGACTGGGCGCCCGTGGCCGAGAGCATCAACACGAAGAGGAACGTGACGACGATCGCACCGGCATAAATGATGATGGTCGCGGCCATCAGAAACGGAGCGGCGAGGAGAAGGAACAAGCCGCACGTGCTGAGGATCACGAAGGCGAAGGCGATGGCCCCGCGGGCCGGGTTCCTCTGCACGACCAGCATCACGCCGAAGCCGACGGCGCCGGAGGAGAACAGCGTGAAGAGCGCCTCGCCGAGCCAGTCCTGGTAAGGCTTGCCAAACGTGTCGTGGAACCACGCGGAGGCGACGACGACGCAGGCGATCAAAGCGGCGATTCCGCCCGGCACGGACCGGCCCCGCGGCCGCGGCAGCAGGAGAAACACCCCGGCCGCTGCCAGCGCGGTCGCAAGGACCAGTTGGCCGACGGCGGAGAGATCGGAATTCGTCGCAAACAACGTCATTTCTAGCTCGTGAAACTTTTCACAATATACGAATGCTTGGCCGCGGCGCGCAGTCCCGAGAGCGGACGTACGGCGTTTTTTTTCGCGGGCCACGCTCCCCTTCGAGTTTTTTGGGTCGAGGTCAAATGGGCATGTCTGAAGCAGGGCCCAGACGCCCGCTCTTCGTGCGGATCGGGTCCGTGCCGGCGTTCGTCGTGGTGTCGAACACGCTCAGCAATTTCTCCTTGTCGAAGACCATCTGCTCGCGGCTGAGGCCGGTCAGGTCGTAGAGTGTCGTCAGTTCGATGGCGTCCACCGGGCACGCTTCCTCGCACATGCCGCAGTAGATGCAGCGGAGTTCGTCGATGACGAACGTCTCGGGGTACTTCTCGCGGCCGGTCCATTCCGGCGGGCTCGGCGCGGCGACAATGTCGATGCAGTGAGCGGGGCACGCGGTGGCGCACATGTAGCACGCCACGCACTTCACTCGGCCTTCGCCGTCGCGGTTCAGGCGATGCACGCCGCGGTAGTTCGGCGGCAGTTTCGGCTCCTGCTCCGGATACTGTTCGGTCACCTTCTTGCCGAACATGTGCCCGACGGTCGTCTTCAACCCGTCGATCATGGCGGGAATGTAAAGCTGATCCCAGAAGCCGAGCTTCGGCTCCTCGACCCACCGCACATCGGATTCGGCCATCGGCATCGGAAACCCCTGAAACCCGGTTTCGCTTTGGAAACCGGGTTTCTCCTCGCATTCCTGAAACCCGGTTTCCAAAGCGAAACCGGGTTTCTCCTCGCATTCCTGAAACCCGGTTTCCAAAGCGAAACCGGGTTTCAAATCACTTCCCCGCGTAGGTCACGCCGGCCGGGAGGCCCGGCGGCAGCTTCCGCACGGCGCGCTTCGGCATCGTCACCGAGCCACGCCACTTCACGCTCACGATCCCCATCAGCACGAACAACCCCGCGGAGAGAATCGTGAGCCAGCCAAGTTTCCACCCGTACTGTTTCACCACGATCACCGCGATCACGTTGGCGATCGCCAGCGGGATCAACACCTTCCAGGCGATGCTCATGAGTTGATCGAAGCGGAATCGCGGGATCGTCCAGCGAACGAGAAGCGCGAAGCCGCAGTAGGCCAGCATCTTCCCGATGAGAATCGCGGCCTTCCACACGGCGGCGAGCCACGGCGTGCCGTCGAAGATCGCCTCGGCGCCGAACAGCGACCACCCGCCGAAGAACAGAATCGACACGATGAACCCGGCCGTGACGAGATGCACGTACTCGGCCATCAGCATCAGGCCGAGTTTCATGCTCGAGTATTCGGTGTGGTATCCGCCGACGAGTTCCTGCTCGGCCTCGGGCAGGTCGAACGGCAGGCGGCTTCCTTCGGCGTAGGCGCTGACGAGGAACAGACCGAACGCCAGCGGCTGAATGAGGACCAGCCAGTAGCCTCGATCCGCTTGCCAGCCGGCTATCGATTCAAGGTTCAGAGAGCCGACGAGGAGGAAGACGCCGAGCACGGACATGCCAAGCGGGATCTCGTAGCTGATGATCTGAGCCGACGAGCGGAGAGCGCCGAGGAGCGAGTACTTGTTGTTGGCGCTCCACCCGGCGAGGATCACGCCGTAGACCGCGAGGCTGCCGAGCGCGAAGACGTACAGAATGCCGACATCGATCGCGGGGGCCATCACGGCGGAAAACTTCGAGCGATATTCGGTTTGGGCCGCGGTGTAGGCCGCGACATCGGCCTGTGGCGGCGGCGGGGCCACCGTGCCGCCGAACGGTACGACCGAGATCGCCATCAGGCTCGTGATCACGGCCACGGCCGGCGCCATCAGATAGAAGGCGCGGTCGACGTGCTTCGGGATCACCTCTTCCTTCAGGAAGAACTTGCCGCCGTCCGCGAGGGGCTGGAGCAACCCGCCGGGGCCGACGCGGTTCGGGCCGATGCGGTCCTGAATCCACGCGGACACCTTGCGCTCCGCGAGCGTGAGGTATCCCACGACGCCGAGTACGCCGCCCATCAGGCCGACGATGATGATCGCCAGTGTTGTGAAATCGAACGTTGGCATAGTTGTCGTCGAGCGCGCTCGGCTCCGAGGACTCCGCCTCGCGGCTAAACGCTCATCTCCTTGCGCACGGCTTCCACTTGAGCCAGCCCCTTGCGGCCGAGCAGGTCCCACGCCAACTGCAACTCGGTTCTCGCCTCCACCGGCGGTCGTGTGGCCCGCGGGAACGACTGCGCGACGCCCACATGATTCACGAACGTGCCGTCCTTCTCGAAGGAGGCCGTGGCCGGGAGCACGATGGTGGCGGACGCGGTGAGCAGGGTCGGGAACAGGTCCTGAGCGATCAGCGTGTCGGGAGCTTTCCACGAAGTCGGGATCGCGGATTCGAGGTGTTCCTTGATCGGGTAGCCGCCGACGAACCAGAGCACGGATGCGGCCCGGTTCAAGGCCTCCGCGAACGCGATCACCGAACCTTGGAACTTCTCGAGAACCGACTCGACGCCCTTGCGGTTCGGGCACTTCTCGGCGCGGATCGTGAACTTGGTCGGCTCGACGGCGTTCCCTTTCACGTCCTTGGGATAGCGGTCGTCTTCGCCGATGCGGGGGACCGGCCCGAGCGCGAGCGTCGCGCCCGCGGCCTGGAACGCCTTCGCGAACAGGAACGATTCCTCGCTCGTGAGGAACGGCGAGAGGACGGCGACGAGCCCCTTCGCCTCCGCGAGCGTCTTTTTCAGCAGCGGCGAGACCTGCGTCCACGGGGCGGGCTTGAAGCGGCCTTCGGACTTCACCAGCGGCCGCGTGATGCGTTCGCCCGAGTTCGCGAAGTGGTAGCCGTGGCGACCGTCGTCGCACATGAAGTGCCCTTTGGCCTCGGCGAGTTCGTTCGGCCGCGGCCGCAGGCGGTACACGATGTCCTTGTTCGTGTCCGTATGGATGGTGCATCCGGTGCTGCACCCGGAGCAGACGCCGTCCGCGGTCTTGAGATACCAGACGCGTTGCGTGTAGAGGAAGTCCTTGGAGCCGAGGGCGCCGACGGGGCAGAGATCGACGACGTTTCCGGCGAGTTTGTTCTCGAGCGGGCGGCCGGGGAAGACGTCGATCTCTTCATGATGACCGCGACCCATGACCGCGAGTTCGGCCGTGCCGCTGATTTCGCGCGTGAATCGAACGCATCGCGTGCACATGATGCAGCGATCGGTGAAGAGCGTGATCTTGGAACTGAGTTGCGGCTTGTTCGGCGGCGTGTTCTTCTCGTCCGCAAGGCGCGACACCGAGCGGCCGTATTGGAACGAGTAGTCTTGGAGTTTGCACTCGCCGGCCTTGTCGCAGACGGGACAATCGAGCGGGTGGTTCAGGAGCAGGCCTTCGAGCGTGTCCGCCTGGGCCTTCTTGGCGCGTTCGCCGGGCTGGCCGCCGCGGGTATAGTCCGCGGGGTAGGCGAGGGCGGCGTGGGCTGGGTCTCGCTTCGCGTATTCGCCCGTGACGATGACGGAGCCATCCTTCACGGGCGTCTGGCAGCCGGGGACCACCTTCGGTTGCATGAGAACAGTGCCGTCCGGCTTGCGTTCGCCGACCTCGACGAGACACATGCGGCACGACGCGACGACGGACAGCGATTCGTGGTAGCAGTAGTGGGGAATGAAGACGCCGGCGCGGTCCGCGGCCTGAATGCAATTCAGACGCGCGGTCCCGATCTCGACGGGTTCATCATTCACGTACACGGTTGGCATTGATTTACTCTTGAAACCCGGTTTCGCTTTGGAAACCGGGTTTCTCCTCGCACTTCGAGAAATCCGGTTTCCAAAGCGAAACCGGGTTTCAACCCGCAATCACTGGCTCAACTTGATCGGCGACATTTCCCGCATGAGGCGATTCCTCAAGTCCGCGGGGCTCATTTCGACCACGCCCTCGGAGACGACCACGTAGTGGTTGCCGTTCCGCTGCGGATACTGCGAATACGCCCAGACGCCGGCGCCGAGTTTGGTGCCCGTAAGGATCACCACTTCCTCCTGAAGGAGCGGCAGCAGTTGGCGGTTCTGCTTCGCTTCAGTCATGGTCTCGTTGATCCCCGGCACCGCGTTGTCCAGAAGGTACGCCTGAGTCATGCTCAGGTGCAGTTGCTTCAACTGGGCGTTGTTGATGGTGCGGGCCGCGGCCATCCGCGGGCTCTGCACGCCTTCGCCGCCCTTCACGGTCAGGTTCCCGTTCTGGTTCGGGATGACCGGATTGTTCCCGCCGACACTCGGCACGTACTTCGGATCCTGATTCGAAGGCCCCGGCGTGCCGACCGGCTGATTCGGTCCCGACCCCGCGGCGGGCGGCGGAGTCGTGTCCGGTCCCTTGGCTTTGTCGGGCTTCTTCCCGCACCCAATCAGAGCGACCGCCATCACCGCGCCGACGAACATCGTCTTCCGCATGATGAGCCCCTCCGGGGACGGCGAACCCGCAATCGGGTCGCACGACTTCGGGACCAACTCCGAAACCTCAGTGCAGGACGGCCAATTCCTTCGCGTACTTGCTCCGTTCGCCCTTCGCGATCGCCTGCTCGAACTCTTCGCGGAACTTGCGGATGGCCGTCTTCACGGGCCAGCCGGCGCCGTCCGCCAGGCCGCAGATCGTCGTGCCCGGCATGATTCCGATTCGATCCGCGATGTCCACCAGAATGTCGAGGTCTTCCTGCTTGCCCTTCCCGCGGCGGAGCCGGTCGGTGATCTTGTGCATCCAGCCCGTGCCTTCGCGGCACGGGGTGCATTGGCCACACGATTCATGCGCGAAGAACTGGCAGACGTTGTGCAGCACGTCCACCATGCTCGTGTGGTCGTCGATCACCGTGACGGCCGCGGTGCCAAGTCCGAGGCAGCCGACGCGGCCAGGGCCGTTGAAGTCGAGCGGAATGTCGTATTCGGTGAGGTGCGTGTCCTTGTTCAGCTTCGTCTGCACGTTCACGAAGCCCATGGACAGGCCGCCGGGGTTCACGGCCTTGGCCTTGCGACCCTTCCACACTCCGCCGCCGTGCTTCTCCACGAGTTCGCGGATGGTCACGCCCATCGGAAGTTCCACGCACTTCGGCGTGTTGACGTGGCCGGCGATGGTGTAGAGCTTGGGTCCGTAGCTGCCGGCGTCGCGCGGGTTCTTCGGGTCCGGGGGAACGCCGAGCGATTGGAACCACTCTTTGCCGCGTTTCACGACCTGCGTGACGCACGCCAGGGTTTCCACGTTGTTCACGATGGTCGGCTTGCGGAAGGCACCTTCGATGGCGGGGAAGGGCGGCTTGATTCGGGGCCACGCCCGCTTCCCCTCGAGGCTCTCGATGAGGCCGGTCTCTTCGCCGCAGATGTACGCACCGGCTCCGCGATGCAGCACGATATCCAGTTTGAAGCCGGTGCCAAAGATATCCGAACCCAGAATCCCGGCGGCGTACATCTCGTCGATCGCCGAGCGGAGCGAACGGTAGGCGTCGCCGTATTCGTAGCGGACGTAGAAGAACGCCTTCTGGGACTTAATGGCGTAGCAGGCGAGCATCACGCCTTCGAGCACCTGATGGGGGTCCTTCTCCATCAGGATGCGATTGTTGTACGTGCACGGTTCCGATTCATCGGCGTTGACGCAGAGGTAGATCGGGCCGGGGTGGTCCTTCGGGAGGAAGGTCCACTTCAGGCCGCAGGGGAACCCCGCGCCGCCCCGGCCGCGGAGGCCGGAGTCCTTGACGCGGGCGATCACCTCTTCGGGCTTGAGGTCTTTGAGCGCGCGCTCGATGGTGGCGTAGCCGCCGTCCGCGCGGTAGCCCTCGAGCCGGTGGCTCTCCGGCTTGTGGATGCGGGCAGTGAGTACGGGTTCGAACGACGCCATCGCGTTTCCATTACCTCATGTTGCCGAGGATTGCGGCCTTCTCGCTGTGAATGACCTTCATCTGGGCGTTGAACTGATCGATGATGCTCTTCTCCCGTTGGAGCAACTGTTGGAGCTTCGCGAGTTCGGCGGTTCGAACCGATCCGTCGCCGGGCTTCACCGAACCGTCCGCCATCTTCACCATCTCCGTGATGGCCTTCTCGCTCTGCGGCGTGACGCCGGCCATCGACTGCTTGATCGCCTGCGCGATCGACTTCTCGAGTCCGGCCATGGATCGAGTCGCTGCGCCGTCCTTCAGCACTTTGCCGATCACGTCGCTGATCTTCCCCATCTGTTCCGGAGGCACGCCTCCGACACCTTTGAGGGACTGGGCCACCTGTTTGACCGCATTGCTCATCGCGCCCATCCGGCACCGTCCTTTCGAGGAAAAGGGTTACCGCCGCAACGAACCGATCAACTCGTCCGCCTTCTCGGGAGTCACGTTCATCACGTGAACGTCGTCCTTGAGGCAGGCCGGTGCGCCGTCGCAGGCGCCGATGCATTCCGCGAACTCGAGCGTGATTCGGCCATCCGGAGTCGTCTGGCCGCAATGGACGCCAAGCTTCGCTTCGCAGTGGTCGATCAGTTCGTAGGCGCCTCGCAGCATACACGCCAACCCGCGACAAACCCAGAGCCTAGTTTGGCCGAGCTTCTCGCCTTCGGTCTTGAAGAAGGCGTAGAAGGTCATCGTGTCCCGCACTTCGGACGGGTGCAGTTCGAGAATCTCGGCGATCTCGACGATCGCCTCGTTGCTTACGGTGCGGAGCTCGTCGTGAACCAGATGCAACGCCGGGAGCGTGACGGCCTGCTTCCGCGGGTACAGCGGCAGCAGCCCCCGAATGCGATTCCTCAGGTCTTCGGAGAGAACACCCATCAAAAACCTCAAACCCGATTCACCACGGAGCACGCAGAGAAAAACACGGAGTGGAATACAAGCTTTGTTGAATTCGCTTCTTTCTTCTCAGTGTCCTGTGTCTCCGTGGTGAGAACTCTTATCGATCCAACTCCGCGGCGATGATGTTCAAGCTGCCGAGAATCGCCGGCACGTCCGAAATCTGGTGGCCTTCCATCATTCGCGGGAACACCGCGAAGTGAATGAAGGACGGCGGCCGGGTGCGGGCTCGCCACGCTTTGCCGGTGCCGTCCGACACCAGGTAGTAGCCCAACTCGCCGTTGGCCGTCTCGGTGGCCCCGTACACTTCCTCGATCGGCGGCTCCCATTGCCGGTTCCACATGAACAGTTCGAAGTGCTGGATCAGCCCCTCGATGCTGCGATACGTGGAAGCCTTCTCCGGGATCGTGATCTTGTCGTTCACCGCGACGTTGACCGGGCCCGCGGGGATGTTCTCCACCGCCGCGGCGACGATCTTGAGCGACTCGCTCATTTCTTCCATGCGGACAAGATAACGCGAGAAGCAATCTCCGCCCGTGGCGCAGACCACCTTGAAGACGCTCTGCAACTCGGGGTAAGCGAGATACGGCTCGTCCTTGCGGAGATCGCGGACGACGCCGCTGGCGCGGGCCACCGGCCCGCTGCAACTCGTGTTGATCGCATCCGCCTTGGACAGCACGCCGATCCCCTTGGTGCGATCCACGAAGATGCGGTTCTTGTTCAGCAATCGCACCACGTCCGCGTGGGCCTTCGGAAACGTCTTCACGAAGTCGCGGATCAGGTTGACGACCCCATCCGTCACGTCGTTCATCAACCCGCCGACGCGGCTGAAGCCGGGATGGAATCGCTGCCCGGATGCGGCCTCGAAGATGTTGTAAATCTTCTCGCGTTCGTTGAACGCATACAGGAACGCCGTCAGCGCTCCGAGATCCAAAGCCGCCGCGCCGACGCACAACAGATGGTCGCTGATGCGGGCCAATTCCGCGAGAATCGTGCGGATGTATTTGCACCGCGGCGTCAATTCGATGCCGAGCAGTTTCTCCACCGTGTGATGCCAACTCACTTCGTTGGCGAACGGCGAGATGTAATTCATCCGGTCGACGATCGTGACGTACTGATTGAAGTCGAGATCTTCGCCGAGTTTCTCGAAGCCGGAGTGCAGGTAGCCGATATCGGGGACGGCTTTGACGATCGTCTCGCCGTCCAACGTGAGAATGAGCCGCAGCGTGGTGTGCGTGGCCGGGTGTTGAGGGCCGAAGTTCAGGGTGTAGAGGAACTCCTGGTTCGCGCCAGCAACGTCGTCCGCGAGCAGTTGTTCCACCGGCATTCGAGAACCGCCTCATTACAAGTTCGTAATCGTCCAGATAGCCAAGAGATTCAGGAGCCCAATCAGCAGCCCGACCAATTCGACTTTATTGCTTGGAGACACATACAGCTTCCACAACCGCCTCTGACGCTCGTCCTCTTCTTCGGTTCGCAATTCCTCGGGATCGATCAGTTTTCTTGCAATCACGCACCTCACTAGTAGGAATCCGCAGAGCAAGGTCGGACCACCGACTGTCATGGCCACGACTGGCGCGATACGTTCCTTCTTGAGTTCAAGCTTTTTCCCCATGATCACCGGCAGCCAGCCCCCGATCGTCAGCGTGAACCCGATCAGGGGAAGGAACACAAATAATATCAAAGTACGATACCTGCGATTCCATCGCATCAAGGCCCGTCGCATCTCGGGCGTATCGTCATCGCCATCGTAATAATCGTAGGGACCGGCCATACTCAGTCAGCCTTCCGAGCGTGTCACCGTCTGGAAGTTATGTCGTTCGCCGTAGCCACGCAGCGGGTAGTCTTTCCTCAGCGGGAACGCGGCGAATTCCTCGGGCATCAGGATGCGGCGAAGGTCCGGGTGGCCGGGGAAGCGTACGCCGTACATGTCGTACACTTCGCGTTCCATCCAGTCCGCGCCGTTCCACAATTCAAAGACGGACGGCAATTCCGGGTCCGGGTCGTTGGCGAACGCCTTCACGAAAATACGTTCGCCGGTCGCCAGGTTCGTCAATGCGTACACGATGCCGAAACGATCCGTGGCCTTCGGATAATTCAAATAATCGACGCACGTCAGGTCGCAAAGGAAATCGAAGCCGCAGTCGGTCTTCAGGCACTTCAACAAATCGAACAATTGACCGCACTTCTCGGCGGCGACGAGGATGCGAGTTTGCCCGCGGAATTCGCTCGTGGCGAATCCGCCGGGGAATTTCAACGTCAGCGTTTCGAGCGTCGTCATGATGTCAATTCAGTGGAACCCGCAAGCGTGTCGCGGTTCTGTAATTTCCGGGGGCCACGATCGCTTCCTCGGGCGCCAATTCCTGAGCGAGCGAGGTCGGCCCTTCATAACTGTTGCGATTCGCGAACTCGCGTGCGTCCATGGTGCCGGTCCGCGTCACCTTTTCCTGAATGTCGAGCACGGCGCGAATCAACTGTTCCGGCCGCGGCGGGCAGCCGGGCACGTACACGTCCACCGGCAGGAATCGATCGATGCCCTGCACGGTGCAATACGTGTCGAACACGCCGCCGGACGAGGCGCACGCGCCCATCGAGATGCACCATTTCGGTTCCGGCATCTGCAGCCAGATCCGCTGCATCACGGGCACCATTTTCATCGCCACGCGGCCGGCCACGATCATGAGATCGCACTGGCGGGGCGAGAATCGCATGGCCTCGGATCCGAACCGGGCGATGTCGTAGCGGCTGGCGGCGGTCGCCATCAGCTCGATGCCGCAACACGCCGTGGCGAACGGCATCGGCCACAGGCTGTGCTTCCGGACGAGGTTCGCCACGTGGTCCAGTTTCGTTACCAGGAAGTCCGGCAGGAGGCCGTTCATCGCCATTGGAAGACCCCCTTTCGCCACGCGTACAGGTACGCGATCACCAGCGTGGCCATGAACACGAGGATTTCCAGAAACACGATGCGGCCGAAGGCGAGCCGCCAAAGGTCGCCGCCGTCGCCGTAGGCGATCACGGCCCACGGATAGAGGAAGAGCAATTCCACGTCGAACACGAGGAACAGAATCGCGATGAGGTAGAACTTCACGTCGAACTGCATTCGGGCGGTGCCGACGGGGTCCATGCCCGACTCGTACGGCATCTCTTTGACGCGGGTGGGCTTGCGGGGCTTGAACGGGAACAGGTGGCTGCCAAGCAGCGTCCCCACGGCGAAGAGAATCACGACCACCGCATAAACCAGAATCGGCAGATACGCGTCCAGATCGAACGCGGGTTCGATCCCGGCCGGCGTCTGAACTGGAAGCGGTGCCGCCATGCGATCCTGTGCCGACTTTGTGAAATTGTTCACAAACCCAACCCAGATGATACGCGCGACGATCCGATCGACAAGGATCGTTCCCGGACTCAGAGCGTGCCGCGGGTCTCCTGCTCGCGTTCGATGGCCTCGAACAGCGCCTTGAAGTTTCCTTTCCCGAAGCTCTTCGACCCGCACCGCTGGATGATCTCGAAGAACAAGGTGGGGCGATCCTGCACCGGCTTCGTGAAAATCTGCAGCATGTAGCCTTCGTCGTCGCGGTCCACCAGAATCCCGAGTTCGGCAAGTTCGGCGATCTCCTCGCGAATCTCACCGACACGCTGCGGCAGCGCCTCGTAGTAGGACTGCGGCACGCGGAGGAACGAGACGTCGTTCGCGCGAAGGGCCTTCACCGTGGCCACGATGTCGTTCGTGGCCAGGGCGATGTGTTGCACCCCGGCCCCGCCATAGAAATCGATGTACTCCTCGATCTGGCTGCGGCGGCGCCCCTTCGCAGGCTCGTTCAGCGGGAACTTGATCCTCCCGCGGCCGCCTTGCACCACCTTGGACATGAGCGCGGAGTACTCCGTGCTGATGTCCTTGTCGTCGAAGCTGACGAGTTGTTCGAAGCCGAGCACGCGGCGGTAGAACTCGACCCACTCGTTCATCTTCCCTTCTTCGACGTTGCCGACGATGTGATCGATGGCGAGGAGCCCGGCGGGGTGGTAGGTGCCGGGGGAATAGCGGGCCGGATCGATGGCCTTGTAGCCGGGGGCGAACACACCCTTGTAGCGGTCGCGGTTCACGAAGGTGTGCGTGGTGTCGCCGTAGGCGCGGATCGTGGCGAACTCGTAGATCCCGTGTTCGTCCTCGATCGCGGTCGGGCCTTTCACGCCGTGGGCTCCGCGTTCGATGGCGAGGTTGAACGCGGTGCGCACGTCGTCCACCTGGATCGCGATGTCCTGCACGCCGTCGCCGTGAAGCACGAGGCGCTGCACGTCGTGATGGCTCGGCCGCAGCGGCGACGCGATGACGAACGTGATCCCGCCCTGCTTGAGCACGTACCCCGCTTCGTTCTTCTGCTTCGTTTCAAGACCGGCGTAGGCCATCACGTCGAACCCGAACGCGTTGCGGTAGAAGAACGCGCTCTGGCGGGCGTTCCCGACGAAGAACCGCACGTGATCGATCTTGCGAAGCGGGATGTCCTGCATGATGGACCCTCCGGCGAAGCCATTTTATCCCGCCGGTTGGAATCGCGGCGCGGTTTCGGTTAGGACACTGTCATGCCCGACTGGTTCTACCGCACGGTCTCGCGGCCATTGCTCTATCGGATGAAGCCGCGCACGGCTCGCTCCTTCGCGCTTGGCTTCATGGGGAAGTTGAGCCGGATGCCTTTTGGCCCGCGGGTGATCGATCTGCTTGGCCACATGCGACCCGATCGCCGCCTCGCGACCACCGTGTTGGGCTTCGAGTTCGCTTCGCCGATTGGCCTGGGCCCGCGGCTCGACCCGGACTGTGTGGCGATTCGTGCCTTCGAACGATTCGGCGTCGGATTCGTGGACGTCGGAGCCGCCGTGCCCGCACTCGTGGATCGGGATGATTCCCAGGAAGAAATCGCATTCCACGGCGAGCCACGAACCGCAGACCCGGCATCGTGGCGTGGCGGAACAATCCCCAGAATTCTTCGCGTCGATTCGACTTCTCCCGAAGGCGATGTCGCGATTCTCGCGTCTGCTGCGCCCAGGCCGCCCGATCCGGATCGGCCCTGCTTGCAGATCGTGTCGCCGGACGAAGCCGACCTCGAAGCGCATGTGGAGGCGGGCCTCGCCGCCGGATACCGTGGCGTGCTGATCGATGGAGCGGCGTTCCGCGAGGGGCGCCTCGTCGTCGGGCGATACGCGTTCGGAGTCGTGCTCGAGGCCGTGAAAAAACTGCGAGCACGATTCGGAGCCAACCTCGCGATCGTCGCCGGCGGTGGCGTGCATGAAGTCGGAGACGCGCTCGCACTTATCCAAGCCGGGGCGACGCTCATCGAGATCGACACCGGGCTCGTCTTCAACGGACCGGGGCTCGTGAAGCGCATCAACGAGGCGCTCCTGCACCGCGTCGTTTCGCAAAGCCCGCCCGCACCCGCGGAACGCCCCGCCTCCATGACGTGGTTTTGGACCGCACTGCTCGGCCTCGGCATGTTCTTTGGCGGCATTCTCGCGTTGATCATCGCGGCGACCCGCGTCCTGCTCCCTTACGATGAAGCGTTCCTCGGCCTCACCCGAGATCAGCTTCACGAGGTGAACCCGCGCCTGCTCGCGTTTCTCGCTCACGATCGCGTTTCGCTGGTGGGCCCGATGCTCGCGCTCGGCATCCTCTACCTCGGGCTCTCGCTCGGCGGCATCCGCCGCGGGATGCACTGGGCCATGGTCGCGGTTCTCGCCTCAGCCGCAACCGGCTTCGCCAGTTTCTTTCTCTTCCTCGGATTCGGTTACCTCGACCCGTTGCACGCGTTCGTCACCGCCTGCCTGCTCCAGTTTCTGCTTCTCGCCATTCATTTGAAGCTTGGCGAATCGCGGCCCGAAGCCCCGCCCCTTCGCACGGATCGCGCCTGGCGCCTGGCTCAGTGGGGGCAGTTGCTCCTCGTCTGCCACTCGGTCGCCGTTCTCGTCGCCGGGCTGGTCATCTCGACCGTTGGCGTCACCGTCGTCTTTGTCCACGAGGATTTGGAGTTCTTGCGAACCACGTCCGAAGCGCTGACCGCGGCCAATCCGAAGATCCTGCCGCTGATCGCTCACGACCGCGCGACCTTCGGCGGGATGCTCGTGTGTACGGGATTGGTCCTCTTGCTGACGAGCCTTTGGGGGACCGGTCCGGCTCGGCCCTGGCTCTGGCGAACGTTGATGGCCGCCGGCTTCGCCGGTTACCTTCCCGCAATCGGAGTTCACCTCGCGGTCGGCTATTGACAGTCAGGTTAGCAAAGGCACCGTGGCAGTGGCAGCCTTGCGCCCCGCCAGCATCCGAGGAGGATCGATCGCTGCTTGGCCGTCAGTCTCAACGCCGGACCGATCGCGTCGTT
>Ga0169931_10001315_pt1 | contig 41011 bp, 33 predicted proteins | sample Kivu_15m_20L_FD_129675 | JGI IMG/M metagenome (GOLD analysis project Ga0169931, IMG submission 129675) | Freshwater microbial communities from Lake Kivu, Western Province, Rwanda to study Microbial Dark Matter (Phase II) - Kivu_15m_20L... | ecosystem: Environmental > Aquatic > Freshwater > Lake... | reverse complement strand
TTTGATTCAATTTGTCGCTTTGCTACCGCGAAGCCCGCCCACTATTTGTGCTAGTTGTGTCACTTATTGCAGTACAGAAATCCTATAATATAGCGATCGCCTGTGCCAGTTGCGTAAGTCCTGTAATCAATTCAGTTTGTCTTATCAGCAGCAATCACTTTTAAAAGATTTAGAAAATTCTGTAACTAGAATACGACTACATCCACAACGTTTAGGTACTCTTGTAGGGAATTCAGAGGCATTGGAAATTGAAAAAAATCTATTTAAAGACCAACTAATTACAGTCAATGAACATTTAAATAAAATCAAAAAATTTACTGAAAGTCATGGTAATGACTTAATTATGAGTAAAAAAAACTTTGATGCTTTTTTAAACAATTACTTTTTAACTACACAATTATATACTAAGACAGTAGTATCTTTTTGGCAACATCTGGAACAAAAAAAAATCTCAGGAGAAGAATTCAACTATACAGATTTAATAGTTCTACTTCAGAAACAACAAGAAGTTAATATTAATGTCAAATTCGACCAACTTTCATATCAGTTAACTCAAATTATCGATTATGCCGATATTCAAAAACAAAAAGCAGTTACTCGCTATGAAAAAGCTGAAAAACTGAGAATCTTAGTTATTCTTGCTAGTATGTTGCTATCGGTTGGAATTGCTGCTGCACTAGCACTATATACTAGTAAATTAATTGCTCGTCCTTTACGATTAGTCACCGACGTAGCGAGAAGAATTACTCAAGAGTCAAATTTTCAACTGAGAGCTAATATAGATAGTAATGATGAAGTAGGTACTTTAGCTACTTCCTTAAATCAACTGGTGGATTGGGTAGAAGATTACACTAAAGAACTAGAACTAGCGCGTGATAATTTAGAACAACGAGTAGAAGAACGCACTCAAGAACTGGAACTAGAGCGGCAAAATTTAGAACAACGAGTAGAAGAACGCACTCAGGAACTGCAAAAAATACTCCAAGACTTGACAGCAACTCAAACACAATTAATCCAAAGCGAGAAAATGTCTTCTTTGGGAGAAATGGTAGCAGGTATAGCCCATGAAGTAAATAATCCTGTTAATTTTATTTATGGTAATGTTGAATATGCTAATGAATATATTAAAGATTTATTGAGTTTAATAGATTTATATCAGCAAGAGTACCCAGAGTCAAATTTAAAAATTGCAGACAGAATTGCTGAAATAGATTTAGATTATATAGCTAAAGACATATTAAGGGTGCTTAGTTCCATGAAAATGGGTGCTGAACGTATTCGGCAAATTGTTTTGTCTTTGCGGAATTTCTCCCGACTAGATGAAGCAGATAAAAAAGAAGTGAACATTCACGAGGGAATTGACAATAGCCTATTTATTCTGAATCATAAAATTAGTAAAGAAATAACAATAATTAAGAATTATGGTAACTTACCTGAAATTGAATGTTATCCTGCTCAACTAAATCAAGTATTTATGAATATTTTAAATAATGCTATAGATGCTGTAGTCGAGGCGGAAAATCAACCAGACAAGCATATTAATATAGATACATTCAAGTTAGATGATCATTTGATCAAAGTGGTGATTAGAGATAACGGTTCGGGAATTACCCCAGAAATTATCAATAAATTATTCAATCCTTTTTTTACAACTAAAGCCGTGGGTAAAGGTACTGGTTTGGGTTTAAGTATCAGTTACAAAATAATTGAAAAACACAAAGGTAAAATTGAAGTAAGGTCAGAATTAGGAAAAGGTACTGAATTTATAATTATTTTGCCGATTAAAACAGATTAAGTTATGGCAAATTTAGCCTAAGTGAGGTATATCATCAGTAAGCAGGATGCTCGCGCCACAAGATGATCATTTACATTTGTATCTCACGTGCTTAAGAAATGCTATATAAGTCCGGGTAGGGTTAGTTAGGCTGCTATGCTTAATTAGTCCAACCTCGTTCCACTGTCCAATGGCGATCGCTTGATTGATAAACTTTCACATTAGCCAAGCCCACAGCAGCAACCAACTGATTCACTTCATCTATTGTCAGTGCAGCATGGAGAGAATCACGAAATAATTTTTTCTGGTGCTGGTCATATTCATTACCAATACTCTCAACCAAAGCATTGATTATCTTTTGATCATCTGGTCTCAATAAATCCCGGATAAAAATACCCCCATTGGGTTTGGTGACGCGGTTTAATTCTTGAAAAAACAGCAGTGGTTCGGGTAAATGATGCACAAGGCTATTAGATATTACCATATCGAATACCCCATCTGCATATGGTAAGTGTTTAGCATCAAGCAACTGACAACAAATTTGTTGTTGTAAATTTGCTTGCTGTATATGTCGTGAAGCAATTTGGAGCATATTTTTTGATAAATCAATGGCGACAATTTGCCATTGTGGGCGCATTTGGCCAATTAACACCGGAATCCGACCAGTACCAGTTCCCGCATCTAAGACTAAACCAGCTTGTGTTGGGCCAAAGGCTATGGACTGGGATGCAAAAGCTGTATTTACCTCAATGAAGTCCATAGCATCATACTCAATAGCTTCTTCCCAAGAGTCCATCACTTCTGGTTCTAAAATTCTTTCCATAACCATCAATTACTACCCCCCCTAAATATATTTTATTTCCGATCAGGGCGTGAAATGCTTTTAAAAAAGCAATTTCAGCCATCTTTTGACTCTCCTAGATAAATACACTAATAGCACTAGGATATCTATTCCATCACAACATGATATAAAATACCTAATATTTTACCTACATTATTAATATAATATTCGCTCAAATCGATTTCCACTACTTGATTAATGAGTTTGAGAAATTTCCAGTTAGTCCCAGTAGTAACGGTTCCGTAAATTGTTGTAATATCATTACCTTCACGTTCATTAAACAATTTGGCTGCTACCATTTCGGCTACACATTCTCCTAAACCAGCATTAATATTTTCTTTTTTAGCTTCCACAATTACAACAACTGGAGCATTAACAATTAATAATTCCGGTGAGCGACTAATAATAAAATCACAATTACCATTTAAACCCTGTGCAGTATCTATAGTAAAGTCAATACCAGAAAATAAACTAATTTTATGGTTTAAATATTTCCTCAATGCTATGATAATAGGGGCAACTATCATTTCTGAACGAGACTTTTCACTATTACTAGCCAAAGCTAAAGGTATATTTTCTTGTAATATTTCTGCTAGAATGTGGGGACATTCTAATTCTGGAATAGATGCAAAAATATCAACTGTATCTGAAATAGTTAGATTAAAATTTTTCCTCACTTTGTCGAGAGTAAAATCACTATATGACATTTAAACTCACACTCCATATATTGACATTGACCTTCTCATAAGGGGGGAAATTGGGAAATTTGCCAATTTTCCCCCTTATATCTCTTTGGATTACACCATAACTAAAGTTTCATCATCACATTTTTTAAAGATATTTTTGTTGCAATATGTAAATTAGGGCAGAATATAACCAAGGTGGTACTTACCCACCTTGTTTTTAAGCCAGGAAGCCAGCAAAAAACTCCAGAGTTTCCTTTAGGGCTGTGATGAAAATGTCAATTTCTGCGCGAGTGTTGTAGAAAGATAAACTTACCCGTGCAGTTCCCGGTAAACCTAAATAACGGTGTAATGGTTGGGTGCAGTGGTGTCCCGAACGAATGGCTACCCCTTCTTGATCTAATAATGTAGACAAATCGTTGGGGTGGACATTTGCAGCTGTGAATGCAGCTAAAGCGGCTCTACCTTCGCCTTGGAAATTGGGGAGGGGTCCGTAAACTTGAATTTGGGGTATTTGGGCTAGTTGTTGGAACAAATAAGCGGTGAGTTCGGCTTCATAGGCGTGGATTTTATCCATACCAATACTACTAAGATAATCTACCGCAGCCCCTAGGGCGATCGCTTCAGCAATTGCCGGTGTACCAGCTTCAAATTTGTGTGGTAATTCTGCGTAAGTAGAATAATCTAAATACACATCGGCAATCATTTCACCACCACCAAAAAATGGCGGCATTGATTCTAACAGTTGTAACTTACCATATAAAAATCCTATCCCCGTAGGGGCGCACATTTTGTGACCAGAAGCAACTAACCAATCACAGTTGATTTCTTGCACGTCCACGGGCATATGAGGTAAACTTTGGCAAGCATCAACTAAGAGTTTAGCACCGTATCTGTGGGCTAAGTCAGCGATTTCCGCCACCGGGTTAATGCAGCCTAAAGTATTAGATACATGACAAACCGCAACTAATTTAGTTTTCTCAGAAATCAGGTGTTGCAACTGTGCTAAATCAAAACCGCCAGCCGGTGTCAATTCCACAAACTTTAACAATGCACCTGTTCGTTGAGAAACCAACTGCCAAGGAACAATATTACTATGGTGTTCCATCACCGATAGAATAATCTCATCTCCGGGTTGTAAGTTGTTCATCCCCCAGCTATAGGCTACCAAATTAATGGCCTCACTGGCATTGCGGGTGTAAACAATTTCTTGACGTGATGCAGCATTAATAAATTTAGCAATTTTATCTCGCGCTGCTTCGTAAGCATCAGTAGCTTTAGCACTCAGGCTATGAGCGCCACGATGCACATTGGCGTTATATTGTTCGTAATAATCCCGCAATATATCTAACACAAACACAGGTTTTTGAGAAGTAGCTGCATTATCCAGATAAACCAAAGGTTTACCGTTAACTTGCTGATGTAATATAGGGAAATCAGGGCGAACTTGATCAGCCAGGGTTTTAGTAGGAGTAAAAGTCATGGGTAATTAACCATCAGTTAAAGATGTGAGAGTATTAACTATCTTGAATAGCAATGGTTGCAGAGAATTGATTGGTACTTGGTTGATAATTTCCCCAGCAAAAGCGTTAATCAACAACTGACGTGCATCAGTTTCATTGATTCCCCGACTTTGGAGATAGAAAATTTCATCATCTGCTAATTGACTCACCGTAGCACCATGAGCGCATTTAACGTTATCGGCGGTAATTTCCAACTGGGGCTTAGTATCAACTCTGGCCTTTGATGATAGTAGTAAATTACGATTTAACTGGGCTGCGTTTGTTAACTGGGCTGGTTTGGGCACAAATACTTTGCCATTGAACACTCCACGAGCGCGATCGCCTATAATACACTTATGTAATTGACTGCTCCTACCGTGGGGATAATTGAGAGCGATGGCGCTGTGAGTATCAGCCAGTTGTTTTTGAGAAATGACCGTCAAACCGTTGAGAACAGTTTCAGTTTGCTCACCCGTTTGGAAAATCTCTAAATTGTGGCGTGATAACTTACCACCAAAAGTCAAAGCGTGACAAGTGTATCGACTATCACGAAATTGAGTAACCGCAGTCTTCCCCACATGAAAAGCCTCTAAACCTTCCCGCCCAATTCTAGTATGATTCACTTGAGCATTTTCACCCAGCCAAATCTCCGTCACCGCATTAGTAAAATAAACCGCCTCCGTCTTCGTGCTGTTGGTATACCCACCCGCAGCAAAACTAAAGTCTTCCGCCAAAGTTACACTACTACCAGATTCCGCAACTACCAGACAACGCGGCTGGTAAATGCTTGCTTGGTCACTAGCAGTATTGACAAACAAAAAATGAATAGGGGTTTCTACAATGACATTTTTCCCCACCCACAACACCGCAGCATCAGATATTCCCGCAGTGTTGAGAGCAGTAAAAACCTCTTTTGACCCCTCAGCTTGGGCTAAATACTGTTTAACATTCTGCTGCTCAGACACAGACAAATTAGCCAAATTACTAACCACCACCCCTGGTGGTAAATCTGCAACCGTAGATAAATCCGGCGCATAAATACCATTAACAAACACTAAACAACTGTTAACAGCTTCTGGTAAAGTTAAAGCCGAAATATCAACAGATGTTAGTTGTCCGGTGCTATGAAACTCCACCCGGCGCAAAGCTGACAAATCAGTAAAGCGCCACTCCTCATTACTGGTAGTGGGGATGGTAGAACCATTTACCCAATTAGCAGCAGTTTGGCGGATTTCCTGCAACCAATCCTCACTTTGAGCGGGAAATACCTGATTTAATAACTTAGTTAGATCATCATTTTTATCCAACAAAGCATGATTTTGAGTAATTGTCATTATACACCCACCCCAGCTGCTTCTAATACCCAGTCATAACCGCGAGATTCTAATTCTAGGGCTAATTCTTTACCGCCACTGGTGAGAATTCGACCATCAGCCATCACATGAACGAAATCAGGCACAATATAGTTAAGTAAACGCTGGTAGTGAGTGATCATAATAGTGGCATTTTCTGGGCTGGTTAATTGATTAACTCCATTGGCGACAATTTTCAAAGCGTCAATGTCTAAACCTGAATCAGTCTCATCTAAAATACTTAACTTTGGTTCTAGTAGAGCCATTTGCAGAATCTCATTCCGCTTTTTTTCACCACCCGAAAATCCTTCATTAAGACTGCGGTTGAGGAAAGCAGGATTCATTTTCACCACATCCAATTTTTCCTCAATCAAATCATCAAAATCAAAAGCGTCCAATTCTTCCAAACCTTGAGCTTTACGGCGAGAATTATAAGCCACCCGTAAAAAATCCAAATTACTCACACCAGGAATTTCTAGGGGATATTGAAACGCCAAAAACACACCAGTTCTAGCCCGTTCTTCTGGTTCCATTTCCAGGAGATTTTCACCTTGGAAAATCACCTCACCCCCAGTCACTTCATAAGCCGGGTGTCCAGCTAACACCTTAGAAAATGTACTCTTCCCAGAACCGTTTGGTCCCATAATTGCATGAACTTCACCAGAGCGCACCTCAAGATTTAAACCTTTGAGAATGGGAGTTCCATCAACATTAGCCGTCAAGTCTTTAACTGACAGCACAACTTTAGCATTGGCAATAATCATTTTATCCTCTGTTTTACTTGTATGCTCTACATTGTTTTTAAACCACAGGCACTACTCAGTACCTGTAAAGGTTTCATCTTTAGCCAACACTACCTTCTAACTTCAAACTCAACAGCTTGTCAGCTTCCACAGCAAACTCCATAGGTAACTGATTAAACACATCTTTACAAAAGCCGCTAATCATCATGGAAATTGCATCTTCTGGAGAAATACCCCTTTGAGCGAAGTAAAACAGTTGATCTTCCCCAATTTTGGAAGTAGAAGCTTCATGTTCTACCTTACCAGTATTGTTTTGCACCTGGATATAAGGGAAAGTGTTAGCATGGGCATTATCACCAATCAGCATAGAGTCACATTGAGAATAATTTCTCGCTCCTTCAGCAGAGGGATTTACCTTTACCAATCCGCGATAACTATTACTAGACTTACCTGCTGATATTCCCTTAGAAATAATGGTGCTGCGAGTGTTTTTACCCACGTGAATCATTTTTGTCCCCGTGTCAGCTTGCTGCATATTATTGGTCAGCGCTACCGAATAAAATTCACCCACAGAGTTATCACCCACTAAAACGCAGCTGGGATACTTCCAAGTAATAGCTGAACCGGTTTCTACTTGAGTCCAGGAAATTTTAGAGTTAACACCTTGACACAAGCCGCGCTTAGTCACGAAATTATAAATTCCTCCTTTACCGTTTTCATCACCGGCGTACCAGTTTTGTACAGTAGAGTATTTAATTTCGGCGTTGTCCAGAGCGACCAGTTCCACTACTGCGGCGTGTAGTTGGTTGCTGTCATACATGGGCGCAGTACAGCCTTCTAGGTAGGAAACATAGCTACCTTCTTCAGCAATAATTAAAGTCCGTTCAAATTGTCCTGTATCACCGGAGTTGATGCGGAAATATGTAGATAGTTCCATTGGGCATTTTACGCCTTTGGGAATATACACAAAAGAACCGTCACTAAATACAGCACCATTCAAAGCAGCAAAATAATTGTCTGCTGGGGGAACCACACTACCTAGGTACTTCTGGACAAGTTGGGGATGTTCTTGTAGGGCTTCGGAAATTGAACAGAAGATGACTCCATCTTCCGCTAATTTTTCTTTAAATGTGGTAGCCACAGAAACGCTATCGAAAATCGCATCAACAGCCACATTTGCTAAACGCTTTTGTTCGGATAGGGAAATACCCAATTTTTCAAAGGTTTCTAACAAAGTGGGGTCTACTTCCTCCAGGCTGTTGAGTTTGGCTTTGTTTTTTTTCGGCGCGGAGTAGTAAATAATGTTTTGGTAATCAATGGGTGGGTATTTCACGCTTGGCCAAGTTGGTTCAGTCATTTTTTGCCACTGGCGATAACATTTAAGGCGAAAATCTAACATGAACTGTGGCTCGTTCTTCTTGGCGGAAATCAAGCGGATAACATCCTCATCTAGTCCACGGGGAATAGTGTCGGTTTCAATATCTGTGATAAAACCGTACTTGTAGGGCTGGTTGACTAAGGTTTTGACAGTGGCACTCATTGGTATTAATCTCTTGTGTTCGGAATTGAAATTGGCAAATCTGTAACAAAAATCTCTTTAAGGATGGGAGACGGGCTAGGGAGCCGATTTCCCGATGGTGTGGCCGAGTGGTGACAGGGCTGTTAGAATAGGATTTGGAGAGTAAAACAACCCATGGGTTGTTTAATTTATTTTCATTTTACGCTAAATTAACAACAACAATGTTGTTAAAGTCAAATTTTCTAAAAAAAAATTTTGGGGCGTTCCCGCAACGTCTTGTAGAGAAAATGGAGATTACTCACCAGACCTCAACTAAGCAAGATATTTTAGAGTATCTGCTTAAACACTCACAAGCAACTGCTTTTGAGTTAGCGGAAGTTTTAGATGTCAGCAAGCAAGCCATTCGCCGTCATCTCAAAGATTTGGAAACGGAAGAGCTAGTTTTTTATTCATCTGTACAAATGGGTATGGGGCGGCCGCAACATATCTATCAACTGAGTCGCCGGGGACGAGATTACCTGCAACGAAGTTTGAATCATCACCCAAGCGATCGCTATGGTGAATTTGCTGTCTCTTTGCTGGATACTTTAGCAGAAACAGTGGGACATGACCAAGTAAGCTCTATTTTACAAAAACAGTGGGAGCGTAAAGCTCTAGAATACCGCCATCGCTTGGGGGAAGGTTCACTAAAAGAGCGTGTAGCTAAGTTAGTGGATTTAAGAAAGGCGGAAGGTTTCATGGCGGAGTATCACCCTGTTGAATCTTCAAGGGAGGATAGTTTTATCTTCATTGAACACAACTGCGCCATTTCTAATGTCGCCGAATCTTTCCCTACCATCTGCGGTCATGAATTAGAAATGTTTGCTGCGCTACTACCAGATTGTCAAGTAGAACGTACCCATTGGATTATCAATGGTGAGCATCGTTGTGGCTATCTGCTGCAAGCTCGCTCAGACAAATCTCATCAGTAACTTTTTGTTGTTTCATTCAGTTTAAATCATCGCTAATATTTGAATGGTAAAGGTTTTTACTAAATTAAATTATGAATACATTACCGCAACAGTCCTCAACACAATTTCTCACTTTAGAAGAATCAGCACAAGTGGATGCAGCTTTGTTATCTTCTTCTGAAAAATTTTTAACTAGGTTAACCATTTCATCTCTGAAACTGCTCAAGCATATCGCCCAAGAACATGGTGTTGCTATTGAAGATTTAACAACACAGCAGTTAATTACTTGGTTTGAAAAGGATGCCAAAATTAGTCGCGAGCAGGGAATTGATGCTTCATATCTTAAGTGGTAATTTTAAATCTGTACCCGGTATAACATTGTTACTTTCTGTATAAGTAGCGTTTGATTGTTAGTATAGATTATGAAGGGGAGTTAATTTATATTAAGTATATATATCCTAACTCACGCAGAATATGATTAGGAAAAATGGAAAGATGACTCTTACTTTTAGTCCTGATAAATACTTTTTATTGAGTTGTCATTGGAGAAATTGAACTTCTACGCCAATATTTATTTATAAATAAAAAGTACCTTTTAATGGTACTTTTAGGGATGAATCTTATTTCAGATATCCTTTAACTGCGATAGTTATTAGTTCGGGGAGTGCGAGCGCCAACAACAGCCCCCATCAGAGCAGCTGCTAAACTTAATAAAGAACCGAATACAAACCACCACAAAGCCCTAGATGTGGCCGCGGCAATTTGGCGAGCTTGTTCAGCTGTAACAGTGGTTGGCGGTAAAGGAGCGCCTGGCGCAGTTGCTTGGGGTATAGCCACGGCAACATTGGGAGCAACAATACCAAAAGTACCCCATACACCACTTGCTAATAACCAAGAACTCAATGCTAGAGTAGTAGCCCAGAGTATTCCGCCATTGAGTAAGGCTGTGTTTCGGTTCATGGGACCACAAGCACGAGTAGTCACCCAACCGCCCAGAAACAGGGAAATTAACAAAGCCAGTGTTGACCAAATTCCCACATTAGCAGCAACATCAGGTGTTATGGTTCTGGGTGCGCCTGACCCAGCAATTGTACCAGCACCGATAGCGCCAAATAAAGAACTCAAGATCAATTGAGTAGCTAAGGCAACCAACACACCAGCAATTATTGGTCCCCAGCGAACTCGGTCATGATATTCAGCTACTCTACCTGCTGCGCCGGGTTCATTAATAACATCTTCGCCTAAGCGATTTATGTATGACATAGTTTATTTTCTCTCTGGTATATTCATTTGATCATTTATGCTTATGCTTAAATTTAAATGCCTAGATATGATTTTTTATATCTATCGTCAGAATGACTTAATTACTCTATCTTCAGTAGGATTAGTGAATTTTGGATTTTGGATTTATTCAACAGTAGCGAGCAGGATGCTCGCACTACAACATTATCATTATTATCATTGCCCATGACTGTTCCCTGTTCCCTCTTGGAAGTACCAATGATTAATAACAGCCACTTTGCCTGATTAAAAATGACTTGATGGTATATACTGGGTAATTAATCATCAGAAGTCTGATAATGTCAAAAAGTATCTGAATTGACAATTTATCTTATTTATGTAATTTTTGTAAATGTGAATAGATAAGGTTTTCAAAAGGAAAAAATTTTGTTTTAATAATGTACAAAAAACTCCCTTAGAAATTGAGGATATTTACTATGTACAAAGGCATATCAATTTTAGTTGGTGTTCTCTTCTTAGGATGTACTGCTGTGAGTATCCCCTCAGTGGCTCAGGCTGAGGTGCTGATGGCGCAAACCACAAACCCGCAATTAAAGAAACTGTTTGAGCAAGGAGAGAAGCTTGTACAGGCTCAAGACTATCTTGGGGCGATCGCTATTTATCAACAAGCGGCTAAGATAGATCCGAGGAACGCTAAAATATATTCTGGCATTGGCTACCTTTATGCTCAACAAGGAAATTTCTCCTTAGCTATAGATTATTATCGTCGGGCGATCGCCATCAACCCCAATAATAGTGATTTTCACTACGCTATGGGTTACATCAAAGTTAATTTGAACGACATTAAGGGGGCGAAAGAATCCTACCGTCTGGCTGTGCAGCTTAACCGTAATAATTTAAATGCTTATTTGGGATTAGGTATCACACAAGCGCGTTTAGGAGACTTTACAGCAGCCAATTGGGCTTATGAAGAAGCAATTAAACTTGACCCCAACAATCCTCAAACCTATGAATTCATGGCTAAGATGTATAAACAGCGAGGACAAACCGCAAAAGCCAATAATGTGCTGCAAAAAGCCCGTAACTTGTATCAACGGCAAAATGACTTGGCGGGAGTTAACAGGATCAATGGAATGTTGCGGGAGTTAGGGGGTTAAACTTCTTGGCGTGGGAATGGTTTGATTTTCATAGCCACTTTTCACAGCATCCCAACTACTGGCTATTGGCATTCGCCAACCAGTACCAAAGGCGCGGTCAGTAATTTTTAATCCTGGGGGTGCTTGTCGGCGTTTAAATTCAGCACGTGCCACCATTTGAATTACTCGGTTGACAATGCCAGGATCATGACCTGTAGCGACTATTTCGCCGGCAGATTGGTGGTTATGAATCAGGCGTTCTAAAATATCGTCCAAGATTTCGTATGAGGGTAGGGAATCTTGATCAACTTGACCAGGTTTGAGTTCAGCGCTGGGGGGTTTGATGAGAATATGCTGGGGAATAATTTCGCCATTTTTATTTAACCAATGGCATATTGAATATACACGGGTTTTGGGAACATCGGCAATTACAGCCAAACCACCGTTCATATCACCGTAAATAGTACAGTAACCCACTGCCATTTCTGACTTGTTACCTGTGGATAATAGTAAATAACCGAATTTGTTGGCGATAGCCATTAATAAATTACCACGAATGCGGGATTGAATATTCTCCTCGGCAATGCCAAATTCAGTACCTGCAAACAAGTCAGCCAAGGTGCGATCGTAAGTTTGCATTAATTCCTCTATTTTTAAGATAGTAGTTTCAATGCCCAAGTTTTTTCCTAATGCCAAAGCATCGCTAACAGAATGAGAGGAACTATAAGGGGAAGGCATGAGGACACCAAGAACATTTTCTGAACCGAGGGCAGCAGATGCAACGGCTGCTACCAACGCGGAATCAATTCCCCCACTCAAACCCAGCACAACTTTATTAAAGCGACACTTATGGGCATAGTCTCGGACTCCTAACACTAAAGCCTGCCAAATTTCCTCATCATCTGACTGACATACAGGTGCTACAGAACTTAACTGTAAATCTCGCTCACCTTCCTCAAATTCAACGGTAACTAAATCAGTGGTAAAACCATGGGCACGACAGACAATTTCACCTTGACGATTTAAAGCAAAACTGCGTCCATCAAAAATTAAATCGTCATTGCCACCCACTTGATTAGTATAAATCATTGGCTGTGCAAAACGCAGCCCACTATGTTTGAGCATAGATTCTCGATACTGCTGCTTACCAACGCTGTAGGGTGAAGCAGATAAATTGACAATGATATCCACACGCAAAATGGCTAAATCAGCAATGGGGTTTACTGCATAACTACGTTTGCCTAAAAATTCTTCATCATTCCATAAATCTTCGCAAATAGTTACACCAATATCAACATTATCTAAGGTGAAATAATTAGCTTGTAGCCCCGGTTCAAAATAACGGTTTTCATCAAATACATCATAGGTAGGTAATAGCCGTTTGTGAAAAACTTGCTGAATCTTGCCATCTGCTAACAAAGCAATACTGTTAAATAAACTTTTACCGCCGGTGGTATGCACTTTTAAATTTTGGGAAACAGTTCCCACTAACACAGCTAAATTGGGAGGTAAATCTTGAGCCAACTTTTGTAATGTTATCCCCATGGCTGCTACAAAACTAGGATTTAGTAATAAATCTCTGGGGGGATAACCACACAAAGAAAGTTCTGGTGTTAATAATAAACGCGCACGCCGAGCAGTAGCCTGTTGGGCTGCTTGCCGAATTTTGGCAGCATTTCCGGTCAAATCACCAATGATTGGATTTAGTTGAGCGATGGCAATTTTCATTGTGGATGTTAAATTAGGAAGTTAACAAAAAAGATTAATTCAAGTGAGATTTGGGTGGTTAAATAAAAACTAAAGGTTTATCCTTAAAGGGTGCAAAAGCATCAGCATCAAACTTATACAAACTAGCCGGACGACCAGCACCCCGTGATACCTTAATTCCAGTATCTGCCAAAAAACCTAACTTGAGTAACCGCGCCCGGAAATTAGAATAATCAGCAAAGTTGTCGCCTAAAACTGTGGTGTATAACTGATATAAATCATTTAAGGTAAAGTTAGACGGCAAAACATCAAAAGCCACCGGGCTATACTCTAGTTTATTTCGTAAGCGTCTGTGTCCATAGGCCAAAATTTCATTGTGGTCAAAAGCTAATTGGGGTACTTCTTTAACTGGATACCAAGCAATTCCGTTAACTTTATCAGCAATTAATTCTGCCTCTTCAAACCTGACCAGGGCAAAATAACTCACTGACAGATAACGTACACCATAACTACCAGTGTTTTCTTGTGGATCACGTTCCGGCCAGCCAAAAGTGTATAACTGCTCTAAATAGAGGTTTTTTACCTTAATTTTCTCTGCCATTATGCGATAGGCAGCATTTTCTAAAGATTCTCCTTCACGTACTAAAGTACCGGGAAGACTCCAAGAATTTAAAAATGGTTCCTGCTGTCGCATGATTAAAAGGACTAACAGGCGATTTTGGGCAGTATCTACCGAAAAAATGACATTATCAACACCAACTTTAAAATTGGCCAAAGGTTGTTGATTTAGTGAAGTTGGTATTTTCTTGTGGTTGCGTTCTGGCATTCGTACAAATGCTCTTGATGAATATAAGCGACAATTGGAGGAGTAAGGGCCTGAGTATCTCCATGTTCACGATATGCAGTGGAAGAAACATCTATACCAGTTAAGCTGGCGATCGCAGTTTTGCCGCCTAGATTTTGTATTGCCTGCAAGGTATACTGATCTATCGCATATCCTGGACGTGGTACTACAAGTACTTCAACCTGCTGTAACAGTTCTTCAGCACGATACCAACGCAGCAACTGACACAGTAAATCAGAACCAATTACCAAGGTAAACTGAGTATCCTCACCCCAACGAAACTTGGCTTTTTCCAGTGTTTCTATTGTTCTCAAGCTACTTAAATCCTGTTCTAAAGCAATGTTATGGACTGGGCTATGGATATCATTAATCAACAGTTGCAGCATTTTTGCTCGATGTTGCAAAGTTGTTTGATGGCATTTAAAAGGATTATCAGCAGCCCAAACTGCCACCCTATCATAACCCTCAGATAACCATCTCAGGATTTTTTGATGTCCAGCCGTGGGCGGGTCAGCACTAGTACCAAACAAGGCTATTCTCATTATAATTCATCCCCATTGTTAACAAAAACTAAAAAAGCTACTTTTATCAGTAATGGTATATTTTACTATAAATCCTGTCAAGCGTTGAAATTAATCTAGTTATATAGTCTGTTTATTCCAGAGAAATCAAATATGTTTATGGGTAGATGTACAATTACTTAATATGCTGTAATAGTGAATTAAACCAAAATTACCAAGTAGCTAGGACTGAATAATGACCAATGGCTCATGACTAAATTGTTTCTTGGCGACGATGATCAGCTGCTTGTAATAATAAAGATTCGGCAAAAGCAATGGCATCTGTAGCAGACTTACCACCAGCTAACTGGGCTAGTTCTTCCCGGCGATGACTGAGATTATCTAAATTAGTAACTCGTACTACAGTACGTTGTTCAGTATGACTACCTTGAGTAATAGTTTGCTTATTGACCCGGAAATGTCGATCAGCCATAGCTGCTACTAAGGGTTGATGGGTGACACATAATACCTGATTATTTTGACTCAGTTGATGTAATTTTTCGGCGATCGCTTGAGCTACTCTACCAGAAACCCCAACATCAATTTCATCAAATACCATGGTTTCACCTGCATCTGCTTGGGAAAAACAAGCTTTTAGGGCTAATAAAAAGCGACTCATTTCTCCCCCAGAAGCAACTGCTATCAAGGGTTGTAGTGGTTCCCCTGGGTTGGTGCTTAACATAAAGGTGATTTTGTCTGCACCTGTGGACGTGGGGGAAGTGGGGGCTATTTCCATGTGAAACTTTACCTTTTCCATAGCTAGGGGCTTGAGTTCAGCCAGTAATCGCGCCTCTAAATCTGCTGCGGTGTTGCGGCGCAATGTGGTTAAATCTGCACAAGCTCGGGTAAGTTGCCCAAAACAAGCCCTTTCTTGGTGTTCTAAACTTTCAATAGATTGTTCACTGTTATTCAGTTCTGCTAATTGTTCTTGGATGCGTTGGTGATAAGCGATCGCTTCTGTGAGGGTCGGTCCATACTTGCGACAAATTTGTTTTAATTCTTGGATGCGTTCTTCCACTTCTTGTAATCGTTGGGGATCAGCTTCTAAACTACTTCCATAAGCATTAATTTGTCTTCCCACTTCGGTGATGGCAGTTTGAGCATCCCTGACTAAATCTAACAGGGCTTGGAGTTGCACATCGTACTCTACCATATGATTTAACGTAGCCTCGCTATCTCCCAATAAATCTGCTGCTGCTGGGGTTTCGTTGTCGTTTTGATACAAGAACTGATACACCTTGTAGCTCATTTGTTGCAGTTCCACCACATGATTGAGGCGTTCCCGTTCTTGTAGCAGGTGTTCCCATTCCTGGGGATCTTGGAGGTTAGCAGTTCCCAATTCTTGTGTTTGATAAGTGAGTAAGTCGAGTTGCTGTAAACGTTCCCGTTCTGATGTCCGGCGTTTTTCTAAGCTCAGATGGGCTTGTTGATAAGCATTAAAAGCTGCGGACACGACTTGACGCTGTTGGAGCAGAGACTCCCCACCATACATATCTAACCATTCTCGCACTTGGGCAGACTGTCCCACCTGTACAGTTTGACCCTGAGCCGTAATTTCCACCAGGCGATCGCGCAGTCCTACCATGATCTGGCGGTTGACCAACACCCCATTTACCCGCGACCGACTACGGATATTACTAGCAGTAGCTGTAATTTCTCTACTGACAATCACACAATTATCAATTAAATCGATTTCCTGTTCAATCAACCAAGCAGTTAAGGGAGGATGAGATGTAAAAGTAGCTTCCACTGTTGACCGATTTGTCCCAGTGCGAATTACTCGACTAGAGACTTTACCCCCCAAAGCTGCATCAATGGCATCTAAGATAATTGATTTTCCCGCGCCTGTTTCTCCTGTCAATACATTCAGTCCAGGGCCAAATTCTAATTCCAGTTGGTCAATCAAGGCAAAATTTTGGATTCGCAGACAAAGCAACATCAGGCCAAATACTCCTTTGTGAGTGTTAATTTGCCCAGGAAATTGGGGGGTCAGTACCATCTCGGATGCTGTCTTAACTCAGCCCTGGCAACTTAGCACCGAGAAAGCCAGAATATTGAGGAGTAGTTCAATTAGCCGAAAATTGCTGTAAACTAACACCCTGTTTTATTGTATCAAAATCGTTGATGGCTTTTACTGAGACTCATAATTATTTATGATTTATTTGCATTCTTGGCATTTCCTGTCATGATTGACGGACACCAAAGTAGATCAACCCCCCACTTCTCAAAACTTTTTTCCTGTTAACTGATGTTTAATTGTAAACTTATTGTTACAATACTTTACATACTTAATCCGACTGGTGGCTTCCTTCATGATTGTTAAGACACTTCCCCCCACCCCCCGAAAAACTGAGGACAAACCACAAGTGACTGAAGTATTAACAGAAAACAGTCTGACAACCTTGGTTGTGCCTTCCCCAAAACGCATCAACCAAAAGATCGAAACTGAGGCTATACGTTACAATGCTGAAGAAATCAGGGAGCATTATCGCCAGCGCCCCTGGAAAGTTTTCCAGCGCATTCTCACAGTTTTGCGGCCAGTCCTAGCCTTTGTGTTTGGTTTATGGTGGGATAGCCGCCGGGGAATAGTGGTGAAAAAACACCACCGGCGAGCTGTTCAATTGCGAGAGCTATTGACAAAACTCGGTCCAGCTTATATTAAAATCGGACAGGCTTTATCCACTAGACCGGATTTAGTCCCCCCCACTTACCTAGAAGAGTTAACAAAGTTACAAGACCAATTACCCCCATTCCCTAACGAAATTGCTTACCAATTTATTGAGGAAGAACTAGGAGCATCCCCCCCGGAAATTTACGCCGAAATATCCCCCCAGCCCATTGCCGCAGCTTCTTTGGGTCAAGTTTATAAAGGTAAACTCAAAACTGGTGAAGAAGTAGCCATTAAAGTCCAACGCCCAGACTTAAGAGAACGAATTACCATTGACTTGTTTATTTTGCGCCAACTTGCAGCTTGGGTAAAAAGTAGAGTTAAAAGAGTCCGCAGTGATTTAGTGGGTATCCTGGATGAATTGGGCGATCGCATCTTTGAAGAAATGGATTATGTTCATGAGGGAGAAAATGCAGAGCGCTTTTTTGAGTTATATGGTCACATAAAAGATATTTATGTACCCAAAATTTACTGGGAATACACCAATCGGCGCGTGTTGACCATGGAGTGGATAACCGGGACAAAATTAACTCAAACAGCCGAAATTCAAGCCCAAGGCATAGATGCTCGTTATCTGATTGAAGTGGGTGTACAATGCTCCCTGCGCCAACTACTAGAACACGGATTTTTCCACGCTGACCCCCACCCAGGGAACTTGTTAGCCACACCAGATGGCAAATTAGCTTATCTGGACTTTGGCATGATGAGTGAAGTACAGCCCCCCCAGCGCTATGGTTTAATAGAAGCGATCGTTCACGTTGTTAACCGTGATTTTGAAGGTTTAGCCAAAGACTATGTAAAGCTGGATTTTTTAGCCCCAGATACAGACTTAACACCAATTATTCCTGCATTTTCCAGAGTGTTTGCTGATGCTCAAGGAGCCAGTGTTGCTGACTTGAACATTAAAAGCATTACTGATGAACTCTCAGCCCTAATGTATGAGTATCCTTTCCGCGTACCTCCTTACTACGCCTTAATTATTCGCTCCCTAGTTACCCTTGAAGGTATTGCAATATATATAGATCCCAACTTCAAAGTTCTCAGCGAAGCTTATCCTTATGTTGCTAAACGTTTATTAACTGACCCATCCACCCAATTAAGAACATCTCTCCAAGACTTGCTGTTTAAAGATGAAAAATTCCGTTGGAATCGTTTAGAAAACTTATTGCGTAATGCCAAGAGAAATCAAGACTACGACTTTAACTTAGTTTTAAACCAGGGTCTAGAATTTCTGTCTTCCGAACGTGGTTCATTCATTCGCGACAGGATAGTAGATGAATTTTTAAATGGAGTCAATGCTGTAAGCAGAAATCTTTTGCACAACTTCACCTATGTACTGCGAGAACGAGTAGGTTTAACAGCTATTAACGAAACTCCCGGAGCCACAGTTGAGCAACAACAAACCCTAGAGCATATTAAACGCATTGTAAATATACTCCAGGAAACCCGTGGTTTTGATCCAGTGCAACTGGCCCCCCAAGTTACCCAACTATTCTTCAACCCAGGTGTACAGCGTTTAGGTCAACAAATTACTCATCGCTTAGTGCAAAAAGCCATAACACGTTTAATTCGGGAATTATTAGCCGGGGAAGAAGTAAACATTACCAGCACCAGGAATAAAACAGTACCAATGAACCCTGCAAAAATTTAAAGGCTTTAAAACCCAATAGCCGAACCAAGGTTTTATATCCCAGACTCCTCACCCCACCCTCCTCAGAGCAAGCGGGGAGGGGTGTCAATATTCCTGAGAATTTCTTAGTCTTGGCTGTATCCGTTTCTGTGACGTTTGAGACTTTCTTCTAAAGCTTGAATCTGTTCCCGACGGGCTTCTAATTCCAAAGAACGACGGGCTAAGTCTTGGTTTTGTAGGGTGAGGGACTGTCGCCAACTTTCCGCCCGTTCTGCTTCCTGTCGTAACTGCGCCGGTGTCATACCACTACTTAGGTAGTTCTGTACTAATTTTACTACCCAGTTAGTAGCATCTTCTAAATTTTCAATTTCACCAGTGGGGGAAAGCTGGACTAAAACCAGTAAATTTTCACTCAGAGTTTCACTCACAGTAGTTTCTTGGTCTAACACAATCAAAGTTTCCTCCTGGATAACTACCCAAAGGTTTTCACTTTCTTGACGTGCTAACAAGCGTAACTGATACTTATGTAAAAATGTGTTTTTATGTACTTGAGCGAGATACAGCATAGTTTCAGGCTTAGTTGACATTTCCCATCGCCTTTTGTTAAGGATACCACAGGATAAATCCTGTTTAGCCGCGTTTCATCCCCTACGGCTTTAGCGTAGGGTTTCTGACGTTCCCACTATGTTTTGATAGGTAACGGTTGAAATTCAACCATTACCCTTTATACCTACCCTAAACTAGCCAGGCGATCGCGCAAAATTTCCGCTTGTTTTTCAGCCTCTGCTAAAGATGCTCTTGCACCCTCCACCACTTCCGGGGGGGCTTTATCCACAAACTTAGCGTTACTTAACCTTGCACTCAAAGACTTAGCCTCTGCTTCTGCTTTATTGAGGCTTTTTTCCAGTTTAGCGCGTAAAGTAGCAATATCTACCACATCCCCAATCAAAGGAATTACCACTTGTACAGTACCCACAACGCCAGCAATCACATTTTCTGGTGCTGGGGGTGGTTGTAATGTTGTCGGTGATTTTTCCGGACGGGGCGAAAACCAACTAGCCCATAACTTTTGTCTAGCCTCGGCTGTGATCAGATTTTGGAGAACAAACCAAGATGTGTAACCAAAACCAACTACTTCAAATAATTTACCTAGAAAAGGAACTTGATAAACTGCATTTGCTGTAGTCCAACCTACACGCACCAAAACCAGCCCGACCATAATTAAGCCAATGGTTATCAAACCCCTCTGAGGTTTTTTTGTAGCCGTTGTGGGGCTGACTTTTTCCCCACCAGCAATAGTTAAATTCTCCACTTTGGCCAAATCTCGAATATAAGCTTGTCCAGTGGTCAGGATTTCTTGCTCTTGGGGATTAGCAGTTTGTAAATTGGCGGTAATTCTCGCCCCCGGCTTAATATCCGCCTCAGCCCGTAAATTGCGAATTGTGCGGATTGTACCAATTAGCAGTTCAAACCGTGCCTCCAAATCTGGATTAATCAAGTTATCATCTGCTTGGGGATAGAGTTGTAAAGATAAACTTTGTAAAGAGTCTGCTGGTTGTTGGGTGAGAGTTTGCCAAATTTCCTCAGTAATGTGAGGCATAAAAGGATGCAGTAACTTTAAAATTCCTTCTAGTACATAGGCGAGAATTTGTTGCGCCACTAGACGGGATGCGGGATCTGCATCTGTTTGTAACCTGGATTTAACTAACTCAATATACCAATCGCAAAAATCACCCCAGATAAATTCATACAAACCCTTTGCAGCTTCCCCTAAACCGTAATTATCAATGTAATTACTAGTTTGTTTGATAAATTGATGATAGCGAGAAAGAATCCAGCGATCGCTTAATTCCCTAGCCATTGGTTGACCCAGTTGTGCTGGGGTTTGTCCGTCCAAATTCATCATCACAAACCGGGCTGCATTCCACAACTTGTTAGCAAAATTGCGAGATGCTTCTACAGAAGAAGACTCATCTTTTTTGCGGTCATATTCCAAGCGGATATTTTGACCCGCCCCAGCCACTTCTTTAACTAAAGTATAGCGCAGAGCATCAGTACCATATTTGTCAATTAATAACAATGGGTCAATACCATTCCCCTTAGTTTTGGACATTTTCTGACCGTTTTCATCCAAAACTAAACCGTGGATGTAAACATCATGGAATGGCATAGTACCAGTAAAGTGTCCTGCCATCATGGTCATTCTAGCAACCCAAAAAAAGATGATATCAAAGCCAGTCACCAAAGTACTATTAGGGTAGTACGTGGCTAAATCTTCAGTTAGTTCTGGCCAACCCAAAGTAGAAAACGGCCAAAGCCCAGAAGAAAACCAAGTATCTAATACATCTGGGTCTTGTTCTAGCTGGACATTTTCCCCAAATTGTGCTTTAGCCTGTTCCCAAGCAGCATCTGCTGACCTAGCCACCACAAAAGGTGTGTAGTCAGTAATTTGACCATTGGTTTCACTTACCGCATACCAAGCGGGAATTTGATGACCCCACCATAATTGACGAGAGATACACCAATCCTTTAACTTCACCAACCAATCACGATAAACCTTACTCCAGCGCTGGGGGATAAACTCTGGTGAATTTTGGTTGTCAAGAAAATCTAAAGCCTGATCAGCCATAGGGCGAATTTTCACAAACCACTGAGTAGACAGCAGTGGTTCAACCGGAACCTTACCGCGATCGCTATAAGGAACAGTATGCTTATAATTATCCACCTTCACCAGCACACCGTCTAATTCCAAGCGAGCCACCACATTTTTTCTAGCCACAAACCGGTCTTGACCTTGGAACTCTCCAGCTTTGTCATTAAGAGTCCCGTCCTTATTCATAATATTGATCAACGGCAAATTGTGACGCTTACCCATTTCAAAATCATTGGGGTCATGGGCGGGAGTCACCTTGACACAACCAGTCCCAAATTCAGGGTCAACAAACTGATCAGCAATAATGGGAATTTGCCGGAGTACAATTGGCAGAGTTAAGGTCTTACCAACTAAATGTTTATACCTGTCATCATCGGGATTAACAGCCACAGCCGTATCACCCAGCATAGTTTCTGGTCGAGTAGTAGCCACCTCCACAAACCCAGAATTATCGCTGAGGGGATAACGGAAATGCCAAAGATAGCCATCAACTTCCTGATTATCCACTTCCACATCAGACACAGCCGACTGAGAAGCAGGACACCAATTCACCAAATATTCTCCACGATAAATCAAACCTGACTCGTAGAGACTGACAAAAGCTTCCAGAACCGCCTTTGATAAACCTTCATCCAAAGTAAACCTTTCCCGTGACCAGTCAACAGAGACACCCAGGCGTTTTAACTGATTAACAATTGTACCTTCAGAATCAGCCTTCCATTGCCAGGCACGTTCTAAGAACTGTTCGCGTCCTAATTCGTAGCGAGTTTTACCTTCTTTTTTGAGTTGTTTTTCCAACATCGTGTGAACAGCGATGCTGGCGTGGTCTGTACCAGGTAGCCATAGGGCGTTACGTCCTTTCATGCGGTGATAGCGCATGAGGGTATCAATTAAGGAACTTTCAAAAGCATGACCCATGTGCAAACTGCCGGTGACGTTAGGAGGAGGAATCACAATGCAGTAAGGTTCACCACCATGATTGGGGTCAGCCTTGTAGAGTTGATTTTCTTCCCAAAATTTTTGCCACTTCGCTTCTGTGGTGAAAGGGTCGTAGAGACTGGGGAGGTTGGTAATATTTGCCGTCATGCAGGGAAAACTAACTGTGGAAGGACTTTATAAATTTTGCCATAGCCTGACAAGGGGTTTGAGGGAAAGCCAAAAATCCACATTAGCAGCAAATAACCCTCACCTTCTCACTCCTCTCCTCGCTAACAGCGCCGTACCATAAGCCGCTTCCCGATTCATAGAAGCAACCACCGAAACGTTTAAATGTCGTTCACGAATCCCACACCACTTAGAATTAGCAGCACCACCACCAGCAGTATAAACACGAGTTAATTTATCTGCCCCCATTTGCTCTAATAGTTCATAACCGCGAGCTTCAATTCTGGCTATACTTTCTAACAACCCATGCAGAAATTCCACAGGATCATCAGGGCGTGGTGTCAATCGGGGTGGTAGATGGGGATCATTAACGGGAAAGCGATCGCCCGGCTGCAATAATGGGTAATAGTCTAATTCACTGGCTTTTGTGGCATCAATCTTGCTGCTCAACTTTTCTAACTCAGCATCGCTAAAAAATTGTTTTAGTACCGCCCCCCCTGTATTAGAAGCACCCCCAGTCAGCCATAAGTTACCCAGACGATGGCTATAAATTCCATACTGTGCATCTTCTACCCGGGTACGACTCAAGAGTTTTACTACTAAAGTTGAACCTAAAGAGGTCACAGCTTCCCCTGGGGATGTTACCCCACTAGCTAAAAAAGCTGCAATACTATCAGTTGTACCCGCACACACCAAGCAATCACCAGGGAAATTAAACTGAGAGGCAATTTCTGGGCGCAGTTTGCCTATGGGAGTACCAGGAGGTAGAACGGTGGGTAGTTGAATAGGTAATTGCAGGTGTTCCAGCCATTGTGGATATTTTAAGTTCTCCACATCATAGCCCAGCTTTAAAGCGTTGTGATAATCACTGACCCCTAAATGCCCATGCAGCAGAAACCCCAACCAGTCGGCTTGATGCAGAAAATATCTAGCTTGGCTAAAAGTCGGTTGCTGCATCATCCACAGCAGTTTGGCTAGGCTAGAAGTGGCGCTTAAGACATTGTGATGTAAAGGTGCAATGTTTCTCAACTGCGGCAACACCACTGATCCTCGCCCATCGTTGTACAATAAAGGTGCATCTACAGGTTTACCAATGGCATCACACAGCAAAACCGTGGCAGAAGTACCATTGATGGCGATCGCCTGAATGTTTCGCCGCAATTTTTCTGGTATTTGTCCCAGCAGAGTGAATAAAGCTGTTTCCCAAGTAGTGGCTAAATCAGCACCAGCCTCATCTACCCAGGGATACTTGATTTCTGCCATGCTAGAAGCTTGATGATTAATCACTACAGCCCTAGCGCCAGATGTGCCAAAATCCATTCCTAAATAAAAATTCATGGTTTGATCAACTGTTTTTGATGAAAATTAATAAATAGCTACTGGTTAATCACTGTTTATGTTGCATCTTGTTACAAGATATTCGACATTTTTGGCAAAACAGTGAAAAGTAGTAAACGAACTGTTCAATATTTTCAAGCTCAGGAGGGTTCCCACCGTGCCTATATCAGATACTCAAGTGTATATTGCTTTGGCTGTCGCGCTGATTCCAGGAATTCTGGCTTGGCGTTTAGCAACAGAACTGTATAAATAACGCCTGGTTCTGAGATGCTTAAGTGGGGTATATCACCACCCCACTGTTAAACAACCATCGAAGTAGTAATGGTTGTTGTATTCACAATCAAACAGAAAAATCATAAGTACTCACCCATCCATAACTGGATTCGCCGCTATATTTTTGACATAGTTAAATATTATTGATATAATTTTTTCCAAAAAAATCATCAGGTAGACTAGTCCTTAGTGTTCAGATGCTAAAGGCTTTTCTATACTGATTATTTAAGTAGTTTATGTTAAATTTTTACATCAAATATACGTGTAGCAATTGCCAAAAAATGAAGTAATATGACAGCTAACTAAGGCTGTAATCATTGCCAGTGTGCTTTGTATGATGATGCCATTAAATCAATAAGGTTATTTTAGCATAATGAACGCGAGTCAACCTTCTAGACCACCGCTACAACCTACACAACAACGCCGGATTACTCCTAGACCAAAACGGCATCTTCGTCAACGTTCCTACCAGGTGATGGCCTTGGAAACCACCGCCAAGATAGTCGTTAATTTGACCATTTCCGCAGCCGCACTATCTGGCCTATTGCAACTTATTCCTTATCAATGGAGACAGCAAGACAGACTGCGAGAAGTCAGTACAGAAGTCAAGCTGATGGAAGAACGTGTGGAGAGTTTACAGAGAGAATTTAAACGTAATTTTGATCCCCATCAAACTCATAGTATCAGACAACAGCAGGCCTACAGATTTGAGCCTGATCAACTTCCGGTAGTCTTCGTCAATCAAGATGGTCAAGAAGTTAAAGTATTAGAGTGATGATTGCGGGAATAATATTTACCATGTTAGGAATCACCCAAGCGCCCCACCAAAAATTTATGCTGGAGTGCGTCAGACATAAAATATAAGTCTATTTACAGCATTTATGGAGTCTGACGCGCCCATCTTGTATTTTAACTGCCCCCATCTCCGACGTAAAACCTTCATACGTCTGCAGTTTAGCTGTCCAAAATTTAGTTATGGAAATTAGTTATGGAAATTTTTGGGAGACAAGAGCTCGTTTAACCAATTTTCGATGTGTAAACGCAATGGATAACCAGATATTTCCCTGTGGGGATCTACTTCCGGTAGTTGGGAGAGCGCGCGACGATAATCAGCGATCGCACAATTCCAATCACCCCAGAGATGGTAGGTTCTGCCCAGTTCTGCCCAGATATGACCTTCTAACTGCCCGAAAAGCATTGCTACTTCCAGATTCTCAATAGCCTCTTCGTATTCTTTCAAGTCCCGTAAGGTAATTCCTCGGTTAATCCGCGCTCGGACATAACTAGGATTTAGATCAATGGCTTGGTCGTAGTCAGCCAGGGCGGCGGTGAAATCCTCACAAGCTGCATGGTAATTAGCTCGATTGTTATAAGCACTCGCCAAATTAGGATTCAATCTCAGTGCTGTGTTGTAATCACCTAAAGCTTTTGGCATTTCGCCACTCTGAAAATAAATTAATCCCCGATTGTTGTAATTAATGGAATTTTGCGGACAGCGATGAATCAATTCCGTTAGTAATGCGATGGCCTGAGCATAATTTCCTTGTCGGGCTGAACTTAAAGCGCAAGAGCGTAAGTCCTCATCCCCTAAACCACAACCACCGATACTGTCATTCTCATGCGCCATAGCATAAAACGTGCTATTTGGAACAAAATTGTATCGCCTCTTTTGCTGGTTACCAGAAGCTAAAAATGAATACTTATTCATATTTTATTGCCTGAGCTACTTGCTCTAAGAAATCAAATTACAGTTTTTGTTGTCATGGTAGTTTCGCCCCTGTGTCAGTTGTTTAGGTGTCTATCATTACTTAATTCTAAGTATCCAGACTAAAAATTGGTAGATTTCATCTCACTTCAACCATTAATGCTGAAATTTAATAACTAATACTTCAACCCTAAGTTGAATTCCAGAAAGAATAAATATTAATCTTGAAGATTAATCAAATAGTGAGAGCAACAAATTGCTAGAATGCCAAAAAGCCCCTATACTGCTCCTTTAGTCCGGCGGAGAATCAATAGGCGTAAGTGCAAATGTGTCCCCAGACTAATGCTGCGAGCCAGTAATGTTTAAGTTTTGAGAAATTTTTTATGACAACAGCAATTTTCTATGAAGATGCTCCTGATTTAGCTGCTGATGATTATGTAGTTATGGGTCTCTGTACCTGCTTCATCAAGGAAGACGGGGAAGTACATGAAGTTGAAGTTGTAGAACCAATTCCCTCTGCTGCTTTAGAAGCTTTGTTAAAAGGTATCCCCACTTCCTATAAGCTAGCCTGTGCAACTACCCTAGGTTCTGTTCTCCATGGCAATATACCAGTTTTACCAGACTGCTTTCCCAACTCGGCTCAAATTGCGGAAGAATTTGCAGACCGGGTGTTTGCTGCTGCTCGCACTTACAAGCGCCATCAAACAGCACGATCCCTCATTGCCCTAGGTACAACCTACAGTGATTTTATGTATTCTATCCAGCATAAAAGAGTGCTTAATGCCACTAGAGTTGTTAATAAAGAAGACAACGTGAAACAGCATTCCCACACTCACAAAGTTCTTTAATCTCAGGTAATTATGCTAAAACTTGGCGGTGGCGCTCGTAGTTGACTATCCGCATCTCTGATAGTCGAGCCTTTCAAAAAAGCATTGATGGACGGTCTTAGTTAAAAAAAATTAAGGGTGGATATTGATCCACCCCACACCTGCTCTAACGATAATTAGTAAATTGCAAAGCTACAGGAAAGTCCTCTTGGTTCAGACGCTGGATAACGCTTTGTAAGTCATCCTTGGCTTTGGCTGAAACCCTTACAGCATCACCTTGAATGGAGGGTTGTACTTTTTTGAACTCATCGCGAATCAGTTTGGAAATTTGTTTAGCTATTTCCTGACTGATACCTTTTTTGAGTGTGATTTCTTGACGTATACGGTTACCGCTAGCTGATTCGACTTTACCAAACTCAAAAATTTTCTGAGAGAGGTTACGCTTGGCTGCTTTTTCCCGCAAAATGTTGTGGACAGAATCTAAGGTAAATTCGCTGTCAGTGCTGATATTAATGCTTTGCTCGTTTAACTCAATAGTAGTTTGAGTATCTTTGAGGTCGTAACGACTCTTGATATCTCGAGCAACTTGATCAACAGCGTTTACTAATTCTTGTCGGTCAAAGTCGCTCACAATGTCAAAGGAATATGTAGAAGCCATAGGCAATTTTAGATTTTAGATTTTAGATTTGTTAACTTTGTGTCATTCCCAGATTAACTATTGGCTTGAATGATGCTGAGAATGAAGAGAGTAGCATAACTAACAGAACCAACGGCAAACATCAGCGATCGCAATAGGGGTATATTCAAAATATAAAAAATTGAGTATAGGAACCGGGCCACAACAAACGCCAGAACTGCGATTGTTGCTGTGGAAGAATTTACACCAGTTACATATGCCATCAATGCTGCGCTAGCAAACAACATAAATGCTTCAAGAGAGTTTTGATGTGCCCAAGCTGCTCTTTGAGCATAGGGAGGCAATTTATCAAACTGGGCGCGAGGAGCAACAAGGGCTTCATACCCAATCTGGAAGCGAGCATAAGCTACCAGTAAATACGGCAGATAAATGAGAATGGCAGCAGCAGCAATGGAGTACAAAAAAATACTAGACATAGGCAGTGGCGATAGGGTGATTAAATCCATTAATAGTACTAGTTGTTACTTGACTGTGATTAATTAGGTAACAGGTAATTGGGCTAACCTAACTACCTATTACCAATTCGCAGTTTCCTATATCTATCATTACCCAAGGGAGGTCTTATTGACTTGTTAGTCAAAGTAGAACAGGGTGACCACTTTTCTTTGTTCTTCTGCATCTCTACAAGTTTGTAGCAGCGTACCACTGTCGTGAAATGCAAAACAGACTAGTTGCTGGCAACGGGAGACAATCTCCTTATTACAAATATAACTAGCTTCCGCTAAAGACAAATGATCATTGCCGGGATTTTCCACCAGGTGCATCACTTGTTCTAGCTGTTCACGGGATTCATGGGGCTGACGTTCCAGGCTTTGGGGTAAAATCACTGTCAATAAATTCGGATCAGCCCGCATTGCGCCTTTGATGGCCGCTGAATTTGTCCCTGTAGCCCCAGAGGTAATCACGCGATTGCCTGATAAAACTAGGGCATAGGTCATCATTTCAATCAAATTTTGATGGGTAATTGGCACATGACGGGAACCCAGCAAGGCGATTCGCTTAGAACCTGTTTGCTGAATAGTAGCCAGTTCCTGTGCTAATGTGTCGAGGTTAATGAGGTCTGTTGACTGGGTCAAAGATGAACGTAATCAAATTAAACAACCAGGATATTTTACCAAACAGAGTGTAGGTGAGAAGTGAACTTAAGTTACATATTGTTATATTTTCCGGATTTTATCCCTGACCAAAAGAATGGGATACAAGCCCCGTGCTGATAGGACAGCTTTTTAGTGTGTTATAATAATGCAAGAGTAATCAGCATGGGTGAGAGGGGTCAGAAATCTCAACCTACTGCTGGGGATGTAGAAACCCCAGCATCAACAAAATAGGCTGGGGTCAATTCATGGTTGACTGTAAACTTAAACTGAAGAATTCCATAATTTAGACAGCAATCGATCGCTATCAAAATTTTCAGCCATTAACTGGCGAATACACTCGACTTTTATGGGTTCATGGAGACGCACTTGTCCGAAAGTGCGGTCAACAATTTCCACTGTAGTCAGGGTATCTAAGTCAACAGATAAAATTGGGATTTCTAATTCTTCAGCACGGTTGAGAATAAACTCTGGTGGTGGCAATTGTCCGGTCAGGATCAGACATTGGGTGGAAGTTTCTAAAGCAGCTTGTTGAATTTCCACGCGATCGCCTCCGGTGACTACTGCCATATTGCGGCGTTTGTGGAAATACCTCACAGCTGAATTGACATTCATTGCCCCAATAGCCAAACTCTCCACCATCAAATCCAAGCGATCGCCACGACAGAGAACGTCAGCACTTAACTGATTGACTAATTCGCCCACACTGACACTGCGTAGCAAGTCACTTTTTGGCAAAGTTCCTAACACAGGAATGTCTTGTTGTTCCAAGAATGGACATAACAGATTATCCACTGTTTGTTGTTCTTGGCTCGGTATATCATTAATAACAACTCCCACCAGACGATAGCCTAGATGCTGTTTAGCAGACAATATTGCCTCAGCAGAGAGCAGGGAATGATAACGAGCCACCAATAGTACTGCTGCATCTAAAGCTTCAGCCACCTGTAACAAAGACAAATCAAAAAGATTCCCTTGTGTCAAATCACCGGGACCCTCTAATACAACTAAATCTCCCTGATAAATTTGGGAATATTGCTGTTTTAAGATCTGTCGATAATCAGTTTGGTCTTCGCCCCGCAAGCGTTTCTGGACATTAACTTCATCTAAAGCCAGGATTGTGGCTGCAACACGATTTGTGGGCAAGCTAAGAGTATGGGCAATAAACTCCACATCTTCTTCAACTACAGTTCCGCCAGATGAACTAAAACAGGTTCCTAGAGGTTTACCGTAGGCAATATCTAGTCCTTTTTGCTGTAGCTGATGAGTCAAACCCAAGACTGTTGCAGATTTGCCACTATAGGTCTTAGTTGAGCCAATCAGCAAATATTTGGCAGATTTTGGCACACACGCACTCCTAATTGCAAAAGGAAGTAGAACTCAGCTAGGTGTTTCCTAATTTTAGTTGGTTCTGGCAACAGGCTAGAGTGCTGAAAAGGTGGAGTTTTGATCAACTTAATCAATATCTTCTCATCTCAAATCGACAATCTTGACAATTTTTTAACTAGCCCATTCGTCCACACGCAAGACTTTCCGGTAGAAAGCTTGTGAAAAATCAGTTAAGCGATAGCGCTTATAATTTTCCAACACTTCTGTTAAAAAACCGATAAATTCAAAACTAGCCATCATCACTTCATAGGTGAGTTCAGCATTGCTGTCAAACTGTATTCGGCAACGTGTTAAATCAGAAGGCAGGGTAGCAACATTCCAAGAAGCCACAAAGGGAATACTGCTACTACCTTCAATTTTGCGCTGTCCTTCTAAAGTGCCTTTTTGATACAGACTCAAGGCCAGAGGTAAAAAGTTACGCTTCGTACCTTGAATATAAGGTAAATAAACGCTTGTTTGTTGTTGAGTAGCAGGTTGTAGTTGAGCAATAGACATAATTAAACATTCCTCAAGTTATAGCAGTGGTCATTGGTGTTTGATGATGTGATGTTTCTTTTCAGTATACGCTCTTACAGTTTTGCCTACTGTGATTGGTGGCTAATATTATGTAGAAATGTAAAAATGTTTAAATAATCGAAACTATCAAAACATAGTGCTAAGAAATGTTAAAATTCGGTTACAATAAAGCTACATTCACTTTTAAAGAAGAAGCCGGGGCAATAAAAGCAAAAATCTACGCTGTCAGGCGTTGGATAATGCTGTTGCAGTTTCCACTCACAAGCAAATTCCCACTACTTTGCACTTACTGATCCGTAATTGGTTGTCAAAGTCTGTGCAAATGGGGTGTTTGAGTGTTTGAGTGTTTGAATTCCCGCTTTTTCAGGTTTATAACAATACTGCTTTTTGAATCAAGTAACCTATGCCGGCGAATTCCTGGCCTGAAAACGATTATTACCACGAGCTTGACCAACTTAACTCCCTATTATCTGACCAATCGGCGGATGAGGAAGAGTCAGTGGTAGAGGTCTGTCCCATGTCTCTACCATCCCGGTTTCAAGGACGTAGACGCAAAGCCGCTCTGGTTTTGACTGTAGTGTGGAGCGGTACAATTGCTCTGCATTTAGCCTCTTGGGGTTCAATACTCGTTCTAGGGCTAACTACTCTCCTAGGATTTCACGCTTTAGTGGTGGTATTTGCCAAACCCCGCCGCTATGCCAAAAAAATGCAGGCAGATTTACCCTCCATATCTGTTTTAGTAGCAGCAAAAAATGAAGAAGCAGTTATTGGTAAGTTAGTTAGGAATCTTTGTAGTCTGGAATATCCAGATGGTCAGTATGAAGTCTGGATAGTTGACGATAACAGCACCGACAAAACCCCAGAGTTGTTAGCAGAACTAGCCCAAGAATATAAACAACTCAATGTTTTCAGGCGTTCTCCGCAAGCCACAGGGGGCAAATCCGGAGCATTAAATCAAGTCTTGCCATTGACCAATGGGGAAATCATAGCAGTGTTTGATGCTGATGCTCAGGTAGTTCCAGACTTACTGCTACAAGTAGCACCTTTGTTCCAGCGAGAAAAAGTGGGAGCGGTGCAGGTGCGAAAAGCCATCGCCAACGCTAAGGAAAATTTTTGGACTCAGGGGCAAATGGCGGAAATGGCTTTAGATACCTGGTTTCAGCAACAACGTGTTGCCATTGGTGGTATTGGCGAACTGCGTGGAAATGGTCAATTTGTCCGGCGTACAGCTTTAGAAAGTTGTGGCGGATGGAATGAACTAACCATCACTGATGATTTAGATATGACTTTCCGTCTACATCTGGATAAATGGGACATTGAGTGTACATTTTACCCGGCTGTGGAAGAAGAAGGCGTTACCACTGCTCTCGCCCTTTGGCATCAGCGTAATCGTTGGGCAGAAGGCGGCTATCAACGCTATTTGGATTACTGGGATCTGATTGTCAAAAACCGCATGGGGATGCGAAAAACTTGGGATATGCTCATGTTTATGCTGACTATGTATATCCTACCCACAGCAGCAATTCCAGATTTATTAATGGCGGTGGCTCGGCATCGTTTACCAATGTTAGCCCCGGTAACTAGTTTATCAGTGAGTATGTCTGTTGTGGGGATGTTTGCTGGACTTATTCGTATCCGTGGAGATAAAAAACTCAATATTACCAGCCCATTTTTGTTGTTGCTGCAAACACTGCGTGGAGTTGTGTATATGTTGCATTGGTTAGTAGTGATGAGTAGTACCACTGCTCGGATGTCCGTCAGACCAAAGCGACTAAAATGGGTGAAAACAGTTCATTTAGGAAGTAGTGATTAGTTTATTAATAAAATTACGCATCATCAAGTTCTGATTCCTCCGCCCACTCAGATGTATTTATGGATTCAAGTGAACTACCATCATCATCTGTGAGGCGGATAACCTCCCCCTGGAAGAATTCCGCTAAACGGTGGGCAGCGATCGCCACTTCGTCAGTTTCCCAATTGGTCTGGGGTGCTGGCTGGATCTGCGGGGGCAAACTTTTCACCTTAGCTGCACTTGTTGTTGATTGGCTTGTTGTTGCTGTTGGTGCTGGTGTTGGTGGAGGAGCCACTGGTGCTACAGATACAGTTGGCTGATTGTACTTAGTTGCTGGTGGTTGCTTCAGACTAGTAGAGTCTTGGGGCTGGGGATTTTTTTTTCTGGAGTTGGAACTAGAAGAAGTTCCCTTTTCTAGATAAACCTGGATTTCCCGCTGGAAAGTTTGTTGAAAAGCAGCCTTAATCATGGGTAGATCAGATTTGAGGGTGTCTAACCAAGTTCCCTTGACGGCAATACGAGCCATGCTGCCATCAAACTCGATAATTTGGCACATTTGACCAAGTAAAGCTTGTCGAGAAGGCATCTGAATATTAACCAGTACTTTTTGCCACATTTGAGTTAAGTTATACTCTGATGTGATCATAATCTCCTGGGGAGGTGCTGGTTCATCGGTTGCTGGTGGCTGAGTGACTGGTGGGGGTGTGGTAGGGGTTGGTGGTTTAACAGTGGTATTTTGATTTGTCGGTGGAGATGGTGGATCGGCTATTGAGTAAGAATTATTACTTAAATTTCTGGTGGTGACTACCTGGGGTGTACTGGCTGTTGGAGGTTGAATATTGGCACTTGGTAATAAACCCAACAATGTTACTTCTAACCATAAACGGGGCTGGGTAGTGTTTTTAAGTTGCACCTCAGATGTGCGTAGATGTTGCTGTCCCTGCAAAATTGTTGTCATGTCCAGTTGTTGGGCAAATTGGACTAATGCTGTCCAGGTTTGCTGAGTGCAGGTCACTAAATCTTGGCGATGGGGTGCTGTTTTGGCTATGAGTAAATCACGGTAAAAGGCAGCGAGATTTTGTAAGATAGTCAGTGGTTCCCTACCACTATCAAGAATTTTACGGCTACAATCTAAAACTGCTTCTGGGTCATTTTCAGCCATGGCATTTAACAAGGCTAGTAAGTCCTGTTCACTCACCGATCCGACTAAATCCCAAACTTTCTCAGGTGTTACTTGACCCACAGACAAAGCTAATTGGTCCAGTAAACTTTCTGCATCTCGCAACCCTCCCTGAGCAATTTGGGCTATTAAGGTTAAAGCATCAGCAGAAATATTAATTTTTTCTTGAGAGGCGATGGTACTTAAATGCTTAATCATCGTCTCTAACTGAATCCTTCTAAAATCAAATCTTTGGCAGCGTGAAATAATCGTTGGTAATACTCGTTGCGGGTCAGTTGTAGCTAATACAAATACTACGTGTAATGGTGGTTCTTCTAAGGTTTTCAGGAGCGCGTTAAATGCTGCGGTACTGAGCATATGGCATTCATCAATGACATAAACCTTGTAGCGACACTGGACTGGGGCAAACTGTGCCTTTTCAATTAATTCGCGGATATTATCAACACCAGTATTACTGGCGGCATCAATTTCTATAACATCGAGAGAGTAACCTTTGGTAATACCTTGACAAACATCACACACCCCACAGGGTTCAGCGGTGGGTTGGTTACTCTTGAGACAGTTGAGGGACTTAGCGAGAATGCGAGCGCTAGAGGTTTTTCCCGTACCTCTAGGGCCTGTGAACAAATAAGCAGGGGCAATTTTAGCTGTGCGGATGGCATTGGTGAGAGTAGTGGCGATCGCTTCCTGTCCCACCAGTTCAATAAAACTCTTAGGGCGATATTTGTGATGGAGGGGTTGGTAAGACATGGGTAAAAGACTTTAGTGCCGTTAGCACATGATTAACTAGCTAATTTCCTTTTAATTTTTTTTAGTAGCACTGAGTCGAATTTAGGATGGAACTATTATAAATGATCGTCTTGTAGCGCAGGCCTACCTCGACTATACTTCGAGTAAGCTCAGTACTAAGCGCTCAGTACAAGTCTTGCCCGCTAAGGATGTACCTCACTTGGGCAAAGTTCGCCATAACGGCTATTTAAAATTAGCCAAAATAACTCAAATTCCAATGCGTGGTAAACCTCGGTTATCGGGAAATCCTAAAACCTGCGATATTGTTTACCCCAATGGTAAATGGTATGGGTCCATAGTCTCCGGATTTTAATCAATAATACTCAATGGTGCAGCAAATGCTCAGGCAAATAATTCAATGGTTCAAAAATCTTTTTCGCCAGTGGTTTAGAGGGCAAAGAACTCCTACCCACGGGGGGGATGATGTACCAGGACAACCAGCACCACCCCTGACTGATACTGATTTAGAATTTCTTTTCAATCAACTTATAGAAGGGGTGCATCAAGCCAGAGGTCAAAGTTGGGCGCAAAAGTGGCTAGATAATATTGAGCATCGTGTGTCTACTGAACGCTGGGTAGAATGGTTACGGCGCTTTGGGCAAAGACTGTTAGCATCACCCACACCTAACAATGAGTTAGCCGCGCGGTTAGTGCAACTGGGGGAATTAGGAGTTGGTGAAGTGGGGGATGTGTCCTATGAAATTGGTATGCAGTTATTAACACGCCTTTCTCCCCAAACAATACAACCAATATGGGAATATGACGGGCCAGATGCCAGTCATACTACTTCAGCACCCCCTAATAATCACTCGGTAGAAGAAGTGGGTCAGTCAGAAAATTTGCCCAGTGAGGGTACAAGCCAAACTGTCACCCTAGATCAGCTGTTGATTATGTTGCAGCAGGATGAGAATTTACGCCAACAACTTGCCCAGCAATTGGGCATTGAGACAGATGATCCACAAATAATCGTCCAGGTACTCATAAATCAATATTATGCCCCCAGTCAATCAAAAACAGATTAAAGGTGAACAGCCTGTTTAATTACAGCGGCTGTTAAGTAATTAAAGATTTTTTGAACACAACCATCTGTACAATAATCTAGGAGAAAAATAAATCCAAGAGTATGGCAGATGCTCACCCAGCTATTGCAGTGGTTGAAAAAGTTTTCTAACCACTCTGTTGATGATCAGCAAAATAATTCCTTCAGGGCTGCACCAGAACTGGAGGTGACACAACCACCACCAGAACTCACTAATGCGGATCTGGAATTTTTATATACCCAGTTGTTGGCAGGCGTACAGCAGGGACGAGGACAACAATGGGCGATAGAATATCTACAGCGCATGGAAGATCGCATCAGTGTTGAACGGTGGATCGATTGGCTGCTGATATTTGCCGAAAAATTGCTTTTATCACCAAGACCTAATCATCAGTTAGCAACACAGATGGTGCAATTGGGGGAACTGGGTATTGGTAAGGTTGGTGAACTTTCTTATGATATTGGTATCCGCTTATTAACCGGGGAGTTGCGCGACGATGAGCAAGAATCCCAAGAAAGTGAAACCATAACTTCTACCCTTCCCCCATTAGACTCTCCAGGAGTGGAGTTAATACGCAACTTGGGGGAATTGTTATGGGAGTCTGACGACCTAGAATTAACAACTACCCCAGTAACACCGCCGGTTGAGCCAGCTGGGGAAATGTTGACGGAGGATGGAGGAAAATTAACTTGGGAATATTCAGGTGAAGCAGAGGAACCAACAACAGCACCCGTCGCTACCCCCACTGATGAAGATGTCATGGACAATTTTAGTCAAGTCTCATCAGAGTCGGAAGATGAATTGTTGGTTAGAGTAGATCAAAGTGCCAATTTAGTCCAACAGTTACCAGGTAATCTGTCACCATGGAGAGCAATCCCAGCTATTATTGCTGATCAAGCTAATGTTCAAGCCCAAGATTGGTTTTATCAGGGTCTTCAGCAAGCAAAAATAGGGGATTTGGAAGGGGCGATCGCTTGTTATACTCAGGCTATAGAAATGAATCCCGATGCCTTTGAATATTGGTTTAATCATGCTTTAACTTTATTTCATCTCCAATGTTTTCCTGAAGCCATCGCCTCTTATGATGAAGCCATAGCACTCAAACCCCACCATTACAAGTCTTGGTATTACCGGGGTGGGACTTTAGGAGAATTAGGACGATTTGCAGAAGCTGTGGCTTCTTTTGACCAAGCCATAGCAATTCAGCCCCAAAATCCAGAGGCTTGGTCTAGCAGGGGTTTGGCTTTGATTAAATTAGGAGAAGTTGAACAAGCAATTTCTAGTTATGATCAAGCCCTGCATCTGGAACCACAAGACCCAACAAACTGGTATTACCGGGGTATAGCTTTGGCTGTAATTCAGCAATATACAGAGGCCATCGCTTCTTATGACCAAGCTATTGCTATTCAACCTGATTTCTATGAAGTTTGGATTGACCGGGGTGTAGTATTATTTAATTTGGGAAATTGGTCTGAAGCCATCGCTTCCTGGGATCAAGCACTAGCCGCCCAACCGGATTTATATTTGGCTTGCTATAATCGCGGCATAGCTTTAGACAACTTAGGACAAAGGGAAGAGGCCATCGCTTCCTATAACCAGGCTGTAGCTATCAAACCAGATTTTCACTTGGCTTGGTACAATCAGGCAGTGGCATTATTTTATCTGACAAGATATGCAGAAGCGATCGCAGCCTATGATAAAGCCTTAGAAATTAAACCTGACTATTGGGAAGCTTGGATTGGTCGGGGGATAGCCGCGAGTAATTTAGTTACCCCAACAAACTTCAGTCTCTCCGCCAACATTGCCACACAAAACCCAGCCCTGCAACAGGGAGGCTATGAAGGTAAACTAGCCAGTTTAGAGGAAGGGGTGAAACATATTCGCCCAGATACCCACCCGGAAGGTTGGGGTAAATTGCACATAGCCAAGGGTAACACTTACTATGAGCTAGGTAAGAAATTTCCCACATCTCGTATTTATTGGTATCAAGCCATAGCTGAATATCACCAAGCCCTGTTAACTCTGACAACAGCAGATTTTGCCGAGTTGCATTTAGAGGTTTTGCAATCTCTAATTAAAACACTTTTAGGCACTGGTGAAATAACACAAGCCCAAGAACTACAGCAACAAGCAGCCGATTTATTAGCACAACTCCTCACAGAATCAACTCGTGGTGATGACAGTAAAAAACAACTAGCCCTAAAATTTGCAGGAATTGGTCAATTAGAGGTAGATTTAGCTGTGGAATACGGCGACATAGTAGAAGCCTGGGAAATGGCAGAACAAGGTAAAAATTCTTGTTTAACTTGGCTACTATATGATTGGCATGAAAAAATTTACACACACTATTACAATTCAGTTCAACAACTCCTCAATCCCCATACAGCAATTATTTATTGGCATATCAGCCCAGTAGCTCTACATACCTTTATCATCAAACACCAAGCCCCCTCACCTATTTTAGTCTTTACACCCATACAAAATGTCAACCAAATAGATTTACAACAAAACCCCCAGTTTGTTGATCAATTACCTTTACCAGAAGCTGTGAGACGGTTAATTGAATTTGAAAATTGGCTGGAAGATTGGCATCAAGCATACCAAGCATATCTCCGTCAAGCCCAAGACCAACACAGCAAAAGCAATCATACCTGGCGGGTGGATATGCAAGCAAGGCTGTTCAAACTCACCGATATTCTTCAAATTCCCACCATTACACAAGAACTAGAAGACATCACCCAACTGATTTTAATTCCCCACCGCCAGTTACATCCATTGCCCCTTCATACTTTGTTTAATATTGCTTCACTTTCTCAGCCAGAATTACCTGGTAATTTTATCATTAGCTATTTACCCACGGTGCAAAAAGGTTTATCTGTCAAAGCTGAAAGTACATGGACATGGGCAGGTCAGCAAACCTTGCTGAGTTTGGAGTCAGCCAACAGCGCCAATTATTCCCTACTAAAGTTTACCAAGTTTGCATCTGATATTATTAGCCAGATGTTTAATAATTCTCGATGTATTCAAAACGATAATGTGAGCAAAAATGAAGTAGAAAATGCTTTATTTGATCAGCATTATCATATTTTTCATTTTGCCGGTAGCATGGTTAACAACGTTCATGAACCGAAAAAATCAGCATTAAGTTTAGGGAATGAAGTACAAATCACCTTGGCAGAAATCTGTGAAAGAAATCTCAATCATTATAAGTTAGTTACTCTGGCCTCTGGTGATAATGAGACAAATAAATACGAAGATATTATCACTGAATATGTAGATTTAACCACTGCTTTTATTGCCAGAGGAGTGCCGTATATCGTAAGCAGTTTATGGACTGTGGAATCATCTAGCAGCGCTTTAGTGATGATTGATTTTTATAGAAGACTACAACTCAATCAATCACCAGTTACCGCCTTAGCAGCAGCAACCTTATGGTTAAAAGAACTCACCGCCCTTGACCTGACTAAATGGTATGAGGATTTACTCAATAATTTAGATCCTGATCAATTAAAAGTTAAGGCTTATTTGGCAACATATTTATATAGAACTAGTAAGATGGTTCCTGATAAAAAACTTTATAGTCATCCTTACTACTGGGCAGGATATAAAATTACAGGTATTAACCTCACTTACGAGTTGTTTATTTAGAATTGCCCAGTAAAACTAGCCCTGTAGTCAAACAATTTGTTGAGTTGGCTTTATCTTCTACAGGACAAGAAGCAGTGGAACAAGGGGGTTTTATTCCTGTCCAGTAGAAGTCGAAAGTAGGAAGTGGTTAAAATTACCATCACCCTCATCTTCCCACTATTCGGCAATTAGCTATTCGCAATTCCTTCTTGACGGGCTGCTTGTTGTACAGCAGCAGCAACAGCAGATGCAACCCGTTTATCAAAGACTGACGGTATAATATATTCCCGGTTTAAGTCCGACGGTTTAACTAAGGAAGCGATCGCACTGGCTGCTTCTAAATACATATTAGTAGTAATAGACTGGGCGCGACAATCTAAAGCACCACGAAAAACCCCCGGAAAAGCCAAAACGTTATTAATTTGATTGGGGTAGTCACTACGACCTGTAGCCATTACCGCTACCACTTTACTAACTAATTCTGGCTGAATTTCGGGAATGGGATTAGCCATGGCAAAAACAATGGGGTCTTTGGCCATTCCTTGCACCATTTCTGGTGTTAAAACTCCCGGTGCGCTGACACCGATAAATACATCTGCGCCCTGCATTGCACCCCCCAAAGTCCCCTGGGCTTTAACAGCAAATTCCTGCTTCTCTGGGGTCAAATCAGTCCGACTAGTGGAGATAATTCCTTTGGAGTCACAGATCCAAATTTTTTCTGCTCCTGCTTTGCGAAGTAACCTGGCGATGGCTACCCCAGCAGCCCCAGCACCGTTAATGACAATGCGAATTTCCGCTATTGACTTATTTACCAGTTTTAATGCGTTAAATAAAGCCGCCAAGGTGACAATAGCTGTACCGTGTTGGTCATCATGAAAAACAGGGATGTCTAGTTCTTCTCGTAATCTCTTTTCGATGGCAAAGCAACGCGGAGCAGCAATATCCTCTAAGTTTACACCACCAAAAACCGGAGCCAGATTTTTAACTGTTCGCACAATCTCATCTGTATCTTGGGTGTCAAGGCAGATCGGAAAAGCATCAAGCCCAGCAAATTCTTTAAATAGCATCGCTTTACCTTCCATCACTGGTAAAGCTGCACTAGGTCCGAGATTTCCTAAACCTAACACCGCGCTCCCATCTGTGACAATAGCTACAGTATTGTGTTTGATGGTGAGGTTGTAAACTTCTTCTGGGTCCTGAGCGATGGCTGTACAAATCCTCCCCACCCCTGGAGTATAAGCCATGGCTAAGTCCGAAACGCTATTTAACGCAATACGGCTATTAATGCTAATTTTGCCGCCACGATGCAAATTAAAAGTGCGATCGTAAACACTGAGTACCTGAATTTCTGGTAATGCTTTGACTGCTTGGACAATAGTCTCAGCGTGTTCGGTACTAGCCGCATCTACGGTAATGTCGCGGGTAGACTCATGCCGGGTTTGCTCAATTAAATCAATGTGTCCTAGATTACCGCCGCTAGCAGCGATCGCCTGGGTAATTGATGCTAACATTCCCACACGGTTGGGAATTTGTAAACGCAGGGTCAAACTAAAACTAGAATTAGGAGTTAGCTGTGTCATTGTAATTTTTGACTTCAGGCTTTAGATTTTATATCGAATTTCAGTTAAATCATAGCGATCGCTTGATAAAATTGTGCTGGTGTGCGTTCTATCTTACACCATTAAAGTTAAAATTACCCATCACCAACGAAGAAATTAAGCGTATTAAACAAGAAGGTAGCTATCCCCCAGGTTTGCAACTAAGCGCCATTGCCAAATTAGCCACCAGTTAACTTGATTAACTCTGAGTGTACCGAGAAGCGATCGCCATGGCTAC
>Ga0169931_10001314_pt1 | contig 41029 bp, 71 predicted proteins | sample Kivu_15m_20L_FD_129675 | JGI IMG/M metagenome (GOLD analysis project Ga0169931, IMG submission 129675) | Freshwater microbial communities from Lake Kivu, Western Province, Rwanda to study Microbial Dark Matter (Phase II) - Kivu_15m_20L... | ecosystem: Environmental > Aquatic > Freshwater > Lake... | reverse complement strand
TACATCTACACAACCGACATTATCAATGCGCTAGATTCTGCTTTGATCGGCACGGATCAGCAAAATTCTTTGCAGAAATTCTTGGACGAAATCAAGGATTATGTTGCTGATTGGGAGTACGGCGAGACTCTAATCCGTGACACAGAATTTCCGAATTATGCGGCGGAATTTGCTTCAGATATCAGCAATATTGATCTGGACTCTTGGCCAGCAACATGCATTGATTGGAGTGCCGCAGCCGACCAACTCAAGTATGATTATGCAGAAGTACAGTTTGACGGTATCAGCTACTTTGGAAGGATGGCATAATGGCTTTGCATTGGGATATGACAAAGGTTAAGGATTGCAAAAAGCTTCATGAGTCTGATATGGAGTGGGCAATTACCGAGAGTGTCATCTGGTCAACAATGGTCGTTGATCTTGGATCAATCACAGAAGATAATCTGGATGAATGGGAGTGGAGACTTGCTGTTTGGCAGAATCTTAATGGTGCTTTTATGCGTTCAGGTGGAGACGAATACTATATTGTCAGAAAGCATATTGAGCGCCGAGTTGGTTTGTCTGTAAATGTAGCTAATATTACGCGTTCCAGTTTTATCAAGAAACTATTTAACAATGGCGTGGATAATCTGATCTTCAATCAGAATAGAAGTAACAGCAGCCTAGAAAAGGAGTAATAATGCAGAATAATGCAGAATATCGGATTAGTGTTAGCAATATTTTTGACGCAGAGTCCTTTGAGGATGCCGTAGATCAAATGGTGCATTGGCTCAACGAGCACACCTTTACTGCCGGATATTGGGTGAGCAACTTGGAGACTGGTGAATCCAGATTTATTGACGCAGAAAATCTTTCTGAATGTCCTGTCGTGAAATCTGTCAAAGTTTTCGGCGACCATCACGCCCTGTTCCCAATCACGGAAGGATTGAGTCGAAAGGATTTTGGCCTATTCTCTGACGAAGGTAACGCTGCGGTAAAGCAATATATTGACGACAATCCCACGCTTCGCCCCAGCAGAGATGACGTAAAGTTGATTTGCAGAGCGCTGTCTGACGATTATCCAGAGGTTTATGACACGGTTTGTCGTGAAGCAATCTATGATTATCTGGATGCAAGGGGCACCCATGATTGAAAAATACATCCCATTCGTCGTTCAGTACGAAGTGGAGTACGACGACGTTGACAGCGATAATGGCGTTTTCATAGTGTATGCTAGGAACACGGATGAAGCTCAAATGATTTTCGACACATCCTACGCATACTCTTTGTTTGACGAGTACGAGAACCCAACAAATATCACGGCTAACGCAGCGTGGCCCCACTAAAGGAAGGTATGAAGTGAGTGACGATGTTATCGGCGCTGTTGTAGATAACCCAGTCCTCAAGTGGTCCTGAAATATATAGCTAACAACAAAGGAAGATATATGCCACAAGACAATTTTAGAGACGGATATCAAGTTTCCCAGAGTGAGCTAGACCAGTTCCGAAACATCACAAGCAGGTACAATGACAATTTTGATAATGTGAGAACCGAATATTCTGGCAGAGGAATGTTTGGCGACACCTGCTTAGGCGTTGACCTTGACTATCGAAAAGATTTTAACCTCATCTTTTCAGATGTCGCAAGAGAGATGAGTGAAGAATTTGCTGGCGCTCTAGGACTTAGACTTACATGGGATAACATGGGTTTGGGTTGGATCGCATACTTTCCAGGAATTAAGGTGGATCATGCTGACAACCCGTGACTATATTGTTGGGATCATTGACAACAAGATTAGCTTGAGTGACCATGTTTTGCATGACCCTCAATCTCCAACTAAGCATTCAAACGGAACTCTTAAAAGTCTAGATGGAACACTAACTTTTATTCCAAACGGTTCCCTAACGCCAACAAGGAGAGTGACTTACCAGTTTCATAGCGACTATTGGTTTTTTAAAGACCCAAACAATTCTGATGTAAAGTATGTTGCATACTTTTCTTGGAAAAATCCAACCGATGTAGAAAATCTTATCAATAGCATTGTTGACTATCTCAAATCATAGAAAGAGAGAAAATAAAATGGGAATTTATAGCGGCAGCCAACTGTGCGTTACAGGTGGCGAAAAAATGAGGGTGCGCATGGATGAGTGGAATTCAGTTCATGTAACTTGGGGATCTTTGCCTGAAGGTTCAAGAGCTTCAATTACCATTTCTGGATCAGTAAAAGAGTTGCAAAAGCTTTTCCTTGACGCTTACAAGGCGGTTGTGGAAGTATCAGATTCGGATAATGAGATTGACCGAGATGAGGATTTTGTTTCATGAATAGAGCTAGGCCAATTTTTAAAGATACAGCTCCTTCATCCCCAGGGACATATTGGGAAAGGCGTGTCGTACAATGGAAGGTTGTTGTCGATGATAACGGAAATCTCTGGAAACTAGATGGCGAAGAGATTGTCGATATTCTTGATTCAGGTGTTGACGACATTGACGATCTGTCTGATAATTGGGAGATCATGAACTGATCTTTTAGATCGGCGGGCGTGGCGGAATAGGCATACGCAGAAGACTTAAATAAAATTGAGCACTTATAGCGTAATCTATAAGTGAATGTAGTCAAATTCGGGGAAACCTTAACAGTTCAAGCTGATGGCAATCCCGAGCGAAGCATTAGGAAATGTTTTTACCCCTATAATTTGGAGTTTGAGCATGACAGTTTGGACAGAGTAATCGTAGATTGGATAAAGAATTATCCTTGTGATTTCCATTTATGTGATCTAATTCTAAGGGAATCGGAACTGAATTCCATTCAGTATTGTTACATAAATTACAAATATGATTCAATATCCCTTCTTTAAGAAGTCTAAGTCTGAGTCTGTGACTATTAATTGGATATTTATTTAATAGATAGTCACTGATATCTCTCTTAGGGCCGAACTTCTTTCCACGATTCCAACCCTGTCCTTGAAAATGAGATATATCTATATTATATTTTGATATGGCAGATTTTAAAGTTCTATAATTACCACCAGCTGGAACTATATTAAGCTTTATTAAAGTCTGTCTATAGCTTGTAGAATTTTTGACAGCTAATCTGATATCATCTATATTATAGTTTTTGAATTTCAACTTCAATCCTAATGAACGTGTAGAGACTTGACGGCTACTACCCAACTGTTATCGGCAATAAGGGGTAAAGATAAAGTCCAGACCACAAAAGCCTTTACTAAGGCTGTAGTGAAAACTATAGTGGTATGAAAATCTTCCGGTCTTTGACCTTGTGGGTTCGAATCCCACCGTCCGCACATGAAAGATGAAAAACCAGGAAAACCTAAAGTTTACAAAATTGTTGTCTCTAGCATTTCCATGAGTAAAAAAGGTTGGATAACATCATATCATAATGTGATATTAAAAGATGGCTATGAAGATTTCTTAAAAAAATATGGAGAATAGAAGGATGCGTTTATGTTGCATGAATGGCAATGGGTAGATGAGGATAACAGGATTCTTATTTTGACTGTTACCACAACTGACGAGGGTATCATTTTCGATGTTTTTGATGAATTGGGTGAGCAGTCAATTTTAACTGAAGGTATGACAGTTGGTGAATGGATTGATTGGATGATCCAAAGAGATGAAGAAAGGAATATGGCATGATTAAAACAACGGTTGAGACAGTTTATATTTCCGATGACGGAGAACAGATCAAGATTCCCTTTACGCCATGCGACCACCTTCATGGTCTACCAAATGATGGTGTTGTAAACGATGACAACGAGATTCGTTTTGCTGTGCTTGACGAAGTTTGCTGCTCGTTCGAAGATATTTTTGGTGATGAGAATATTGTTTTTCTTAATAACTTTACTACTGGCTTTGATAATTTTCGAGATGAGATGACTGCAAAAGGTTATGATATTTATAGAGTTGGCAAGTATGAGCATGGTTATGTTCAATACTCTCTTTACTCAGAATTTAGAACGGATTGGGATTACGGTCTTGCAGGACTAATTGCTGTCAACAAGGAAATTCAAGACACTTTGGAGAGTGCTACAATCTATCTTGACTACTACACAGATTGGGCAAATGGAAATGTTTACTCTGTTGTAGCGGTATCAAAGGATGACCCTGACAACTATGATTGTATCGGTGGTTTTATTGGAAGTTCTGATACTGTTAACGCCGTACTGAGTGGGGATTATTGATGGAACTTGTTTACGGATCAACGAAAATTGAATTCGACTACATTGGTGAAGGACTTTCCGGAGACTATGATCCAGATGATCCGAATGATAGACCACTTTTAAGATTTTATGTTTCGAAAGTTGATTTCGCAACTAACGAGTGGGAAATGGTTGACGGAGGATCATACTGCACCTATGTTGATGCAGACACTGAAATTCCCACCTTAGCAAAACTTCTTGGAATCATTTTGCAGGAAGTAACCGCATCCAGTTTCGATAAGAGAAGGATGGCTGAGCTTTCTCACATGAAGGAGGGTTGGGCAGAGTGAAAATTACTGTAATCTTTGATGTAAATTTTAAAAATACAAACTATTGTATGCAAGATAAAATGGCAAAGCATTTTCTAGAATATTTATATGACATGCTTTACATTGGATGCGATACCGAGGACGGCGACCCATTTGAGATCGAAGAAGCAGAACTTCATCTTTACGATATCGTTAATGTCAAAAAGCTTGGTACCTAATGTCACTTAGATATGCGACAAAAATTGCGGAAGCTAATGACGATTATCCTAAATGGAAGCTCGGATGTGTAATTAAAAAAGGTGGAGCGGTTCAGTCTGTTGGTTGGAATGTCAAAAAACGTGATCCAAAATTTCTAGACGACCATTCCAATTGTTCTATTCACGCAGAAATTAGAGCTTTAAGGCAAATGAACTATGAGGCCGATGGATGCATCATGTATGTTGCCAGAGTCCTGAAAGGCGGCGGAATAGGTTTGGCTAAACCTTGCGCTACCTGTCAGCAGATTATTTCAGATGCTGGCATTAAGAAAGTTCATTTTACTATTGATGAAACAACAGAAGGGATATGGAAGCCATGACAGACACTTACATTGATAAGAATGGTGAAACGCGTTCAGTAAATTTAAAGTATCCTCAACCTGATTACTGTCGGGTCTGTGGAGAAATCCAGTTTGGTGTTCATTACCATGATTTACCGGAGGGTAGCCCAGAGCTATCTGACGAAGACCAATACTATCTTGATCTAGAAAATGAAAGGCGAGCAGCGGTTTATGAAGACTATCACAGCCGATGATGATTCATGGATTCATCATGCCCCATGTAGAGGTATGGAAACTGAAATCTTCTTTTGTGAGACAAGAAGAAGAACGAAGCTTTATAATAAAGAAACAAGACACGCTTTAAAAGTTTGCTCAACATGCGATTTTAAAGATGTTTGTCTTGAAACATTTATTGATGAGCAGTACGGAATATTTGGTGGAACAACTCCACACGAAAGACAGAGAATTAGATCGCATAGAAAGAGGAATCAAAATGACGCTTAACAGAGCTAAGCCACTAAATGACTCGCAGCAGACCAGAAGAGTCGTAGTATCTTATGATATCCCAGATAGTTGGGAGGTTTGGTCAATTGTTTTGCATCCCGGCTGTCCAGACAAGCCTACGGTTGAATGGTTAAATAAACATCCTGATATGTGGGACTGGTATGACTTTCTTGATAGGGGTGGAGATAAGATGGAAAATCTAAAGATTGAAGAATATGACTATTAAGGAGAAAGATGATGGAATTTTATATTATTGTAGTTGAACATTGCGCTCCGAATGTTGTTGGTCCATACCTTTCGGTTAGCGATAGAGATGCCGCAGCAAAGCAATTAAATTCAGAGATTTCAGAAGATGGATACATTTTTTGGATGGATTCAGATGGTGATTTTAATATGGGATCATATTCAAATCATTTTATGAGTCCTTCCTAAGATCTTAACAAAACAATAAGGAGAAAAAAATGAGCGAGACAGAACACATTGAATCGAACCTGAATGCAACGACTCGTGCAACTCTTGATTTAAAGATTCTTGATCTTAAAGGGGAGCTAAACAATGCATATTCAGAACTCAATCAACTTGTTGATCGTCTAGTTACAAAGACAGTAGAGCATTATGAGAGTAACGAATACTGTATGGAGGGCACCGTAGATTTTCTTACCGAAGTTATCGGTGATCTTCGAACAAAAGAGTGGATTCTCAGCCGCTTTTCAAGAGACTTTCAATTGTCGGTAAACTTTACTGTTGTAGGCTCAAACGCTGAGGCTGCATATGATATTACTCACACTGACTTGCTTGACTTTATTAAAACATATTTTGAAAGCTACGGTTCAAAAGTGGAACTTGATAGGTATGATATTCGGGAGTGCTAAATAAATAATTTCATTGTATTACTTGGAACTACACATTTAAGGAGTTGTTATGGATTCACAAGAAGTTAACAGCAAAATGTTGTACAAGATTGCCGACATTATCGAAGCCTTTCCAGAGCACCATAATCAAGATAGCTGGATTGAAATGGGCTCTCTGAATAATGCCGATGCCGATGCATCAATAATTTGGGATGGGGAAAAGATTTCCTGCGGTACAACACAGTGCATCGCTGGTTGGGCCGTTGTTCTCGATAACAAAGGTTTAACTGGTTTTCAATGGGAAGCAGACGCTCCAACGGTCTGTTTTGAAAATGGGATGTCCTTTAATCATTATAATGATCAGATGTACATTGAGCAAGGGGCAGACATTCTTGGACTTGATCGGGGTGACGCGTTACATCTGTTCATGACTAGCGATATTTCAGACTATGAGTCTTTTGATATGCCTAGAGTTTTGAGAGAGATTGCTGACGGAGAAAAAATTGAGAAGGCTCTGAGTCGGGCGTGGATTCGCCACGAAGAGTGGGAAGACGCTAACGACGAGCCCCACGTCAGGCCGTCGTGGTCGGTGATCTATGACGCATGAGGCAGCACGGGACCTAGCTCAGCGCACCGCCACCGCTGACCGTCTTGGTCCCTTCTGTTGTTGGTCTGTCTTAGGTATAAATTGGTAAGAAAAAAGAGTTTGGATGGTGGCCAAAAGAGTTTGGATGGTGATAATGGAAACAGGATGTTACATTCAGGGTAGCTGGGGTCAGTACGCCATCGGTAGGCTCTGCTCAATAGCAGAAGCTCACGGTTGGAAAAACGAATACCAGGTAACAGAAGATACCGTCACCAACTTTGATCTTGATTTTGCAATTGAACTTGCAGACGAGGCAGAGTTATGGTTGAATGACAATGTTGCACCTGACGGACATTCGTTCGGCTGGTTTGATGGAGAGTTCTATCTGTGGTCAAACACAGATTGGCAAAATGCAAGTTATTAAACAAACAACAACAAGGAGACTAAAATGGATACAGTAAATCGTAAGCACCATGTAATACAGCGTTTTGATTTCATTGATGCGCCGCCAGCCCCACGACACATTCAGAAAAATTCAAATGGCAAGTGGGCGGAAGTAGCATCACGGATGCGTCGAATCCACAAGAAGAACTATGGTAAGTGGGCAAAGGTTGCAACCGACGTTCACTTCACTGTCGCTTCTAGGTTGAAGAAGTCTTTTCCTGATGTTGCTTGGACAATCAGAAAGAACAAGCAGGGCAAGTATGATCTTTGGGCAAGCTACTCCCCTGCCAACTTTAACAAGGAGGATGTGTGATGGATCTTTATTCAGGTAGTCTTAATGTTAAAACTGTGCCTAACCGTAAGATGCTGTATCAGATTGCAGATGTGATCGAGACATATCCTGAGAGGCACGATCAAGATTCTTGGATTGAGAATGACGATGATGAAGCTGAGTCGTCGGTTATTTATAACGGCGAGGAAATCGGTTGTGGCACAACGCAGTGTGTAGCAGGATGGGCTTTAATCCTTAATAATGGAGGACTTAAAGCTGTGGATTCATCAAGCGTTTCTGATGAATACATTTTTGCTGGTAACAGTACGGCGTCCGCTTACAGTATTATGCATGATGCAGCAAGCATTTTAGGGCTATCAGAAGATGATGCTCACACCCTCTTCTACGCTTCAGACATTGACAACTATGAGTCTTTTGATATGCCTAGAGTTTTAAGAGAGATTGCTGACGGTAGTTCAGTTTCTGATGCTGTTGATGATGCTTTTTCTCGTGTGACACACAACCCGCATTGATAATAGATAGTAACAGAATCACTGTCGGTGCCAGTTAATGCTGGAGATTCTTCCAACCTTGGTGGGTGGAAGAATGGCGAAACCGACATAAGGGCCGATAGCTCAGTTGGTGAGAGCACTCGTCTTATAAGCGAGCGGTCGCGGGTTCAAGCCCCGCTCGGCCCACTATTTATTTATAGGAGAAAAATGAATCCTCAAAATCCAATGACAACGTATGCTTTTGAAAAAAGGGAGAAAATTTATCTTATTTTAGATATGAGAGGTGAAGGAGGGGAAAAAGTTACTGTAGAGTTTTCCGACATTGATGTAGCCTGTATGTACGGCGCTAATCTGGAAGCAGCTATAACAATATTAGATCAAGTTTGTGAAATGCCAGACATTGATGAAGCTTTTGAAAAAGTAAAATTACTTCTTAAAGATAAAGAAGATCCAGTTCCACACGATCTCTTAAATAGAGAAATCACCATTGAGGATATGGGCTTTGAATGAAAACATTGTAAACCCTATTGCAAAATTTTATATTGAAGGAATTGCAGACGAGCCAGAATCAATAGTTGGAGTTATAGAACTGTTTGGAGAAGATGGGGTAAGGGCTGTAATTAAATTTACAGACACTACGATGCCTCTCAGCATGGCGGTTCTTTTCGTAAAATGTTCAAAAGATATGGAAGAGTCGTTCGAATTTGGTATTCAAAGTGTTATTGATAAGAAAGGAGCAAAAGTAGATGGTGACATTACTATAGAAGATTTTTTGGATGAGTGACGGTTTTCACAAAAAATAGTTTGACAAATCGCTTTGAGACAAATAAATTGTCTCAATCGAACCTCAAAGCAACATGCTTTGAACAACATTAACAAGGAGAAGAAATGGTAGCATCAACAAAGGTAAGCAACGAGACAGCCAGCGAGTTCCCCGTTCTCGACACGGAGCCAGAGTTTCAGCGGCCACAGGGTCGCTCAAAGACGGCTCTGCGTGTAGCTATGGAGACTCTGCCCGTTGGTAAGTCGCTCGTTGCTTCGCCAACGTCAGATGAGAAGCTGCTGAACAGCACCCGTCAGAAGGCCCAGGAGATCCGAGCCGCTGGCAAGACCGAGGGGCTGGATATCAAGTTCAGCGTCCGAGTCGATGTTGAGGGGCGGATCATCGTCACCAGAAAGTCCTGATCTCAAACGAGGCAGGCAAGCATGTTGAAAGGGGTCTCGGGGCGCCGAGACCCCTTTCAACATTTATACGATAAATCAAATCAATTAGGAGTATCATGTCAAAGCCGAGAGCATACGTTGGAAGTTTTACTATTCACTTTGGTCCAGCCACAACCACAGGACGATTGTTGCCAGTCCGATCCGCAGAGTCGGCCCCAAAGCTTCACTACTGTACCCCTGGCGGAGAGCCAGTCAAGCAGTGTTATATTGACGCAGACGGCAAGACCTACTTTCACGATGAGCTTGGTCGCGCCACAATGGATGACGACGGTAACCTCATTCCGATTGACAGAGATGCTGTGGATCAGGCTAAGGCTTCTGATCTTCCACTTAACATCTTAAATATCACTGCACACAACTCCGAAGATATTGACAGATTCCTTTTCCCGTCAAACAACAACGCATACATCTTTGATCCGGTTATCAAGAATGGTAAGAACATTATTGACGATCCGGTGAACCAGCAGTGGCATGACTTCCTTAACGTAATCATCCGTGACTCTGGCGCAGTGTTCATCGGACGGTGTAACCTTCGCAACCATGAGGGGCTGTTCCGGCTCTCGCATTATCAAGGTTACCTTACGGTTCAGAAAATGTTGTATCCAGAGGATCTTAACCAGTACGAGCCTGTCCATCCAGAGCTTGACGCCCTTGTTCGTGACAAGGCTCTTGCGGTTGTTCGCAATCTGGTGCAGGCGTTCGATCCATCAGAGTACAGTAATGTGATTGCCGAGCGTCTCAGTCAGGTTGCCGATCAGGACTTTGATATCTCTGCTGTCGATATGCCAGTCAAGAGTGAGCCAGCAACTATCGACCTGTCTGACGCCCTTGATTCATTCCTGTCGTAAGGGGAAACATGGACAACGCTATTGAACAAATCATTAAGCTTTTATCTGCTATAGATGAAGCTCTTAAGGATACAGATCTTACAAGAGCAGCTCCAGGATTATCAATTTTTCCTGGCGGTGATTTAAACTTATCTGATTCAAATGCAATTGGAATTACATTCCAATTTAATGGCAACATTTTTGAATCGCCAGAACAGAGGAAGTATGATTCGGCATTTGATGAATTAATTTCTTCAATGAATTCACAAGATAAAAGTAGAGAGAAACTACAAGAACTTCTATCAGAATGGGAGGATGATGATTAAACCACAGCTTCTCAAAGAAGTCAGTGATCACGAACTCTCCAAACTTTTAGAATCAGATCAATTCGCACTATCTCAAAAACTTGATGGCAGAAGGCTTATCGTTGAGATTAGTGATCTGAGTCTCAGAGGCTGGGCGCGTTCAGGTCTGGAAGCAGAAATCCCAAAATATATTGCTTCAGATTTTTCTAGAGTTCGTTCTGACTGGACATTTGATGGTGAGCTAATTTGTGGACATTATTATGTTTTTGATATTCTACATTACCCAGCGGGCGATCTTGTTGAATACCCTTGGATTGAACGTCAAAAACTTCTTAACACAGTATTGACTGATTTTTCTGATGCGATTACTGTTGTAGAACAGCGAATTGATCCCCCGGAAAAAATGGCTCTATTTGATAAGTGTCTTAACTTGAGAACGGAGGGTGTTGTTTTATGCAACATCAACTCAAGATATCTTAAAGGGGTGCGATCAAGTAGAAGTTTGAAATACAAATTTACAAAAACGATCGACTGCGTTATTATTGACGCTAAGATTAATTCAAAAGACAATTTAGTCTTAGGTCTGTATAATGAAAACGGTGAACTTTTAGACGTTGGCAAGGTCAGCGCCGTAACAGGCGACGGGAAGTATCACGATTTTAGTGTTGGCGAAGTTGTGACGGTCGAATATCTTTATGCAACAAAATCAAACAGGCTCTATCAGCCAGTAAAACCTAGACTAAGAAAGGATAAGGAGTCACGCGAATGTCTAATGAGTCAAATGATTCATCAGGGAGACCAGGTAGCATCTCTGAACTGAGAGAAATTCTTGATGAACTTTCTGATGAGATTCAAGAAAGCAACCGAGATAATCTTTTTAAAATGGCAGAGTTTTTATATGCTCTTGATGTAAAGGTAGAAGTATGTCAAATTGAAATGTCAAATGGAACAACTGAACTCGGTTTAGTTATTCCGATACAACAATTTTCAGGTTTAAGAAAAGCATTAATTGAAAACGCAATCTAAGGAAGGCATGAAATGCAAGACAAGTTTACCTCAGTAGAGACAGACATGGCAAGCGTTCTGCTGGAACGTGACGCCGAAATCCATTCAGCTATTCTAGCACTTCTAGCTAAGCGTCACCTGTTTATGTTTGGTTCACCGGGCGTAGCAAAGTCGCTTCTTGTTGACGAGCTGTGCGCAAGAATTACTGATGCTATCCAGTTCAAGTGGCTACTGACGAAGCACTCTGTTCCAGAGGAAATTTACGGTGGCCCTGACCTACTTACCCTAAAGGACACGGGCACCTACCGTCGTATCACCGATGGCAAGTTGCCGCAGGCTCACTTCGCCTTCCTTGATGAGACATTCAAGGCGAACTCCGCAATTCTCAACTCCCTTCTTAAGATCCTTAACGAGAACGAGTTTGATAATCCCGGCGACGATCCTCACGTTCCATTAATCACCTTATTTGCTGCATCGAACGAGTTGCCAACTAGCTCGGAGCTTAACGCCCTTGCTGACAGACTTCACATCTGGCATTTCGTTGAGCCGATCAAGGAGATCGGTAACTTTGTTAAGATGTTAACCCTAGGCGAGTCTGAGCCTCAGGCCATGATTTCTCTAGACGATATCATCGTAGCTCAGGCTGAGGTTAATACTGTGACGATCGGTGACGAGGTTCTCAACGCTCTCGTTGAGCTATCTCAGCGTTTGGGTGACAGCGATATCAAGGTAACTGACCGTCGCTTCAAGCAATCGCTCCAAGTCATCAAAGCAGAGGCTTGGCTTAACGGCTGTGACGTTGCAGAAGTTATCCACACGAAACCTTTACAGCATATGCTCTGGCGTGACCCTTCAGAAATTGCTGTGGTTAGACAGTGTGTATATGATCTAGCTGATCCTATTGAGCGTGACGTTATCAATCTTCGTGAAGAGTGGGCCGCTGCCTACAGTTCATATCGTGATACGATTTCTGATCAGAACATGACTGGGCGCAAAGCTGATCACACTCTTGAGATTTTCAAGAAGTTCAAGTCATGCAAGAAGGATTTGATTAATATTGAATCCGAGTGCAAGCGGATGGGTCGCACTTCTAAGGCTCTTGATGACTTTGTTGCTTACATGAAGCAGATCGGCCCTGATCTTCTTGCTGAGGGTTTTGAGGTTGATCGCAACGACGCAATTGAGCTTAACTCAATGCTTGACAAAAGGGATGATGTATGAGCTATCTTCATAGACTTACGGGAAAAGGCAAGAAAGATAGGCGAACAAAACAGTCCATCAAGTACGATCGTTGGGACTTGCAGGTCGCTGATCAGATCAGAAATGAGGTTAAGGACTATGTGATTGCTGAACAGGATCTTTCTAAGGTAACCCCAACTGGCATTGAGGCGATGAATGATACTCTGTTCGCTTTGTACAAGGCTAGGCCAGAGCTTGAAGACAAAGGAAATGTCCGACCCTCTCACGCAGTAAATCGTGCTGTAATGGAAGAGTTGATGAAGCTTGCAGAATATGACAAGAACAGGCCAGTTTCAATTGGTGACCCAATCGGCACAGGTCTTGCTTGCGCCTCCATTGAGCCTCATCTTGAAGTTTTGTTTGACAAATTAGATCAAGCGCAGAAGCTGGCTCAGGATCTTGACGCTCTAGTTTCGAGCTATACTGATCTCCAGTTGTCTATGGATGAACTTATGGAAAACCCTGAGGGTTCATCTGACGATGCTCAGGACTTGCAAAAGCAGATTGATATGCTAAAGGATCAGATTTTACAGGCTGAGTCTGATCTTGATACAGAAATCAACTCCCAACAGGATGTCATATCTAAGCATCTTAAAGATGCAATGAAAAATCTTTCAGACTCTAACTCTGCTCTTGATAAGATAGAAAGTTGGGGTCTTAATCCTGGTGGTATTAGAAAAATGTCACCAGAGTCCAGGCTTGAACTCGCAAAGAAGCTTCGTACTGAAAAGTTTCAGAAGATGGCTGATATCTTTGGTCGTATGCAATCAATCGCTGTTTACGAACAGACACACAAGGTTGACTATGCGCCAGAAGAAATCTATGAGCTTGAGCAGGGTGCCGATCTTCACCGGGTCGTTCCTGTAGATATGCTAAACCTTAGCGATGATGTTCTCGTCTACGAGTGGCTTCACCGCTTTGTTGAGCGGAACCTAATCCAGTATTCGCTTCGTGGTGACGATTCGGTCGTAAAGGGAGGCGTCGTTCTTTTGGAGGACGGTTCAAGCTCCATGTCTGGCACCCGAGAGATTTGGGCTAAAGGTATCGGGCTCGCACTACTTAAGATTGCATCTATTCAACATCGACCATTCAATGTCGTTAACTTTGCCGGTCCAGGCGCATATGTAAGATGGGACTTTGATACTTCAAAAGATATTTTAAAATCAGTCAAAACTGCCAGCTCGGGTAAACAGGAAAATTATGAGGGACTTGAAGCTGTTATTGATTACGCCGAGACAAACCTTTATGGTGGCACAAACTTCGAAACTCCTTTTGCTATCGCTCTAGATATTTTAAGCGGTCAGAATGATGCGCAAGGTTGTGTTGAGGGTGATATTGTTTTCCTCACCGACGGCGAGTGTGGAATGGCGCAGAATGCAATTTCTGAATTCAAGTCCGAGCAGGCACGTCTTGGTTTCAATGTTTATGGTATCGCAATTCAAACGAGCCCAAACAGCGAACCAATGTATACCATGTGTGACGGTAACGTGATTGGCCTTAAGCAGCTAACCGACCTGAACGATGTTAGACCACTGTTTGGAAAAATCTAAAATGACTACAGCAGATGATCCATTTTTTGATATTGTAAACAATCTTGAAATTGAAGATGATGTAAAAAATGTTGTGGATGTTTCAAAGCTTACCACATTTGATTTACTTTCCAAGTTTGATGATATCAATAATCAATTATTTGAACTTAATCAGGCAATCAATCCGACAACACAAACAGCTAGAGACTTGCACAGCTTGAGAAGCGCCATTTATGTTGAAATTCAGAATCGAAAAAAGTCATGAATAAAATCGCTGTTGAGTGGACAGATGAGAAGATTCCATCTTTTTTAAAATCTGTTGAAATAAAGGCTATATCGTATGCAGCATAATACTCCAGATAAAAAACTGTGTCCTGAATGTGGCACAATTAAAGCTTCGGCTGAGTTCAATCTTAATTCAGCAAGGGCTGACGGCTTAACTTATGTATGCGCCGCATGTATCCCTTCTTACGAGCTTAGAGATGGAAAAAAAGAGAAGAGGTCACTTAATCATCTTTCCAAGAAATGCGGTTCATGTGAAAGAATTTTGCCTTCAAGAATGTATCTTTACGATCAAAATAGTGAAGACAAGCTAAGGGCAAAGTGCAGGACTTGCTGCGCTTTTAAAGGTCGTGACATTCCAAAGATTGATCAAATCGAAAATTACGAATTTTTTGTCAGGTCAGTTTCAGTGAAAGCCTGTGAGCGTTTCAATGTTGATAGTGAAAGATCGCAGCTTGAGCAGTTTGTATATCAGCAACTACAGATTTCTGGCTTATCAGAACAATGGAAGCCACCAATTTGGGTTCACAAAACGTCGATACCGGAGTAAAAAATGATTCTAAAGTATGGTGATAAAAAAACTGGCTGGACTTGGTTGAGTTATGTTCAAGAAGTTAGTGAGGTTCCAGATAATCAAATACCTCAAAATGCTAGATATGTTGGTGATCATTCCACGGGTCAATGTTATCAAATCACATTTAATGATGGAGAAATCGAGTTTATAGTAATTGCTGTTGAAGAAATTTATCTTTGCAATGAAGAAACTGGATCAACAATTGATGTTCTGAAAGGAAGGAGAAGGTAATGTTTGAAGAGGACGCAGATAATCTTTCCGCTGCGCTGAATCAGGTTATATCAGACTTAGAGTTAAAGCTTTCAAAAATTGGCTTGTATATGATTAACGCTGATATAGGGATTGTTGCTAACGATGCTTCATCAAATCAACAGATTAGTGTTGATAGAAATCAGCAGATTAATGTTAATATTGCTGATATTGCTTCTAATCCTGAGAATTATAGTATCTACATTTCATCAGTGTTTCGGGTATCTGATATTTGCTGGTCTGACCGAGTTCTCAATCCTGAGAGATATGAGGAGGACAAGAAATTTAGGGTGATTGCCGAAACGGAGTTTGAGATTACGGCTGAGTCGATGGCGGATGAAATTTTAAATTGGGATGACGAAGATTAATCTTGGCCGATGTGGCTTGTGAGTATGCTTTTCATTATCTCAACTTCGCCCTCTATTTTTGACATCCTATTATCTGAGTCATTAAAACCTTTGATTACTAGATCCTTCAGAGATTTCCCTGAGTTAACTTGTACTTCCTGTTGAATTTCTTTGAGCTTAGCATCTATTGGGGCAATCTCTTCTCTTACTGCTTCCGTAAATCTCTTGGCTGCTGGGTCAACAACGAATTTCTTAAACGCCCCAAGCACGGCGACGGCAGCAGCAGTGATTGCCCCAGCGTATATAATTATATCTCCAACGACATTAGATACTTCCAGCATTTCAACCCCTAGAAATAGAGTCAGCTTCAAATATAACGGAGTCAACAATGAAACAATGTAGTGTTTGCGGAAAAAAGAAAAACTCTAACGATTTTTCTAAAGTCTCCAGAAATAAAGACGGTCTTTGCGGAAAGTGTACCTCATGTAAAGAGGTTGAGAAGTTTGTAAAAGCTAGACGTTCACATGAATATATCCACAATAATGCCCGTGAGGCGGCTGTAAATGCTATCTAAGAATGAGAAATTTGAGTATGAACTAAGCAACATTAGGCCAGGTTGGCATAAAATTGCAATAGCTTTAGATGGTGCAATATCAGAAATTTGCCCAAACTATGAGTTGGTACAGATAAAAGCTAAGCTTGGGGGTATGAGATTTTATATTGATTATTCTCAGATAAGAAATGATGAGATTAGTAGAGTTGTAACTGAATTAATAGGTAAAGCTGAGGATTTATCGCATTACATATGTGAAAATTGCAGCAACCATAAAGATCCGGAAACTAAAAGCTTGACGAGGTACAACACTCTATGTAAGGAATGTGCGTGATTACATATAGCTTAAAAGATATCGTAGGCGTTTCAATAGTTGGCAATAAAGCCCATAATCTTATGGTAATGTCCTCTCTCGGTATTCCAGTGCCAAAGGGCTTTGTTATTCCAATTAACTTAAATGATTTTAGCGAGGAAGAAATATATCAAGAATTTCTTACGCATCAATTAAAATTTCCCGTGTCTGTTCGTTCAAGCGGGGTAATTTCAATGCCTGGAATGATGGACACAATTTTGAATGTTGGAGCGAACAGCCAAACATTTCTTGAGGAGTCCGACGATTCAGCGTTCAAGCTTGAATGCTACTTCCGTCTCATCCAATCTTTTTCGACCTGCGTTTTCGGGTTCGATGCAGACCCGTTTTACCAAATAGAAAAAGCCGCTAACGACTTTTATATTGATGACCCCGTTGCAATGAACAGCAAGATTGTTGACAGATTTCTTTACCTTTGGAACAAGAACGCTCAGTTTGATTTTCCTGTAGATTGTGGGTCTCAACTCTTTCTTGCGGCTACCGCAGTCAAGGAAAGTTGGTACTCCCGGCGCGCTTTCGACTATAGAGAAGCTGAAAAAATAAGCCACGATGGCGGCACGGCTGTCATTGTGCAAGAAATGGTTTTTGGAAACAGAAATGAAAAGTCTGGCACAGGCGTAGTCTTTTCTCACAACCCAAACAGCGGCAAGCCAGAGCTTTATGGAGACTTTCTGCCTTCCGCTCAGGGCGAAGATATCGTTTCAGGGTCAAAGGTTCCACGGTCGATTGAGTCTATGCTTGCCGATGAACGATTCAGAAAATCAGGCAAGCAACTAAAATCACACATATCTAGATTAATCAGATATTTCAAATTTATGCAAGATGTAGAATTTACCATTGATAATGGTGAGCTGTATATTCTTCAAACAAGAAACGGGAAATGCTCCCCCAAAGCAGCTGTTCGTTCAGCGCTAAGCATGGTTAACAACGGATCAATGTCCATCCTTGAAGCGACAGACATGGTGATGGAGTCCCTACCAGCCTTTGATTCCAACAAGCTTTCATTAAACGAATCTTCTCTAGTTCGCATCGGTTTCGGAATTGGGGTTGCCGAGGGTGAGGCTGCGGGCTACCTTACATCATCAAAAGAATACGCCGAGCATCTTAGGGTGGAGGGTAAGCCATATATTTTCTGTGCGGAGTTTACTTCTCCCGAGGATATTGAAGTGATGAGATATTCAGCTGGGGTTGTCACCTCTATGGGCGGCAGATTATCTCATGCAGCAATTCTTGCTAGATCAATGAGCAAGCCAACCATTGTTGGATTTGAGAAAATGATTATAACATCTGAAGGTTTTTGTGTGGAAGATGAAACTTATAGAAATGGAGATATGATCAAAATTGATGGAACAACCGGCACTATTTTCTACTCAGCACAAAATTCGCAGCTGCAATCATCTGTTTGAAAAGACAGATCTGTCTGCAAACGTTTTTTGTTCATCTTGGAGAGCTGCGGCCAAGGCCGAGAATCGTCCAATCCCCGTGTTTGGGCTTTACGCTGATCCAGTTTGGAAAACTAAATCACGGAACGAATTTATTAACTGGCCTGACTTTAGCGCTCCAAGTTATCCCGAATTAGCTTTCTATCAGATTTCCTCAGCCTATCAACTTGCTGTCGAAGTAAATGTTGAAATAGGATGTATAGGTGGTCATGGAAGAACAGGAACCATCCTTGCATGTATGGCTATTCTAGATAAGGGCCTTAATCCTGATCAAGCAATAGATTTTGCTAGATCAACCTACTGTGATCTTGCGGTAGAAACATCTTCTCAAGAATCTTATGTTAACCTTTTTTGGAGGATGCGTCATGAGCTTTAATCTTCACCAGTCATGGGATTTTGAAGATAAACACAGTAAAGAAATAACTTATAAAGAGTATTTCACATCTCTTAAAGATAGCGCCATCCGTTGGGATATTGTTCAAATGGGTGCAGATTTTTATCTTGGATTTGCTATTATCAATAAAAGTCTTGTAAGATTTCCCGAAATGAAGATCCTTCATCCCAATGATGTTCGGGACACAGCAAAGATTCTTAAGCTTACAAAGAAAGAGATTGATCAAAGAAACAAGAAATATTATGAATATATCTTAAATAATCCGGCAGTTAAACTTCAAAATATTTTAGATAGCTTCTCTTTATGGTATGCAGAGTTTGTTGAAAGAGTTGATCAAGTTTTTATCGACTACTCATCTGCCGCAATTGGTGGTGAACTAAGGCATCATCAAAATGTTATTGACCTTGGCAAAGGTTCGTCTGGCGATAATCGACATATTGCTTGGAGTCGATGGGCGAAAATTCATAGTAAATATGGAGACGAAATTTTTGAGACAGCATCAAGATTGTTTTTAGATTTCGAGCCAGGTTCCTACGGTGGGCAACCTTGGGCAAATGCTGCTGATCTTCTCCTGAAAAGAAAGTCTCTTGAACTTTCTGCAACTTTGGCTGAAAATCAGATGCTGTTTATTGATAGAGTCTTCAACATGCAGCACAACACGGGCTCATTTCTAAATAAATTACAGTGGGCAAACTTTAGAAATAAGGACAACAATGACGGAGATGGTATTCACAATATTCATCAAACAGTGTTAGCTGCTCACAGCGCAAACCCACCCAACATATCCTTACTCTTAAGTAAGAGCAGCGATTATGTTAGATCAACTGCAGTAAACATCATTGAGATTGCTAAATATTATGATCTCGAAATCAACGGCACGATAGATTAGAAGGAGAAATAAATGAGTTACTTTAGCTACCAGGAGCATTTAAAGTCAGGAAGTGTACCAACCCTTGGTATGCTTGCATGGTACTCTGTTCCAGAGAGTTCAGAGATCCCGCACAAGGACTTGCTTTTGTTGATTGAAAAGAATAATGCGCCACTCAAAACTCCTGAGCTACCCAAGCCAGCAGACGTTTTCAGGCGGGCCTGCAACAACGCTAAAATGTTGAAAATCCCAACTGGTGTCCCGGGCGAGTTTTTCAATTACACGATGCGTGACTCAGGCTACGATGAAGGTTTTGTTTTCAGAACCGCTGTTGAAGAGCGGGTAGACTCCAAGAATCATGAGCTTGGATTTCGCACTATCGGTCAGGCGACGTTCAGTAGAGAGTCTGTAAAAACTCACTACGAGTTCGAAACCAATGATCATGCCCTCGGTCATTTCAAGAAGATGCAGCAAGCTATCGACATGTATGTTGATAGTAAGGCAACTATGATTCCAGCTATTGCTGTAAGAGAGTCTGCTAGAAGAGCTTTAGAGAATACCCTTTTGGGAACCAGGGTTCGACCCGGTGGTGGGGTATACTTCATTAATCCTGAAAAGCTGGATCGACTTGAGGCCATTGATGCCGTTATCAACAATGTTCCAAATGCTTCATTCCATATTCTTCCGCTGGTAGATGATTCAAGGCAGCGTGAAATGTTAAAGTCCTCGTTTGAGGATGAGTCAATTGAGGAAACGAAGCGTCTCATTGATGATATTACCGAAGTCCTAAAAAGTAATACTACGATTACGGCTAAGAAGTTTTCATCTCTCCATGATAGATACACAAGTCAGAAGAACAAGCTTGCAGAGTATAAGGATCTTCTAAGTGACGCTTTGGATACGTCATCGACTGCACTAGATGTTTGCAACGCTCAGATCATGCAATTGCTGGATAAGGCAACTGATTATGAAACAGTTGATTCGTAATCAATAAGCATATCATTATGGCTGAATATATTCTACTCTGAGAAAGAAAGGGGGTTAAGTGATAGGTAAAGCTAATCCGATCATTAACGAGCCGAGCTGGAAAAGGAAGCATAGAACAATGGTTGTTGTTCAGCTTGACGAAAGCTTTTCGGGCGACTATAAAGAAAGGGTTGAAAGATTTCTAGAAAGCATTAACAGGAGGGATACTATCAAAGCTGACGTTTTTATTCTCTTTGATGGCGTGCTTGAGCATATAGATAGTAATTTAATTAAGCCGAAAGGTAAAAAGTCTGGTGGCCGTAGTCAGAAAAGTCTACATAAGTTTGCTACTGAGTCAGGATATACACAAGTTTGTCTACTATTTGAAAGTCTATAATGTCGCACAAAGTTAAAATTGCTCATAGAAATAATCCAGAATATGATGGCCAAGTTGATTTATCATGTAGCTGTGGATGGTCAACTGATGGTCATGAGAGATTTTCGAAAGCCTTAAAAGAAAGACATGTTGCTCTAACAAAAAGTGAGGTAAAGTAATGAGCACAGATAACGCTCTTCGACCTTCCGATTGGGATTCATACGTTGGTCAGGAACGACTCAAGGAAAGATTGCAGGTTTCTATCGACGGTGCTTTGAGTAGATACTCTGCACTAGACCACGTTCTGCTTTACGGCCCTCCGGGCTGTGGCAAGACCTCAATCGCTTCGCTGATCGCAGATGAGATGGTTGAGAGTTTTCACTCGTATGTAATGCCTGTTAAGGTGAAATCTCTACAGAAGATTTTTATGGAGAACGAGGGAATTATCTTTCTTGACGAGATTCATCGTCTACCCAAAAAGGACCAGGAGTTCCTGCTGCCCGTGTTAGAGGATCATGAGATCCAGTTCGAGAACGGCAAGAAGTTCTCTATTGAGCATCGTTTTACTGTCGTCGGGGCAACAACAGAACTTGAGAAGATCATCAAGCCTCTTCGTGACAGGTTTATTCATCGTCCAAAGTTTGAAGAATACACTGACGATGAGATGGCGACTATTGTAAGGCGCATGTCTGATCGTATCGGTTTGGATATGACCGATCATCAGTGCGTTGTCTTAGGTAGGGCGTCTGCTGGGGTTCCTCGTCAGGCCAGAACTTTGGTGTTCACTGCTAGAGACTTGGGTTCACCTGATCCAAATCAAGTTCTTTCAACTTGTGGCATCACTCCCGATGGTTTAACAGAGGATCACATCGACTATCTGCTTGCGTTAAACAAGATGGGTCAGATTGCTGGTGTAGATGTTCTGTCAAATTATACTGGTTTGCCTAAGGACGTGATTCTTGACCTTGAGCGTCTGCTTGTTCGGAAGGGTCTGATTGAATATTCTTCAAAAGGAAGACAGCTGATGCTCAAGGGTATGAACATGCTCAAGAATATTGACAGGGAAAAGGATTGATATGCAAACATTTCTGCCATTTGACGATTTTGCCCTATCCGCAGGATCATTAGATAGAGCGCGTCTAGGAAAGCAGAGAGTTGAGACTTTGCAAATTCTAAACGCTTTGAAAGATCCTTCATATGGCTGGCAGAATCATCCTGCCACAAATATGTGGAGGGGCTCTGAGCTAACTCTCGTAGATTATGGTGTTGCGATTTGTAGCGAGTGGATTAGTCGTGGCTACAATGACACCTGCCTGGACAAGATAAAAGCTAACACAGCCCACTTTTCTAATACTAGCAGCCCCTGGTGGTTAGGTGACAGCAGAGTCCACGATTCTCATAAGGCTATGCTGTACAAGAAGAACCCCGACTTTTATGTGGCTTTTAGAAGTAAGTCTCATATAGAAAATTATTTCTGGCCGACCTAACATTTTCGTAAGGTGACCATTTGGGGTGCCGAGACCACGCCACACCCACCCGGCGTAGTCCTGAGTAGCGGCGTCACCTCTCCCCCGTACCGGAGTTACTCATCTGTGGGTGTGAATATTCCGGTTCGGGGAAGCGAAGCCCCTTGTAACCCCCGTAAAACTGTTTCTAAGCGCCTTAAGGCACGGACCTACCGGGGTGGGCCTGATTGTCGATTTGCTGCCTTATATCGAATTTAAAGGAGTCCAAATGAATAAAGTTAAATATATTTTTGCAGGTCTTATTCTCGCAGTATCTGCAACATCATGCACGCCGGAAGAAATAGAGTTATTTAAAACTCTCAACCCTCAACAACAGCAAGATGTAATCAACTATCTTTGGCCCCCAACCGGATGTGTTGACGCAATGAAAAGAGTGTGGCCCGAAAGCGAGTGGGCTTGGGGGGAACGGATCATGTGGCGTGAAAGCAACCATCAGCCAACAGCGTACAATAGAAGCGGAGCTTCTGGATGCTGGCAAGTAATGCTTCCACTGCACTCACGCAGATTTACTGCAGTTGGTTGTTCACCTAGCCAGTGGTCAGATCCACTCTGCAACAACAAGGCTGCATATCATCTCTTTCTAGAGGCTGGTAGATCACCGTGGAACTTATGACAGCTCATCTGAATGATGATAAAGCAAAAATGGTTATATAGGTTGGCGGTTGCCAAAATATTGAGCGAGATTAGGGAATGCCTTCAAATACAGACAAGAGAAACGCTCAACGCAGAGCAAGATATGCGAGAAACACTGAGGAAGCTCGAAGAAAAAAAAGAGAAAGATATAGGAATAGAACGGAAGAAAAGAAAAAAGCCGATGCCGAAAGAGTCAAGCTCTTGCGTGCCGAGCAGCGAACCAAAAAGATTGAAGCCTACTTGACTGAACACGGCTCAGTTCCAGAGTGTCAATGCGGATGCGGTCAACCTGTAGAATTCAATAGATTCGGTAAACCAAACAAGTTTATCGCAAGACACTATGTTCCCGAAAATGGGGAAAACCATAAATCACAATATAGTGGACATAGAATTCCAACACATAAAGCCAGAGTTGCTTTAGAGAATCTAAGAAGAAAGAATGGATGGTCCATCCAACAGATGGCTACGCTCGGTGGAATTAAAAGGGGCACCCTGTGGTGTATTCTCAAAAAAACAAACTATGCAAACGAATACGGCGTTGACGCTGAGATGATACGATCACTGTTACGGAATCTTTCAGGGTTGAAATCAACGCCTACAGAAAAAGAGTATAAAAAGATCAACGAAAGATACAGACAGACAGAACCAAAGGAACTACATTGAGTCAAAGTAATCTTCACAAAAAGAAAAAGCGTGCAGATAGAAAAGTTGACGAAGTGATCAAAAAAGCACTAATTAAAATCAGAAAGGATAAAGATGAACAATAAAATATTTCGAAATACATACACAGTCGAAGTACTTGCACTCCCACTACACCAAAATCGTAACACCCCAAAGGTTTATTTTACAGCTCAGATAGAGAACTTCAGTCCTGAAGACTCTGTAGAGGATCTGCTTCAAATTCTTTCACAAAGTTCATTCAAGGTTACGGATCAAAATAACAACACTATCATTATAGATGCAAACCTAAATAGAAAAAATTCTATAGTAAAAGTAACAAAACTAGGAGCATAAAATGGCAACAATAGTAGTACTCAGCGGAGATGATACAGCCCAAATCTTGAGCAAAGATGAAGTCATTCACGCTGACCTGAATGAGTGCGAAGACTTTGACTACGCATCATCTACAATAATTGAAATACTGCAAAATGATGAAATTGATGGACCCAACAAAATGCGTCTAGCAAACATCATCGCAGACAAATTTCTTTCTCACCATCCGGAAGAAGAGATTGAAATCAATCATACTTTAATTATGAAACTCTAATTTCTTTTTCTAGCCCAAGTTTTGGAAACATTTGAGACCAAAATTTGTAAAATATCTTTTGTCGTTGCGGTACCATTCTTTAAAATTTCCCTACAAAAAACACAGTCACACTTCATCTTTTCACCTCTTGAGTAAAAAATCAATCCGTTCTAAGAAACGGCTTCAAAAGTGGGTGCTCTGATTTCTCTACATAACAAGGACATTCTGGAGCTTCGAAGGTTTCTCCGCACTCACCACAATAGATTTCAATCCAGTTTTCTAAATGGATGATGCATTCTTTAATTAGAATTTTTATTGAAGGGTCTTGAGAATCTTTTACATTCTTCAATGCTTCTAAAAGTTTATGGCGGGTCATTTTTTAAACCTTATAATAAAACTTTTCTGATTGCGCAACCAGTATCGATTTTTTAGATGAGAAAAAACTTTAGATAACATCTCTAAGAATTTCCTCATACAAACTAAAGTCAGAAGCAAGAAGATCAATCAGAGCGTTCTTCCCCTGAACCTTCTCTCCGGTAGAAACAACGGTAAACCAAGCGCCACCCTTCTCTATCAGCCCTTTGCTTACAGCTAGATCAATTAAGGTTGACTCATTTGATATGCCACGATCATAAAGGATATCAAAGTTTGCTGTCTGGAAAGGTGCGGCAAAACGATTCTTTGTAGTCTTCACCTTTACGGTGTGACCAACAATGTCTTCACCCTGCTTGACTGCTCCGGTCCTAGCTACCTCAACCCTAGTAGAACACCAAAACTTGAGTGCCCTACCACCAGTAGAATCAGTCTGCGGTCCATACCCCATAGAACCTATCTTCTCTCTGATCTGATTGATCCAAATGACGATAACGTCAGACTGCTCGGATCGCTGCGCCGACGACAGCTTCCTCATGGCCTGAGATAGTAGTCTAGCAACCAAGCCAACGTGGGCATCGCCGTAGCCCCCCTCAATCTCCGCACGGGGGACAAGACCGGCCACAGAATCAACCACAATCGCAGACACATCAGAAGCACCGAGAACCATCTCAACAATCTCTAGACCGGCCTCCGCAGACTCAGGCTGAGCCACCATCAGATCGTCCAGATTGACGCCAGAGTTCTCTGCAACAAACGGGTCGAAAGCGTTTTCTAGATCAACGAGAACGCACTTACCGCACTTCTGAGCCTCCGCCATAAACTTCGTCGCAATCGAAGACTTTCCGGAACCATGATTTCCATACAATTCAACCATCTTCCCCACCGGGAAGCCCCCACCAAGAATACTATCTAAAGCCAAAATACCAGTCGGTATTCTATTGATCTTCATGTCAAAATTATCTGACAGCGAAACAATTGAGTTATCGCCATGAATCTTGTTGATTTCAGACTGGATAGCGGACAAACTCTTTTTATTTTTAGACATCAAAATCCCTGTAAACAAGTCTCCAATTTTTCGGAAACATCCCATGAGCAAACATATGAATAAATTTATCACTCGTGTGTTGAACATGATCCCAAGCGGCGCATGGGTATGAATGCGGCCCGGAACTTACGTCACCGCAATTTCTATGAAAATCAGAATTAGACTTAAGATATTGAGACAATTCCTCATGGTCCATGCAGTCTTAACGACTTGCATAATCCTTAAATAGATTAGAAATACTAGATAAAAGCTCTTGATCTAGATTGACAGAAAAGCTTCTAGGTAACTTCAACACGGTGGACTTACTTAAATGCAAAGAAACTGGAGTCCACCCATAGTGGCAAGCAAACAGCCTTTTCAGCGCCTTCACGCAATCATCATTATTAGCAAACCCCTCAGGTAGAAAAATCTTTAAATCAGCAACCTCAGTTTCCTCAACAGCAGAACTACCTAAAGTTTCAAAAGACTCAAAAACAAAATTTTTCTGATCATTAAAATCAGAACCAACCCTGACAGACAAGACCCCAATATCGCCAGCAGAAAAATCCTCAACAGAAGAAAACTTCTTCGGAAAAACAACACACTCAGCAAAACCAGAACGATCCTGCACAGACAAAACCGCCATCTTATGGCCCGACTTCGTTTGCTTAACCTTCACATCATTCAACAAAACCAAAACAGAAACCTTGTCACCCTCAGGCAAAACAAACAGATCAGCAACAACCTCACCAGTCTTACTCTCAACATAAGAATCAAGAGGATGACCAGAAATATATAAACCAAGAGAATGATACTCGTTATGCAGAAGCTCAATATTATCAAACTCTGAACCACTCACATCGTAATCATCGCTTAAATCAAATAAAGAATCCTGACCAGCCTCCAACTTCTTCTTCCTCTTACGATACAACTTCAAAATCTCGGGAATAGCAGTAGATACACCAAGACGAGTTCCAAAAGAATCCAGAGCCCCACTATAAACCAAAGAAGCAAAAGACCTGGCATTAGGCTCAACCCGTTCAACTAAATCCATCAAACTAGAAAACTGGCCTCCGCTAGAACGTTCGGACAAAACGCCCTCAGCCCAACCCTCGCCAACGTGACGAATAGAAGCAAGCCCCATACGAAGACCATCATCTTCAACAGTAAAGAAAGTAGAAGACTTGTTAATATCAGGGCTATAAACATTCAAGCCCATCTCTTTTGCCTCGTTCAGATAGTATCCACACCGCTCAATATCATCAACCATAGATCCACACAATGCGGCCATAAACTCTTTTGGATAATTAGCCTTTAAAAAAGCGGTATAATAAGAAATGTATGCGTAACTGTATGCGTGAGAAGAATTAAAAGAATATCTAGAAAACGCTTCAATCATATCAAAAAGCTTAGAAGCAAACTCCCTATCATAACTATTAGAAACACAGCCATCAATAAACTTAGAACGCTCACTAATCATCTGATCAACAAGCTTCTTGCCCATCAACTTTCTTAAAAGATCGGCCTCAGTTAAAGAATAGCCAGCGAACCTCTTAGCTATCTCCAACACAGACTCCTGATAGATACACAAACCAAGCGTTGACCTGAGAATATCCTCGGCATCCTCATGGAAATACGTTACACCCTGACGACCATTCTTCCTATCGGCATAATCATTGTGCATGTTCTCAGCCATAGGACCAGGCCGATACAAGGCAACAACAGCAGCGATATCATCAATAGAGTTAGGCTGAAGTCTCCGAAGAAGCTTCCTCATCGGCAAAGACTCAAGCTGAAAAACACCAACCGTGTTCCCAGACTTCAACAAATCGAAAGTAGGAAGATCAGAGAAATCGTCGCTCCCAGTAACGGGATCAAAACCAATCAAAGCAACACAATCGCTGATAACATCAAGAGTTCTTAAACCCAAGAAATCCATCTTGAGAAGCCCAAGATCCTCAACAGCGCCCTTCTCATACTGCGTGACCACGGGACCATCCCCACGCCTCTGCACAGGCACATACTCAGTCAATGGACCGGGAGTGATCACAATACCGGCAGCATGAATCCCATCCTGCCTGACAAGCCCCTCCAAAGACTTCGCAACATCAACAACCCTATGAACATCAGGGCTAGTTTCATACATTTCACGCAAACCAGCAGCGTTGCGATAGCCAATATCGTAACGGTCAGAATGTTCAAAACATGCCTGCAGCGGAGTTGCCTCACCCATAACCAAAGGAGGCATAGCTTTACTGATCTTATCCGCAAAAGAAGGTGCGTAACCTAAAACTCTAGCAGCATCACGAACAGCAGCCCGAGAACGAATAATGTTGAAAGTGATAATCTGAGCAACATGATTCTCATCATACTTTTCAACAACATAATTGATCATAGAATCACGGTAACGTGAATCATAGTCAAGATCGATATCCGGCAAAGCAATACGACCAGGATTCAAAAACCTTTCGAAAATCAGACCATGACGTAAAGGGTCAACCTTAGTAATATCAAGACAATAAGAAACAATGCTACCAGCAGCAGAACCTCTAGCGGGACCACGCCGAATCTGCTGAGAGTCGGCAAACCTCTGCAGATCCCACACGATCAAGAAATAAGAACTCAACCCCATTGAGTCAATCACACCCAACTCATAAGCGAGTCGATCAAAATGATCATCAGAAGGATTGCCGTATCTTTCCCACAAACCATCGAAAGCAAGCTTCTTCAAATAGTCAGAAGCTGAATCATAGCCAGACGGAACATTGAAAATAGGAAGATGTAAACTACCGAAATCAATGTTCACATCTGAACGCTCAGCTATCAGCAAAGTATTGTCGCAAGCATCAGGAACATCCATGAAAAGATGCCTCATCTCAGCGGACGACTTCAAATAATGTTGATCAGACTGAAACCTAAACCTATTTTCATCAGAAAGCTTAGAGCCAGTCTGACAGCAGAGCAGAGCGTCATGACCAACGTGGTCATCGTGATCAACATAATGCAAATCATTGGTCGCAATCATCGGCGCACCAATTCTTTTAGCGATCTCAATCAACTGAGGGTTGGTTTTAACTTGCTCAATCAAACCATGATTCTGAAGCTCTATAAAAAAGTTGTCTTTGCCAAATATATCTTGAAGCCTAGCAGCTTTAGCTAACCCTTCATCGAAACGATCATAAAGCAACTCTTGAAGAACGGGACCGCCAAGACAACCGCTTGTTGCGATCAGGCCGTTAGAGTATTTACCCAGCAGATCCCAGTCTGCACGCGGCTTATGATAAAAGCCTTCAAGGAAAGAATCCGAAGAAAGCTTAATAAGGTTACTATATCCAGTATTATTCTCAGCTAGAACAGTTAAATGATAGTACCTTTTATCGGAGCCATCTAAATCGGAATGACCCTTGCCTTTAGGCGTTCTATCGAAACGGTCATCAGCAAAATAAGACTCTATGCCAAGAATAGGCTTAACATCATGCTTCCTGCAAGTCTTATAGAAATCAACAAGACCCCAAAGAACCCCATGATCAGTAATCCCTAAAGAAGACTGTCCATCAGCTTTAGCAGCTAAAACAAGATCCTCGATCTTAGCAGCGCCATCCAAAGCGCTATAAGAAGTGTGATTATGTAAATGACAGAAACTCAAACCCATTCCTCAACAATAGAATAGTTTAAAGAAAAACTCGCTTGACTTTCAATAAAAAAACGTTTAGGCTTAGATAACTCATCTAAAACGACCCAACAGCCAACATTTATTTGGATATCGGAGCCAATCAAATCAACAATATCATTATAGTTGGAGCCATCATACTTGATAGCTTCAAATGTCCTTGGTTTACATTTAACTTTCATGACAGAATATCTGAATAAATAGTATAGACAAGATTCTTTAACTTCAAAATAGCGGTCGGAGGAATAATCAAATGATCGTCAGCTATCCACGAATCAATCCCCAAGCCATCCAAAAAAATTCTTACATCAATAACATCATCAGGGAAAAGAATATCTGAAATCAAACTAACTGGACTCTTGGGAATCTGAGGAGGGCTTAACTCGTAAATAGAATTAGGGGTGGCCCAAACATACTCACCACCATCAAGAACGAACGTATGATTATAAGAAGAGACATCATACATTGACTCAAGGACGCCCTCACCTTCGGTTAAGGGATATCCATAATTACTGTTTCCGGTTGCAGTAAACTTCCTGTACTTTATACGATATCTTTGCCCAACAACCAAATCTTTGCTTCTCACGGAACAATCCTTTCAAAAGAAGAAAACGAATCTCGAAGCCAGTTGAAAACTATATTCACTATAACACGATTATGGTAATACCAGGAATTTAGCTGATACAGCTTCCGGCACCAGGCAGAAAGATCAGCTTCTTTAACTAAAAGAACATGATCAATGTATAAATTCTTGTTTGACACATTGTAATTATTGTTGAAAGCGTTTCTGCTGTCAAGTGTAAAAGCGGCGTGCATTAAACACATCTCAATTTCAACCTCAGACAAAAGGCTGGGATTGAAATCGCTAAGAAACTTTATTGCTTCTCTAATATTTCTAGAATCACAGTTATCCTTACCTGATTCTAGATTAAGATATTGCGTAAGATTCAACTTTCTTTTCCTCCTTTTAAGGACGGACCTTCTCCTTATCAGAGACAACCCTTAAACCTATCATCGGTGCCAATTTTTCTTACAGTAAAAGATGTTAAAGCCAGTGCGTGCCAAGCGGCATGAGTTACATGTAAAAGACCTGACTCCTCATCATAATCTTCGCCAGACCACATCTGCTGAAGATGTCTCATGCAGGCATTGTAGCTTAACGACCAATCGTAGCCGTTTAGATAATTGTATTTATCGTACTTCTCTATTCCTAAACCAGCGACCTTGCCAAGTTCATACAAAGCAACCGGATCAATAAATCCAATCTGAGAAATTTTAGCCCCCTTGCGACCACCCGAAGAAGAAACCACCATCGTCTCAACATCAGAAATCAAAGATTGTTCATCCAAGTTTCCAGACTGCCCCGTTCCACTAGATCTTCTAGATCTAAGATTCTTAAATCTTTTATCAAAAAATCTTCTCTTAACTCTACCAATTTTAAACATAAAGGCTGAAATCTTTTCTTGTCAGAATGAACAACTTCATGATGCTTTCCGCAAAGAGTGATAAGATTACTTCTATCGTCAGAACCACCTTCGCTCCTATATTTGATATGATGAACATGAAGATAGTTTTCTCTACCACAAAATCTACACCTAAAACCATCAGACTCAATAATTTTCAAACGATCATTTTGAGACAGGAACGAAGCCGGCGGCGGCCTCACATGTGAGCGACTCTTAATATAATGATCATGTGAGCAGAACGACTGTATACCCACCCGGACAGCTTCGCCTTTAGGAAGATATTTTTTACAGAAAGCACATTTAACTTTCATAACCTATATCGTGTCTAAAGCTGGCCAAATGTCTTTTACGGTGAAGCTCAACAGAGTTCCTTTCTTTCTCCGTTAATCCACCACGCAAAAATCCGTCATTAAAAAATAAGGCACTATCAAGGCATTCAACTCTGACCGAGCATCCAGAACAAACCTTTTTTCCTTCACCATAAAGGGATTCATCAAAAAAAAGTTTTGAATCATGCTGCGAACAGCTAGCATAGTCGCGCCACTCGGCAGTAAAAACCTCCGCTAAACTGTCGAAAAACTCGTCAACATTCATGTTGGATCAAACGTCGCCTTCCAACATCTTGCTGTGAACCCAGTTTTTAGGGGGCTCCTCAAATTCTTCCGGAGGATTTCTTAAAGAAATGTAACCAAAGTCAATAAAGTCCCGCAGAATGCCCTGTAGGTCAGCGTACATTTGCATACTGTCCTCATCTTTGATAGCTGCCACCATTGTCCTGGCCATCATCACCTCATCCGCCTGCTCACGCTTCTCCAAGAAAGTAACCTCAATTGAGTCATCATTAAAAGAAACAGATGTAACAAATGTATCAAAGTTAATGATATCTTGAATTCTCATAGTGAATCTCCTAAAATATTGTGAAAAATTTGATCTTGGACAAGGATATCATCAATAGAAACATCCTCAATCTCATTGCCAGGAACTTCAATGATCCCAGCATTAACACCCTCAACATCTATTCCCGCATTATCGTAAAGATATCTAGCTCTATCAGCGTCCATAGGAAAAGCAGAAACGACCTTCATAGTGTTCGAACGCTTCAAACCAAGCTTCTTCACATGAGAAAACTTTGGGGTATCAACCCTTGCTGTAACAATGAAAGTAATCAGGTCGCCATTAGACATAATGGCGCCGGAATCTGCCTCGATCTCAAACGCCCCCGAAAATCTTCCCTCATAAACCTCAATGGGATCGCCATCGAAAAACTCTTTTCCATCACGCAAATCTTTGCTCATAGCCATCACCATCCTTAACAATGTCTTTGACAACTTCTTCAGTGAAACCAGTAATCTTGCTTATTGATTTAATGTCATACGAATGATCATAATATAAATGCCTGACCATAATATGACTCACTTTTTCCAACTTAGCCATTAAACTCCAAACTTTCATCACCAGTCTTATAACGATAAACGGCACGCTTCCAATCGTCACCAGCAAGCCAATACTGTCTCTCCCTCAAAGCCCGCTCATAAAGATTGTCATCCTTAGGGACAATAGCCAAGGTCAAAGGAGCGAACTGATACTGAACCAGCCGGCCAACCCCGCCATCCCTGGACTTCAAAATCTTCATCTTGATTTCCTTCTTCTGGTCAACCCGAGCAACCCCAAGCTGCTGATCAGGGTTCCATAAAGACAGCAGCATGTCCGCAGTCTCCTCAACAGCACCGGAAGATTTGCCCTGATCTGCGCTCAGCTCCTCACCATAATCACCAGATCTATTAACCTGATGAGGAACAAAAAATACTAGCTGACGGGCCTTGGCTATACCTTTCAAACCCATAATCGCTGACGTGACCCTCGCATACTCTTCGCCGGGAAAAGAACGAGAATAATATCCAAGGTAATCAACAGCAACAACATCCGGTAAACGACCACACTCATACTCGTATTGATCAATACAAACTTCAAGCTCAGCCTCAGAAAGACGGTTCTTGTCAACCATCATCAGCTTGTTATTCCAGAACTTGATTGTATCCAAAGTAGAAGAACCAGGCTCATAAAAGTTGTGAATCCTATGAGCCCGCTCAAACCACTCATTTCTGGTCTGCTCAAGAGAAATGTAAAGAATCTTGATATCAGGACGAATCAGAGCCATCCGATGAAAAATATTTAAAGTCGCAAGAGTGTTATGAGTAAGAATGTAGTTGCGCTCAATGGCGTATAGGTGATCCGGAGCATCGACCGAAATGCACTGCTGCTCAAAGTCGCCCTCGTACTCAATCGAAACAATTGCTCGGCGCGGCTCTACGCGATTTCTGGAGTTGAACTTAATGTCCTTACGATCAGTGAAGAGGCGCTCCAGGAACTCGTCAGGCAGCATGATTGAGATACGAATGTCTTCATATTCAGCGCCATCGTCTCGTTGCCTCGTTAACGAATTGATAGTACCAGTTCCTCCTAGAGAGGAGACTACTTCCTGTACGTCCCTAGCCAGTTGAGGGGAAGTCGTGTGGTAGCACAATGACTTCTGATTTGTGGTATCAGGATTGCGTGAAGGATTTGATCCATCCCCATCCATCAGCCCCTGAAGCAGAGCGAACCGCTGCTCAACCGAGCCAAGTAGATACTGCTCGGGAATAAACTTGAGTGCAGATTTGACGTTGAGACCTAGATCGCAAATAATAGACTTCACCCCGCAAACCCCATATCTATCGCATCGTTGCTTATTCTTCTGATGCGGCCTAATATTGGTGCCTTCGGCTTTTACTCTAGAGACAACCTGTGGATCAGGCGTAACAAGCGCTATACTGTCCGTTAATCCACCATTGGCAATGAGAGCGCCCAAGGTGTATGGACCGATAGGTAGATTTTGCTCTGGGTAGTCTACGGCCTGGATCATCGGCAGTCTAAAGCGATACTCCTTGTCTTTATACCCACAATGCAGACCCTCATCCATAATTTCTTGAGTGGTTAGCGTGTAGGGATGCCAGTCACGGCGCCTGCCGTAACGCTTATAGACTGTCCATAAATGCTCCGCATCGGCTAGGGTTGAAGTGCCATCGCTAAACGTCAATCGATATGCCGGGGAGACGCCATGAGGAAAAATACCAGTGACCTTCGTAGGTTTACCATTTGAGCCGAATACCTTGTCACCAACACCTAGATCACCAAACCTTCTAAATCCATCTGGCGTCGGAATCTTAAGGTCCACTGGCATTCGCTTGCCCGAGTTGGATTTTGCAATAACAACAACAACCTGACCCGGCAACAAACCATGCTGCATCTCTCTGTCAATAGCGCCCACATTGAATCTGAGCCCAACAAGATTAGGGTTGCCCTCAATCTCAGTCCAACGATCAAAAGCCTGAGAGGCAGAAACCAAAAGCCCACCCTGAGCTTTCGACAAAAGAAAATCAAAATCCTCACGAACCTTGCCGTGATTTACATACCATTCAGAAACATCGATCTTCTTTTGACCAGCCCTAGCCTCAGGCATCTCGACAACACGAGAAGAAGGGCCGAGCCGGGTAGCCAGCTTCTCGGCACCAGCCTTGCCTGCAGCATCATTGTCAAACAGAATAAAGATTCTCTTAGCGTCCTCAAACTCTGGAGTCCATTCCTGCTTCCAAATGTTTTCGCCTGGAACGCCCGCAGCCGCATAACCAAGCTGAGTGAGGACGAGAGAGTCGAACTCTCCTGCAGATAGCAGAACGGTCTGCTCGCCACGAACACGATCAATGCCGTAGATACGGGCACGGCTACCGGGAAGGCTCAGATACTTGCCACCAATTTCCTTGCCACGCAAGGAAACAACCTCACCATAATCAAAGTAAGGTATGATAATCTTTTCTTGAAGAAAGTCTGACCCAAACTGGTTGATTAGACCAGTGTTCTTAATGTCCTCAAGCTCAAAACCTGAAGCAATCAGATGAGTGAGAAGCCCTCCGTCAGCCCAACCAAGAAAAGAACCCTTGATTGTATCATCAGTCAAACCACGGATATCGGCAAGATACTGGTATGCTGTAATATTTTCATACAACCTATCCTGATAGTATCTTACTGCCGTAAACAGTATACTCTTAGAGACGGCAGTATGAACGCCAATAGGTTCATCCCCAAAATGCTCCCTCAGAGCATTGATCCCGCCTTTCCTGTTGCATAGGTGACAAAACCAGGCCCCATAGGTATCGGCGTCAGGGTCAACCTGAATATAAAGCCTTCCCCTTTTATCTATAGGCTCATCACAAAAAACGCAATGGGTGTAAACGTTACCGTTACCACCACGCTTCAAACGCATATCCTTAGATTCAAGGTATGCTACAAGATCCATGCAGACTCTTTCGGAAAGATTGGTGTTGGCGGCAGACCCTCCACCGCCAACACCAAGAAAATGTTAATTAAAGCCCCCGACCAGCTCCGGCGGAGCGAGGTCCCGGGCCTAATCAGCGTTTAATCGGGCCGACAGCTCGGCGCTTCGAGGTGGACATGGACTGGGCGGCTCTAATCAGCGTTTAGTCAGTGTCAGCGTCCCAGCCGGTACTGGAAAACCCCTGTATCGGCGTTGTAACGCTTCTCGACTGAGAGGCCATCGGCACGCATTTCACGGAGCCGACGCAGACCAGAATCGCCGCCAAGATGAGCGCCATCAACCCAGCCGCCAGTAGTCTTCACTGTCTTGCCGTCAACGACAATCTTTCCCCGCCGAGCAGAGCGCAGCGTCTTCAGGATCATCTCACGGCGAGAAAGTGTGGTCTTAGTTGTCATATCAATCTCCTTATGTGTATATTAATCTACAGTTATGTAGAACTCAAAATGGTTCCTCAAAACGAGTGGTAGTAGGAACGCCAGAACCAGCAACAGAATTCACGGCACGAAGCACATCTTGCACACCATCACCAACCGTGCCATCACGCTTCTGGTAGTTGCGAACAACAACCCGAGCCTTCATACCGGCCAGATCATCAGTATCGAACTCGTAGCCCTCGGGCATACGATCAACCCCAAAAATTTCCTGAGTCCAAATGCGAAGACGACAGTTATCAGAATCATCCCAATAAGGCTTAGCGTTACCCCAAAGGTTACGATTCTTATAATTGCCTGTAACAACCTTGAACCTGAACGAAACTTCCTTGTCTTCCTTGATCTTGTACTTGGCACGAAACTCGGGATTCAGATCCCGAATCTCCACCTCAACAACCTCAACGTCAACAATCTCACCCTCAGGAATCGGATCAAAAGTCCGCTTCTTCTGAGACTGTGCAGGAAAAACCTCCTGCTGATCAGATACAGTATTAGACAGTTTAGCCATGTTATTATCCTTGTGTTTTAACTTTGAGGCCGTTAAGGAAAGTCTCAACAACCTCATCTCGTGATTCGCTGTCAAGCATAGAAGAATCTCCTACGCCACTTATCTCATTATCCGCCGTTTCCCCAACTTTATTCGCCGTTTCAACGCCACCAGCGACATCAAAACTGATTGAAAAAGAATAAGACGGCAGAAGATCAATCTCCCAAGATGAACCAAAAACGTTGTCGTAAACAGATTCATCACAATCAAAACGCGCAGGAAGAAAACCTGTTTTATCGTTCACCCACTCAGCCTCAATCTGAGGAGTTGAAACAACCCATCTCCTCACATCAAGATCTCCGTCATCCTCAACAACAGTAGAAGCGTGCATCAACAAAGACATATCAACATACTCATGAATATGCTCACAAAACTGTCCAGACAAAGCAGGCTTAAAAATTGTATTCTCAAAAACCATAACCTCTTTCGTATGACAGATGTAAACAATATGAACAGGAAGCTGCGACAACCCGGCAAAAATGGCGTGCATACGGTTATTCAACCAGCCCCAATCCTCCAGCTTTGTTTCAGACCTGTTCTCGCTCTTCAAACGCTCAGACAGCAAAATTCTCTGAATCTCATCAATAGAATCAACAACCAGAGTCCCAACCTTTAACCCAAGAACACTTTCGGAAGCGTCAGACTCAATCATCTGCTTCACACCAAACAAATCCAACTCCCTAGTGAAATTCACATAAGGAATCTGACCAAGACGGCACAAAGTTGTCATCCCACAAGCAGCGTTTACCCACAATGGATTAGGAAACCTGGACGCAAACGTCGTCTTGCCGACGCCAGCCTGCCCAGCCAAAAGAATCCTATGCTTAGAAGGAAACTCGTTTGCTCCAGCAAAATTAATTCTCAAATCTGTCACGTCAACTCCTTATCGTTTTCCAAACCTGAATAGACAGAACAAATAGACTGATACGAACATATGCCGCAAGAGTCACCAGAAATATTTGGAACAAAAACCTCTAAATTTACAGCCTTCTCAATTTCATCAAGACATCTATGAAGCCTGTCATAATCACGTTCAGAACGTGGACCAACCTCATATTCTTTAGATTTTCTAAGGTCATACCAGACGCCGAGAATATCATAGGAAGAAAATTTGTCAAACAATTCTTCCCCATTTTCGAACCCCGGATATTTCTCCGCTTCCGGTTCAAAACCAACCCAAAACTCTCTCTGGGAAACAGCCCAAATGTAGCTAGTGAACTGAATGTCGAAACCAAGATTGCTAGCGTTAGGGCGGTAACCAGTTTTAAGATCAACAACCTTTAAAACGTTAGACCGATGAGGGCTTTCCAGAATGTCTACAATCCCAGAAATAAAATGGTTTCTAAAAGGAACACAAAACCTGTACTCTGTAGCGATAACATCCTTATTAACCCACTTGCTTTCCTGATGATAGCCATCAATAAAAGCAACTCCACGCTCACGATACTGGCCGTAAGAAGTGTTTCGATTCCAGATCTCCGGTTCTAAGCCAAACTCGTCGGCATGATCCCAAATGTAGAGAAAACACTGCTTAGCAGCCTGCACGTCACCTGTTTGATTATATAAATCAACCGCCATGTGGACAGCAGAACCAAACGACGCCGCAGAACCCTGCTTTTGCGGAATGTTATCAATGTAATGAAACTTAGCTTGCAGCGGGCATCTCATATAATTCTTAATTAAACTAGCGTTAACTTTCATCGTCATCCTTTAATAAAGATCCTAATATAAACAGCATTTCCTCTGGAGAGCACTCTAAAACTTCAAAGATTTTAGCCAGAAACTTTGAAGAAGGAATTGTTGAACCAGCCTCAACTTTAGAAAAATATGCTGGGGAAAAGCCGCAAAGATCAGCCAACCTACGAGAAGAAATGCCGCTTCTTAAGCGAAGATTTCTTATCAAAACACTAAAATTCAGATGACTACATTTACCCAACGAAAGGTATGAGAGCGTCACAGCCAAAACACCTCCAATGACCCTCAGATCTATCTAAATAGCCGCCATAAACAGACATATGTGGACATTTCTGCGCAAACCTGAAAGTAGTTGGCATTGGGCTTAAAGCTTTTACTGGAATCAGAAACCTGTCCGTAGCGTCAGTCATCTTATCGCCATCAATCCAGCCAAGAAGCATCCCCTGGTTCGTCCCAATCACCATAATGTCAGCGTAAGGTGCCGACGTATGAATCAGATTTCCCCGGATTTCGCCGTAACAAACCCCAATTTTTCTTTCAGCTAAATCCCTAAACAAAGCACCACGAGAAGTTATATCGTCAACCGTAGGGGACAGAGAATAGCGTTCTATTAAAGATGACGTTATCTTTTTCTGGTATCCAGCATCAGAATGTTGGATAGAGCTTTGTGTATCTGCTGTATTTGGCAACGCCGTCACACCAATCTGAATACCAGCCATCATCATATAATGTTAACAGCTGTTCAAAATATGCTTGATAAAGTTGAGCGACTCTTTGAGTTGAATAGTTTGCGAAAGCATACATGCTGATCGATTTAGGATCTAAATTGTGAACATTGTTTACAGCCCAAACAGCTTCACCTAAAGTTCGAGTTCTAAACCCAGTAATACCATGTAAAACGGTTTCAGGGAAAACACCCCAATCTGTGGTGATCACAGGAGTCCCACAGAAAGCCGCCTCAATATGAACCCCCTCAAACGGACCTATGTATTGGGTTGGGACAAGAACAGCTTTCGCTTCGCCAATCACCTTAGCTTTTTCTTTCTCGTCGGTTATCACACCGCGATATTCGAAATCGCAGTCGATTTCGCAATGATCCGCAATCAGTTTATCTTCAACAACTTGACCGCCTTGGCCTACTAAAACAAGTTTGCTGCCAGTTTTTTTACATAAATCATTGATAACATTTAAACCTTTGCGTTGAGTTAATCTACCAATATAAAGTAGATAATCTTTTTTCTTTTCGACCAAAGGAAAGTCAGTAGAATGATAATAATTTGGTATCACACAATCAAAATAACGTCCATTATCTACACCATGTTTACCATATAAATAATGCATCCAAGCATAAGATTCGAAAATGCGAAAATCAGAAAAAGTTCCCTCATAGCCAATGCCATACTCAACAGAAAAATTTCTCCAAAAAACATCAGCAATAGACTTCTGGCAAAGACCCCCAATTAAACAAATAATATCTTTATCAAGAATTCTTTTACCAATCTCAACAACAGAACGATCATTCATCAACTGCCAATAAGGTAACCTATCATCCCAGTCAATAGGAAAAAAGGTTTTAGTGTGATCACCCTTAAAATACTTAAACTGGGCATCCTTAGATATTACTGATATATGCTCAGAGCATTTAGCGGAATTATCGTCAGACGAATAAAGAAAAACCTCGTGACCCAAATCATGCATCATGTCACAAAAACGAACAACCTTAGTTGTGTAAGCACAATGAACAAACTCTTCAGTAGTTTGAGTATGAGGTAAAGAGATAACGTGAAATCTCATATATTTCCGACTTTCCAGCCACCTATAGGAGTTGAACCTCCATAAATTTCAAATTCTTTTAATTTAAATCTTTTCGAGGCGTTCACGAACCCCGAATCGATCCCGAAGGAGTCTCCTTGCTGCACAAATATTCCGGTCGTCGGTACAGTGAAGGAGCTTTTTGTGCTACTTGGCTTTTTCATTTTTGTACTTAACGATGGAGATGACAGAACCTCCGGGGTTAATGCGATATATCGCTGGCGCCACCACTCTACATCCAACTCGGTCAGGTCGCCTTCAGCGCGGGGCATACCGTCAGGTCCGTAACCTAACCACTCCAGGAGATCCTCCTCGGACTTGATTCCTGAACCAAATCCCAGTACATATGGAGCAGTGGTATTAACTTTAAATTCAGACCCGACTTTCTTGCCCGAACCTATTGTTTTCAATATTATTTCAAAGTCATGAAAGTTATTTCCATTAAAATAAAACTGATTCGTAGAAAAAAGTTGATTTATTTTCGCACTAGAAGTCACGGGATCGGGGCCGCCGACGACCCCGGCGACCGGGGTATTGGTTCCATCTGAATTGAGAGAAAAACCGTCCCATATAAAACCAAATATTTGGTGAGTGACGATATATGCCCTATCCCCAACTTCAAATTGATTAGCCACATTTTCGTAATATAGGTCAGCTATCACTTCAATCGGAATATTCCCAAATGGATCAGGCTCCGACAGCCTTACATTTGTCGCAGAAACAAATTTCCGTCCATAGCCGTTGACCGAATCGTGAGCGGCCTTGTCTTCGGCGGGCACAGCGATTTGACGAAACAATCGGTCGTAGGCCGAGAGATTTTCTGTTCCTGGTGCTGGCGTGTTTGAGGAAACAAGATCTATATCTGAGACAAGAGTTTTTTTGTCAAAATACTTAATTTCCCTGCTTAAGGTCTCGTACTTGAGCGGGAAATAATTTCCATTTATATCCTGTATAAATGTGCGGTTGCTGTTCGGATAGAGGTCGCCCGACAGGTCGAGCGCCGAATCGGGGAAGAAGGTTCCCATGGAGGCGGGACCGGAGGCAGCAACCGAGGCGGACTTAACGGTGGCTGTTTCAATCGTTACCCCGAAGACCATGATCCCAGTGAAAAAAGTTGAGCCGCTCCAGCCGGCGCCAGCGCCGGGAACGGCCCAAGTGCCCGCTACTGTTGAGATGGGGTCGCTGCTATCAAATGGGGGCGCAAATGAGTCGCCTAATAGCGACCAAGGTTTGTTTTTGTTGCAAGAAAAGAGCATCGCGCCAGAGCCCCCCAAACTCGTCGGTGAGTTGAGCCCGCCTATTTCCATATGATCAACGCCAGGATCAAAAACGTGTCTATAAGAAAAATTACTATTTTTAAGTAAGGGAACAATATCTTCCCCATAGTTTGAGTTTGGTGATCTGCTAAAGGTAGCATCATTAATTTTTCCTTGGGTCCACCAAAATTCAGACCCGTCCCTGCCCCCCAGCGCTGTGCCGGGGGTGAACTGGACTCCGGAGGTCAGTTCGC